>Ga0079224_100014637_pt1 | contig 10966 bp, 10 predicted proteins | sample Stecom2015_FD_80414 | JGI IMG/M metagenome (GOLD analysis project Ga0079224, IMG submission 80414) | Agricultural soil microbial communities from Utah to study Nitrogen management - Steer compost 2015 | ecosystem: Environmental > Terrestrial > Soil > Agricultural land | place: USA: Utah...
GAGAAAAAGCCGTACATACCAGGGAAAGTGCGTCGTTCTTGCGATAAACCCAAGAGTTCGTCGAGGTCTTGCGACGTCTGACAATGCTCGGGCTCGTCCATGTCGCAGTACCTAGCGCCGGAATCAACACTTGTAAAATTCACACCACAAGAAATAAAACCAAGTCCCCTCACCGTGCCTCGGATCATTCGTTTCGCAGAAGGAGCTCCGGCACCCAGGGGAGCCCAGTGCCGGTTGAAGGGGGTGAACAGCACGCTCGGTCACCTGCGCTCGCATCGATGGGGGATTTGAGCGGCTGCAAGGTCACCTCACAATGGGCGCCGTAGCTGTCGCTTTGGCGATCGAGAGGGATATCATGAAGAAACTCTCAGGAAACCGTGGTCGTGGCCCCATGAGGTCATGTTGGTTGTGCCTCGCAGCTGGCTCTTTCCTGAAGGGAGCCCCCGAGTCCAGGGAATATCCATCGGAATAGCAATGGCGTTGCATCTGGCGACCTATTTCGGTGTTCGATTTCAACCGCCCGATCGTATCAGCTCTACTCACTGTCGGGCCGCCGTACTGAGTCCCTGGTTGGTTTCATTGGAAACCCGCTCACCTGAGCCAAAAGACGAGCTGACGGCACAGACGAACAGCCGGGTGAAAGGACGCAGTCACAAGTCAGTTGAACGATCTGCCCATTTTTCGCCTCGCTCAATGCCGGCCCCTGTGGGGCAACCAGTACTGCCCGCCCCCTCGACGTCACCCACCGCAGCTCGCCCCCAAAGCGCCATCGTGAGTCCTGCGACCGAAACGAACGACCAGAACAGTGAGGGCAAGAGCGGCACTGGCTCTACTTCGATGGGTTTCGGATTGGCACACTCCGAAGGTGAACGCTCGACCTTGAACCTGAGTCGGACCCCGCAGTTGGTCTCCGAAAGCTACCGTTGCGGGGACTTGTTTCCCTATGACGCCAACTCTGATCACGGGATAGTGGTCGTGGAGATCGACGTAGGAAAGGATGGTAGATCGACAGAAACAAGAGTTGCCAGTGCGCACCCGTCCAATCAAGGCTTCGATCGCGCGGCTCTCGCCTGCGGGCGACGTCTGCGTTTTGCGCCCGCGATAAACGCGGCTGGTCGCTCCGTCCGAGGTCAAGCCACAATCAAGCTGAGGTTCTCACGCGGACCTTGAGGCCACACAAGGCGGCTCCAATTCCTTGGGGTAAAAAAGAATGGGTGAGGTTTGCACCCCACCCACCGGACTTCTTCCCGAAAGAACGAGTGTCAAACTCCGAAGAAGCCACACGGCAAACGAAATTTGAGCAGCTCACTCACTAAAGTTTGAAAGCCACTGTTCGATCACGGGCACTCAACTGCTCGATCTGTACTTGAGTATGGGATCGTGTGAGCGACTCTGCTCGCTTCCAGATTTCTTCTCCAACTTTTGGGTCATCGGAAAGAATCTCAATCGAATAGCTATTGCCGCTCTCGCGTACCATGAGATCCGACACGCTCCCCGATTGCGGATGGAGGGGATCGTTGGGATGCGCGCTCTGTCCGAACTGGGCATGACATGCGAGCACACGATGGAGATAGGGACCGTTCATTTCAGCCTCAGCGGGAAGAGAGATCGAGGCCCCCATCGTGCGTATGGGTTGGTTGGCACGAGCCTTGAACACACGTTGTTTGACCGGTGTTGCGTGAAGTTGAGCGCCAGGTTCGTACAAGCGCGCAAGCACTCCTTGCTCGCCCTTGAGTTCTCCACAATGGGCGGACGAAGCCACTTGCGTCGGTGTAGAGGAAGTCGTTGCGCAACCGGTCAAGAAAATGGCGAACGCGCTGATGGCGCCGCAGGACAGACGCAGAGTCAATGGTCGAATAGAGAGTTGATTTTTCATAATGGTATCCTCACTAAGTTGTGAACTAGATCTGGTTTTCGAAATGGGAAATTGGAGTGAGCACCCTCTCCGCAACGATGCGGGGAGGGCACAACGCAAACACTTGCTGACATGGGGTGTGGATCGCGCGGCTACCGGCGAGGGAAAGTCAGCGGAAGCCATGCAGCGGCGCGACCCACGAGATCAACATTCCCGCTGCCTCCGACGCGCTCATCAAGCGACCCCAGAAGCTTTCCGAATGTTGAGAGGTCTCTTAGGCTTGTGGTGGACGATCGACGCCCCGCGAAGAGCCTGATCGATAGACCAGTCCTTCACGCACGGAAGAAACGCTCAGCTCAAGTTGAACGAAGGGAGACCAGACGGAATCGTCCAGAAGCACCTCTTCTGATTCAAGTTCAAAGATGTCGTTCGCTCCTTCATCGCCACCCTGGAGTGGGGAGGGAGCCTGACCTGGGGCTTCGCCGCCAACCCCCATCAAAGTGAGTTCTTGGGCGGCGTCACAGCCTGATTCCGCAGCATGCAGAGCCTGTGGTGCTAGCGCCACACAGATGAACGCCATCAGAAAGGCGAGCATATTTCGGAAAAGAGTGGGCACCAGAAACATCCTTGAAACAATACAAGTGTGGTGACGGTTCGCCCGAGCGTCAAGGGGCGATGTGAACCTTTCGCAGCAGTCGCAGAAACTTAAAACCACGCCTCCGCGCTCAAATAAGCTGCCCTCCCCGGCAAAGGAAGACCGAGGAGATCAAAGGATTGGGTGTTGAAGAGGTTTTCGATCCGAAAGCGCAAATCCAGACGCTGTGCCAGTTGACCGCCTAGGTGCAGGTCCACGGTCGTACTTCCGGGGATCTGAATCAGTCCTGCCGGATCGGCGTTGCGCGTGGAGCGATAGTTCAAGATGGCAGCTGCAGACGCTCGGGATAGGCGGGGCAGGAGATCAGCTGCATAGACTTCAAGCCCTTGAGTCAAAGTGAGGGGCGAGCGATAGGGAATGAGCGGGGCGCCATCGCTTCCCTCCGAGATATCGCGTGGATCAAGAACCGAAAGCGAAGAACGCGCACGAAAATGTCGAAAAAGGTCCATCTGGGCGGCCACTTCACCTCCAATGAAGCGCGAACGGCCAACATTGTAAGGGCGAACATAGCCAAAGGCCGAGCGCCTGTAGGCGATGAGACTTCGATCGTAGCGCAGGTAGGTTGAAGCATCGATCCACAGACTTCCCCACCTGGCTTCGTCACTGGCGAATCGAACACCGACGTCAGTGGACCATCCTTGTTCTGTCTGCAAATCGGCGTTTCCTCGAGTCGTCGAGGAGGCACCGTACAGTTCACCCAAGGTCGGAAGTCGCATTTCGCGCACGAGAGTTGCTCGCAAGGACACGTTCTGGCTCATCGAGGTACTAGCCCCCAAACGACCCGCCGGCGCACATTGCGAGCGAAACAACTCGGCATCCGCGTCAAACGCCGCCTGTCCCGTCGTTGAGGAACAGTTGCCCCGGACGACTCCACGGACCAAGAAGTTGTCCGGACTGTAGGCTACGCTTGCCGTGGCGCCGAAGAACTCCTCACGCGCACGGGCCCAAGATGAATCAGGCGTGCCGCGCGACAGGTGCGCGACTTCATAGGCCGCGGCCAAATGGGTTTCGATAGATGCCAGGGGCAGAAGGCGGACTGCCATTGTCTGGGCGATCCGCTCGTTCTTCTGATCCAAGGAGGAAGTACCTAGCCCCAGCTCATCCAAAGGGTCGTCCGTGCGAAGCCGCGAGGCGAGCAAGCTTGTCGTACTTTCCCACGAGCCTTTTGCTGAACCCAGTAGAAACGGGATATGAGATCGGAGACCAACGATGCCTTGGTCGGTGCGCTCTCGCGCGTCTTCGGCAGGAAAGAGTGAAAGTCCCGTCGCTCCTTGTTCGCGAAAAAGTCCCCCTGCAATCAGTGTCAAACGGACGGAGCCAACAGCCGTCGGCAGCTGCGCCCGTGAGATGATCCAAAGATCGGTCTCGTCGTAGTCGGCGTTGACCCGGCGAACCTTCGAATCGTCCTCATCGACAAAGGCGGTCCCTTCATCGCTTTTGTAGGTGTAGTTGTTTTGCGAACCTCCTCGTCTGAGCGAGACACTCGTCGAGCTGGTCGGACCACCACCGCTTGACGATCCTTGGGCAGCGCTCGCGCCCAGCCACACCGCGCCTGTGCCAAAGCTTCCGGCCAACACCCCCACCCTCAATTTCTCCTCCCTAGGCAAAGTCGGCTCAAACTCGATCGCGCCATTCAACCCACCGCGCGACAAGGTGTAAGGGGTTGCCCCCTGTGTGATCTCCACACGATGGATCATCCAAAGGGGGATCCTGCTCAGATCCGCTACCCCCACCAGATCGTCGTTCAACCGGATCCCGGCAAGGTAAACTGGCACCTGAGAGGCACTGGCCCCACGCAAACTCACTGTAGCTATTTCGGCGCCGCTCCCGGCCCGATTGACTTGCACCCCAGGGACTTCTGCCAAGACCTTCGCGGCATCCTTCCCTGGTTGGCGCAAGCGTTCACCATCCACCACCGTTGAGGCAACTTCGGGTTCAGTGGAGACATGTGGGGTGCGGACCCCGCGCACAGTGACGTTCTCTTCATGTGGGGCAGAAGAGGGTGAGTGTCCCGGAATTTGCTCACCTTCTTGTGCAGGAGGCTCGGCAAACACGGGCATACCCCAAAAAAGGCACAACAAGCCCCCCCATGCCCCCCCGATCTTCATCTAGGAGCCGCGCTTTGTATCCAAGACGATCGTCACCGGCCCATCGTTGACCAGTTCGACAGCCATGTGCTCCCGAAAGCTTCCTGTCTGTACCGACAGCGATTCATCCCGCAAGGCCTGAACGAAATGCTCGAAGAGTTGCCGGGCCGGGCCGGGTTGCATGGCTTGGATAAAACTGGGGCGCGATCCCTTGCGCGTGTCAGCACACAGGGTGAACTGACTGATCGCCAGTATCGCGCCACGCACGTCCCGGACGCTCAGATTCATCTTGTCATCCTGGTCTGAAAACACTCGCAGAGCCGCCACTTTTTGAGCGAGCTTCCGCACACAACTCAGATCATCTTCGATATAGACACCAACCAACACGCACAGGCCGGGACCAATCCGACCAACAATTTTTTCATCAACGCTCACTTGGGCGCGTTGAACTCGCTGTACGACCGCTCTCACCCCGCCCTCACAGGTGATACAGCATGAAGTAGACCAGGACACCGCTCAGCGAAACGAAGAGCCAGATGGGCAAAGTGATGCGCGCGATCTTACGATGCAACTCAATGCGATTGGTCCAGCCCCGATAGATGGTGAGCAGAGCGAGGGGGACCACAAGAGCAGACAGAACAATGTGAGGGATCAGAAGCGAGAAGTACACAATCCGCATCGTCCCTGACCCATGGAACGGCACCGACCCCACCCGCGCGTGGTGCATCAAATAGGTCAAAAGGAACATCGAGCTCAGACCAAATGCCGCCAGCATCGCGCGTCGGTGCAATCGGACGTTCTTACGTCGGATCAAGACAAAGCCAGCGATCAAACAAAGACCCGCGCTGGCGTTGAGAAAGGCATTGAGACTGGCCAAAGTACTGGGCCCCCGCGCCTGCGCCTCATTGGGAAGAATGTAGATCACCGTAGCGATGAGTAAGAAGACGACGCCCGAAAGGGCCATCACAATCAGGCGCACCTGACTTGATTCGGCTCCGAGGACTTGCGGCGGGGGAGACGCTTCATCGCTTGGTCCGTTGGGTAGACCGCCTAGCTCTTCACTCATGGGCGTGAAGTAGAGCGAGGATGCTCGCCTAGCAAGGCACAGGCTCGCTTCGCCTGCACCAGGGCGAACAGCGACCGGAATTTCTCGCAAAAGACGCGCTCTAAGCGTCCAGTTCCAGTCTGACTACTTCCCGCGGCACCTCCTCTGGATCTGCTGGGCAAGGACCATCAAGGGTCAAGTCGGATTCTGCGATTTCTCGATGGCGAGCCTCTTTGAGAAGACGGGTGACCGCAGCGCCGAGTACATCGACTTCTGTCGACATGAAGCGTTCACCACCAAAATGCTCAATCGTCTCAGCCTGTCGTGCAAGGATCTCCGCGTCTTGGTGAAACAGACGCATGGCGATGGGCTCGATCATCCAAAGCAAGACCCGGTTTACCCAGGACCAGAAGGGTGTCTTGATGCACGCGAGGGCAAAGAGCCGAGTTCTTTGAGAACCCTCGGGTGAGCAAAAGCCCGTGATGAGAAAATGCGTCTTGGTACCCAGGCGATACTCAACCTGCAGCACACCCGGTACAAAAAACCGATCCCAATGCTGAACGACCGAGGACTGCCCGCCGCCAAGTCCAAGAAGCCTAGCCACGATCCCCTGCGGTGGTGGTTCGCCGATGAACTCTGCTTCAGCTCGCTCCCGATAGCGACGCATGACCACTTGCACGCGGTGACGCTCCCCTGTGCGAAACAAGCCCCGGTGCAAGATGGAGGTATGCGGAACATCCAAAGCGTTCTCAATCACGGCGTGCATTCCCGCCTCAAACACCACTGCGCGGGTGAGGGTACTATACTCAACGGAGTCAGCTTCGGTGACGACAAGCGGCTGAGTCAATCCCTCACGCCCTTCGTCATCAGGACAGACCCAGACAAAGTGCTCATCCTCGCGGGTTGCGTAGGTGGCCACGCGATGTGTCACCTTGGGGTCCCCCACCAAAGACGGGATCTCGATGCACATACCCGATGGGGAAAAGCGCCAACCATGATAGGGGCACTCCAGCGTGTCGTCCTTGAGACAGCGCCCCCCGGAAAGCGGCACATTGCGGTGCGGACAACGATCCACATGCGCGCGCGCCTGCCCGCCTCGATCGCGATAAACGACTAGCCGTAGATCGAGTAGCTGCACCGCCTTGGGTTTGCGCCCAAGCTCGCGCTTGAGGGCTACCACGTACCATCGTCTGCGCGGCTGATGAGTGTCGCTTGGGGTCACGCCCCCATCCTATCGAATGCAGAATCGATGCGCGATACGGACCCCGACTCATTCGCGGGTTGCGGTCCTCCATCACCGCCTTTCACGGACACGAAAACGACCTTTGGAGCAAGCCATTCTTGTCTTCGCAATCTGCTCTAACTAGCGTTATCGTGGCTGTCAGTGGACATGCGCGCCGTTTCTACGAGGAAAAGATGGACAAAGAAAAAAGCTTCATGCGGGGACTATGTATGGGTCAAATCCACGAGGATCTCGTCATCCCCTTTCCTGAGATCAAAGAAGCTGAGCGTGAAACGCTAGAAACAGTCACAAGCTCACTCGGTCAGATGTTGAGTTCACACAGAAAAGACTTTGTGGAATGGGACCGCGCTGGCGAGTTTCCACCTGAGTTCATCGAGGAGCTGAAAGAGTTCGGTCTCTTTAGCCTGATCATTCCGGAAGAGTCCGGTGGCCTGGGCTTTGGCAATGCAGCCTACTCCAGAACCTTGCAAGAGATCTCAAAGTACGATGCATCTGCGGCCGTGACCGTCGGCGCCCACAGCTCGATCGGCATGCGAGGGTTGTTACTTTTTGGAACGGCTGGGCAAAAAGAATTGTACTTTGAGAAGCTCGCAACCGGTGAAATGATCGCAGCCTTTTGCTTGACCGAACCCGGCTCTGGGTCGGACGCAGCGTCGATCAAGACTCGAGCCGTCAAAGACGGGGATGATTGGATCCTGAACGGGGAAAAGATCTGGATCACCAACGGCGGAATGGCCGACTTTTTTACAGTTTTCGCTCTCACCAGCGGTCCCGATGAAAAACGCAAACTGAGCGCGTTCATCGTCACTCGCCAGATGGGCGGGGTGAGTCACGGTCCGCACGAGGACAAGATGGGATTGCGCGCCAGCGCGACCAACACGATGATCTTTGAAAACGTCCGCGTGCCGAAGGATCACCTCTTGGGAGAAGAAGGCAAAGGCTTCAAGGTGGCCATGAACATTCTCAATAGCGGCCGCAGCGGACTAGGTGGGGGCGCCGTTGGCGGAATGAAGAACTTGATCGCGCTTTCCACCAAACAGGCCAACGAACGCATACAGTTTGGAAAGAAAATCTCTGAATTCGGATTGATCAAGAAGAAGGTCGGCGAGATGGTCGTCAACTGCTACGCCGCTGAATCGGTCGTTGCTCTGGTGGCGGGCTTGAGCGATAGCGGCGCCGAGGACTACGCTATCGAGGCCGCTATCTCCAAAGTCTTTTCGACGGAAGCTCTTTGGGAGGCCGCAGACGAAGCCCTACAAATCGCTGCTGGCAACGGCTTCATGAAGGAGTTTCCTTACGAACAAATCGTGCGGGATGTCCGCATCAATCGCATCTTTGAGGGAACGAACGACATCCTCCGCTTGTTCATTGCGCTCAACGGTCTAGACGACGTGGGGCACAATTTAAAAGAGCTGGCAAAGAGCGTCAAAGGCGTTTTCGACGATCCCATCAAGGGATTTGGCGTCATGAGCGACTACGCCCTTCGTCGGGCGAGTTTCATCGCTGGGATCTCAGGAGACAGCGGTAGCTTCTCGGGAGTCGCCGGCGAGCTTTCCAAAGAGCAGCGCATCGTTGAAGAGGGAACTCGTCAGCTGGCGGCCGTCGCCGATAGGCTGCTGCGACGCCACGGAAAGAAGATCATCGATCGTCAGTTTGCCACCGCCCGCATGGCTGATGTGATGATCCATCTCTACGTGCTTGCCGCTGTATTGAGTCGTGTGACGTCGAGCATTCAGAAAAATGGAGCCGACGCGGCCCAAAATGAAATCCGGATCGCCCAGGCCTTTGGCAGTCGAACTCAACGCATCGTTCAGCACAATGTAGAAGAGATCGACGACAACGCGGACACGCAGATCAAAGCCATTGCCGTGCACGCTTTTGAGCTTGAAAAGTTTGGCTGGGACACGATCTAATGCGCTTATTAGGGTCATGAAAGGCGCTCGCGTGAGGATCGTCGCCCTGGATGCGGATCCTGCCTTTGGGTCTAAAGGGGGGGACGGCCACGTACTCGGTGCAACGCCTGATGACGAGCTACGCTCTCTCGGTGAATGCAGTATCTTCCAAAGCACCGAGCCTGCCCAGGTGATCGAACGGTGCCAAGACGCTGACATTGTGCTCACCAACAGGGTCGTTCTAGGGGAGCGTGAGTTTGCATCCTTGCCAGCTTTGAACTTGATCAGCGTCCTCGCCACCGGCGTCAACGTTGTTGACCTGGTCGCAGCCCAGAGTCATGGGGTTACAGTCTGCAACGTGCCGGGCTACAGTACGGACTCAACTGCGCAGCATAGCATTGCCCTTTTGCTGGAGTTGACCAATCGAGTCGGGCTGCACAATGCCTCAACGCACGCCGGTGATTGGGAGCGTTCACAGGCCTTCTCCTACTACTTGAGTCCTCTCATTGAGCTACGCGACAAGACGATGGGCATTGTTGGATTCGGGTCCATTGGGGCTCAAGTCGCATGCATCGCCCAGGCACTCGGCATGCGCGTCATTGCTCACAGTCGCACCCCTCGGAACATCCCAGATGTGCAGTTTGTCGACAAAGCGACCTTGCTGCGGGACTCAGATGTTGTGTCACTTCACTGCCCTCTGACCAAAGAAACAAGGCATTTCATCGATCGCCAAGCGCTACGCGCGATGAAAGCCGGGGCGCTGCTGATCAATGGATCACGAGGCCCCGTCATCGATGAGGAAGCTCTTGCCGAAGCACTCGACGGGCAAGAGATCACGGGCGCGGCGACCGACGTGCTCACGCAAGAACCCCCGCATGAGTCCAGTCCACTCCTGCGTTCTGAACGCTGCATCGTGACGCCCCACATTGCCTGGGCAAGCGAGAGCGCCCGCGCGCGCCTCATCGCGATGACTTGTGAAAACATTCGCGCATTTCAGCGTGGTCATCCGACCAACGTCGTCGTCGCCCCTTGAGGATCAAGCGGCGATCGATGCAAGGTCGAACTCGCTGTCCCGACGTCCTGGTCGAACGCCAGGAGGTGCGGGGGGACGCCCGGACAGAGCGCGCCGTAGTCGAAAGCGGTCGTAGGGTCGAAGAAATTCAAACTCGATACCCAGTTTGCGCGTGATTTCCCCTGGTCGCCGGCCGTGCAGGACCCGGGTGACTGTTCCGCACGCATCAAACCAAGCGTCGCTTCCCGGCAACTGAAAGGAAACGAAGACTCTTTCACCCGTCACCACCGGATCGGCAGGTGAAACCAACATGCCCCAAGTGGACAGATTCTCGATCCGATCAGCGACCAGAACAAAGTCCCGCTCTCGGACCACTTGGCACACATGGTGGACGGAATGTCGGCTGGGGCGCTCACTGTAATGACGATGACTTCTCATGGGGTGACTCCTGAAGAAGCGATCGTCAGGCCATTTCACCCCATATGTCAAGAATTGTGTGCGTATGTAGGATAGACACCTACCATATACCGTTCTTCAAGAAGCACTCATCAAAGGATGCGCGCCCAGTCTCACTTCTTCTTCCTTTGATCAGGAGGAGCGATCGTCAAATCCTTCTTGGCTTCTTTCAGGCGGACCTCGCGCTCAGTCCTGCGCAATCGCAGCTCGACCAATTCTTTGGTGATCTCTTCAAGTCGTTTGGTGCCATCGGAAAGACGGTCCACCAGCTCACGACGGAGTTCCGTTGCTTGACGGTTTTTTTCAATCGCTTCCAAACTCAGCCTCGTTTCACGAGTGCTCTTTTCGAGTTCACGTTGCTCAAGGACCAAGATCCGCTCGTTGTCCTCAAGAGTGGAGAGTTGCGCGGCATGTTCCAGGATCTCATCCAACGTCTTCTGCAATGCTGGGGTGGGGGCTTCCATCTTGAGAAACTCACGGATTGCGGCGCGAGCTTCAACACTTTGCCAGTCCACGCGTCTCTGGATCGGGCGACGCTCTTCAGCCATCAGCCGCGCCTTGCCAAAACCGGGCACGTCCACGGGCAAAAGAGCGGCCTGTTCTGACGCTAACTCCTCCGTTCCTTTGGGCGGATCCCAAAGCTTCGCTCCCGAAGACAAAGGGTGCCGCAAAAGCACTCGGGCCCGCTCGGCCTCGCCGTTGGTGACCTTGTACTCAACGA
>Ga0079224_100014638_pt1 | contig 10965 bp, 7 predicted proteins | sample Stecom2015_FD_80414 | JGI IMG/M metagenome (GOLD analysis project Ga0079224, IMG submission 80414) | Agricultural soil microbial communities from Utah to study Nitrogen management - Steer compost 2015 | ecosystem: Environmental > Terrestrial > Soil > Agricultural land | place: USA: Utah...
CTGCCAGCGGCGGCTTCCTGCTGCTCGGGCGCGACTCGCTCGAGTCTGCCGTGACCGGGTTCTGGGAGAACGTGGGCCAGAACATGGTGCGTCCCGAATGGCGCTGGGGTGAGTTCCACGTTGACGTTCTCGCGCCTGACGCCGCCGTCGTGACCGCGAGCTATCGCATTCCGCACCTCACGCCAACAGGTCATGCTCACGTGATTGGCGGGGTATGGACCGCAGCATTTGCGAACCGTGATGGACGATGGGTGATCGTGCAGGAACACCTGAGCGATGCACCGCCGGGTATGAGCCTCACGCCATGAGCCGAAAGGAACGTCGTCATTCCTGCGCGCAGCGTGGGAAGCTGCTTTACGCGAGGCCGAATACAGCCCGACGCGCGGAAAGCCGCCCGCGCTTCTGCGCCTTCACGCCACGGCCTCTTCCCGGGGGCCGTTCAGCTTGTTACGCAGCGTGCGCACGCTCATGCCCAGCATCTCTGCTGCACGGGTGCGGTTGTTCCCGGCTGCCTCGAGCGCGCGCTCGATGAGCACTCGTTCAGCGTCTGCAACGTTGAGCGTGTTCAGAACTACCGAGTCGCCGTCCTGGTGCATGTCACTTTCGTCTGACGGAAATACAATTTCCCTGGCCGACGTTATGCTGCCGGATGCACCAGCCGCTCCCCCGCGCCTCACGAGACGACGTGCCGAGAAAATGTCCAGGCCGGTGCTCAAGCCGAAGCGCTCAGGGTCGAACGCCTTCACCCCAAGCATCGACTCGGAGCTCAGGATTACGGCGCGCTCGATCACATGTTGCAGCTCGCGCACATTACCAGGCCACGGATAGCGCTGAAGCTGCAGCATCACTTCCGTCTCGATACCTTCGAAATCCTTGCCCGCTTCCTGCGCTGCCCGCATGGCGAAGCTGTAGGCGAGCTGCGCAATGTCTTCACTCCGCTCTCGCAACGGTGCAATCATGAGCGGAATGGTGCTCAACCGGTAATACAGGTCCTGCCGGAACGTGCCCGCCACCACGGCTTCCGCCAGGTCGCGATTCGTGGTTGCCACTATGCGAACGTCAACTCGAATGGGAGACGTTCCGCCAACACGCTCGAACTCCTGCTCCTGCAACACGCGGAGAAGCTTCGCCTGCAGGTCCAGGCGCATTTCGCTGATCTCATCCAGGAGGAGGGTTCCGCGATGCGCACGCTCGAAAGCCCCCTCAACACGCTTCACCGCTCCGGTGAAGGCACCCTTCTCGTGTCCGAAAAGCGCGCTTTCGATCAGCCCCTCCGGCAGCGCCGCGCAATTCAGCTTTATGAACGGTCTGTCACTACGATCACTCTGTTCATGAATGGCACGCGCAAAGAGCTCTTTCCCCGTTCCGCTCTCTCCCTGCAGCAGGATGGTAGCACGGGTTGCAGCCGCCAGCGATACGGTCTGCAACAGCCGCCTGATGACAGCGCTCTTCCCCAGCACTTCATTCTCGTCATGCTGGGCTGACACTCGATGGCGGAGTGCCTCATGTTCCCGCCTCAGCCTCACCATCTCCAGCGCCTGCTGAACCGCCATTTCCAGCTGCTGCGAACGTATCGGCTTGGACAGGTAGTCCACCGCGCCCGCCTTGATTGCAGCAACGGCATGCTCGGTCGAACCATGACCTGTAAGCATGATCAGCGGCACATCGCAGCCGTCTCGCTGAAGCATATCCAGAAACTCGAGCCCCGTAATTCCCTGCAGACGATGCTCGCTGATTATCAGGTCAATGCCACCGGCTTCGAGCACATGCAGCGCCTCGCCAACATGCCTGGCAGTAATCACCTCATGCCCGGCGCTGCATAACGTATCGTTGTTGATTTGTGCTACCGCGGAGTCATCGTCGACTACCAGGATGCGGGACATTTCGTTCAGATAAAGTCGAGTGTATCGAGTGGTGGACCCGTGCAACTGTTGCAGTGACGACACTCACAAAGTTGGGCAACAATTTCCCAATCCCGTACGGAACGCGCACCGCCAAACGTGACAAAAACGTATTGAACCGGCACTTCTTTCCACATGCCACGCGTACAATGTGGACAATACCGAACTATCGGATCTTTATCGTCGCATCCTTACCACATACAAAGGCGGCGCGTCCACCTGACGATGCACCGCCTTTCAACTTCACATTGCGAGTTGGTTCAGTTCGCGCCGAGCAGCCCCGGTACGTCCACACGCTGCAGGTACTGCAGGTCGTCGCTGTCCGTTCGGATCAGGTATACCGATCGCGCACCGAAGCCGATGATCTTCGTGTCCTCTGGCAGTGCAACACGACGCACCAGCCGACCCGCACCGTCGTATACGTCGTATACTGGCGCTCGGTCGTTCGCCCTTCGACTGCGCTGCAGCCAAAGGTGCCCGTTCGGTGCAACACGCGCCGTTCCACTCATGAACGGAGGCTTGGTACTCGGCCAGTCTTCGCTGTCGTCCATCTGAGCATCCGGCGGAGGGCCGCCCATGGTTACCTGCGTGCCTTCCGGCCCCGCCATTACACGCATACTGCCCGCCGAGCGGCGAGCTTCGGCCACTGCCCTCCTGTCCGCGTCTGTTACCGGAATCGGTGTGTATTGCAACTCCGGGCCACGCGTCACGGTTCCCGCAGGAGCTACCCACTCCACCCGGAACGGCGAATGCCGCACGATTGCCAGGCGCCCGTCCGGCGACACGGCCCAGTCATCACGCGGCTCGAATGGCCCGCTCATCCGGATTGCCATCCGCATCTGGTTCGCACCTTCTGCCGAACCCGAAACCTGGGTGCCCGGCACGTGCAGAAGTCCGAGCGTGTCCAGCGCTCCACTCGCTCTGTCAATGCGGGTGATCTCCACGCTGTCTACCCCTTCGGGACCACGCGGCCCCATTCGCACCGGCGCAGCCTGGAAGTACAGACGACCCTGGGCATCCAGCCCGGTTGGGGCACGCAGCACCATTGCCCCAGGGCCGCGGCCACCTCCAAACGTTGCACTGCCACCGCCACGAGCAACCGCGCCAGCTACGCGATTGCCGGCACCTGCCCCAGCCCCGGCACGCACGCCCCGATTTCCGACGCCAGCGCCAGCACCCCCTGCTCCTCGCTGCACCTGCACATCGGGCCCCTGACGTACGGCATCACCGCCGCCCGCCAGCGAGAACGTATACGCCGGGTTGCCTCGCGGGTCCACTACCATGTAGCGCATATTGCCCACGTCGTACACCAGCGTGGAGTCGCCCGGCAGCGCAAACACACCGTTCGGAAGACGCCACTCACCCGGCCCCTGGCCCTCCCGCCCGATCCGCGTAGTCTGCCCGGTTCGGAAATCCAGCAGCGCGAGAGTTCGCTCACGCGGATCGGCGATGATCACCCTTCCGTCAGCCAGCTCGCGGATTCCCACGATCTGCGTGAACGGCTCGGCGAACACGGCCGCCGCCGGAGGAAGTGTTGTAGTGGTTACCTGCTGAGCGAAGGCCGGATTGGCTGCGAGGAGCAGCAGCGGTAGCAGAGTTGTGTGTTTCATGGATTGAACTGAGGGAGATACATGCCCGGGCGCACGACCCTTTGACCCCACCCGCCCACTGTCGGTTGCCTCCACCGCCAACCTCCGCCGTTGACGCTCACCCGCTGAAAGACTAAGCCTTCGCGGTACGGATAACACACCCGCACTTCGGTCTCCAATCGCACGGTCACAAAGGACTCCCAATGTCTTCGGCCTTTTCCGTTCGTCCCCAGCCGTCCGAGTTCGCACCCTTCTACATGGGCTACGTAAACGCCGTTCCGGACGGCAGCCTGCTCCACACACTGGGCAGTGCACACGACACCACCATGAGGTGGCTTCGCGCTGTACCCCCGGATCGAGAGGACTTCCGGTACGCCGAAGGCAAGTGGACCGTACGCGAAGTGATTGGACACATCGCGGACGCCGAACGAGTATTCGCGCACCGCATGCTTAGATTCGCACGCGCAGACTCAACGCCGCTCTCCGCATTCGAGGAGAATGCATGGGTGGACATGGCCCGCTTCGAACGGCGCTCGCTCTCCGAGCTGCTGGATGAGTGGGCAACGGTTCGGGCAGCAACGCTGGCATTGCTTTCGACATTCGACGAGACCGAACTTTCCCGTACCGGAACCGCGAGCGGCAGCACGGTCTCTGCGCGCGGCCTGGCATGGATAATTGCGGGACACGAGCTGCACCACGTGAGGCTGCTTCGCGAACGCTACGGACTCTGACCAAGCCAGCTATCGCCAGCCGGTACCAGCGCGTTCGAACGCAGGTGCCGGCCGGCCGCACACCGCATTGCAACCTCTCCCAACGGCAGGGCCTGACGCGTGAAGCGATCCACCATAGTCACCATTGCATTTCTCGTCGCCATTGGCGGCGTGCTGCTCTACACCACCCTGCGGTCACAACAGGCCGAGTGCACCGTGTGCGTTGCCTTCAATGGTGAGAACCGGTGCGCCACGGCGTCCGCGAACAGCGAGGCGGAAGCAGCAACCGCCGCACAGGTTGCCGCATGCGGGCCGCTGACATCCGGAATGAACGACGCCATAGCCTGCCAGTCACGTCCACCAGTATCAAGGTCGTGCAGCGCCCGATAGCCCCATTGCCTCAACCTCAGCCCCCGGGTCCGATCTACTCCCAAGTCGTCGAGGACTATCTCAAGTCCATCTGGATGCTGCAGCAGGGCGCCGACGAGCCGGTTTCCACTTCCCGAATCGCCGAGCGCCTCACGCTGTCTGCTGCTGCCGTTACCGCAATGCTCAAGCGGCTCTCGGATCAGCAACTGGTGTCGTACGAGCCATATTATGGCGTGCGCCTCACCGCGCGCGGTGAACTGGCTGCGCTACGCATCATCAGGCGTCACCGCGTGCTCGAACTTTTCCTGCAGCAGGTGCTGGAATACCCCTGGGACAGGGTGCACGACGAAGCGGAACGCCTGGAGCATGCCGCCAGCGACGAACTCATCGAGCGACTGGCCATCTTCCTCGGCGAACCCACGCGCGATCCCCACGGCGCAGCCATTCCAACGGCCGAGGGCGAGATGGACACCACCGAGCACCCGGTTCTCGCCGACATGGAGGTGGGACGAAGCATACAGGTGTTGGAAGTGACCACCGGGGATCCCGAGCACCTGAGATATCTGGGCTCGCTGAACCTCTACCCTGGAACCCGCGTGAAGGTACTGGGGCGCGAACCCTTTCACGGGCCACTCACGATCGAGGTGAACGAGAGCCGCAGGGTTATTGCCTACTCCCTCGCAGAGCGGATCAGGATAGAGGACGCATAAGGTTCCGCGTCTTCAGAGCTTTCGGAAATCGTTCTCGCCAAGCCTGCAGATGGTCCAGCCCTCCATGAGCTCGGCGCCCAGCGACCGGTAGAAGCCGATCGCGCTCTCGTTCCAGTCCAGTACGGACCACTCCATTCGGCCGCAGTTCCGCTCGCGAGCAATCTTCGCGAGCGCGGAGAGAAGCGCCCTGCCAATACCCTTGCCGCGGAACTGCGGGCGAACGTAGATGTCCTCCAGGTACAGCCCCTTTCGGCCCACCCAGGTTGAGAAGTTGTGAAAGAAGAGGGCGTAACCGGCAACCTTGCTCTCCTCCCCTTCTCCACCATTCGGACCGTACATAGCCATCAGTGCCTCGGCAGACGGCCGGTCGCCGAACAGCGCATCGTGCAGCAGCGCCTCCGTTGCCTCAACCTGATCAGGCAGCTTTTCGTACTCCGCGAGCTCGCGAATGAGTGCCAGGATGGTGGGAACATCGTTCGGCGTGGCCGGTCGGATAAGGAGATCATCTGGCATCAAGCCTGCCTCTGGTGTTGATTGGTTCAGTTAACGAGTGGACTGTAGCAGGAGTACTGCTCGAGCGCTTCCCGGCCGGGGAATGTCATCTCTGGTCCACCGGCAGCTGAAGCGTGGAACTGAGCTTCCCTTGCAGCGGATTGTGCCGCGCTGATGCGGTTCACCGCGACTGCTAACATCACACTGTGATACCGTGATTGACATCGGACTCCCAAGCGACCCTTCCGGCTTCAAGGACGCGGAGTGGTCGGACGTGTCACCGTACTACGATCGGCTTCTGGAAGCCCCGCTCGACCTGGACAATGCTGTCGAGTGGCTCGCCACCTGGTCGCGACTTGAGGAGCTGGTTGGTGAGGCTGCGACGGTTGCGATGAACTCGTACACGGGGAATACGGCAGACCCTGCGGCGAAGGCTGCGCACATTCGCTTTTCCACCACCATTTACCCGCAGATGCAGGAGCGTCAGTCAGAGCTCTCGCGCAAGCTGCTGGCGATCGGCTGGACGCGGCCTGACGTGGACGTGATGCTGAGTGAGATGCGCACCGATGTGGAGCTGTTCCGCGAAGAGAACGTTCCGTTGTTCGCGAAGCTGGAGGAGTACGATGCCGAGTACCAGGAGATCACGGGCGGGTTGAGCGTTGAGTGGAATGGTGAACGAAAGACCATTCCTCAGCTGCAGCCGTACCTGAAGTCACCGCAGCGGGATGTGCGCGAGCGTGCATTTCGCCTTGGCATGGGCGCGTACCTGGAGCACCGCGACGCGCTTGCAGACCTGTTCGATCGCATGTACGCGCTTCGTCAGGCGGTGGCGCACAATGCCGGGTTCCCGGACTACGAGAAGTATGTGTTTCGTGCAAAGCACCGAGTCGGTTATACGCCGGACGACTGCAGGCGATTTCACGATGCAGTTGTGGAAGCGGTGGTGCCTGTGGCCGGCCGGTTGCTCGAGCGTCGGCGCAATCGGCTCGGCCTGACGACTGTCCGGCCGTGGGACCTGGGTGTGGATCCTGACGGCGCGGAGCCGCTCAAGCCGTTCGACACCGTGTCGGAGTTCATCGATCGCGGTGAGCGGGTGTTTGCCGGGGTTGACAGTTCGTTTGGCGGCTATTTCCGCACCATGGCGAACGAAGGGCTGCTGGACCTGGAGAGCAGGCCGGGCAAGGCACCGGGCGGGTACTGCACCACGCTTCCGTTCCGGGGCCTGCCTTACGTGTTCATGAATTCCGTTGGTGTGCCGGATGACGTCAACACGCTGGTGCACGAGGCGGGACACTGCTTCCACGCGTTCCTTGCGCAGCCGCAGCCATTCATCTGGCAGCGGGGTACCGGTTCGGAAGCGGCGGAGCTTGCCTCCATGTCGATGGAGCTTCTGGCCATGCCGCACATGGAACGTCCCACCGGCTACTACGAACCTAACGAGGTGCGTCGTGCGCTCGTGGAGCACCTGGAGGATATCGTGTTCGCGCTTCCGCACATCGCGAGCGTGGATGCATTCCAGAGCTGGATCTACACCAGCGGCAAGGGACACGACCGGGACGAGCGCGACCGCGCGTGGCTGGAGATTCGCAGCAGGTTCGAGCCTGATGTTGACTGGAGCGGACTGGAGGCCGAGCGTACTGCGCGGTGGTATCGCCAGCTCCACATCTTTCAGTACCCGTTCTATTACATAGAGTACGGCATCGCACAACTCGGCGCACTTCAGGTGTGGCGGGACAGCATGGCCGACTATCGTTCGGCAGTGAACCGTTACAAGGCGGCTCTTGCGTTAGGCGGCACCCGCCCGCTGCCCGAGATCTACTCCTCTGCCGGTGCCAGGCTGGTGTTCGACGCTGATGGAATGCGCCAGCTCATGGACCTGCTGGAGACGGCTGTGAGCAGCTGACAGACACCAGCTGTCAGATAACCGCTGGATGAAGGACTCCATCGCTACAGCTGCCATCAGCAGGCATCACCCGCCGATGGCAGCTGTCTCCGCTTCGGACTCCTCGATGGCGGCGTCTGGCGTTCCGTTCAGAATCTCGGTCACGCGTTCTGCCCGCACCGGGTGCGAGAAGAGGTAACCCTGTCCAAGGTCACAGCCCAGTTCCTGGAGTCGCTCCAGCTGGTGGGCGTGCTCGATGCCTTCCGCCACGGTCCTCAGTGAGAGCGTGCTGCCCAGGGAAACGATTGCGTTCGTCAGGATACCCTCGTCGGCGCCGTCGCCAACGCCCTCAACGAAGGCCTTGTCGATCTTGATGATGTCCACCGGGAACCGCTTCAGGTAGGCGAGCGACGAATAGCCGGTGCCGAAGTCGTCGATCGCGAGCTTCACGCCGAGCGCCTTGAGCTGGGTGAAGCGCTCCAGTGCGGCATCGGCGTCATGCATCATGACGCTCTCGGTAATCTCCAGGATCAGCGCCTCGGCCGGCAGTCCGGACATGGCGAGTGCGGCAGCCACGTCGCCCGTGAGCGTTGGATCCTGCACCTGACGAGCGGACACGTTCACGGTGACACTCAGGTGCTGGCCCTTCTCGGATTCCGCCCGCCAGGCCGCCGCCTGACGACAGGCCTCCATCAGCACCCACCGCCCCATACCCACGATCATTCCCGTCTCCTCCGCGAGGGGAACGAAGTGAATCGGTGCCACAAGGCCACGCCTGGGATGACGCCAGCGCAGCAGCGTCTCTATTCCTGCCATCTCGCCGGTCGCGAGGTTCACGATGGGCTGGAACCGAAGCTCCAGCTCGTCGCGCGAAACTGCATGTCGCAGGTCGGCCTCCAGCTCCATCCGCTCGAGCGCCGCAGAGTGCATTGACGACTCGAACACAACGTACCGCCCGCGGCCACCTCGCTTGGCCATGTACATCGCCAGGTCAGCATTGCGCAGGAGCGTATCCGCATCATCGCCGGCCTCCGCGAACGCTATGCCCATGCTTCCCGGCGTGTATACCTCACGCCCCTCCACCACGATGGGACGCGAAAGCGCAGCAAGTGCACGGTTGGCAACCACGAGCGCATCCTCGATGGTTGGCAGCCGCTCGAGCAGGATGGCGAACTCGTCGCCACCAAGCCGCGCAACCGTATCACACCCTCGCGTGGCATTCAGCAGCCTGTCCGAAACCTGGACGAGCAGTGCGTCGCCCGCAGCATGGCCAAGGGTGTCGTTCACTCCCTTGAAATCATCCAGGTCAATGAACACGACAGCAACGTCTCCACCGCTTCGACCGCGCGACTCGAGCGCGTGCATGGTGCGATCCCGGAAGAGCGACCTGTTCGCCAGGCTGGTAAGCGAATCGTGGTACGCCTGCTGCACGAGCTGGGATTCGAGTGCCTGACGCTCGGACACGTCGCGTGCATTGAGCACGATCCCGCGCACGGTGGTGTCGTGCAGCAGGCCAACGCCCACACTCTCGAGCGGCAGAAAGCGCCCGTCGGCATGCTTCAACCGCCATACGGTGGGAGTGCCAGCCGTTGATCCATCGCGCCGATCCGACAGGTACCCCTTCACCAGCGGCGCATCCTCCGGATGAACCAGTTGCAGGTAGCGAGCACCAACGAGCGCCTCCACCGTCATGCCAAGCACCCGCGTTGCGGAAACGCTCGCAAACCGGATCACGCCGGCAGCATCAACAAGAAGCACGAGGTCTGACGACTGCTGCACCAGCGCCTGGAACCTTGCCTCACTCCTGCGTTCGGCCGCCGCTTTCGCAAGACGAAGGTGCTCACGCTGCGAAGTTGCCTGCCGAAGCAGGATCAGGCCGGTAGTGGCTATCGCGCCCATGAGAACACCTCGCTCACGCGACTCCGCATCAGGCGCGAATACCGCCGACAACAGCACGTAGATGCCAAGCGCGCACAACCACGGCACCAGCCCCTGATCCTCGTGATCGAGCGGATCCTCCAGCGCAATCACCGGCTCGCTCCACTGGCGGACTGCAGCAAGCGCTACGGCTACATAGGCAAGGAGCCAGATCCCGTCTACCGGATGAATCGAGCTGATCGAGAGGTCAGGAGCCTTCCAGCCCTGCAACAGGTTCGCCGCGAATCCGCAGGCGAGCCCCAGGCCGAGCAGCGTTTCAGTACCGCGCCTGATGCGAGTGCGACGACGCAGCCACAGAGTAGCAGTACTCAGCACCAGCACCAGGTCGCCTATCGGATACCCGAGCTCCGGTGCGATTCGCCAGTCCACCCTCCCCTGCGTTACCAGAACGTCGTGCAGCGAGAGGAACCAGACGAGCGTGGCGCCAGCCACCACTATGATCCCGGTATCCAGCGCCCAGCGCGCACCGTCCGCCCGCGAACGCGTGGCCTGCGGCATTGTCAGTATCCCGACAAAGAGCGCAGGGTAGTATGCGAGGAATCCGATGTCAGCCACCGTGTTTCCGGTGGGCAGCACTCCCAGGGTGAAGAACGCCGCACCCGCTTCACCGACGGTGCGGAAGGCGAATGCCAGAGCAATCCAGAACCATGCAATGCGCGTACGCCGCTCTATCACGCCATCCCGCGCGACGAATAGCGACACCATCGCCACAGCTGCGCACACCATGAAGGGGCCGAGTATGGCGAAACGCCAACCAGGCTGTTCGGTGCTCGCACCGCTCGTCAGCCACGCACCCGAAACTATTCCCACAATGAGGCTGAACCCCACCAGCGCTCGCGCAGAGCCGGGAGAGTGATTCAGTACTCGGTGCAGCTCTGAGTCAACGGACATTGAGTAGCTTCCATGACGTTCCCTTCAGGCAGCTGCTTCGCCACCACCCACGACCGGCCAGCCCGCCTGTTACAGACGGACTCCGCAGTGAGGATGGGACGACCCAGATCACCGAGGCGTGACATCGCGCCCCTCACTACTCCCGCGTTCGGCATTGACCTGACCCGGCCAGCCACCATGTTTCGCCCACCATCCGCGCTGTACCCGGCTAGGCCCGCCGTGGCACGATCAACCGACTACAGAACCAGTGGACGCAAGCTCGCAATTCATGACGGTGGAAGAGCTCGAGCTCGCGCTCCGGAGGGCCGAGGCGCGCCTGGAAGGCATCGTGGAGATCGCGGCTGACGCAATCATCTCCATGGATGCGGACCAGCGCATCACCTACTTCAACCAGGGCGCGGAACTCACCTTCGGCTGGAACCGCAACGAAATACTCGGCCAGCCGCTCGACATCCTGATTCCGCACCAGTTCCGCACGGATCA
>Ga0079224_100014639_pt1 | contig 10964 bp, 8 predicted proteins | sample Stecom2015_FD_80414 | JGI IMG/M metagenome (GOLD analysis project Ga0079224, IMG submission 80414) | Agricultural soil microbial communities from Utah to study Nitrogen management - Steer compost 2015 | ecosystem: Environmental > Terrestrial > Soil > Agricultural land | place: USA: Utah...
CCCTAAAACCACGCCGATTAAAAAAGCGCCGAGATAACCTAATATAGGTATAAGTTCAGAAGTCAAAGGGAAAAATTAGGTTTTAAATTATTACTTGAAAGAATCCTTGTGTATTTCTTCCACCATCATGCGTTGATGCAAGGGAGAATTCATTCCGCTCTCCCCAAGATTTCTAAATTCAAAAGGAAAAGTTGCAGGTTTTCCCCCCGAACCAAAACCAGGAATAATTTCATTTAAAGCTGCATTCAATAAAGGTTCATCCGTTTGGCCGAGTTCACCTAGATTGGAAAAATCTTCTTGCAACTCCACATCCGGGGCGATTCCATTGGCATAATCTGTGAAACCGGCCGAATTTACCGATTTTAAAATTAAAGGCAGCATAGCATAGCGATGACAAAGATTTATGTCTTTTTTAGTAAAATCTGAAGAATCATAAATAAGAACAGATCCCTGATATTTTCCGGTAGTGGTCGTTCCAATTTGCACCACATCGATGTAAGGCATTAATCCACTTAAAATAAGTTCACTGGCTGAAGCCGTGCTGCCGGTAGTGAGCACATAAACTCGATTGAGATTTAGGCTGGCTATCATCTCTCCGGAATTTATTTTATTGTTGAAAAGTCGTTCTTCATCCGGAAAATTCTCATTGTAAACCTGTTTGATAAAAAGCTGTCCGTTGAACTGGCCGGTAATCATGCTGGATAAATCATTGGCGGTTTCTATGCTTCCCCCGCCGTTATAACGCAAATCCAAAATCAAATCGGTGATTCCTTCTCCTTTGAAATTTGCAAATACTGCATTCAACTCATTATCGTATGAACTCGTAAAAGCATTGTACATCAAATAACCTATCTTTTGTCCATCTATTTCAAATGTTTTTTGGATATGAACCGGATTTTCAGCGTATTGTTCTTTAATCAAAGTGATACTTTCCCCGGTTGAAGTAAGGTCAGAACCGTTTAGAGTAGCCAAATTTATGGTATAAGTAGTTTGCGACAACAACCTATTATAGTTGTTTTCATTAAATATTTGTCCGTCAATTCCATTGAAGATCATCCCGCGTTTAACGCCATTGGCGGCAGCGGAAGTCTGAGGCAATACATACCGGACATAGCCAAAAATATCACCGGTTTCTTGAATTTGTACCAACCCAAATTCCATTCCGTTGTGAAGGCTTACTCCTTGAAGGGAAGCTTCCAGTTTTTGGTAATCATTAATGATGAAACTAAATCGATCTTCTTCCACCAACAAATAATTAAACAAATCTTCGGGTGTGGCATAATTACTCAGAAAACCATTCAGTTCAGTTTGAGAAGCAAAAGCTTTATCATCGAGCTCGGGCACTTGAGATTTATATAAATAAAACACATTCAAGCCTTTATACACAAAATCCTGAATCTCCAGAGTCGAACAGGGTTGAATTACATCGTCCATATCTTCAAAGCAGGAAACAAGCAGAAGCGAAAACAGAGGGATGACCAAAAATTTCTTCATAACTGTTTATGATAAATAGTTTTTTAGATAGAGGAAGCCAAGATAGGTATTCTGATAAACTTATTTTAGTTTATAAATAGGATATCTGAGATGCTCTTTTTCATAATGTGGTGTTTTTTGATAAATCCAACTCAATTGAGCATACCAATTTTTGCTGAAATCGTCGTCCAAAGATTTTTTTCGGAGAAATTGCTCCTCGATTTCAGGGTTTTCTTTAAGAAATTGAGCTGCGACTTCTTCAAATACATAGGGTGAAAAATGTTCTTTTTGTTGAAGAATTGCGTCAAAAAAGTTCCAATTAAAAAATGAATCTTGTGAAATCGGTTCCAGGGTTTCAATAATATAGCGTATTCCGGGCTGATGGGTGGGAATGATATAATCGCCTTTCCTGAAAAAGATTTTTTTATTACTGAGTGAAACTTTAGTGTCGTAATGAGGATAATGTCCTTCATAAGGCATCGAAAAAGTCTTATAGGTTTCAATTTTATATACCCCTACTTCCAGCAGCGTATCTTTATCCAAAGCATGCATCTCAATTTTATTTCTTTTCATTAAATCAACAACTTTCCACCACGCTTGAGGAATAATATAGGCTTCTGGAATTAATACACTGTCCCGAGGTGAGAAGTGGTTGTAGTAATTTATTTCTTTAGTATATGGTTTTTTTCGGTTGTATGTTAAATGGGGTAAGCCGGTGAGCTCGCTTATCTTGGTTTCTGCCTCATAACCTTTAAACTCGATTCTTGAAAACTTCATGCTATCGGGTTGAAAATTGAGCGGATATTTATCTAATTGAAGATACTGAGCTGAAGAAACTTCCCGCAGCCGTGAAATCACTTGAGCTTCTTTGTCTGCAAGGGCGATGGTTTGTTCTAAAAAATCATAAGTTGAAGAAACCCGATCTTTATAAGGTTTCAACATATGAGTTTCAATCATCATTCCCAGACAGTTCCACAAAGTTGTGTATCCTGAGGAATATCGGGGAGAGTCCAGAAATTGAGGAAAACCATTGGCAGGATCTTGATTGAAAACCGACACATAAGGAGTGGTTTCCCAACCATGTCGAGCAAGGGAATCTTTCAACCGAACCATAAATTTTTCTTGCAGGTATTCTCCGAGTTTTCCTCCGAGTTTATTGTGTTGAGTAAAAAGATGAGTGAGCGTATATTGATAATCTGCTCCGTTGCTCACGTGCGTTCCAATAAAAACATCAGGTTGAAGTAAGTGAAAAATTTCGTAAAAAGCCAATGCATTTCTGGAATCGGCTTTAATAAAATCCCGGTTGAGGTCATAATTTTGTCCGTTGCCCCTAAAACCGTATTCCATGGGTCCGTTTTGGTTAACCCGCGAAGTGGAATTGCGGTTGAGGGAACCTCCTACATTATACACGGCAATTGCAGCAATTACCGTGTTTTGGGGAAGAGCAATCGAATCTTGTGCATAATCCCGCATCAACATCATAGTTGCATCAATTCCATCCGGTTCTCCGGGATGAATTCCATTATTGATGAGAATAACTTGTTTTTTCTCTTTTATTTTTTTAAAATCGATCTCTGCTTCGGGATTATAAATAATTAAATGAAGAGGTTTTCCGCTGTCCGTAAGTCCAATTTCTTGTGTTGAAATAGTAGAAAAAGCTTCATCCAAAAGAGTATAAAAACGAACGACTTCCTGATATGTCGCGGTTTCTTTTCCATTCGATTTTTCGAAAACTGTTTCAAAGTTATAATCCTTCGTAGCCGACTTTGGAGAATTACATGAAATAATCGTTAAAGCGAAAATTATAAATATAAAATGTTTTTCCATTCTACAAAGTAACAGAAAAACCGGAAAAAGAATCCTATTATCCTTGATGGAATTTATAAAAAAACAGAAATATTTTTAGCTTAAACCACTTTCGTTTCAACTCCTAACGAAAAGTTTATACCTTAAATACTGCTTTCACTTTTTCCACATAATCCAATTTTTCCCAGGTAAATAATTCAACTTCCTTTTCTATTTTTCCGTTGTATGGACTTTCGAAGAGCTTTATCACAGTTTTCGGCGATTTTCCCATATGTCCATATGCGGCAGTTTCTCTGTAAATTGGATTGCGCAGTTTCAGGCGTTTTTCGATTGCGGCAGGACGCATATCAAATATTTTTGTGACTCTATCAGCGATTTCCCCATCGGTCATATTCACTTTGGAAGTGCCATAAGTTTGCACAGAAATCGACGTGGGATCCACTACACCAATTGCATAGGAAACTTGCACCAAAACTTCATCTGCAATTCCTGCTGCCACTAAGTTTTTGGCGATATGCCGTGCAGCATAAGCTCCGGAACGATCCACTTTGCTCGGATCTTTTCCGGAAAAAGCGCCTCCGCCGTGAGCTCCTTTTCCGCCGTAGGTATCCACAATAATTTTTCTTCCGGTCAAACCGGTATCGCCATGTGGACCGCCAATCACAAATTTTCCTGTGGGATTAACATGATAAATAATATCCTCATTAAAAAGTTTTTGAACATAATTAGGGAGTTGTTTTTTCACGCGTGGAATGAGGATTTCTTTGATGTCTTTTTTTATTCTCTCCAGCATTATTTTGTCTTCATCAAATTCATCATGTTGGGTCGAAACCACAATGGAGACAATGCGTTGAGGAATATTATCGTCATTGTATTCAATAGTCACTTGGCTCTTGGCATCAGGTCGAAGATAATCCATTTCTTTACCTTCCCGGCGTAATGCAGCAAGTTCAATTAGGATTTTATGTGAAATATCCAAGGCCAAAGGCATGTAGTTTTCAGTTTCTTTGGTCGCATATCCAAACATCATTCCTTGATCACCGGCACCTTGTTTTTCTTTATTTTCACGCTCTACACCTTGATTGATATCTCGTGATTGTTCATGGATAAGGGAAATCACTCCACAAGAATCCCCACTAAATTGATATTCGCCTTTAGTGTATCCGATATCATTAATTACATCACGGGCAATTTGTTGTACATCGAGATAAGTTTCGCTTTTCACTTCGCCGGCAAGAACCACTTGTCCCGTGGTGACCAGCGTTTCACAAGCGGTTTTCGATTCCGGGTCAAAGGCTAGGAAATTATCTAAAAGTGCATCGCTTATTTGATCGGCTATTTTGTCAGGGTGTCCTTCGGAAACACTTTCCGAGGTAAAGAGATAAGGCATGTTTTTGAAGTTTTTTTGGGTTATCCTATTCCGAGGAAAGCAACATGACCAAAACCCTAAAGAAGTAGTACTGCTTTAGCATTTTTTCAACCAAATTACCTTGGTTTTGAGGTTGCAATCAGTCAAATCGTTCCTCTCAAAAATGGGCTCAAATATAAGGCTATTTGAGGAAACACCGGAACTAAAACAAGGTATTCCAATCGGCTTTTTTTATTTGGGATAATTAAGTTGTTTTTAAAACTTGTTTTGGTTTTGTATATTTACTACACAAACACAATCCCCTTGAAAACAACTATCTACCAAAAGAAAATCGAAAAACTTCTCGAAGGTTCCGGACTTGAAATAAACGGAAAAAAAGCCTGCGATCCGCAAATTCACAACCCGCGATTCTTTCGACGCGTTTTGGCTGAGGGCTCAATTGGTCTGGGAGAAAGTTATATGGAAAAATGGTGGGATTGCGCACAACCGGATGATTTTTTTCACCGATTATTTTCTATCGATATCGAAAAAAAAGCAAAGAAAGTACGCAATCTTCGCCGGTTAGCCGTGAAAGCAAAACTCTTTAACCTTCAAACCAAAGCCCGGGCAAAAAAATCTGTTATCACCCATTATGATTTAGGAAATGAACTCTACCAAAAAATGCTCGACCCGCTGATGATTTATTCTTGTGGATTTTGGGAAGAAGCAAAAAATCTTGCCCAAGCACAAGAGAATAAGCTCAGTCGTCTTTGCAAAAAATTACACTTAAAACCCGGACAACGCGTGCTGGACATCGGATGTGGCTGGGGAGGTTTTGCTTTTTTTGCTGCAAAACATTATCACGTGAAAGTAATCGGCATCACCCTTTCTCCGGAACAGAAAAAAATAGCCGAAAAAAAATGCAAGGAGTTGGATGTGGAAATCCGATTACAGGATTATCGCGATGTGAATGAAAAGTTTGATCGAATTATTTCCATCGGAATGCTGGAACATGTCGGTCATAAAAATTATGCAACCTATATGGAGAAGATTTTTCAAAATCTAAACCAAAACGGAATATGCCTTTTGTCGTTTATCGGTGGAAACAAAACTCGGCACAATACTGATCCGTGGATAAACAAGTATATTTTTCCAAACGGAATGATTCCTTCTTTAGCTCAACTCGGTAAAGCCATAGAAAATAAATTTGTACTGGAAGACCTACAAAATATCGGGCTGCATTATGATAAAACCATCATGACTTGGAAAGCAAATTTTAAAAATGCCTGGGATGATTTAAAAGAAAAATATGACGAAACTTTCTATCGGATGTGGGATTTTTATCTCTCCTGTTCTGCAGCTTCCTTTCGGGCAAGAGCTTTAAATCTCTGGGAAATGATACTTTTAAAACCCGATTTTAGCGGGCCATATCAAGCTTTTCGTTGAGAAGAATCTTCTAACCGATGTTTTTTTACTGCGTTTTCATCGTAATGTAAGAAAAAGTTAATCCAGATGTTTCGGGAAACCCTCACAATCCACGGATAGAGTGCAAATAAGATTCCGAGAATTACAAAAAAAGATTGAAGTGCGGTGAGCTTAATCAGGAAAAAAGAAATCAGAAAAGCTACAATTGCAATTCCACATCCCACGGCATAACTCACATACATGGCACCAAAGAAAAAAGAGGGTTCTATCTTGTATTTAGTTCCGCAATGAGAACAACGTTCGTGCATTTGGAACAACTTATCCATACGATAAGGATTGGGGTATTTATACATATTTTCATTTTGACAAACCGGACATGCCCCCGTCAAAATGCTGTATAATTTTGTCCCTTTAAGAAATTTCATTTCTGTTTTTTTGCAAAGTTAAGCTATTCTTCAATCTAAGTATTGAAAAAACATATTGCTTATGGTTATAGTTGTATTGAAAAAATATTTTGAAAAAGGAATGGAGTTTCCCACCCATAAAGATTATGGAGTTATTTAAAAAAAATGCTTAGAAAACAACAAGGTAAGATTATAAATCTTCGGCGGAAGCAATCATTTCCGCCACATCCATGACGGCAATTTCTCCTTCTTTGTTTTTTCCTTTCACGCCATCGGTCATCATCGTATTACAAAAAGGACATCCTGCAGCAATCACTTCTGATTTGGTTTCCATAGCCTGTTCGGTGCGGAGGATATTTACATCTTTATCGCCTTTTTCGGGCTCTTTAAACATTTGGGCTCCGCCGGCTCCACAGCACATTCCTCTTCTTCTTGAGCGTTTCATCTCGATGAGTTCTACTTCCAATTTGCGTAGTAATTCGCGTGGAGCTTCATATTCTCCGTTTCCTCGTCCCAAATAACAGGGATCGTGAAAAGTAATACGTTTTCCTTTGAATTTTCCACCTTCCACTTTTAACCGACCTTCTTGCAATAGGCTTTTTAGAAATTGAGTATGGTGCATCACCTGATAATTTCCACCCAATTCCGGATATTCATTTTTAATGGTGTTAAAACAATGTGGACAGGCGGTAACGATTTTTTTGATTTCATAACCGTTCAACACTTCAATGTTGGTTGCGGCTTGCATTTGAAATAGAAACTCATTTCCCGCACGTTTTGCCGGGTCTCCGGTACAACCTTCTTCGGCTCCGAGAACCGCAAAATCCACCTCAGCTTTATGCAAAAGTTTTACGAAGGCCTTGGTGATTTTTTTGGCTCGGTCGTCAAAACTTCCCATACATCCAACCCAAAAAAGAACTTCCGGTTGTTTATTTTCAGCGGCGTATTCCGCCATAGTTGGTACTTTCATGATTTGTTTTAAATTTTCATTTTAATCCTTGGCAGAAGAATTAAAAAATCCCATCTCGGAAACAAAATGAATTTTTAATTTTATTCCTCTGTCCAATTCAACCGATCCTGCTGATTATAAGGCCAGGGCGCTGCATTGTTTTCGATATTGCTCATGGCATTGTTGAGTTCGGTGGGAGCGGCGCTTTGCTCCATTACGAGATAGCGGCGCATGTCCATAATAATGGACAAGGGATCGATTCCTACCGGACAAGCTTCCACACAGGCCTGACAAGTAGTACACGCCCAAAGTTCTTCGCGGGTGATATAGTCGTCGAGCAATTGTTTTCCGTCCGGTTCGAATTTTCCCGTTTTGTCAATTTGTCTTCCTATTTCTTCGGCACGATCCCGCGTATCCATCATTATTTTTCTTGGGGATAACAGTTTGCCGGTATTATTTGCAGGACATTCGGAGGTACACCGTCCGCATTCGGTGCAGGTGTAGGCATTTAAAAGTTGTATCCAATTTAAATCCGGCACATCGCTGGCTCCAAATTTTTCGGGGTCTTGGATTTCGTTAGCATCTCCCTCATTTTCGGCGGGAGCCGCAAAGGGATCGGCATTTGGATCCATCATCATTTCCACTTCCGCTTTCACCGATTCGAGGTTATCCAATTCTCCTTGAGGGCGCAGTTTTGAAAAATATACATTCGGAAAAGCGAGTAGAATATGCAAATGTTTGGAATAATAAAGATAGTTGAGGAAAAATAAAATTCCCAAAATATGTGCCCACCATGCTGCGCGCTCAATAAATATCAAGGTGTTCACGCTTAGGTTTTCAAACCAAGGCCACAACACTTGACTAATAGGAAAAGAACCAACTATTCCCGTTTCTTGAGCATAATGAGGAACTCCCATAGCCTGCAATTGATAATCGGCTGCATTCATGGTAAGAAATAATACCATCAAAATCATCTCAAAATACAGGATATTGTTGGCATCGTTTTTTGGCCAAGAAGTCATTTCCCGCGCCCAAAATCGTTTCAATCGGATTATATTTCTTCTTATCCAGAAGATAATCACCCCAAAAAGCACCAAAAAGGCGAGGATTTCAAAAGAATAAATCAGGACATTGTAAGCCGTTCCCAAAAAAGAAAACACCCGATGTGTTCCGAAAATCCCGTCGATAAGGATTTCGAGCACTTCGATGTTGATGATGACAAAACCTACATACACAAAAATATGCATGATTCCTGCCACAGGTCGCCGCACCATTTTGGTTTGACCCAGCGCGATTAAAGCCATTTTCTTCCAACGTTCCTTAGGCCTGTCGGTGCGGTCGATTTTCTTTCCCAGTTTTATGTTTCTTACCAATTTTCGAACATTACGTATAAAAAACCATATCGCAAAAGCGAAAGCAAGAACAAATAAGATTTGAGAAAGAAAGTGCATTGGTTTATCAGTTGGTTTTTTTCAAAGCAGTAATCACAATATTACTGTTTTTTTATCGATTTGGATCTTCCGGGGGTTCATATTTATCCGCTTTTCTTCCAAAAACAGATATATGCACATAGCGGCCGGGATTTAGTTTTATGTCTTGTAACAATTGTTCGAGCTGCCGGGTGGCATTTTCCAAATTTGTATAAACTTGTTCCTCGTTGATGAGTTTGCCCAAAGTGCCTTTTCCTTCATTCAGTTTTGTGGAAATAGCATTGAAATTGCCGATCATTCTTTCCACATCTCCAATCAGGCTATTGATTTCCATTTGCGACAGGCTGTCCGAAAACTGTTTAAAATTTACCGCCATTTCATCCAGATTGGTGAAAGTACGATTCAGTTTTTGATCATTTTCTGCCAATAAATTTTCCAGCGACTTTGCCGATTTATTGAAAGATTCCATTGTTTGTCGAAGCTCCTCAAAGGTAACTTTCAAATTTTCGCGCGAATCCGGAGTGAGCACTTTGTTGAAACCCGATATCAGCGAATCTGCACTTTGCACAGCACTTTCCACCTTTTTTTGTAGCGGTTCCAACTGACCGCCCATACTTTCGAGCAGCCCCGCCTCGACTTCGCCCACCAAAGTGTCGCCGGATTGTGCCACGGTATTTCCGGGTTTAATCTCAATAACCATATTCTTCCCGCCTAAAAGACCGGAACTGGAAATCTTAGCGATGCTGTTTGTTGAAAACTCAAAATCGTTTGATATTTGCATGGTTACCAGCAAATTTCCATTATCTCCCAGAAAGGAAATGCCCGAAATATTGCCCACTTGCAAACCGTTTATAGTTACCGGTGCCGAAGCGGAAAGTCCTTCCACATTCTCGTAAACCGCATAAAATGTCCTGCTGGAGTCAAGAATATTTTGACCCTTTAAAAAAGTATAACCATAAATAAATAAGATAATAGCGCCGAGGGCGAGTAGAGCTGTTTTGACTTCCTTGGAGATTTTCACCAGTGGTTTGCGTATTGATTACGTGCAAATTTAGTGATTATTGCGAGAAAAGAAAGCAGCCATGACGGGGAAAAATTGTCTTTTCAGTCCACTTTTCCTTTTAAAGCTTCAGAAACGCTTATTTTTTTCCCATCGCGAAATGCCACTACATAACTGGTTTCGAAGCCTGCAGTCTGTGCCTCGCGTTGCAGTTCCTGGATTTCCAAATAATCTGAAGTAGAGCCGTAATAATATTTGTAGAGTTTATCTTCTTTTCTTCTTTCCACATTTTTAAGCCCTTTAAAATTGTAGGAAGCTGTTTCCAATTTCTTTGACCCGGCAGCCAGTTGCACCTTAAACTCAATTCCATCATAGACTTCACCCGGGGTGGAATTTTTCTCGCTCACTTCCATAAGGTTTAGATCCAATGTGGTTTTATATTCTAAAATGGCTTTGGCAATAGCTTTGGCCATGTCGCTTTGTCCTTTGTCCGAATTTAGATAACGGCCTTCTTTGTCGTTGCTCAAAAATCCGGTTTCAATTAAAATCCGCGGCATATAGGTTTCTCGGATAACCAAAAAACCGGCTTGCTTTACACCACGATTTTTGCGTTTCAGGTCATTGATGAAATTATCCTGTACTAAAGAAGCCAATAAAATACTTTGATCTAGATATTCTTCCTGCATCAACAACATCCCAATATAGGATTCCGGCGAATTTGGATCAAAACCACCATAGGTGACTTCATAATTTTCTTCTAAATAAATCACCGAGTTTTCACGCATGGCCACATCCAAATTGTCTTTATTTCGATGTAAACCAAGCACATAGGTTTCGGCGCCGTAGGGTTGCGTACTTTTACTTGCATTGCAATGCACAGATACAAATAAATCGGCATCGGCATTGTTGGCAATATTTGCACGTTCAATCAACTTCAAAAAAACATCTTTTTTTCGGGTGTAAATTACTTCTATATCATCGTGTTCTTCAAGGATTTTTCCCAATTTCAACACAATTTGTAAGACGATGTCCTTTTCGCGATAATTTTTTCCGCCTGTTGTTCCTGAATCTTTTCCGCCATGACCGGCATCCAAAACCACTTTAAAGGCTCTGTAATTTTGAGCATAGG
>Ga0079224_100014640_pt1 | contig 10964 bp, 10 predicted proteins | sample Stecom2015_FD_80414 | JGI IMG/M metagenome (GOLD analysis project Ga0079224, IMG submission 80414) | Agricultural soil microbial communities from Utah to study Nitrogen management - Steer compost 2015 | ecosystem: Environmental > Terrestrial > Soil > Agricultural land | place: USA: Utah...
CTCGTGTCGTACTGCCCGCCGAGCTTCGCGTCGTCCGCGAGCAGGTGGGTGTCGCTGATGTGGATGAGCGTGCGCGCCGCTGGCGCGTGCTGACCGAGCTGCATGGGCCCACGGTATCGCGGGTGCGGCTCGCTCAGCGGCGCCATGTAGCGTGGTCGGGTGAGCGCTCCGATCGCGAAGAAGGTTCCCCACGTCCGCAGCCATCACGGCCAGGAGTTCGTCGACTCCTACGAGTGGATGCGCGACAAGTCGTCGCCCGAGGTGATCGCGCATCTCGAGGCCGAGAACGCGTACGCCGATGCGCGGCTCGCGCACCTCGAGCCGCTGCGCGAGCGGATCTTCGAGGAGATCCGCGGCCGCGTGCGCGAGACCGACCTGTCGGTCCCCGTGCGGCAGGGCGAGTGGTGGTACTACGGGCGCTCGATCAAGGACAAGCAGTACGGCCTGCAGTGCCGCGCGCCGATCTCGGACCCTGCCGACTGGACCCCGCCGCGCCTCTCGGTCGACGACGAGGTGCCGGGCGAGCAGATCCTCCTCGACGCGAACATCGAGGCGGAGGGCAGCGACTTCTTCTCGCTGGGCGCGTTCAGCGTCACGCGCGACGGATCCCGCCTGCTCTGGGGATCCGACGTGACGGGCGACGAGCGCTACACGGTGCGCGTGCGCGACATCGCGACGGGCGAGCCGCTGCCCGACGTCCTCGAGGGCGTCGCGGCGGGCGCATCGTTCACGCCCGACGGCCAGTTCATCCTGTACTCGACCGTCGACGACGCGTGGCGCCCGGATCGCGTGTGGCTGCACCGCGTGGGCGAGGCGGGCCGCGACAACGACGTCGAGATCCACCACGAGGAGGACGAGGCGTTCTGGACGGGCGGCGGGTTCACGCGCAGCCTCCGGTTCTTCCAGATCGTGTCGGGGTCCAACACGACGACCGACGTCGACATCATCCGCGCCGACGACGTGCCGCGCCTGTACGCGGGCGAGGACGTCGACACCGTCTCGGTGTTCTCGCGCGAGGACGGCGTCGAGTACTCGGTCGACCACGCCGAGATCGACGGCCGCGACTGGTTCTACGTGCTGCACAACCAGGGTGCCGAGGACTTCGAGCTCGTGCGGCTGCCCGCCGACGACCCGCAGGCCGAGCCCGAGGTCGTGATCCCCCACCGCCCCGGCGTGCGCCTCGAGGACGTCGACTGCCTGCGCGACTACGCGATCGTCGAGTATCGCGAGGGCGGCATCGCCCGCATGGGCATCCTCGACTACGCGACGCACGAGGTGCGCGAGATCGCGTTCGATGAACCGCTGTTCACGGCGGGATCCGCCGGCAACCCCGAGTGGGAGCAGCCGACCGTGCGCCTGCACTACGGCTCGTTCACGACCCCCGGCACGGTGTACGACTACGACGTCGCGTCGGGCGAGCTGACGCTCCTCAAGCGCGCCACGATCCTCGGCGGCTACGACAGCGCCGACTACGCGCAGGAGCGCCTGTGGGTGCCCGCCGCCGACGGCACGCGGATCCCCGTCTCGCTCGTGTGGAAGCGCTCATTCGGCGAGCCCGGAGCGGCGCCGCGCCCCGTGCACCTGTACGGCTACGGCGCCTACGAGCACTCGATCGACCCCGCGTTCTCGACCGCCCGCCTGTCGATGCTCGACCGCGGCGTCGTCTTCGCGGTCGCGCACGTGCGCGGCGGCGGCGAGATGGGGCGCGCGTGGTACGAGAACGGCAAGCTCGAGCACAAGCGCAACAGCTTCACCGACTTCGTCGACGTCGCCCGACACCTCGTCGAGCGCGGCTACACGACGCCGGACCGCATGATCGCCGAGGGCGGATCCGCCGGCGGCCTGCTCATGGGCGCCGTCGCGAACATGGCGCCAGAGCTGTTCGGTGGGATCCTCGCCGACGTGCCGTTCGTCGACGCGCTGACGACGATCCTCGACCCCTCGCTGCCGCTCACGGTCATCGAGTGGGAGGAGTGGGGCGACCCGCTGCACGACGCCGACTTCTATGACTACATGCGCTCGTACACGCCGTACGAGAACGTGCGCGACGACGTGACCTACCCGCGGATCCTCGCGATGACGTCGCTCAACGACACGCGCGTGTACTACGTCGAGCCGGCCAAGTGGGTCGCGCGCCTGCGCGAGGTCGACGCCGACGTGCTGCTGAAGTGCGAGATGGTGGCGGGCCACGGCGGCGTCTCGGGCCGCTACAACGCCTGGCGCGAGCGCGCCTACCAGCTCGCGTGGATGCTCGACGTCATGGGCCTCGCAGACTGAGCGCAACGACGAAGCGGGGCGGGAGCATGCGCTCCCGCCCCGCTTCGTCGTGTCGGCATCAACCGAAGAGCGCCGACGCCTCCTCGTAGCGGCGCAGCGGCACCTCGTTGAGCTCGCCCAGCGCGTCCTCGAACGTCACGCGCTCGATGTCGGTGCCCTTGAGCGCGACCATCTGGCCCCACGCGCCGTCGACGACCGCGTCGGCCGCGTGCAGGCCGAGGCGCGTCGCGAGCACGCGGTCGAAGCCTGACGGCGAGCCGCCGCGCTGGATGTGGCCGAGCACGGTCGAGCGGGTCTCGATGCCCGTCTTCTGCTCGATCATGGGCGCGAGCACCTCGCTGATGCCGCCGAGGCGGGGGCGGTTGAAGGCGTCGAGGCCCTTGTCGGAGTACGCCTCCTCCTGGCCCTTGAGCTTGAAGCCCTCGGCGACCACGACGAGCGGCGCGCGCCCGCGCTCGCTGGCCGACTCGACCTTCTCGCAGATCTCGTCGATCGTGAGCGAGACCTCAGGGATGCAGATGATGTGGGCGCCTGCGGCCATGCCCGAGTGCAGGGCGATCCAGCCGACGTGCCGGCCCATGACCTCGGCGACCATGCAGCGCTGGTGCGAGTCGCCGGTCGTGCGCAGGCGGTCCATCGCCTCGGTCGCGATGTTGACTGCCGTGTCGAAGCCGAACGAGTAGTCGGTCGCGCGCAGGTCGTTGTCGATCGTCTTCGGCACGCCCAGCACGGGCACGCCGTCGTTCCAGAGGCGGTTGGCCGCCGCGAGCGTGCCCTCGCCGCCGATCGCGATGATGCCGTCGAGCTTGTGCCCGTACATCGTCTTCTTGATGTTCTCGGCGCCGCCGCGCTCGCCCTCGTAAGGGTTCGTGCGGCTCGTGCCGAGGATCGTGCCGCCGACCTTCGAGAGGCCCTTGACGTCGGTGCGCTGCAGGGGGAAGAAGTCCGCGTCGACGAGGCCGCGCCAGCCGTCGCGGATCCCCACGAAGTCGATTCCGTATTTGCGCGAGCCCTTGAGCACGGCTCCGCGGATGACGGCGTTCAATCCAGGGCAGTCTCCGCCCGAGGTGAGGATCCCGATCTTCATACGACGAGACTATTGGTTTCCCGCGCCTCGCGCATCGCGGATCCGCGCGTCGCGTCGAGGGATCCGCAGACGCCGCGAGCGCACGCCCCGGCACGCGGCCGGAACGTGCGCTCTCGCGGTCTGATCAGGCCCCGAGCGCGTCGCGCAGCAGCGACTTGAGCGCCGCCAGCTGCACCGACTCAGTGCCCTCGTCGTCGGTCTGCACGCCGTCGAGGGCGCGCAGCGCGAGCCCCTCCTTGCGGTCGATGAGCTCGGCGATCTTCTGGTCGATCGTGTGCGCGGCGATGATGCGCCACGCGGTGACGGGCTCGTCCTGGCCGATGCGGTGCACGCGGTCGATCGCCTGCGTCTGCTCGGCCGCCGTCCAGCTCAGCTCGGCGAGCACGACGTTGGACGCCGCCTGCAGGTTCACGCCGACGCCCGCCGCCGTGAGCGAGCAGACCGCGATGCCGACCTCGGCGTCGTCGTTGAAGGCGTCGATCGCCTGCTGGCGCGCCGTGCTGCTCTGCTCGCCGCGGATCGACACCGACTTCACGCCCGCCTCGCGGAACTGGCGCTCCGCCTGATCCATGACGTCGACGTGCTTCGCGAAGAAGACGACCTTGCCGACCGAGCGCTGCAGCTGCACGGCGTAGTCGGCCGCGAGCTGCGCCTTGCCCTGGCCGATGCGGCGCACCATCGAGAAGACGTTGTCGCCGTCGGTTCCCGCGGCGCGCGACTCCTCGAGCTCGCCCATCGCGACGAGGTGCACGATGTCCTCGTCGATCTCGCCCGCCGCGAGGCCGCGGTCGCCGCGCGCCTCGATGATCCGCTTGTAGCGGTCGGCGAGGCGCGTCGCGAGCTCGCGCTCGGCCTGCGCGATCGAGCGGCCGAACTCGTCGTCGAGCTGCACGGGCATGTCGGCCACGAGCTTGTCGGGCAGGTCGCGCGCGACGTCCTTCTTGCGGCGGCGCACGATGCCGAGGTCGATGACGGCCTGGCGCGCGGCGGGGTAGAACGCCTTGTCGGCGGGCGTGTAGCCCGTCTCCTCGAGGCGATCCATGAGCTCCGGGCCGGGCTTCGTGCCGTCGGCCCAGCCGAGGAAGCGCCAGATCGCGTCGAAGTCCTCGACGTCGTTGATGAGCGGCGTGCCCGTGAGCGCCATGAGCAGCGGATCGCCGCCCGGCGCCGTCTCGCTCACGCGTTGCGACAGCGCGAGGACGTTCTGCGAGCGCTGCGACGTGAGGTTCTTGATGAAGTGCGCCTCGTCGACGACCATGCCGCGCAGGCCGATCTCGGCGAGCCAGCCGAGGTGCCGGTCGAGGATCTCGTAGTTGATGATGAAGACGTCGGCGAAGGCGTCGACGTCCTTGCCGTCGCCCATGATGACCGTGGCGCGGCGCTGCGGCGTCCACCGCTCGACCTCGCGGGCCCAGTTCATCTTCACGACGTTCGGCACGACCACGAGCAGCGGGTACGCGCTCGCGACGGAGGCCGCGAGGACCGACTGCGCCGTCTTGCCGAGACCGGGCTCGTCGGCGAGCAGGAAGCGGCGGTGGCCCTCGCGCACGGCTTCGAGGAACCGCGACTGGTGCGGCATGATCTCGAGGCCGCGCGGCGACAGGCGGTCGAACTCGGGCACGTCCGGAAGCGGCATCGTCGCCGATCCCCCGCCCGATCCCTGCGCGAACGCCTTGTAGAGCGGGCCCATGAGCTCCCAGCCGTCGAGCCGGCGGCGCGGGTGATCGACGGGCGCGTAGCGCGCCGGATCCGGGGCGAGGAACGGGTTCGACTCGATGCGCGCGTCGACCTGCGCGGGCCGCACGGCGCGCTCGGAGGCGACGACCGGCACGGCGGGCTCGGCGACGGCGGGCTTCGCGTCGTCGATCACGAGCTCCTCGGGCGCCAGCTCGACGCCCGCGTCGAGCAGCCAGTCGCGGCGCATGCGCTTCGCGACGGGGCTCGTGGCTTGGTCGGCCTCGAGCAGCTGGATGAGCGAGGTGTCGCGGGCCGCCGTCTTCGCGAGGATCGTCGCGACGCCGTCGAGGCGCTTCAGCAGCTCGGCGCGTGCGCTGTCGCTCAGCTGCGAGTCTTCCTTGACCCGCGCGCGCTCCTCGCGCACGAGGAAGGCGATGACCTGGAACTTGACCCGGTTCGTCGGGCCGAGCTTGTTCTTCTGCGCCTTCGCCTCGACCTCGCGGACCTTGCGCGCGAGGATCGGGATGATGGGCGCCTCGTCGTCGCGACGTGCGGACGAGGACTTCTTGCGCTGTCGCGCGGGTGCCGTGGTCGGCATGCTCCTCCTGAGCCAAATCACCGTGGCCGAACGGGCCCACGGGCCGTGAGGTCGTGCATCGCGGGTCGTGGCGGCGAACCGATCCGGTCGGCGCGGACGAGGATCCGTCCTGCGCGCCCCGCGGATAACGTGCACAGTCTACGGCATGCGCCTGATGCCTCCCGGGATTTCGCCGGGTAGCCTGGCGGCATGGCATTCGAGCTCACCGAGAAGTACGTCGCCTCGACGATCGACCACGCGATCCTCAAGCCCGAGTTCACGCGGGAGGACGTCGACCGCGAGCTCGACATCGCCGCCGAGTGGGGCGGCTTCAGCGTCTGCGTGCGGCCGTCCGACGTCGCGTACGCCGCGAGCCGCCTCGAGGGATCCGGCGTCGCGGTCGGCACCGTCATCGGCTTCCCGCACGGCACGACGTCGACGGCCGCGAAGGTCGCAGAGCTGCGCCAGGCGAAGGCCGACGGCGCCGTCGAGTTCGACATGGTCGTGCACATCGGCGGCCTGCTCGGCGGCGAGGACCAGCGCGTCGAGGACGACATCCGCGCTGTCGTCGAGGCCGCGGAGGGATCCGTCACGAAGGTGATCCTCGAGACGAGCTTCCTCGACGACGAGCAGATCGCGCGCGGCTCGCGGCTGTCGGAGGCCGCGGGCGCGACGTTCGTGAAGACCTCGACCGGCTTCGCGGGCGGCGGCGCCACGGTGCCCCACGTGACCCTCATGCGCGAGGCCGTCTCCCCCGCCGTGCAGGTGAAGGCGTCTGGAGGCGTGCGCGGGCTCGACACCGCGATCGCGATGTTCGAGGCCGGCGCGACGCGCCTCGGCACGAGCGCGAGCGCCACGATCCTCGGTGAGCTGCGCACGCGCCTCGCCGGCGGCGAGGCGACGACCGCTGAGGACTCGTCGAGCTACTGACTCACCGGAGCACGGCGCGCGTCTGCTCGACGTCGTCGTGCATCTGCGCGATGAGCGGCTCGAGGCCGTCGAAGGCGACCATGCCGCGGATCCGAGAGACGAACTCGACGTCGACCGTGCGGCCGTACAGGTCGAGGTCGTCGCGGTCGAGCACGTGCGCCTCGACGACGCGCTCGGGCACGTCGTCGAACGTGGGGTTCGTGCCGACCGAGATCGCCGCGGGGTACCGGGCGCCGGATCCGAGCTGTCCCTCGGGGCGGCGCGCACGCACCCAGCCCGCGTAGACGCCGTCGGCGGGCACGAAGCCCTCGAGGTCGGGGGCGAGGTTCGCGGTCGGGAACCCGAGCTCGCGGCCACGCTGCAGGCCGCGCACGACGACGCCGCGCACGGCGTGCACGTGGCCCAGCAGCTTCGCGGCGCGCTCGACGTCGCCGGCCGTCAGCAGCTCGCGGATCCACGTCGACGAGACGCGGCGGCCGCCGTCGCAGCCCGTCGCGGCGCTCGAGACGTCGGCCACGACCTCGACCGCGAAGCCGTGTTCGACGCCCATGCGGCGCAGCAGCGCGACGTCGCCCGTGCCGCCGCGGCCGAACCGGAAGTCCTCGCCCACGAGTACGCGCTGCGCATTGAGGCCCTCGACGAGATAGCGGATCACGAACTCCTCGGCCGGCACATCGGCGAGGCGCTTGTCGAACTCGAGCACGAGCGTCGCATCGAGGCCGCGCTCGGCGAGCAGGTCGATCTTCTGGCCAACGCCCGACACCTGTTCGGGGCAGTGCTCGGGCGCGATCGTCGCGAGCGGGTTGCGGTCGAACGTCACGGCGACCGTGCGGGCGTCGCAGGCGGCGGCGTCGACGAGCAGCTTCTCGATGATCGCGCGGTGGCCCGCGTGCACGCCGTCGAACTTGCCGATCGCGACGACCGTGGGCGCGAAGCCCGCTGGCAGCTCGGAGGGGTCGTGGACGACGATCATCGCGCCAGCTCCCGCACGCGGGCGCGCTGGGTCGTCAGGTACCAGATCCCGACGAACGGCAGCACGAGCGGGATCCACACGTAGCCCTGGCCGTAGAGCGACCACACGGTCTGGTCGGCGTGGAACACGTCGGGCACGGCCCAGCTGAGCGTGCCGATCATGAGCACGCCCACGAGCTCGAACAGCACCGCGACCCACGCGACCCGGTACCACGCGGGGCTCTTCGAGAGCAGCAGCGCGACGGTCGCGAGGAGGTAGACGACGGCGGCCGCCGCGCTCAGCAGGTACGGGATCGGGGCCTGCTCGAAGCGGCTCGCGATCTGCACGAACGAGCGTCCCGTCGCGGCGAGCGCCATGACGCCGTAGACGAAGGTGAGGACCGTGCCGATGCCGGTGATGCGGCGCGAAGGGCGTGTGTCAGACATATCGAGCCAAGTCTAGGCGCGCGCCCTGAGCGGTATCCGCGCCAGTCACGCGATCTGGATCGTCCAGATGACGTGCATGCGGTAGACCATGACGGCGACCGCGAGGGCGAGCACGCCCATGACGACGACGCTCCAGCGACCGCGGTCGACGAACGCCCACACGATCCCCGCGATCGGCAGCAGCGCGGCCGAGACGAGGTACGTCCAGAACTCGAGCAGGCTGCCCGTCGGATCGTTGCCGACGAAGGGGGCGACGATCGCGACGACGATCTGCGCGATGAGCAGCAGCTGCACGAGCGCGAGGGATCCGACCGACACGTCGCCGGGGCGGCGCCCCGACAGCCCGATGACGATGCAGACGACGCCCGCGAGCACCGCGACGGCGATCTGCGCGATCGTGAACCAGAGGATCATCGCGCGGCGCCTTCCTGCGGCTCGGGCATGTTCATGACGCTCTTCATGACGCCGCGGCGGCGCTCGACGACGCCGACGAGCACGCCCGCGGGGTCGATGGCGGCGCGGATCCCGTCGAACGCCTCCGGCGCCGCGACCCGCTTGCCGTGCCGCAGGTCGCGCGCGACCTCGGCCGAGACGTCGAGGCGCCCGATCACGGCCGCCGCGGCCTCTGCGGGCGCGACGAGCGCGGCCTCGGGGAGCTCGTCGACGCTCGCCGCGCCGTTGACCGAGAAGCCGCCGATGCGCGTGCGGCGCAGCATCGTGAGGTGTCCCCCGACGCCGAGGTCGGCGCCGAGGTCGCGCGCGAGGGCGCGGATGTAGGTGCCCGACGAGCAGTCGACCTCGACGTCGAGCTCGATCGCGGCGTCGTCACGGCGGATCGCCGTGATCTCGAAGCGAGAGACCGTCACGTCGCGCGCCTTCAGTTCGACCGTCTCGCCGGCCCGCACGCGGTCGTAGGCCCGGCGCCCGTCGACCTTGATCGCGGACACCGAGCTCGGCACCTGCGAGATCTCGCCCGTCAGGCGCGCGACGCCCGCGCGCAGGTCGTCTTCCGAGACGGCGGCCACAGCGGCGGCGGGCGCCGTGGCCGTGAGCTCGCCCTCGGCGTCGTCGGTCGTCGTCGTCTGCCCGAGGCGGATCGTCGCGAGGTAGGTCTTGTCGCAGCCGACGACGAAGGTGAGCAGGCGCGTCGCGGCCTCGACGCCCACGACGAGCAGACCCGTCGCCATGGGATCCAGCGTTCCCGCGTGCCCCACCTTGCGGGTGCCGCGGGCGCGGCGCGTGCGCGCGACGACGTCGTGACTCGTGAGTCCCTGCGGCTTGTCGACGAGGAGGATCCCGGAATCGGCCATGATCGCCAGCCTATTGGGCGCGTCTGAGCGTCAGGCGCAGGGCTCGTAGGCGGGCTCGGCCCCCGAGATGACCGACACCGACACGGCGCCGTCGTAGCCGTCGACGTACGTGAAGACGAGCTGCGTGCCGCTGTCGTCGTCGGTGATCGACACGTACGAGCGCCCCTCGATCGACGACGTCGACTCCTCGGCGCGCTCGTAGGCGCCGAGCACCTGCGGCTTCGTGGATCCGAGCCCCAGGTCCTCCTCCGTGCGCGGGCCGACGCCCATCGTGTCGCCGAGCCACGTGACCGTGATCTCGACGACCTCGTCGGTGCCGTCGTGGCGGTCCTTGATGACCATGATGTCGTAGGCGTTGTCGTCGGCCGGCCCGTAAGCCACGCCGTCGCAGTCGATGGGGCCCACGCCCGTCGCCCGGATCTCCGCGAGCGACTCGTCGTAGTCGTCGGCGACCTCGACGGGGCCGATGCCCTGCTCGGTCACGATCCACGTGTCGGGGTCGTGCGGGTCGTTCGTCGTCGTGACCTCGGGCGTCGGCGTCGGGGTCGGCAGCATCGGGGTCTCGGACGTCGTCGCCGACGGCGTCGAGTCCTCCGGCACGGTGGGAACGTTCGACGCGCACCCGCTCATGACGCTCGTGCCCAGAAGGATCGCGGCAAGAGCCGCGACCGCAGGGCGCGCGCGAAGAAGCGTCATGTTCTCTCCGGGGGGGGTAGTTCGAACGTGATCCAACCCTCGAGGTTACGTGGCGAAGGACACAGCGAGGTCACGAAAGCCGATGCGAATGCAACCGTTCCATCACGATCGGATTTCGTACAATATCCGGATGCCGTCCAGCGATCTGTCCGAGATCCTCGTGCCCTGGTATCGCCGGAACGCCCGCGATCTCCCGTGGCGGCGTCCGGGGTTCGGCGCGTGGGGCATCCTCGTCAGCGAGTTCATGCTGCAGCAGACGCAGGTCTCGCGCGTGGTCCCCCTGCTCGACGCGTGGCTCACGCGCTGGCCGACGCCCACCGCGCTGGCGGACGCGACCCCCGCCGAGGCCGTGACGCAGTGGGCGAACCTCGGGTACCCGCGGCGCGCGCTCTGGCTGCACCGCGCGGCCATCGAGATCCGCGACCGCCACGGCGGCGTCGTGCCGCGCGGCGTCGACGCCCTGCTCGCGCTCACGGGCATCGGCGACTACACGGCCCGCGCCGTCGCCGTCTTCGCGTACGGCGACCGGCACCCCGTGGTCGACACGAACACGCGCCGCGTGCTCGCGCGGGCGGTCGGCGGCGACGCCCACCCTGCTCCCGCGCATCGCCGCGACCTCGAGCAGATGGCGGCGCTGCTGCCCGAGGACGACGCCGACGCGGCCGTCATGAACGCCGCCGTCATGGAGCTCGGGCAGGTCGTCTGCACGGCCCGTTCTCCGAAGTGCGGCGAGTGCCCGATCCGGTCGCAGTGCGCGTGGGTGCAGGGCGGATCCCCCGCGACGCCCGACACGCGGCGCAAGCAGGCGCGCTACGAGGGCAGCGACCGTCAGGCGCGCGGCGCCGTGCTGCGCGCGCTGCGCGAGGCCGCGCCGGATCCGCTGCCCCGCGCGGCGCTGCTCGTCGACTGGCACGACCCGGCCCAGCGCGACCGCGCGCTCGCGACGCTCGAGACCGACGGCCTCATCGAGCCCGACGGCGAGCTCGTCGCCCTCCCCCGCTGACAACACAAC
>Ga0079224_100014641_pt1 | contig 10964 bp, 8 predicted proteins | sample Stecom2015_FD_80414 | JGI IMG/M metagenome (GOLD analysis project Ga0079224, IMG submission 80414) | Agricultural soil microbial communities from Utah to study Nitrogen management - Steer compost 2015 | ecosystem: Environmental > Terrestrial > Soil > Agricultural land | place: USA: Utah...
AAGAAGTGCATGTGCAAAACGGGCGCAGCTAGCTGCGCCCCACAAAGACACGTCGAGAGTCGCGCTTACTCTCCCAATTCTTTCAAACGTGCTTCCCACTTGGCATACATCCGCTCGTAAACGGACTCAGAAATCGACCCGCCCATCAGCTTGGCGTCAAGCTGATCGAGATAGGCGCGGATCTCCTCGGCGGTCTGTGGGATGGCTGCTTCCGCGCTTGGTGCCGGAGCAGCCTCGCCGCCGCCCTTCTGCTGATTCTGCATCATTTGCATCATCATCTGCTGCATCATCATTTGCTGTTGCTGCTGGAGCGCCGCCTGCTCCGGGTTGAGAGCCGCGCCCATCTGCTGCCCGACGCCCAGTCCGACGCCCGCCCCGGCGAGGCTGCCGCCCATGCCCTCGTTCGAGGCGGCGGCTTCGGCCACTTCCAGGCGGCGGATGCGCTCGTAGGTCGCGAAATCGACGTAGTTGCGCAGTTCTTCGGTTGTCACGTCCTTAGCGGTGAACGGCTTCGCCTCGAACGCTTTGATCCGCATTCCGATCTGCGCAAACTGTTCGTTCAGCCGTGCCAGCGCCGCGCCCTCAAGCTCGGCCAGCAAGCGGTTCGCGTCCATAATGCTCTGCGCGCCAGAGTTCGAGATCAACTGCGCCAGCTCGCCGAGCAGCATCGACTGAATTCGGTCGCGAATGTCGCCCAGGCGCAGGACCGGCTTGCCCATGCCATACTGCTTGACAAAGCGCACTGGGTCCTCAATCCCGATGTCGATCACGCCGTGCGTGATCAGCAGGACCACACCCATGCCGCGCCCCGGCGTTTCCAGCACGATCGGCGGGTTCGTCCCCCAGGGGACCTGCGGCAGGTCTTTCAGATTCACAAAGTACAAATCAGCGGTGAACGGCGTGCGGCCACCGGTTGCCAGCCCTAGCAAGCCGGTCAGAATCGGCAGGTTACCGGTGCTGAGTGTGTGCGAGCCGGGCCCCAGCGCGTCGAGCGCCTGCCCCTGCCGCACAAAGACCGCAACCTGGCTTTCCTGCACAATCACCTGCGAGCCAAAGCGGAAGTCCCCCGATCCACCCTGCGGCTCGCGGTAAACCAACTCGTCATCCATCACGTTGACGTGGTCAACGACATCAATAATCCGTGGCATAGCTCTGTCTCCTTTGAATCGCGGCACGCATTGCGGCGCGGCTATTCGATACCCTTCATCACGCTATCACGCAGGCCGTAGGCTTCGTTCGCCTCAATCGCCAGCGTGTCCAGGTCGCGGAGCGCTTCATCCACGCCCTCGCCTTTGAGCGCCGCATCGTGCAGCGCGTCGAGCTGGTCCTTGAACTTGTCGGCATAATCCAGCAGCGCGCGGTCGAACGCATACGCCACTTCCAGATCCTCGGCGTCGATCTTGAGCGCGTCGAAGAAGCCGCTATAGCCGGGCGTATCGGTCGCAACGCGGTCGATGAAGGTCTGCATCTTCGACTTGGCGCTGCGTGTCTTGCTCATATAGCCCAGCCCGCCTGCATCCAGCAGTTCCCTTTCGATTTGCGGAACGCGGTTAAGCTGCAGCTTCAACTGCTCGACGACGTGCTCGCGGATCAGGCGGTCGGCCTGGCGGCGAGCGGACATCTCCATGTACCCTCGAAAGCCGGGCACCTTCTCCATCAGGGACTCAAGTTTCCCGCGCTCGCGCACGATCCGCGCGTAGAGGTCGTCCATTGTGTGTAATCTCCTTCTTTGCAATAGACTGATTCAAAGCATACATCAGAGCACGCCGCCATACAAACCTAAGAATTGGGTGCTTCACCCGCAGCGCGCCAGCCGTGCTATAATGACCGCAGACCTCGCACAAAGGAGCATCGAATGGGCGCCAAAGATCAGGGAGCGGATGCGATCGAGGGACGATGGCTGGTGATCCCGCGTACGCTTTGCTTCATCACGCATGGCCGTGACGTGTTGCTGCTCAAGCGCGGCGAGCATAAGCGCGTGTATCCGGGCCGCTATAATGGCGTGGGCGGGCACATCGAGCGCGACGAAGACCCCCTGACCAGCGCGATCCGCGAAATGCAGGAAGAAACCGGCCTGCCCATCGAAGATGTGCGCCTGCGAGGGCTGATCCATGTGGATGCGGGCAGCGCGAACGGGATTATCGTCTTCGTCTTCACCGCGCGCGCCACCTCGCGTGGGTTTGTCGACTCGAACGAAGGCACGCTCGAATGGGTGCCGCTCGACGCGACTGACGATCTGCCGCTGGTCGAGGACCTGCCGATCCTGCTGCCTCTGCTGTTCGAGTTACCCGATGATGGACGGCCATTTTACGCGCATATGAGCTACGACGCCGACGATCGGCCGGTGCTGCTGTTCGCCGAGCAGGGCGCTGCGGCGCGCTAACCCGTCCGGCGCGCCACAACCTGATCGACTGTTGATTTAGCTTGCTTGCATTTGGCGAGAGCGAGAATAGATTTCTGCCATGCCAACACGAAAAGATTCCACCCGCTGGACCTTGCTCGCGGTTGTTGTGCTGCTGATCGCGAGCTTCGCGGTCGTTCCCATGATCGGCGCGCAACTCACCCCCACGCCATCGCCCGCCGCCGAGGACGACGCGATCGAGCAATATAGCCTGTACGAAGCGAGCTTCCGCGCTGCCGGGGACTACACCAACCCCTACGACCCGAATCAGATCGACGTGATGGCAACCTTCACTGGCCCGCGCGGCGCAACCTATGAGGTTCCGGCCTTCTTCATGCGGCCCTTTCAACAGGTCTGCACCGAAGATTGCGAGGTCGAGGAGCTTGAAATGGCCGGGCCGAGCGAGTGGCGCGTGCGCTTTAGCCCGCCTGCGCCGGGCGAGTGGCAGGTGACCGTCAGCGCCCGTGACCGGACCGGCTTCGCCAGCACCGTCTACGAGGACACGTTCCGCGTCACGTCGTCCGACAATCCGGGCTTCGTGCGGCGCGGCGAGAACCCGCGCTATTTCGCGTTTGACAACGGCGAGCCGTTTTTCCCCATCGGCGAGAATCTGCAGTGGTCATGGGAAGGCGCGGGCGGCATCTTCGCTTTTGAGCGCTGGCTGGATGAACTGAGCGCGGCAGGGGCGAATTATGGACGCATTAACATCGACGTGCCATGGTTCATCGGGCTGGACTGGCCCGGCCCTGCAGGCGATTATTCCGAAGCGCAGGCCGCCGCGTGGCGCATGGACACGATTCTCGAAATGGCGGCAGAGCGCGGCATCTATTTGCAGGTGATCATGCTCTGGCACCAGGGCTACACCGAATACGTCGCGCCGCCCGTCAGCCCGCCCGATGGCGCGCCGCGCCTCAACACCAGCGCGGACTGGAACCGCAACCCGTACAACATCTCGCTTGGCGGCCCGCTGAGTGGCCCGTCGGCGCTGTTCTTCGACACCGCGCGCGACCTGCTCAACCAGCGGATGCGGTACATCGTCGCGCGCTGGGGCTACAGCCCGCACGTCTTCGCATGGGAACTGGTGGACGAAGTCGACAGCCTCGCCGGATACACCCCGCTGCGGGCGCGCGGCTGGCTGCAAGATTCGCTCGTCTATCTCGACGGGATCGACCCGGTTGATCACCTCGTCACGGTCGGAATGCGCCAGCCAGAGCCCACGCTCTGGGCGCTAGATAATATCGACTTTGCGCAGGTCAGCTTCTATCAGCGGCGCCCGCTCGAACCGGCGCAGGATCAGGTCGCGGGAACGGTCGCGGCCTTAAGCGGCGTTTTCTCGCAAACTGGCAAGCCGGTGCTACTGTCGGAGTTCTCGCTCAACCCGTGGTACGAGCCGGTCGACGACGACCCGCAGGGCGTGCACCTGCGCAACACTCTCTGGACCGCGGCGCTCTCCGGTTCGGCGGGCGGCGCGATGAGTTGGTGGTGGGACACCTACATCGACCACCAGGACTTCTACGACATCTTCACGCCGCTGGTTAACTTCAGCGAGCAGGTTACGTGGGAATCACCTGATCTGCAGCCGGTCACCATCGGGCTGGTCGCGGAAACGCCGTTCAACTACGCGCCGCTGCGCCTGGACGCATTCCAGCGCGATTTCGGCAGCGAGTCGCCCTTCGACACAATCTATCGCGTGCTGCAGGACGGCACGATCCCGCCCATCAGCCAGGCATCGGCCTATCTCTACGGTGAGTTCAACCCGGAGCGCAGCCGCCCACAAACCTTCGTCGTCTCACCGCCAATCGACACCGAGCTACAGATTGGCATCCGTGAAGTCTCGGCTGCCGCCCCGGCCATCCTGGTGATCAACATCGACGGCGTCGAGGTCGCGCGTATCGACTTCAGCCCCGGCAGCCGGGAGATTCTCGTCACCGTGCCGCTAAGCGCGGGCGAGCATACGGTCGTGCTAGACAATCTCGGCCAGGACTGGATTCACCTCGACTACCTGGAGATCGCGGCCTATCGCACGCCGATCCGCGCCATCGGGCTGGCGGACCGCGAGCGCGGCGAGGCGGCGGTGTGGGTGCATCACCGCGACTATGTGCACGAGGTCATCACCGCGGGCGCAGAGCCAGAGCCGCTCAATTTCAGTCTGCGCCTGCCAGAAATGCCATCCGGGCGATATCGTGTCACGATCTGGGATGCAATCACCGGCAACGTGATCGGAGAGGAAACGGTTACGCTGGCCGAGGATGGTGACGATACGCTGCGTATCCGCTTGCTACCGCTGACTGCGCAGCTTGCGGTGCATGCCCAACGCGTCGCCGGGCCGCCTGAGGCGGAAAGCACGCCCCCCACGCAGATCATTACGCGCACCCCGGCGGTCACGCTAACGCCGACGTCCACCGCCACGCCCACCGCGACGGATACCGACACGCCGTCGCCAACGCCGACGGACACCCCAACCGTCACGCTGACCCGCACGCCCACCGACACGCCGTCGCCAACCGACACCGCGACCGCCACCACTACGCCGACGGACACGCCGACTCAGACGCCGACCGACACCGCGACACCGACCGAGACGCCCACCGACACCGCCACACCGCGCCCGACCAATACGCCGCGTCCCACCGCGACGGACACGCCAACGACGCCACCGACCGCGACGGAGCGCTCCACTTCGTCATGAGGCTGGCGCCCTAATCACACACAGCAAGCGCAACCCTCACCCGGCTGCGCTTTTAGATCACGCGCAAACGAAACGCCCGGCGGGGCATGATCCCTGCCGGGCGCATGTGCGCGGTTTGAGTCTGCTTGCGCTGCGAGACGGCCTAGTTTGCCATCGACTCGACTGCGAAGTACGCCGGGCGCGGGTTCCCTGCCGGATCGAGCAGGCTGAAGAGGCACTGCTCGCCTGTCTGGCCGACCACGGCGCAGAAGTTCAGATTGTACAGGAACATCGGGCCGACATATCCCAGCTCGCGCCCTAGTTCGAAGCCACGGACAATGTACTGCCCCTGCTCGTCAAGCGTCGTGTATTCCACAAAGCCAAGGGCTTCCGGCGGCGCGACGTTCAACCCGTCGTTTGACCCCCAGCCGAACTCGGTCGTCCAAATATAGGTGCCGCTGTCCAGCTTTTCGACCATGATCGCACGGTAGTCGCTGAGCGTGTCCTTGAAGAAGAAGCTCGGATGATCGTCCCAGGCGGCGACCGCCGGGCGATTGTTGCGGCAGCATGTGCTGTCTGGCGGGTTTGCCCAGCCGTTGGGATGCGCGCCGATTGCGTCCGACCACTCCGCCACGCCAGCATCGTACATCTGCCGCAGGTAGATGCGATCGTCGATTGCGTTGATGCCATCGTTGAAGCCGGTCGGCGCCAGACCCGCCGTCACCACGATCGCCGCCGGATCAGCGGACTTTATCGCGCTATAAGCAGCCTGCAGCAATGCGACATAATCGCCCGCGTTGATGCCGCGCGGCGTGTTCCATGCGCGGCGCAGGTTCGGCGAGTCCCAGACTTCGTAGGCGTCCACCACGCCCGCGTACCGCTGCGCCAGCGCGCCAACAAACGCGGCATACGTGCCCGGATCGGTGGGCGGGCCGCTTTCCTCAGCGCTGTCACGCGCCCAGTCCGGCGCGTTCGTGACCGTCAGCAGAATATTCACCCCGGCAGCGTCCATCGCCTCGACTAGCTCGTCCAGCGCGGACCAATCGATCGCGCCCTGCGCCGCTTCGTACAACGACCAGTCGATCACCTGCTTGGCCCACGTCATGCCGAGCGCGGTCACATCTTCCATCACTGCAGCGCCGTCCTGGTTCGGCAGGTGCACCTGCGCGCCGAATGCGAAGCCGACGTTACGCGCCTGGTTCTGCACCGCCTCGGCGGTCGGAAACGCCTCTTCGTCCGGCTCCGCCGCGACGGTAGGCGTTACCTCAAGCTCAGCAGGCGGTGGCCCGGCGGTGGGGAACATCTGCTCCTCTTCAGGCGGCGGCCCGGCGGTCGGGAATGTATCCTCTTCTTCGGGCGGCGGCCCGGCGGTGGGGAACATCTGCTCCTCTTCAGCCGGTGGCTGCGGCTCCGGTGTGGCGAGCGCCTGCCCGGCCGGAATGCGAATCTGCTGGCCAACATAGATCACACGCGGGTTCGCGATGCCGTTATATTGCGCCAGCGCGTCCGCGGTGGTGTTGTATTGCAGCGCGATGCGGAACAATGTCTCGCCCACCCCGACAGTGTGAATAATTTCTTCGGTCTGCGCGGGTGGCGGACCCGTCGTCGGGAACTGCCCCTCCTGCGCGCCGGGCAACAGCGGCACGGTCAGCACTTGCCCTGCCATCACATAAGTTGAGGTGCTCAAGCCATTCGCCTGCGCCAATGCATCGACCGTCACATTGTACTCGCGGGCAATCCCGTACAACGTTTCGCCGGCCAGCACCGTATGCGTTGCCAACTGGCTATCGTCCTGGGCGCGAACCCCCGTATGAGCGCCCAGCAGCACCGCCAGCGCGATGAGCAGCGTCAAGAATCGTCGCACATGCTGCATCTTTTTATCTCCTCTGGTAAGACACCGTGCTCCGTGATCATAGTCCACTTCTTATACCAGCGCCATTCAGACAGCGCTCCGCGCGCCGTGCAAAGCGCGGCACAATCGCGGCATGACTCAATTCTAACAATTGCTAAGTACAGCATAAGCGAACACCCGCCGAACCGCAACCCTTGCGTCCCGGCGAAACATCCGCCATAAGGATGCGGCATGTCGGCAGGTCTGCGCTACAATCGTGACGGGTCTACTCGCAACTCAGCCGCGCCACCGCACCGAGCAGGAGACACACAGATGGCTGTCATCAAACCCTTCCGCGCCGTTCGTTATAGCCCACAGCAGATCAGCGATATGCAGACGGTCGTCAGCCAGCCGTACGACCGCATCACCGCCGATCTCCAAACCCGGTATTACGAGCTTAGCCCGTACAACGTCGTGCGCATCATTGAGGGGCGCGCCCAGCCGGGTGACGATCCGCTTACGCCCGGCGCGCCGAATGTCTACACCCGCGCCCGCGCCTACTACGAACAGTGGCTGGACGAGGGTGTGCTGATGCGCGAGGAACAGCCCGCCTTCTACGCTTACGAGCAGACTTTCTCAGTCGAAGGTGCGGCGCACTCGCGCCTCGGCCTGATCGCCGCGGTCGAGTTGGTCAACTTTGACCAGGGCATCATCCTGCCGCACGAGCGCATCCACGCCGGGCCAAAGGAAGATCGCCTGCGCCTGCTCAACGCGCTGGAAGCGAATACCGAACAGATTTTCATCCTCTACCCCGATGATGAGAATCGGGTGAACGCGCTGATCCGGCAAGCGATTGCCAACCGCGCGCCGGATATCGACACGGTTGAGTTGTTCGAGAGCGACGTGCGCCAGCGCGTGTGGGCGATCATCGATCCGGCGATTGTCGCGGCGATTGAAACAGAAATGGCGCCCAAGCGCGGCCTGATCATCGCCGACGGGCATCACCGCTACTCGACCGGGCTAACCTATCGCGACCAGCAGCGCGCCACCCACCCTGGTGCGCCCGCTAATGCCGCGTTCAACTTTGTGGCCGCGACGCTCGTCAGCATGAGCGATCCGGGGCTGGTGGTGCTGCCGACGCATCGCGAAATCCATTACTTCGACCGCACCGCGCCCGCCGACATCGTAGCGCGCGCCGCCGACCACTTCACCGTCGAGCGCGCGCATGATCTGGAGACAACCTTGCAGCGCGTCAACGCGCACCCCGCCGGGCACACCTTCGGCTTTTACGGCGGCGCCAACACCGGCTATTATGTGATGACGCTGGCGCGCGACACCTCACCATCCGCGCTGATCGCCGAGGAGCACTCCGACGCATGGAAGGGGCTGGCGGTCAGCATCCTGCACAAGGTTTTGCTGGAGCGTGTCGCGGGCGTGCCGGAGAGCGGGATCGAGGACAAGAGCATGATCCGCTATCACCGCGACCCGCGCGCTGCTGTCGCCAGTGTGGACCAGGGCGCGGGGCGGTTCGTGTTCTTCGTCAGTTCCACGCGCATGGAAGACATCAAGCGCGTCGCCGGACAAGGCGAGCAGATGCCGCAGAAAAGCACCGACTTCTACCCGAAGGTGATCTCCGGCATCGTGATGCTGCCTGTCGGCCCGACCGAGCGCCTGTAACGCATAAGGATAGGTGTATGACATCCGCGCAAGAGGTATTCGCCCGCGCCCCGCTCTACACGGACGAGCAAGCGTACCGGTTGATTCAGCTCCCCGCGCCCGCCATCATCGCGGCGGCGGGCGTGCTGGCGGAGATCAGCGCACCGATCAGCGCGCTGATCGCGGACAAAGACGAGGTAACGCTCGTCCTGCCGCAAGACGAGTGGGAGAGCTTCAGCGCACGCCTGCCGGGCGCGGCGGAAGGCGGCCTCTACCGGCTGATCACGTTCGACGCAGCGCTAGAACCGTCGCTGACCGGCTTCCTCGCGCGGGTGAGCGACGTGCTGGCCGAGGCAGGCGTGCCGATTCTGGCGCTAAGCGCCTTCAGCCGCGATCACATCTTCGTCCCAGCGGATCGCTTCGAGGCCGCTTGGCGCGCGCTGCGCGCCGCCCAGCAGTCAGGAAGCGCCTGATGAGCAACCCGCTCGACTTTTATCTCGACAACAACCCAAACCTCAAGCCGCGCCATGAGGTGCGCATTGAGAAGCTAGACGCCGAACCGCTGCCGGACGGGCGGCGCATTAAGGTGCAAATAGAAGTCACCCCCTTCCGCGAACGGCCCAGCTTCGAGATTGCGCTGCTTGACGCGGCGCAGCGCAGGGTCGGCGGGACGACGGTGATCGAGGCGATGACCTTCCGCATGGAGTTCATTCTGCATCTACGCGATGTGACGCAGCCCGAAGGTGATTATGAGCTGCACGCGGCGCTCTACTATGAAGACCCGGCGGCGCCGCAACACCACGCAATAGCGACCGTGCACATCCCCGCGCCCGCCGATTGACGCGGCGCGCGGTGGGCGGTTGATCTAAACTTCGCTATACTCAGCGGCGCGCCGGCACATGCCGGGCAGTGGTGTATCAATCGCATGGGGCAGGTCCACCTGTGGCGCGGAAAAAGCTCGGCAAATACGAGATTGTTGACCGCCTCGGGCGCGGCGGCATGGCTGAGGTTTATCGCGGCTATCACCCCGCTCTTGACCGCTATGTTGCGATCAAGCTGCTGCACCCCTTCCTCTCGGACGATCCGGAGTTCAAGGACCGCTTCGAAAACGAGGCGCGTAACGTCGCCAAGCTAAAGCACGCGAACATCGTCCAGGTCTACGACTTCGAGTACGATGAAACCAACGACAACTATTACATGGTGATGGAGCTGATCAGCGGTCCGACGCTCAAGGATCGGCTCATCGAGCTTTCCCACAGCCAGGGCACGTTTCCGGTTGGCGAAGCGGTGCGCATCGTACACAGCGCCGCCGAAGCGCTCGCCTACGCGCACCAGCGCGGCATGATTCACCGTGACGTCAAGCCTGCTAACCTGATGCTCGATGATGATCAGCGCGTCGTCTTGACGGACTTTGGCATCGCCAAAATCGTGACCGGTGTCCAGTTCACGTCTAGCGGCGGCATGGTGGGCACGCCCGCCTACATGGCGCCGGAACAGGGCCTCGGCGAGCAGGGCGACGAACGCTCCGATCTCTATTCGCTCGGCGTCATTCTGTTCCAGTTCCTGACCGGTCGGCTGCCCTACGACGCCGAGACACCGCTGGCGGTCGTGCTCAAGCACGTGAACGAGCCGGTCCCTTCCGTGCGGGGCTTCGCGCCGCACGTGCCGGAAGAACTGGATCGCATCGTGCGCAAAGCGCTCGCTAAAGACCCGGACGAGCGCTACCAGTCTGCGACCGAGCTGGCCGCTGACCTCTCGCGCTTCGATGACGAGGGGCGGCTCTATCCCGTGTTCGACGGCACCGCGGTCTTCAATGCAGACGCGCCGCCCGTCGAGCCGCGCCCCGGCCAGCCCGCCGAATGGCGCCGCCTGCGCTCGCTGATCACAGAAACCGGCAGCCACACGCCGCTGGCGCCTGCCGCGACCGGTGGCGCTCCAGGGCGACTGCGCCCGCGCACCGTCCTCGCGCTAGCGACCGGAATCATCGCGCTGGCGGCGTTCGCGCTGTTCGGGTTTGGGGATGACAGCGGACGCGTGTTCGGGCTGCTGGGCCTGAGCGAAGACGACCCAACCGACACGTCGCTTACCGCAACAGCAGACGCCGCGCTCGCCTTCGCCGCGACCATGACCGCTAACCCGCCAACCGGCGCGCCGGACGCGCTTGCGCCAGCCCTGAGAGACACGCCTACCGTCTCCCCATCGCCCGCGCGCACGCCGCGCCCCAGCGCGACACCGACCGAGCAGCCCACCGAGACGCCCACTCCAACTGATGCGCCGACGCTGACCCCGTCACCGGACGCGACGCAGACCGCGGTCGCGGAGTTCTTCGCAACGCAAGCCGCCGCGTCACCGACGCCGAACATGACGCAGACGCTCGCCGCTTGCGACCTGGAGTATTACGTGGTCGA
>Ga0079224_100014642_pt1 | contig 10964 bp, 8 predicted proteins | sample Stecom2015_FD_80414 | JGI IMG/M metagenome (GOLD analysis project Ga0079224, IMG submission 80414) | Agricultural soil microbial communities from Utah to study Nitrogen management - Steer compost 2015 | ecosystem: Environmental > Terrestrial > Soil > Agricultural land | place: USA: Utah...
GAGAAGGTGGTCGACGTCGGTATCCAGCGCACGCTCGACGCGCTCATGGACCGGCCCGGCGACGTGCTGCTCGCGAGCCACGACGGCGACTTCCTGCCGCAGATCGAGGCGCTGCTGGCCGACGAGGACCGGCGCGTCGGCCTCATCGGGTTCCGGGAGTTCGTCAACGCCCGGTTCACGGAGCTCGAGCAGCGCGGGCTGACGATGTACGACCTCGAGGCCGACGCCGACGCCTTCACGACGATGCTGCCGCGCGTGCGCATCATCCCGATCGAGGAGTTCGACCCGCTGCGCTATCTCTAGGCTGGTGGGGGCCCATAATTCGCCCATGACGAAGCGCGCCCTGCCCGCCCTCCTGCTCCTCCCGCTCCTCGCGTCCTGCACGGCCGGTGCCACGGAGAGCGGCGGCGACGCACCCCCGCCCGCCGACGCCGGCGAGGTGCACTGGACGTACGACGGCGAGGCGGGCCAGGACGCGTGGGGCGACCTGTCCGCCGACTTCGAGACCTGCTCGACCGGGCACGCGCAGTCGCCGATCGACCTGCCCGCGCACCCGTCCGAGACGACGACGGAGCGGCCGCGCATCACGTCGACGCCGACCACGGCACAGTCGGTCGACACCGGCCACACGATCCAGCTCGTGCCCGGCACCGCGTCGTCGCGCGTGGAGTGGAGCGGGCTGAACTACGACATCGCCCAGCTGCACTTCCACGTGCCGTCGGAGCACACGGTCGACGGCGAGGCCATGGCGGCGGAGTTCCACCTCGTGCACGCGACGCCCGGTGGCGACATCCTCGTCCTGGCCGTGCTCGCGCAGGAAGGTCCGGAGACCAACCCGATGTGGCAGCCGTTCGTCGACGGCGCGGCGCAGCCGGGGGGCAGGGACCTTCCGTTCTACCTCTCGGCGATGGTCCCCCAGGACCCCGCCTTCGAGACCTACACCGGCAGCCTCACGACCCCGCCCTGCACCGAGGGCGTGCAGTGGATCGTGTACACGACGCCCGTCGAGCTCTCGTCCGACCAGCTCGCTGTGCTCGAGGAGGCCTCTCGCGGGCACAACGCCCGCCGCACGCAGCCCGAAGGTGACCGCGACCCCGCCGAGGGCACGGTGATCCTGGAGCACTGAGCGGACGAGCGGGGGTCAGCGCCGCACGCGCAGCGTGCCCAGCCGCCGCAGCGTGAGCGGCCGGCCCCCGCCGAACCCGCCGCCGCCGAACCCGCCACCGATGCGCGCCGTGCCGGCGCGGCGACGGGAGCGCACGAGGTGCGGGTCGAGCAGGATGCCGCCGAGCACCATGCCGCCGGTGATCGGGCCGTTGGCCTCGCCGCCCTCCTCGGCCGGGGCCGCCTCGGCCGCCGCGACGGCAGCGTCGGCGTCCTCGCGGGCGAGCCGTGCGGCCTCGCGGAGCACGACACCGGCCCGCTGCGCCTCGCCGAGCGCCGCGGCGGGGTCGGTCGGCTGCAGGGCGCGCGCAACGTCGGCCAGGCGGACCGCCTCGGCCAGCCGGGTGCGCGCCGTCGCACCGATCGCACCGCGGCGCGTGGCGACGAAGTCGCCGGTCTGCGCGAGCTGCGCGTCGACGCGGCCGAGGATGTCGCGCAGCAGCGCGGAGGCCCGCGCCCTGACCTCGGTCAGGTCGCGCGTGGACGCGAGGGCCGCGTCGAGCGAGGCCTCGGCGACCGCGACGCGGTGCAGCCCTTCGAGCGGGTCACCGCCTTCGCGCGTCACCTCGACGTGCTTGAGCGCCGCCTGCGCCGCCGTGCGCGCGAGCGTGATCCGGAAGTCGCCCTCGATGGCGCGCGCGGCGACCACGTCCTGCGTGAGGGACGCGATCGCCTTGTCGAGCCGGCCCGCCGCGTCCCTGAGGTGCTCCGCGGTGGCGTCGATCGCGTCGAGCAGCGTCGTGGCCTGGCCGAGCGCGTTCTGGGCACCGCGCGCGTGCGACACGGCGACGGCCTTCTGCCCGGCGTCCACCGCCGAGCGGCCCGCCGCCACCGCCTCCTTGGCGTTGGCGAGCAGCAGCTCCGCCTGCTCCGGGTTGCCGGCGACCAGGGCGAGCGTCGCGGCGGGGTAGGCGGCCGCGAGCTCGTCGAGCACCCCGCGCGCGGCGGCCACGCGGCCCGCGACCTCCGGCTCGCGGGCCACGACGTCGTCGAGCAGCTCGGGCGCGCGCTGCTGCAGGCGCCGCAGGTCGTCGAACGCGCGCGTGTGCGCGTCGAGCGTGTCGGCCGCGCGCTCGCACAGCGCCAGCACCGCGGCCAGCGCCTCCCGGCGGGTGGGGTCGTCGGTCTCCGCGTCGCTGCCGGACTCCTCGGTGTCCAGCTCCTGGCGGATCGCGAAGGCCTCCCGCACGTCGGCGGTCGCGCGCGCGAGGATCACCTCGAAGTCACGGGTCGCGTCCTCACCCAGCTCCGCGCGGGCGAGGCCGAGCTCCTGCTCGCAGGTCTTGAGCGCGTCGTCGATCGCGACCAGGGCCGACGCCGCGCGCTCGTCCAGCTCCGCCGGCGTCAGGTCCGCGAGGTCGTCCGCCGTCGGGCCCGCGGCCTGCGGACGGCGGCCGAGACCTGCCGTGCGCCCGCGGAGCCGCGGGACGACGAACCGCCACACCACGAACGCGAGGGCCGCCGCGAGGAGCGCGCCAGCCGCCACGAGCCCGACGACGAGCCACGGGACGGACGACCCGCCGCCGGTCTCACGGACCGTGTCCGCGGCCTCCGTCGCCGCGTCGGCCCAGCGCTCGTCCGCGACCGCGGCGGCGACCGCGTCGTCGACCTGCCGCAGCTGCGCGTCGGTGAGCGGCACGTTGGTGTCGGCGGAGAGCCCGAACTCGCGGTCGGCCGTCGCGACCGCCAGCACCAGGTCCTCCGTGCCGAGGCCCGACTGGTTGGCGCTCGCGTTGGCCCAGTCGACGGGCTGGGTGCCGTCGAACGACTCGAGGTAGACGACGAGCATGCGCAGGTCGGACTCGTCGGCGAGCCGGTCGAGCGCCTCCAGGACGTCCTGGCGCTCCGCGTCGGTCAGGGCGCCCACCCCGTCCGTCACGGGGTCGGTCAGCGTGATCGGGGGCGACGCGGGGAGGATGTCGGACATCATCTCCGCCTGCATCGCCGCGGTGAGGCTGGGGGACACGGACGGGCGGGGCTCCGCCGGGGTCGCGAGGGCCGCGGGGGAGACGGCCAGCTGGGACGCGACGGCGGCGACGAGGGCTGCCGTGCCCGCGGACGCCGCGACGGCGAGCCCCCGGGACACCCGGGGGACACCCTCGCGCGCGTGCTCGTGTGTTGCGGGGGACTCCATCACGTCCTGATCGTCACCCCGGGTTCAAGACATCGCAATCGGAGGACGCCGTGTTGCGCATCTGCAATGAATCCCCAGGTAAACGGCCTGTGTGAAGCGGGTTTTCACGACGTCGGGGCGGCCAGGTCCTCGGCGTCGACGATGCGGTACGCGTACCCCTGCTCGGCGAGGAACCGCTGCCGGTGGGCGGCGAAGTCCTGGTCCACGGTGTCGCGGGCGACCACGGCGTAGAAGTGCGCCGTGCGCCCGTCGGCCTTGGGCCGCATGATCCGGCCCAGCCGCTGCGCCTCCTCCTGCCGGGAGCCGAACGAGCCGGACACCTGGATCGCGACCGACGCCTCGGGCAGGTCGACCGAGTAGTTGGCCACCTTGCTCACCACGAGCCGCGAGATCTCGCCCTCGCGGAACGCGCCGAACAGCCGCTGCCGCTCCTTGGTCGTCGTGGCGCCGGTGATGATCGGGGCGTCCAGGTGCTCGGCCAGCTCCTCGAGCTGGTCGATGTACTGGCCGATGACGAGCACCTGGTCGTCCGGGTGCTGCGCCACGATCTGCTGCACGACCTCCTTCTTGCCCGACGCCGACGCGGCCAGCCGGTACTTGTCCTCCGCCTCGGCCGTCGCGTACGTCATGCGCTCGGTGTCGGGAAGGGTGAGGCGCACCTCGACGCAGTCGGCGGGCGCGATGTAGCCCTGCGCCTCGATGTCCTTCCACGGCGCGTCGAACCGCTTGGGGCCGATGAGGCTGAACACCTCGTCCTCGCGGCCGTCCTCGCGCACGAGCGTCGCCGTGAGCCCCAGGCGGCGGCGCGCCTGCAGGTCGGCCGTCATGCGGAAGACGGGTGCGGGCAGCAGGTGGACCTCGTCGTAGAGGATGAGGCCCCAGTCGCGGGCGTCCAGCAGCTCGAGGTGCGTGTAGACGCCCTTCCGCTTGGTGGTGAGCACCTGGTAGGTCGCAATGGTGACCGGCTTGATCTCCTTCTTGGTGCCGGAGTACTCGCCGATCTCGTCCTCGGTCAGCGTCGTGCGCCGCACCAGCTCGTCGCGCCACTGGCGCGCGCTGACGGTGTTGGTGACGAGGATGAGCGTCGTGGTGCCGGACCTCGCCATGGCGCCTGCGCCAACGATCGTCTTGCCCGCTCCGCACGGCAGCACGACGACGCCGGAGCCGCCGTGCCAGAACCCGTCGACCGCCTGCGCCTGGTAGGGCCGCATCTCCCACGGCGCCGCCTTCTCGTGCGGCGTGCGGGGGTCGGTCACGGGGCTGAGGTCGATCGGGTGCTTCTCGCCGTCGACGTACCCCGCCAGGTCCTCGGCCGGCCAGCCGAGCTTGACCAGCACCTGCTTGAGGTGGCCGCGCTCGGACGGGTGCACCACGACGGTCGACTCGTCGACGCGCTCGCCCACGAGGCCCGCCGTGCGCTTCGACTTGAGCACCTCCGCGAGCACCGCCCGGTCGGTGGTGCGCAGCACGAGCCCGTGCGCCGGGTCCTGGACGAGCTGCAGGCGCCCGTACCGGGCCATCGTCTCGGCGACGTCGACCAGCAGCGCGTGCGGCACCGGGTAGCGGCTGTACTCGATGAGCGTGTCGACCACCTGCTCGGCGTCGTGCCCGGCCGCGCGCGCGTTCCACAGGCCCAGCGCCGTGAGCCGGTAGGTGTGCACGTGCTCCGGGGCGCGCTCGAGCTCGGCGAACGGTGCGATCGAGCGGCGCGCCTGCTCGGCGCTCGGGTGGTCGACCTCCAGCAGGAGGGTCTTGTCGCTCTGGACGATGAGCGGTCCGTCGGGCATGAAGTCTCCCTCGGTGGTGCGGGCGGTCTACGGTGCGGACGTCGGGAGCACCGACGCGATGCGGTGCACGGCGATGGTCAGCTCGGCCTCTCGGTCCGGGTCGAGCGCGCGGAGCCTGCCGCCGTCGAGACGCAGGGGCTTGAGCTCGCGCCGCTCCAGCCGGCCGGTGTGTCCCGCCACCTCGACGATCACGGTGGACCCGGTCCGGAGCGCGTCACGCACCAGTGCCAACCCGTCGGCGGGGTGCTGTGTTCCCGCGTCGTCGTCCGCGAGGTCGTCGGCGGGGCGCCGCGCCGGTTCGGCGTCGTCGTCCCGCGGCCGCGGGACGGCGCCCGCCCCGCCTGCGGAACGCGCCACGGCGGCGGCCTCGGCGCGGGCCCGTGCACCGGCCCGTGCCGCCTCGTCGACGGCGCGCAGCTCGGCGACCAGGGCCTCGGGGTCCGGCGCGCGCTGCGTGACCTCGCCGCCCGCGCCCATCCGGAGCGCTGCGGCCGACCGGGGCGCCGGCATCGCCCGGCCGGTCACGCCCCGGCGGGCCACGAGCACGCGACCGTCCGGACCCTCGAGCGCCGAGACGAGGCCCCGCTCGCGCAACGCCTCGTGCAGCGCCGCCGGCGGGACGGACGCCGCGAGCACGGTCGGCGCGAGACGCACCAGCCCGAGCCCGACCAGCGCCGGGTCGTGCTCCAGCCCCGTGAGCACCGCCGCGTCGGCGGCCCGCAGGTACGCCGACGCCGCGCCCACACGTACCGCGCCGTGCCGCCGCGCCGTGTCGCGCACGAGGTAGTCGAGGGGCTGCGGCACGGGCACGGGCGAGCGGCGGGCGAGCTCCTCGAGCAGGCCGTCGGCGGTCTCGCCCTGGTCCAGCGCGCGCGTGACCGACGCCGCGCCGAACCGCACCGTCGTCGCGGCGCCACGGGACTCGACGTCCGCCGCGCGCTCGAGGAGCCGCGCGAGCGCACGCGACGGGCGGCCGGGGACGATGCCGGTGAGGTCGCCCTGGAGCAGGATCTCGTCGACCTCCTCCGGCAGGACGGCGCGCAGCGCCCCCGCCGGGTCGTCGTCCGCCAGCAGGGCGCGGCCCGGCGCGGACAGCGCGCCCGCGCCGGTCACGCCCAGCCACCCGGCCTCGGCGAGCAGGCCCTCGACCGCACTCGTCGGCGGCACGGAGCGCGGCGTGTGCCACGTCAGCACCTCGACCACGGACGCACCGTCGGGGGCGAGCGCCGACCCGGCGTGGTCCGCCCGGGCGTCGGCCAGCACGCCGAGCAAGCCGTCGCGCAGGCGCGGCACCCACGGCCGCTGCAGCTCCGGGGAGAGCGGCGCCCGCAGGGCACCCTTGTCGTCCCGCGAGCCGACCAGCCACGGCGCGCGGCGCGAGACCAGCCAGGCGTGCGCGAGGCGCGCCCAGCGGTCGGCGTCGTCGAGGTCGTCCCAGTCCGTCACGGTCGCCACGTACGACGGCGGCGCCTCGCCGTCGTCGCGGACCAGGCCGGCCAGCGCCGCGACCTCCACGACGAACGCGGCGCCCGGCTCGTCCGTCTCGAGCGCGGCCGCGAGCCGCCGCAGGTCCCGCACGCCGAGCCCGCCCGCCCGCAGCACCGACGGCGGCTCCGCGTCCCACGACGTGCGCAGCAGCCGGACCCGGCGGACGAGCTCGAGCGCGGCGCTCGCGGCCTCGGCGTCGGCGGTGGCGGGCGTGACGGCCCGGCCCTGCGGCTCCGGCGGCGTCGTGCGGGTGTCGTGGTGCGTGCGCGCGGCGCGCAGCGCCAGCCCCGCCACGCGCGGCAGGACGACGTGCCGCGCGTCGGACCGGACGAGGAGGTGCTGCGTGACGAGCCAGTTCACGGCGTCCCGCGGGCGGGTGCCCGCCGCGGGCACGAGGCCGACGGGCGGGCCCCACGCGAGGGCGTCGAGGATGTGGCGGGAGCCGGGGGGCGCCTCGGCGAGCAGGGCGTCGAGGGCCGCCGTCCCGTCGTCCGCGCCGGGTGCGCCGCCGAGCGCGCGGCCGACCGCTGTCGCCAGGCCGTCCGGTGCGGGGGTGAGGTGCGGGCCGAGGCCCGCGGGGTAGGGGCCGAGCAGCTCGTCCAGGCCCGGGACGGTACGCAGGTCGGCAGACGGCCCGTCGGCCCCGTCGTCCGGGCGGGGGCCGGCGTCCCAGAGCAGCGCGTGCTCGACCGCGGCGCGCACGGCGGCCTCGACCCGCGGGCGGCCGTCCGCCGGGACGCCGAGCGCACGGGCGACCACGGCGGCGTCGATCCGCGGGAGGGGTGCCTCCGCGCGGTCGGCGGCGGGAGGGGCGGCGGGGGAGCCGCCGGGCGGGTCGGTGAGCGGCTCGAGCGCGAGCACGGCCTCGAGGACGTGCAGGGTGAGCGCGTCCGCGCGGGCGAGCGCGCGCTCGAGCGAGCTGCGGCTCGACGCGCGGGCGGCGAGGGACCGGAGCGTCGAGGGGGAGGGGGTCGCGAGGTCGGGACGGGCGCGCAGGAGCGCGGCGAGCGCGGCGTCGGAGCGCTGCCGGAGGTCGTCGGCGAAGTGCCGCGGTGTCGCCGCCGGCGCTGCGGGGAGCGAGGAGGCCATCCTGACGATGCTACGCGCGTCGCCCCCTCCCTCGTCAGGGGGTCAGTTCTGCGCGGTGCGGCGGCAGACCTCCTCCCACGGCGTCGGCTCGATGCCGAACCGCTCGCGGGCCGCGGTGTCGTCCAGCACGTACGGCCGCTCCCACTGGTAGATGATCTCCTGCACCTCGCGCAGGAACGGGGACTGCTCGGCCGCTGCGGCCAGCTCGGCGCCGCCGAGGGACGAGATCTCGACCGGCGGCCTGCCGAGGGTGGCGAGCACGTCGGTGAGTGCCTGCGCCTGGGTCACCGCCGGGTTGCTCGGCACGTGCCACACACGGCCGTGGGCGCCCGGGTCCTCCGCCGCAGCGACGAGCGTGCGCGCGACGTCGCCGACGTCGGTGAACGTGTGCGGCACGTCGGTGCGGCCGAACATCCGCACGGGCCGGCCCTGCGCCGCCTCCGGCACCTGGATCGAGATGTGCCCGTTGCTGCCGATCCCCGGACCCATGTAGTCGGACGCGCGCACCTCGACGGCGCGCACGCGGCCCGCGTCGTGCGCGGCCCTGGCCTCGGCCCAGATCCTGGCGCGCATCCGGCCCTTGTGGTCGGTCGCGACGTCGGGCAGGTCCTCCGTCATCGGCCCGTCGACGGGGCCGTAGGGGTACAGCGCGCCCGTGATCGCGTACACGGCGCCGGAGCGCTCGGCAGCGGTCAGGAGGGAGGCCGCGAGCGGCGGCCAGACCCGCTCCCACTGGGTGTAGTCGGGCGGGTTGGCGGCGTTGTAGAGGTGGTCGACGCCCTCGGCGGCCCGCGCGAGGGCGTCGGCGTCCGAGGCGTCGAGGGCGAGGTGCCGGACGCCGTCGAGCCCGGTGTCGCGGCCGGACCGGCTGACGACCGTGACGTCCGAGCCGCGGGCGGCGAGCAGGGCGGCGACGTGCCGGCCGACGGGGCCCGCGCCGACGACGAGGTGGCGATCGGTCATGATCATTGCTCCAATCCGAGAGCGGTGCTCTCTGTCGACGCCAGCCTCGCACGACCGCGCGAAGAAGACAAGAGCGATGCTCTCGTTTGAGGCCGACGCTCTCTCGTGGCACCCTGGGCGCATGAGCCCTGCCCGCACCGCCCGCGCCCTGGCGCGCGAGACGATCACGCGCGAGATCCTCGACGCCGCGCGTGCTCGTCTCGCCGTCGACGGGGCCGCCGGGCTCTCGCTGCGGGCCGTCGCCCGGGACGTCGAGATGGTGTCCTCGGCCGTGTACCGGTACTTCCCGAGCCGGGACGCCCTGCTCACCGCGCTCCTCGTCGAGGCGTACGACGAGCTCGGGGCGGCGGTGGAGTCCGCGGAGGGCGCCGTCGCCGACCGCGCCGACACCGCGGCGCGCTGGTCGGCCGCGTTCCGCGCCGCGCGGGAGTGGTCGGTGGCGCACCCCGCCGAGTTCAGCCTGCTGTACGGCACGCCCGTGCCCGGCTACGCGGCGCCGCGCACCACCGTCGGACCCGCCACGCGTGTCATCACCGTGCTCGTGCGGATCGCCGGCGACGCGTTCGCCGCGGGCGCGCGCCCCGTCGTCGTGCCCGCAGGAACCGCGGACGGGCCGGGAACCGTGGCGCCGGCGCTCGACCACCTCGCCGAGCACGGCCTCGTCGGCGCCGACGTGCTGGCCGACGACGCGTTCGCCGAGACCCTCCGGCGCGTCCTGGTGGCCTGGACCACGCTGTTCGGGACCATCTCGTTCGAGCTGTTCGGCCACCTGGTCGGGTCCGTGTCCGACACGGCGGGCTGGGCCGACGAGGTCGCGGCACGGTTCGCGGCCGACCTCGGGATGACCGTCCGACCGCTGCGCGCCGCCCGCGACGCCTCGCCGGGACGAATGCATGCGACGCGGCGCGGTTCCGCCCGGTAACCTTGTCCTTCGGTCAGCGGTGGCGCGCGGTGTCGCAGCAGCCGTGACCGCACCAAGCAGTCTCCCGAGCAGTCCGACGAGCAGTATCGACAAGCACAGAAGAAGGTCGCAGTGCCTACCGGCAAGGTCAAGTGGTTCGACACCGACAAGGGTTTCGGTTTCATCGCCAGCGAGGACGGCAGCGAGGTGTTCCTGCACGCCTCCGCGCTTCCTCAGGGCGTCGTGCCCAAGCCCGGCATGCGGGTGGACTTCGGGGTGGCCGACGGCCGCCGCGGTCCGCAGGCGCTCGCCGTCACGGTGCTCGACGCGGCCCCGTCGGTCGCGAAGGCGAAGCGCAAGGACCCCGTCGACATGGCAGTGATCGTCGGGGACCTCACGCAGATGCTGGACCGCGTGGCGAACGACCTGCGCAAGGGGCGGTATCCGAAGAACACGGAGACGCTCGCCAAGGTGCTGCGCAAGGTCGCAGACGACTTCGACGCCTGAACACCCACGAGGTCCCGAGGAACATGGTGACGACCATCGCGCCCGCCGCACGCACGTCCACCCGGCGGGTCACCGCACGCACCAGCCGCGACGCCGTGCTCAACGGCGCGGTCGAGCTCGCGCGCGCCGCCGCCCAGGAGGTCGCGGAGCACCCGGAGGACGTCGGGGAGCACCTCGGCACCGTCTTCGAGGACGAGCGCGTCGCCTCGCACCGGTTCGCGGCGACCATGAAGGGCTATCGCGGCTGGCACTGGACGGTCACCGTGGCCCGCGTGCCGCGCGGCCGCACCGCCACGATCAGCGAGGTCGAGCTGCTGCCCGGCGAGGAGGCCGTCCTCGCCCCCGCGTGGCTGCCGTGGGCCGAGCGTCTGCGCCCCGGCGACGTCGGCCCCGGCGACGTGCTGCCGTTCCGCCCGGACGACCCGCGCCTCGAGCCCGGCTACACGCCGACCGGCGACCCCGAGGTGGACGAGGTCGCCATCGAGGAGCTGGCCCTCGCCCGGGCGCGCGTGCTGTCGCCCCAGGGCCGGGCGGAGGCCGCGGAGCGCTGGTACCGCGGCTCCCGCGGTCCGACGACGGCGGGCGCGGTCGCCGCGGCCGCCGAGTGCATGACGTGCGCGTTCCTCATCCCGCTCTCCGGGTCGATGGGCCAGCTCTTCGGCGTGTGCGCCAACGAGTGGTCGCCCGACGACGGCAAGGTCGTCTCCCTCGACCACGGGTGCGGCGCGCACTCGGAGACCGACGTCGAGGAGCAGCCCACCGAGTGGCCCGCCCCGGCGCCGCTCATCGACGAGAACGAGATCGAGCGGGTCCCGGCCACGGACGACGAACCGGCCGAGTGACCCGCGACCCGTTCGGCACCGGCGCGCTGCGGCGCGCGGTGACCGAGGCGTGGCTCGCGTCCCCCACCCGGTTCCGCGAGGACGCGAAC
>Ga0079224_100014643_pt1 | contig 10963 bp, 13 predicted proteins | sample Stecom2015_FD_80414 | JGI IMG/M metagenome (GOLD analysis project Ga0079224, IMG submission 80414) | Agricultural soil microbial communities from Utah to study Nitrogen management - Steer compost 2015 | ecosystem: Environmental > Terrestrial > Soil > Agricultural land | place: USA: Utah...
GCATGCCAGTGGTCGGGAGTTGCGACGATCACAATCTCAGGCTTCTCACCAGCCAGTAGCTCCCGGTAATCCTCATAGGCTTTGGGTGTTTCGGATGTCACAGCAGCCAGAGATTGGCGAGTAGAAGCGATTTGATTGCGGTCCACGTCGCAGAGGCCAACCAGCTTGCAGCGGCCGCTCGCGAGAGCAACATTGAGGATGTTGTTGCCCCACCAGCCACAGCCGATCAAGGCGGTTCGAAAAACAGTGCGGCGGCTCGTTTGGACGTATGGGGCGATTCCGGAGAAAGCTGCAATTCCGGAGACCTGTAAAAACTTTCGTCGATTCAGATTGCTCACTGTAACCTCCCGTACCTTTGAAGAGTACCGAAATGCAAGGAAGGTAAAAAGACAAAATTCTATCGCGGTACCAAACAGACTGGAACGATCCCTTCTCCTCCGATAAGCTACTCTTTCCAGATTCTGCTAGGATCACAGACATCGATAGCGAGTCTGTCCTGGGAGTATAGATTTCTGGACACGCCGAATCTGAACGATAACCGAAACTGGCAGGAGCGATTAGATCATGAAGGTTCGAATCTTTGATAACAAACGACAACTTGGGGAAGCAGCAGCCAACGATGCGGCGGCAATCATTCGTTCTCGGATCGAAGAAAAGGGTAATGCGGACATTATTGCCGCGACCGGTGCTTCTCAGTTCGAATTTCTGGACGCCCTTGTCCAACAGGAAGGCATCGATTGGTCCAAGACCCGCTTTTTTCATTTGGATGAGTATGTTGGCCTTCCGGAAGACCATCCTGCCAGTTTTCGCAAGTACCTGAAGGAAAGGATCGTGGATCGAGTCCACCCCGGAGAGTTCAACTTCGTCAATGGCAATCATCCTAATCCGGCAGAGGAATGCAGGCGGCTCGCAAATCTGATCTCCGGTCGCGAGATTGATGTAGCTTTTGTCGGAATTGGAGAAAATGGGCACCTTGCTTTCAACGACCCACCAGCTGACTTCGAAACCGAGGAGCCCTACCTGGTCGTCGAACTGGATGAAGACTGTCGTCGCCAGCAGATGGGAGAAGGCTGGTTTCAGTCACTCGAGGAGGTACCCCGAAGAGCAATCTCAATGTCGATCAAACAGATTCTGAAGTCAAGGGAGATTCTCTGCGTCGTTCCCGACGAGCGAAAAGCTCGAGCTGTCCAACGTTGCCTCGAAGAAGAGATCAGCCCTATGCGCCCGGCTTCGATCCTTCGTCGACATTCCCGTACAACGTTGTATCTCGATCGAGACTCTGCCTCGCTTTTGCACAATCCGGAACAATATCTATAGGTCGGGGAGGACAGGCAGTCGTGAGTCAGCAGACCTCTTCACTACGGAAAGGTTTCGTCGATATACAAGTTAACGGTTTTCTCGGAATTGACTTCTCGGAACCTGGCCTGACGCTTGATCAAGTTCGTCGGGTCACTTTCGAGCTTCGCGACCGAGGCACCCTGGCATACTGCCCCACCGTGATTACCAGTCCGTGGACTACTTACGAGCAGAATCTTCCCGTCCTGGCACAAGCCCACGAGGAACCCGATCTGAAACCACACCTCCTCGGGATTCACCTCGAGGGCCCTTTCATTTCACCGAAGGATGGTGCCCGTGGTGCCCACCCAAAAGAGGCCACCAGGCCTCCGGACCGCAGCCTGACCGCCCGTCTAATCGAGTTGGCTGAAAACCAGGTATCGATCATGACCCTTGCTCCTGAACTGGAAGGAGCGATTGAGTTGATTCGGTTTTTGGTGGATCAGAAGATCACCGTAGCGATCGGTCATCATCTGGCAACGCGAGACCAGATTCGTACCGCCTGCGACGAAGGGGCTACTTGTGCTACGCATCTAGGAAACGGCATTCCGAACATGATTCCAAGGCATCCCAACCCGATCTGGGATCAACTGGATGAGGAGCGCCTTTTGCTTTCACTCATCACCGACGGCCACCATTTGCCGGACAGTTTCATTCGTGTGGTTACCCGCTACGCGGCGGACGATCGGCTGGTTATTGTCAGCGATTCGTCGCCGCTGGCCGGGCTTCCTCCGGGCTCCTACCAGACATTCGGGCAGGATGTGGTGCTCGAGGAATCGGGCCTTCTCTGGAATCCTCGCGGTGAGTATTTGGTCGGGTCCAGCTACTCGCTTCTTCAATGCATGAACTACCTGGCGGGACTTGACGTCCTGGGAGAGGAGGAATTGTGGACGGTTGGTTTCGACCGACCTCTGGCACTGCTAGGCGTGACGCTGAACCCCGACGATTATCAGGAGCTGCCACCAATCAGCTGGGAAGATGGACGATTTTCAATCGCCAACAACTGAGTGCTTCGCCACCCTTTGACAAGTACAACCTTTTGACCTCAGGCTGAGCGCGGGTCAGCTCCGGCTGCCGTTGCTCGAAACACGAAAAAGCGTTTCGCCGGCTTTCGGAATGACTAGCCAGTCATCGTTGGAACCCTTCCAGTAAACTGGATCGATGGTCGAAGGGTCTGCGTAATCGAGATTAAGTTCGCGACATTTCTCGCGCGGAATCTGCGACGCCAGCGTCACCCGAATTCGGGGAGTCTCCTTTTTGTGGACCGGGTCGTAGTGACCGAGACCTCTGAGGTGAGTGCTGTGTGCCAGTATGCCTCCCGGGAACTGCTGGAAGGTGTCCCACTGCTCCAGAAAGTAGTCCCTCACGTGGTAGCCAATCTTCTCGATCAGCTCTCCATGTGTGTAACTGACGGCGCTGAGATGGGGAGCGTAGATAATTACTTCACCTCCGTCTGCCACCGCCGGCTCGACCTTGTACATTCCTTTAGCCGCTGTCCACAGATCCTCATACATCCGGGGCATCACTGACAGAACCCGTTCAACCCGCTCTTCCTACCAGATAATGTGAACCTGAGCGGACAAGTCAGCCGCCGCGGCGTAGGCCTCCTCCGGCGTGCCGATGTAAAGTCCATGCAGACCTGAATGGCCCTGGACCAGACTGAAGCAGAGTTTGGGGCGGTCGATCAGGGATGCGGCGCGGTCGATCAACTGCCTCACCGGTGTGTACTTTGTTCCGATCACGTCATAGCTGGTTATAATGGCTCCCAGCCAGTGTGAATAGTCGATTACTTCCGGACCGCTTACTCCCGGGAAGAAGTATTTATTGCCGCCCGAAAAGCCGACAACTTCATGGGGGAAGGTCGGACCACAGATAATAACAAAGTCGCTCTCCAGGACCTTCCGGTTCAGGCGTACCGGTACGTCTTTGATCAGCCCTGCATCGTGGTCAAACCCCTCCAGGTAATCACCAACCAGATCCTCCACCTCGGAAGCCTTAATCGTCCCTATGTTTTGAAAGGTTTCAGCAGAGGCCCATTGGTGATTGTGAACGGCAACGTTGCGATAAGTAGATTTGATTTGTTCCAGAGGAATCCCTAAAAGTTGCTCCTGGGAGGCGGCATCCATTGGCTTATGGGTACCCAGTGCAATGAGGAAGTCCAGACTCTTTACTCGCTCACTCAGAAGGTCGCAGAAATTGCGAAAGAACAAAGGGACAGGAGCAGTTCGCGTGCCGTCGGGGATGATAATAAGAACACTCAACCCATCGACCTCAGCTGGACCGAGAGCGTCCGCCATCCATTTGCGGACCTGAGATTCTGAAAGTATTGTATCGGGGTTGCCGCCACCAATCACCATCATGCGCTCTCCTTAAACGCCACTAAAAGCTGAGAAGCCGCCGTCGATCGGGATTACAGTACCGGTTACGAAAGATGATGCCGGCGACAGTAACCAGAAGATCGATCCCACCAGGTCAGCGGGATCGCCGAATCGACCGGCTGGAGTATGGTCCAGAATCGCCTGTCCTCTCTCTGACCAGGCGCTCTTTTCTTCATCCCATAATAGGAACCGATTCTGCTCAGTCAAAAAGAAACCTGGGGCGATCGCGTTCACTCGAATCTTCGGGGAATATTCCCGAGCCATATGAACTGCCAGCCAGCGCGTAAAGTTGTTCACACCTGACTTAGCGGCAGAATAGGCGAATATTCGCGTCAGGGGGCGCAAAGATGCCATCGACGAAACGTTCACGATTACGCCTGAACCTTGCTCTGCCATCTGCTTTCCAAAGACCTGAGAGGGAAGGACGGTACCCAGCAGATTGACGTCGGATACGGCACGGAAGTCGTCTGGCAATATGTCGAAAAAGGAGCGATCCGGAGACGTTGTTGCTGCCGGAGCGTTCCCCCCGGCCCCGTTGATCAAGCCGTCTATTCCTCCCAGCTGCTCCAGGACCGCCCTGAAAGCAACTTCAAGGCTCGACCGATCCAGAACATCGGCTCTTAACGCAATCAGCTCTCCCGGCATTTCTCGAACCTGTTCAAGCAGCTTGTCGGCCTTCTCGGGATGGCGCCCTAAAACGGCGACGCGTGCTCCCGCTCGTACCAGGGCAAGAGCTATCTCTCCACAGAGCACACCGGTTCCGCCGGTAATCACAATTCGATTTCCATCAAGACTGAAGATATTCTGAGGGTCAAATTCGCTCATGATTTTCGTGCTTTCCTCGGTAACTCAACTGGCAAAAGGTTCGAGATGACGGACGAAGTGTTTCTGAAGCATCTCGCTGTAGATATCGAGGTGCTCATTAAGCGACCTGAAAAAGCGAGGTCGAAGGTCAGGATGGTTCAGAACCGATCCAAACGTCACATGCAGAACTTCCCGAGCGTCAAAGTGATCGAAGAGCCCCGGCAAATCTTCATCGCTCAGTTCTGAGCTTGCCGGAATGCGTTCGACCTCGGCCGAGACGTGGTAAGTTGCCCGATCCTCGGGATAGCGTTGCTTGGAGAACTCAAGGATGTCACGAAACAACTCCGCATCCACCTGGGCAAGCGTATGCAGTGCCTCCAGATAGCTTGTCCCAGCCGTTTTTAGATGCACCAAACTACCGGCTAAACGAGCCGCTATTGGATAGATGCTGAACTTATCGCTGCCGGAATGGAGGCTCAATTTATAGGGGCCATAGGTTCTCGACACAGCGACGTGGAGAGCAAACGTTTCCTCAAACTTGTCGAGTGTCTCTTCAAGAGAGAGCGGTGGCTCCTCCAGGAAGTCCACGCCTTTTTCAAAGCGGCCAAAATAACGGGGCGCCAGGCTAACCCACTTTACACCCAGCCGCTGCAATTCATGAGCGATGTAAATATGTTCAGCCAGGGTTGTTACCGTGTCCGTCTCGTCGACACTCATCTCAAGCTCAAACTGCAAACCCTTCTGTGTGGCGCGCTTTTCCAGGTGCCGATAAAGCTCCACCGTATGAGCAACCGCCCGGCCATACTTGGCGGCAGCCCGTAGAACTGATTCACGTGAAAGCTGCTTGGTGCGCCCCACCAGGTCAATGGGCTTGGTCGATAGCTGCTCGGCAATGCGATTGGGAGACGACTCCAGAAATTCCCAGGGAAGGGTCCGTAGCTTCTCTTCAAGGTCACTGGCAGAGGCCGTCGATGCGGAATTGTCCACATACTCTCCCGGATCGATCGTATAAAACGTGTAGCCGGCTTCAACACAGACGTCTACATCTTCTCGAGTCTTCAGGTGATCGGCATCGGCTCCATATCCCTGCTCCCATCCCTCCTGAAAGACACCCCACAAAGCGTCATCCATAACAGATTGTGGAGTACGACCGGTGCGAGCATTCTCCCTCATCGATTGCTGGGCAAAGATGGGCTGCATCGGAGCGTCCGAATCCTTGTTACCGAAACTGCGCAGCGCCTGAATGTGTCCTGGTGTGGCCAGTCCGAGTCGGTCGCCGAAGCCCACTGATTTTTGAAGACCGAGCGGACGCGGCCTCAAAAAGGGCAGGGCCTCTCTCAGCCAGCTTGCCCGAGTCGCATCGGCAGGGAACAGTCCGAGCTTGCAGACTCGATTTGCAACTGTGGTTTCGTTTAACTTTCCGAGCTGAGCGGGAGTATTCTGGTCGGACTCCACTAGAAGTCCAAGGTAATTCATATCCTTTTTTCTGCCTAGAAATACGACCGCCTTCTCAGAACCGCGCAGAGAGCGGGTATAGATCTTAAGGCCTGTTGTAGATTCCAGTTCTGAGGCCAATTTGCCCCGCTCAGATTCGGTAAAGGCCCGAGCGGGTTCAACCAGTCGTCCCAGTGCAACATTCTTCTTTGGTGTTTCGATGTTAACCTCCATGGAAGATTCCCCTGCAGCCTGTCTGCGGTTTCCAAGATGAGCGATCAACGGGATTGACACCCGAACGCATATTCCGAATACTCCAGTGTCTTTTTACCATCGATCGTGCTTCTCTTCCAGAATGAGGGCCGATAATTGGCGGAGCGAAGAGGTAGGAATGCAGGAGCGATTGGAAATGCCTGGTACTCGACCGCGTCGAAGCTCGGAGGAATCTCGATGGCTACCGATGAAGTTTGAGTACGACTGCTGTACTCGAGTTGACGATTTGTTCCGGATCGCGGGGCTTCACCAGAGCGCGATGAGCGTCACTTGATAACAGACCACCAGTGCAAAAATGACCGGTGTCGTGAAAATGATTTGTCGACCCGTGATCTGGCCTCCAAAGAATGACCTTTTCTGATGCATCACGAGAAAAAGCAGGCCGCTACTGGTGAGGAGATACTTGAAGGCGATGAACATTCCAGGACCCAACTCAAGATAGAAGCGCATAACCGGATTCAATTCCCTGGCTCCGAGCTCCAGGAGCCTGAGGGTCAACGCCCCGTCCGTCATCGACAACAACAGTGCTGACAGAACTGAGAGCATGATGGTTCCACTGCACTTCACCTTGTGGTACTGGCTAAAAGGAATCGCCACAGCTGCCATAGGCCGATTCTCGCGAATTCAGGAGACGATTTCTAGTGACTGCGCTCACGTGAACAAACCTTTGTTTGATTTTCTGTAATTCAGATCACCTTTTTCACATCATCTCACATGAATAATCCACGGTATGGCCGACAATCAACGATCTCGATCTTGCGAAAAAGGATTTTCTTTCATCGAGTTGCTGTTCGTGCTGGCGATCATCGGCATTGTTGCGGGTCTGGCCCTCCCCGCACTGGTCCGCTCGCAGGACGCCTCAAAGGAGGCTTCAGCGATAGGATCCATTCGCGCCATTTTTACCAGTCAGATGGCGTATTCCGCCACGGCCGGCAATGGAAACTTCGGAACTCTGGAGGAACTCGCCGCTTCAGGTTACCTGGATGGGGCCGTAGTCGATGGGATCTCAAACGACTACGAGTTTTCTCTTTCAGAAGACGGCACCAGCTTTGCGGTAAGCGCCAGGCCGCTCGGCCCAAACGCCGCTCAAATGCGAAGCTTTTATTGCGACGAGACAGGTATGATTCGATGGGCGATCGGCGCTCCCGCCAACGCAAGCTCTCCTGTTCTGGGAAATTAATCTTCGGCCAGCCCAATCGCTTTGTCCGCATGACCGCGTCTGTGGCTCGGCCCTCCCGACGGATTTCGGCTCCGAGACACTGACCACGTGCCGGTGGGACCGGAGAACCCGCTTGGCCCCTTTGATCCCATCTCGCTGAGCAAGAGAAGGCACATCTCGAGAATTAGTCTATCTAACGTCTCAGGTCTCGCCCAAGTCGTATAGGCCTCGCGTACGAGAGCTGAGACTTCTTCTGATTCTTGGGTCGGTCTGTTATTTTACCCTCCTGGCTGTAATCAACCCTGGCGAAAGTCGCTGTTGTGCGATGTGGGACTTTCATCACTGCTTTTTGGCTCATGGACAATGGAAAGGAGAGGGGCATGGACTTTCAAGGCAAGACAGTGGTAGTGACCGGCGCCAGTAGCGGAATTGGGCGGGCAACGGCAGAGCGGTTTGCGGCCCTGGGCGGCCGAGTCGTCGTTCACTACAACTCGAACGAGAGAGGAGCTATGGAAGCCTGCCAGAACATTATCGATCAGCACGGAACTGCTGTCTGTATCCAGGCGGACTTATCCTCTCTGGATGGAGTTTCGCAGCTGAAGCAAGCCACTCATCGGGAACTGGGACTGATCGACATCCTGGTCAATAATGCGGGAAGTTTGTTGGAACGGGCCTCCATCCAGGAGATGGATGAAGCTCTCTATGATCGCGTCATGGACCTCAACTTGAAGAGTGTCTTTCGAGTCACTCGCGCTTTCCTTCCCGATATGCTCGCAAAAGGGAAGGGGGCGATCATCAATGTGGCATCGATTGCCGGACGGACAGGAGGAGGTCCGGGTGCCGGCATCTATGCCACGGCGAAGGCCGCGGTGATCTGTCTGACGAAGGCGATGGCTAAGGAGTTCGTAGGTCAGGGTATTCGAGTCAACGCCGTCAATCCCGGCATTATATTGACTCCGTTTCATGAAGAATTTACGGATCCCGATCTGATGCAACGTTTCATCGAAACCATACCCATGAAACGGGGGGGAACACCGGATGAAGTGGCGACAGTGATTACCTTTCTGGCATCAGAAGAGGCCCGTTATCTGACCGGGGAAACGATTGAGATCAACGGTGGACAGTTGATGGATTGAAAAGTGGAAATGAAGGCTTGCTCCAGAAAGTGTGATTAGGATCACAATCTAGCTTTCACAAGTGTGGGTAGAATGGGCGCTGTCTGAAACGTAGTATCCCCTCCCCCCTTCGCTTCCCCAATCCCCGGCGAAGGGGGGCCCCTTTTCCTTTGACCTTTGCTTTCCGGGACTCACAAGTAAAACGGTCACTGCAAAAAGTTTGAAATTGATGAAATTCGGGTTGACATCCCGGTGAGACTAGACCAAACTAGTACTTAGAGTCCCAAGTGGTTCAAGGACAAAGAAGCTACAAAGGCGATTGAAAAGTCGCTGGAGGTTTTAAGCTCGAGCCCTAAAGATCACTTGGGGCTTTGCTTTTTCTGCTCATTTCTCTTCTGTTCATTTTCCTCTGGTCTCGGCAATCCGTCTCAGGCGAATCGGAAGATCGGTGCGCGACAGCAAAGTGCGCTTTTGATCTCGGCTAGTGACCTTATCTAGAAAGGGATAGAGGAAGCTTTCCTCACGTTGATCATGATGGGTAAGAAGGGCTTTCAAGGAATGTTCCATCTCCAGGATGTCTAGAATTCTTCGCGCTCCATCGCCGTCTCTTCTGATCGAGGACTGGGAGAAAGCTTCTTCAACCACATCCAGCAATTTGAGAATTTTTCGATGTTCTTTGAGATAGAAGTCGACCCGTCCACCCTCGATGTTGTCGCCCCCCAATTCCCCATACAAGGGAATTAAATCTTCCTCTTCGAACCGAATGTGTTCTTCAATAGCGCTGCGAAATGAAGCCAATAACTGGAGGCTCTTTTCAATCTCGAAGTGGATCAACGCAACCTGATGTTCAGTAAAGAGAGCATCAAGCTCGTGGTGCGCCTGACTGAGGTCAGCAAAGTCTGTAATCGCTACTCCGGTTTTCTCTGGTGTAATCATCTGTCGTGCATGCATCCTGGTTGTCCGGGTTCCGGCCAACGTTGCGAGATCACTGCGGAAGCAGGTTGCGGCGCGGGAACAGACCCAACCGGTTTGGGGGAGGAGGGAATTGGATATGTTCCCGTCTGCCGCTTAGCCGGTCCTCCTCTAGTGGCGATCCGGCTTGAGAAGCGCGGGCTGCGAACAGTTCCGTGTCGGGTCTGAGTTGTCACGGCAGCGACGGTTCGGGTGACACGGTTACTGTTGCGAGCTTCACGCACACTTCTCCTGTTCCATCTGCAAGGCTCGAGGAAAGAGGACATTGTTCTCTTTGTGGATGTGTCGATGGGTGTCGCTTTCCAGTTCAGCCAGCGAATGCAACATGGTTCGATAGGTATTGCAAGCCCATTCAGGAGGAGTGTATTCATCAGTCAGGATGCGCAACTGCTTCAGCGCCTCACCCGTGCCGTCATGTTCGAATTCCATTTGAGCAATCGGAGCTGACAATGAACCACAATGGAAAGAAGGGGCCGTTTGAGCGGCTTCCAGTTCTCGAATCATAGGGAAGAGAACTCGTTCCTCCTTCATTGTGTGGCTGGATAGTTCCTCGGCGAGGCCCAGGAAAATCTCCCTTACCCGGCGTAGCCTCTCGTCTTCACCTCCATGAACGGCTGCTACTTTCTTGGTCAGCCTGTCGAGCCTTGGAAGCTCCGATTTCAGGTATTCATGATGGGTACCCTCAATATGATTAGCCAGCTCGGTCAGCGACATCGAACTCAGATTCAACTCCGTTTCCTGTGGTGCACTGGACGCGACTGCCTGGAGTGCCAGGACTAAGGTTTGAGCGTCCAGCCCCTTCGCCTCGCATGCTTCCTGGAGTGTTTTCTTGCCGCCGCAGCAATAATCGACACCTACCTGCTCAAAGACTCTGGCCAGCTGAGGTTGCCGCGTAACGATCTCGCCAACCGTGTCATTGATTTCAAAGCGATTCATAAGACGTTCTCCTTTTCATTCCTTTCCTGCCAGCGGGCTGATTCCGCTCGACACACATCATGAAGGGCACACAGCACTCTGTTTGGATCGAGGCCGTAGATCATTGCGACCTCTCGGACCGATTCAAAAGGCGCCATTACACAGCCGACACAAGCCATGCGGAGCTTGGTAAACACCGACGCCGTATCGGGGTAGTGCGTCAGAACCTCGCCGACTGTCCATTGCTCAGTGGGCAGACCTCGAACGCTGTTCTGTTCTTCCATACAGCAGTGAGCTTACGGAATCTCAGGAGGCGGTTCTTTGCGCTGGAACAAATAGCAAAATTTTTATGTGCTTTTTTCACTTGGAGGACAGTCGAGCCTCTGGATTTGCTTTAGCCGGAACTTACTCCGGCTCTGAGCTGTTCCAACCCATGGGACGGTATAATTCGTTTCTTGGCAATCTGTTGCCCGAATTATCCTGTACCTCCAGCACACTTGCCCTAGGTGTTCTCTGTGCCTTCTCATCCCTATCTCTGCGGTGAAATTCTGGTCCTTTCAGCGGGATTCGACGGGCAA
>Ga0079224_100014644_pt1 | contig 10963 bp, 10 predicted proteins | sample Stecom2015_FD_80414 | JGI IMG/M metagenome (GOLD analysis project Ga0079224, IMG submission 80414) | Agricultural soil microbial communities from Utah to study Nitrogen management - Steer compost 2015 | ecosystem: Environmental > Terrestrial > Soil > Agricultural land | place: USA: Utah...
GTTAAACTTGGTGATTTTATGTAGCGAGTGAATGCTGAGGTATAAAATATCCCTGTCACCATAAATAAGCTTGATGGCTTCCTGCTTTTTGCCTTCCACCTCAATTTTTTGAAGACCGCCAAACTTGCCCACGCCATGGTCTATATGAGTGACATAGTCGCCAATTTCCAGATTGGTTAATTCTTTTAAGGTAATCGCTTGCTTTTTGGCATAGCCATTTTTGAGCTGAAACTTGTGGTAGCGTTCAAATATTTGGTGGTCTGTATAGCAAACTATTTTTAGGTTGTGGTCTATAAACCCTTGATGCAAGGACAAGACAAAGGTTTTATAGGAAACGGTTTCTTCCACATCGTTAAAAATATCGGCAAAACGTTTGGCCTGTTGTTCGCTTACGCAAGCTATGTAGTTAGTATAGCCATTGTCATGATTGCTGTTGAGGTTTTCAATAAGCAGGTTGAACTGTTTGTTGAAAGCAGGTTGCGGTGTGGTATTGAAAGTTATAGTGTTGTCATTGCGAGGAGCCTGCGACATGGCAATCTCTTCACTTGTATTAGATTGCTTCACGTTGTTCGCAATGACGCTTTGATTGCTGAATGTAGCTGAACTACCAAACTCTACTAAGTTAAACTCCAGTAGTTGTTTTTTAAATAGTTGTGCGCTGCAAAAAAGCTCTTCAGGTGTGGCGTGTTTTAATTCTTTTGAAAGTGTTTTAAAAGCATTTTCTGCTTTTTGGAATAAATCGTCCAATTTTGAAAACAAGAGTTGGGCATTTTCCAGAAACACAACGGTTTTTGCATCGATGTACTGTAAAAAGCTTTCCCGTTTTTCGTCCAGAAACTTGTTTTCCACATTGGGGATGATGTTGATTTTTTTAATCTGTTGGGTAGAGAGTTGGGTTTCTACATCGAAGGTTCTGATGCTGTCCACCTCGTTCCCAAAAAATTCTATACGGTAAGGTTCGTCGTGTGAGAAGGAAAACACATCTACAATCCCGCCACGTACCGAAAACTCTCCCGGTTCGGTCACAAAATCTACCCGCTTGAATTTGTATTCAAACAACACTTCGTTTACAAAATCTATAGACAAGTCATCACCTACCGAAATTTTAAGGGTGTTGCGTTCCAGTTCTTTCCGGGTTACTACCTGCTCAAACAAGGCCTCGGGATAGGTAACTACAATGGCCGGTTTTTTTCGGGAGTTAATGCGGTTTAATACTTCGGCACGCAATAATACATTGGCATTATCGGTTTCCTCAATTTGGTAGGGTCGGCGGTAGCTTCCAGGGTAAAACAGTACGTGCTTGGAATCGACCAACTGTTCCAGATCGTTTAGGTAGTAAGCGGCTTCTTCCTTATCGTTGCAAATAATAAGAAACGGTTTTTCGGCTTTAGTAAATGCTTCAGCAGCTACAAAGGAAAAAGAAGACCCAACAAGGCCTTTTAAATGGATTCGAATCCTGTCCTGAGCGGAGTCGAAGGATTGATAAACGCCAATAGCCTTCTGCAGATTTTGCATTTGCAAAGTCTGTGAAAAGGCTTGCGTGATTAGGGTTTTACTCACGTCATAAAATTTGTGCAAATATATTAACTCTTGAAGATTTCGTTATCTTTAAAACCAATAAAACCTTGTTTTTATGAAACCCTTGCATGCAGTGCTTTTAGTTTGTGTCTTGTTTGTGAGTTGTCACTCCACCTCTTACATAACCAGTTTGAATTCTACGCCTTATGGTGTGGATTTTAACAAAGGCAAATGGTATTTGAATACTCTGGACGTGCCTATTTTCTCCCAGGATAAGCATACCGAGTATGTGGTGAAAGAGCTTCGTGAATCTTTAGGAGACAGATTGCTTGCGCCTGAGGATGCGGGTTACAAGTCGGTGTTTTTTGTTCCTATGAAGCCCGAAACTGTTATGCTGGGAGAGCTCAAATTGCTTACAGGCTGTGACTACTTTATCAATATTAAAAGTGATTCTCCTAAAAAGGAAATGGGGCCAATGTTAATAGGAGAGGTGTATTCAACTATGAAAAATGTTACCCATGTTTATTTTGAAGTGTATGATTTGAATACTCAAGAGGTAGTTTTTGAAAAACTGGTCACAGCAAGTATAACTGTTGAAGAAGATGATAATTCTTTATCGTTTGTAAGCAGTGAAAATAAAATGATAAAAGGGGCTTTAAAACGGATTTTGAAAGATTTGTGATAGAAGTCGTTTTTAGTTCAAAAAGCAGATAAGTTTACCTATATTTGCAGCACTTTTTAAAATCAAGATTTATGTCAATTTCAGATTTATTTGATAGCGGATTTAGACAACGAAACCAAGACCATTTTGCTGCCATTGTGCGCGTGGCCATGGACGATGGTATTATTTCTCCCGAAGAGCGCGAATTTTTGGACCGTTTGGCCAGAAATTTGGACATTACCGAACACGATTACAAGCAAATCCTTAAAGATTATAACACGCATCCTATAAACCCACCAACGTCTTATGACCGTAGGTTAGAGCGGTTGTTCGATTTGGCTCGTATGGTACATATTGACCATATTAAAGGCGATAAAGAAGAGATTTTATTGAGAAAAATAGGTATTGGTCTTGGGTTTTCTCCAGAAAACGTAAAATACGTTGTAGACAAAGCTTTGACCCTAGTGTCTCAAGGTGTAGATTTAGATACTTTTATGGAAGAAATTAAATTGATGAACCGCTAAGAGATTCTTCTTTTAACAAATAGAAAATCCCAAATTCAAAGTGATAGCCACTAGGAGTTTGGGATTTTTCCTTTATAAGAAATTAACACTTAAGCGTTTCGCATAAATTCTTCGGCTTTGTCCACCATGTTGCTGCTTCCACAAATAAACGGCACGCGTTGGTGCAAATCTGTAGGCATAATATCCATAATACGGTTAAAACCATCGCTGGCTTTTCCGCCGGCTTGTTCTGCCAAAAAAGCCATTGGGTTGCACTCATAAAGCAAGCGTAACTTTCCTTTTGGGTTTTGTGAGGTTTGCGGATAAATGTAAATGCCGCCTTTTATCATGTTGCGATGAAAGTCGGACACCAAAGACCCAATATAGCGACTGGTATAAGGTCTGTCGCCTTCTTCCATTTGGCAATATTTAATATAGTTTTTGATACCTTGAGGGAAATGCACATAATTACCTTCGTTTACCGAATAGATTTTTCCATCCTTTGGGTATTTCATGTCTGGATGCGAAAGGTAAAAGGTACCTATAGCAGGGTTAAGAGTAAAACCGTTTACACCATGCCCTGTGGTATAGACCAGCATGGTAGAAGTGCCATAAATAACATAGCCCGCAGCTACTTGTTTGTTACCTTCCTGAAGAAAATCTTCCATTTGAACCGGTGTGCCAATAGGTGTCACGCGACGAAACACCGAAAAAATAGTTCCCACAGATACATTGACATCAATATTTGAAGACCCATCCAAGGGGTCAATCAACACGACATATTTGTTCTGGTGGTTTTCGTCTTGGCTATTTATGGTGATAAAGTTATCTTCCTCTTCGCTGGCAATGCCGCACACAATATTTCGGTTTATAAGGGTTTGAATAAACTTATTGTTGGCATATACATCCAGTTTTTGTTGGGTTTCACCTTGAATGTTGGTGTCGCCAGCAGCTCCAATAATGTCCACAAGCCCCGCTTTGTTTACCGAGTGGTTCACTACTTTGGCGGCAAGTCTAATGGAGTTTATGAGTCTTGAAAGTTCACCGGTAGTATATTTAAAGGACGCTTGGTTTTCAATGATAAATTCTCCAAGCGTTTGGTTTTTTTGAGACATAGCACGAGGTTTGATGCTGCAAATATCGCATTTTTTTCTGCTTACTATAACGTTTTCGTAGAAAATAAAGAAGATTTAATTTAACGATTACGTTATCTTTGAATACTTAACAAACACACATGGATTTTAGCATACGCAAGGCTCAAAAAGCAGACATGCCACAAGTATTAAGGCTCATTAAGGCCTTAGCCCTTTATGAAAAAGAACCCGATGCCGTAGTGATAGACGTCTCAACCTTAGAAGCTATGGGTTATGGCGAAGCTCCTATGTTTACTTGTTTTGTGGCTGAAACGGCAACCGGAATTGTGGGTATGGCCTTGGTGTTTCCACGGTTTTCTACTTGGAAGGGTAAAGCTCTACATTTAGAAGATCTGATTGTGGACGAAGCTTACAGAGGCTATGGTATTGGATTGGCACTTTACAAGCAGGTTATGGCTTATGCTAAGGAGCAAAATATGAACCGTGTGCAATGGGAAGTTTTGGATTGGAACACACCCGCTATTGATTTTTATGAAACTTCAGGGGCTACGGTATTAAGAGATTGGAACGTGGTGCAAATCCATAAAGAAGGGATTGATAATTTAACCAAGTAAGGATGAGGGTATTCAAGTTTGGAGGCGCTTCGGTAAAGGATGCCCATGGTGTTAAAAATTTGGTCAAGGTGCTGCAGCAAGTAGGGCATAAGGATTTGCTGTTGGTGGTTTCGGCTATGGGGAAAACCACTAATGCCTTAGAAGTTGTGGTGAAGAATTACTTCAGCAACAAACGGGAATTGCAAAGTGCCATTCAAGATGTAAAGAAATACCACAATGCCATTTTATTGGATTTGTTTGACAATGAACAACATCCTGTTTTTAACCAAATAGCCGATTTATTTAAAGAACTCAACTTATTTTTTGACCGAAACAAATCGCCAGATTATGATTTTGTTTACGACCAAGTGGTGTGTTTTGGCGAGTTGGTTTCCACCAAAATTGTGAGTGCTTACCTCAATGAGAGAGGCATTACCAATACTTGGTTAGATGTTAGGGACTATATTAAAACCGACACCTATTACAGGAATGGACATGTAATTTGGGACACTACCCAAAGCCGTATTTCCAAAGGACTCAATAAAAACAAGTTGAATATTGTACAGGGCTTTTTGGGCAGCGACCCCAATAATTTTACCACCACATTAGGACGAGAAGGTAGCGATTATACCGCTGCTATTTTTGCCTATTGTTTAAATGCCGAAAGCGTAACCATTTGGAAAGATGTTCCTGGTGTTTTAAATGCCGACCCTAGGTATTTTGAGAATGCTCAACTGTTGCATCAAATTTCTTATACCGAAGCGATTGAATTGGCTTTTTATGGGGCTTCCGTTATTCATCCTAAAACCTTACAGCCCTTACAGCAAAAGGAAATTCCGTTGTATGTTAAATCGTTTCTCAACCCCGAAGCGGCTGGGACAAGAGTAGGTAAGGGCATTTCTATAGAGCCTGAAGTACCTTGTTATATTGTAAAGAAAAACCAAGTGCTGTTAAGCTTATCTTCTTTGGATTTTTCCTATATCGTTGAGGAAAACATCAGTGAAATATTCAATCTGCTGCATTTGCATAAAATGAAAGTGGATGTTATTCAAAACTCGGCCATTAGTTTTTCGGTGTGTTTTGATAATTTGTACAACAATCTTGACACGCTTTTACAACAGCTAAAAGCCAAGTTTAAGATTACCTGTCACGAAAACGTGTCGCTTTACACCATCAGGCACTATACGCCAGAGGCTATTGCACAGTTAGAGACAGATAAAACCGTATTGCTTAAACAGTTAACTCAGCAAACTGTGCAAGTTGTAACTAAGTAAACATTTATTAACTTTACAAGACCTAAACAAACCAACTATGGGATTAGTAACCGCAAAAGAAGTAGCCAAAGTAATTCATGCCGATAAGTATGGGTTTATAGGTACTTTTTTTGGATGGTTGTTGATGAAAGTACTCAACATTTCCACACTCAATAAAATCTATAACCGTAACAAACACAGGCAAGACCTTGATTTTTTAAATCATATATTAGATGAATTTCAAATACGCTTCGAAATTCCCGAAGAAGATTTAAAACGCTTGCCCAAAGATGGTGCCTATATTACGGTTTCTAACCATCCGTTAGGTGGTATAGATGGTATTTTATTGTTGAAGTTGATGCTGGAGCAGCGTCAGGATTTTAAAATTATTGCCAACTTTTTATTACATCGTATAGAGCCTTTAAAGCCCTATATTATGCCTGTAAATCTGTTTGAAGAGCGAAAAGATGTCAAATCGAGTTTGACAGGTTTCAAAAATTCCATTTTACATTTACGTGAAGGCCATCCGTTGGGTATTTTTCCAGCTGGAGAAGTGTCTACGTATCGTGATGGCAAACTGGTGGTTGATAAGCCTTGGGAAGAAGCTGCCATGAAACTGGTGCAAAAAGCCGAGGCGCCTGTAGTCCCTATTTATTTCCATGCTAAAAATAGCCGCTTATTTTACAGGCTTTCAAAAATAAGTGACACGTTGCGCACTGCCAAGTTGCCTTCAGAACTGCTTACCCAAAAAAACCGTGTGATAAAGGTGCGTATAGGGAAGCCTATTTCGGTTGCCGACCAAAAAGAGCATCAAAGTCTAGAAGCTTTTTCAGAATTTATAAGGCGAAAAACCTATATTTTATCTAACACTTTTGAGGATAAATCTAAAATCCTTGAGAACCTTTCGTCTACTTTAAAAGTGCAAAAGCCACCACAAAACATTGTGACTCCAGTAGATTCTGCACTTATGGATAAGGAGGTAGAAGCTTTGAGACAGCAGAATAGCCGCCTGTTGCAAAGTAAAAATTATGAAGTGTTTTTGGCCGAGGCTAAAGACATTCCCAATATTCTAAGGGAAATAGGTCGTTTGCGTGAAATTACTTTTAGAGAAGTGGGCGAAGGTACCAATTTGGCTATCGATTTGGATACTTTCGACACCTATTATCACCACATGTTTTTGTGGGATGATGAACAAAAACTCATTGCAGGCGCTTATCGAATGGGCTTAGGGTCTAAAATTTATGAAGCCCATGGTATAGATGGTTTTTATCTGCAGGATTTATTCCGTTTTGAGCCCGAATTATACCCTATGATGAGCCAATCTATCGAGATGGGTAGAGCCTTCATAATTAAGGAGTATCAACAAAAACCCATGCCTTTGTTTTTGCTTTGGAAAGGTATTGTGCACACTACCTTGCGCTATCCCGAACACCGTTTTCTTATAGGTGGCGTGAGTATCAGCAATCAGTTTTCAAACTTTTCGAAGTCACTCATGATTGAGTTCATGAAGTCGCATTATTACGACCCTTATGTGGCACAGTATGTAAGGCCCAAAAAAGAGTTTAAGGTGAAGTTGAAAGATGCCGATAAAGAATTTGTTTTTGATGAAACCGAAGCAGACCTAAACAAGTTTGATAAGATTATTGATGAAGTAGAACCAGGAGCTTTAAGGTTGCCGGTTCTGCTAAAAAAGTATATCAAGCAGAATGCAAAATTGGTAGCTTTTAATGTAGATCCTTTGTTTAACAACTCGGTAGACGGGTTGATGTACATTAAAATTGCCGACTTACCAGAAAGTACCGTAAGGCCTGTTATGGAAGAATTCCAAGCGGAGCTGGAGCGGAAGTTTTCAGAAAATAAAGATTAAAAAAAGCCCGAATTAATCGGGCTTTAATATTATAAAGATTTAAACCAGTCTTGAAACCAGTCGCCCACAACAGGAAGTGGTTTTTGTTTACCACCTATGGCACCAATAAGGCTCATTATCCATAAGATTAGTACAATAATTCCCGTAATAATGTTCACAAAAGGGATAATACCACCTACAAACCCTATAATAAAAAGTCCTAGAACTTGTCTAATATAGAAAGAGGCGTATTCATTTTTGTTATTGCTGTTCATGATAATAGCAATAATCCATCCAATTAAGGTAATATGCGCAATAATGGCCACGTTCTTGCCATCGCTTAATACTTCTTTAGTGTCGTTTACAAATTCGTTGGCTTCTTCTTTAGCTTCTTTAGCAAAGTCAGCACCTTTTTGTTTGGCTTCCTTGGCAAATTCTTCGGCTTTATCAGCAGCTTTTTTTACACCTTCTTTAGCGTCGCCCAATAAATCATCGAGTTCGTCGCTAAACTTTTTATTTTCTTCGGACATGTTTTTAATGTTTAATGGTTTTAATATTAAAAGTAGTAAAAAAATAGCTTTTGTTACAAAAAAGCTTTGTCTACAGGTTCCCAAAGTTCAATTTTGTTACCGTCGTTGTCCATGATATAACCAAATTTGCCATATTCATACTCCTGGATGTCGCCAATAACAGTCACGCCTTCTTCTTTGAGAACTTCAAGAAGTTCAACCAGATTCTCGACCCGGTAATTAAACATAAACTCCTTTTGCGATGGCTCGTAGTATTTGGTATCCTGTGGAAACGGACTCCATTGTGTGGAGCAATCGTTGCCTTCTTTATCTTTCCACCAAAAGGTGCAACCGTAATTATCGGTATTGAACCCCAAGTGTTTTCTGTACCATTCTTTTGTGGCGTTTGGGTCTTTTGTTTTGAAGAATAATCCTCCGATGCCCGTTACTCGATTTTTCATGTTTGTTACTTTTTTTTCAGGTTTTTCTCATACACAGCAATCCAATTATCTACGGTCATTTTTTTGGACAGTTCACCAATCAACTCAAAAGGAATATCGTCGATATTTTTGAAACGGATACAGCTTTTGCCCATGTCCAATTTGCGTTTGGAATGTTTTGGATACTCCTTGACAAACCAGTCATGGATTTCTGGAACGGCATAGATACCGCTATGATATAAATTGACAGAGTTTTTCTGCGAAGCAAAACTCATAAACGGTAAGGGCTCAGTTGGTGTGCAGTGATACCCGTCAGGATAAATACTGTGTGGTACATAATACCCAATCATGCCATATTGGATGCCTTCTTCGAAGCCTTTTGGCAGATTTTCATTGATCACTTTCCTTAATTTTTTGAGTGCCTCTTGACGTGCTTCGGGTACTTGGGTGATATAATCTTCAGGTGAAGCGGCTTTATACTGCATGGTATTTGTTTAGTATCGTTAAAGTTAACAAAATTCGGCTTTAATTTTATCGACGATGGTTTGAGCCAGTTTTTCTTTACTTTCTAGCGTCCAACCCGCAACGTGTGGCGTGAGTAGCACATTTTCAGCATTTATAAGATATTGAAAAGCTTCTGGCATTTCATTTGAAAAGAGCGATTCAAAAGACGCTTTTTCATATTCCAGTACATCCAATCCAGCGCCTAAAATTTTTCCTGATTTTAAAGCCGAAACCAAATCGCTAGTTACCACACTTTTTCCGCGTGCGGTATTAATAAACCAAAACGGATTTTTAAATCCTTCAATAAGTGCAGAATTAATCATGCCCATTGTTTCTGGTGTTTGTGGTGTATGCAAGCTCAAAACCTCTGCTTTTTCCTGAAGTTCTTTTAGCGACACTTGTTTGCAGTTTTCATCGCCCACATGTTCCTTGATGTCATAACACAACACCTCAACCTCAAAACCTTTCAGTTTTTTTGCAAAGGCTTTGCCCATATTGCCATAACCGATAATACCAACCGTTCTACCATCTAACTCAAGGCCTCTATTGGCTTCACGCAACCACAGCCCAGAACGTACTTCGTTATCGGCTTTGTTCAGCTTGTTAAATAAAGACAGCAGCATGCCTAGAGCATGCTCACCAACCGCGTTGCGATTGCCTTCTGGCGCTGCAATTAAATACACACCTTTGCTTTCGGCATAGTCACAATCTATATTTTCCAGTCCTGCACCTACACGGCCAATGAACTTTAAGTTTGTTGCGGCATCTAAAAAGGTTTTGTCAATGGAAAACCGGCTGCGAAGAATAATCCCATCATATGCAGAAATTTTGGTTTCGATAATTTCTTTTGAAGACGTGTAATCTTCGTCATTTTGAAAGCCCAAGGCCTCCAGTTGTGTTATTAGAAGAGGATGATTGGTATCGAGATGAAGGATTTTCATAAGCCTATCTAAATCTTCCCAAAGGGAAGACTTTAAAACTGTTTTGTTATTTGTGAAATCAATACGATATCAAGGTTTAAACTAAAACCCAAGAATCAATTTAGCAATTATAAAATACATTAAAATACCGAAGACATCGTTGCTTGTGGTTATAAAAGGACCTGTTGCAACGGCTGGATCAATACCGCGTTTGTCTAACAAAATAGGAATTGAAGTACCTATAATAGCGGCCATGACTATCACGGTGATAAGTGCAATCCCGATGGTCATGGATACATAATACGTAGTGCCAAAACCAAAATGGCTGATAATAAGTGCCACAAAGGCTATGGCCAATCCGTTAACAAGGCCTAGTCCAAATTCCTTGATTAGGCGCTTAAAAATACTGCCATCTATAGTGTCGTTGGCCAAACCTTGTACCACAATGGCACTGGATTGTACTCCCACATTTCCTGCAGTTGCCTGAATGAGCGGAATAAACATAACCAAGGCAGGAAATTTCTCTAAAGCCTCACCAAAACCGCCTATGATGCTGGCAGCACCTATACCACCAAACACACCAATAAGCAACCAAGGCAAGCGGGCTTTTGTGAGTTTCCAGATGTTGTCATCAGAATCTACATCTTGTGAGATACCGGCAGCCAATTGGTAATCTTTATCGGCTTCCTCACGAATCACGTCTACAATGTCATCAATGGTAATGCGGCCCAAAAGTGTTTTTTCCTTGTCCACCACAGGAATGGCTTCCAAGTCGTATTTCTGCATCACTTTTGCTACTTCTTCTACATCTTCGTCTACATACACATAATCTACACTCGAGATATAGATATCAGCTATTTTTTGTTCACTTTTGGCAGAAATTAGATCTTTTAAAGACAATCTACCTATAAGCTTTTCTTGTTTTGTTACTACGTAAATAGAATGCACGCGTCGCACATTTTGCGCTTGCCCTCTAATGCGGCGTAAGCAACCTGCTACGGTCCAGGTTTCGTAAACCTTTACCAGCTCTTTTGCCATTAAACCACCAGCAGTATCTTCGTCGTAAGCAAGAAGTTCCTTGATTTCTTCACGATGCTCTACATCTTCAATGTTTTGGATAAC
>Ga0079224_100014645_pt1 | contig 10963 bp, 10 predicted proteins | sample Stecom2015_FD_80414 | JGI IMG/M metagenome (GOLD analysis project Ga0079224, IMG submission 80414) | Agricultural soil microbial communities from Utah to study Nitrogen management - Steer compost 2015 | ecosystem: Environmental > Terrestrial > Soil > Agricultural land | place: USA: Utah...
CCTGGCGGCGGGTGCCCGCCGGCCCCGGGCGGCCACGGGCTCGACGTCGGGGAGCCCCTCGATCGTGCTGGCGCGCCAGGCGGACTCCGGCCGGTGGTCGGGCACCAGGTGCAGGCGTTGCACCTGGTCGCGCCCGAGCCGGGCCTGCAATCTCTCGAGCAGCTGGCCGAGGCTTTGCCGGGCGCTGGCGGCCGACGGCAGCAGGCTGGCGCTTTCGCCCGGCAGGGGCAGCACCTCGGTGCACGCCAGCTCGAGCATCTCGACCGGGGCGGGCAGCCGGAAGCCGGCCAGTCGTTCGCGGAGAACCCCGAAGAGCCGGTCGATCTCGCGGCCCGGATCGGCGAGCCGGACCTCGATCGGGGTGCTGCCTCCGTCGTCATGGCGCAGGTTCAGGACGAAGCGACGCACCGCGGCCTGCCGGGCCGCCAGCCAGGCAGCGAGCTCGCCGAGCAGGCGACGGGCGGCGAACAGCAGGGGTTCCACGCCGGTGACCCTCGCCAGCAGTTCGAGCCGCCCGGAGAACTCCGCCGGGACCTGCAGCCAGGCATGGGCCTCGGGGCGCCGGCCGCGGGCGCGGTCGATCTCCTCGAGCAGGGCCGGGTCGAACCGACGGGCGATACCCGCCCTGGGCAGGGCATCGAGCTGGCCGATGCGATGGATCCCGATCGATTCGAGCGTGGCGAGGTGCGGGCCGGCAGCGGCGAGCAGGGCGACCGGCAGGGCGTCGAGCCGCCGATGCAGGGCTTCGACGTCCCGGATCTCGATGCCGTCGTGGTGCCGGGCGAGCAGCCAGGCGCCGCTGGCGGTGGGGGCGATGGCGGAGGTGGCGCGGTAGCCGAGCAGGTCCAGGCCGGAGCGCGCGCGGGCCAGCAGGGATTGCGCGCCTCCGAACAGGCGCAGGCTGGGCTCGATCTCGAGCACGAGTCCCGGGGATTCCCTGCCACGGGGCGGCGGCGCTTGCGGAAACGAGACCGAGGGAGTGAACTGCAGCGCCCAGTTTCCCAGGCTCGCGAGCGCCGCCTGCTCGCGGGCCGGGTCGCGCTCGATGAGCCGCAGCGTGGGCAGCAGCGCCTGGGCGCTCGCCCGACGCATGCCGGGAGCGATCCCGGCCGCGCGGGCAGGGGCGTTGGGAAGCAGGATATTGCGATGGTCGCAGATCGCGAGCGGCAACGGGGCGCCGGTGCCGGGCGTCGCCGGCGCCGCGCGCTCGAAGGCCTCGAGCGACAGGTCGGGGAAATGCAGTGCGAGCCACAGCATGCGGGATACGACGGGTGGGGCCGGGCCTGGGGCCCGTCCTAGTTCAGCAGGGCGCCGTGCTGGCCGGGCCGGTCGGGGAGAAGGTCGCCGGCGGGGGCCGTGGACGGGTGCCGCGCCGACGCCTCGGCGGGGCGATGGCGCAGCGGCAGGGCGCTGTCGGGTCGGGGGAGCTCGATGGACAGGGGCTTGCCGAGCACCGGGCCGCGGCGCTTGAGGATCTGGACGGAGAGCCGGTCGGCGGGCAGGGGCAGCAGCAGCAGCCGCAGGGGCGCGGGGGAAGGCTCCAGCTGGGCGGGGAGTTCCCGGAACAGGAAGACCGGGCCCGTCGTGCCATGGGCGGCCGATTGCAGCCGGCGCAGATGCTCGGGACGGGTGTGGGCCTGGGGCAGCCAGGCGAGCAGGGCGCCGAAATTCGCGCTGCGCAGCGTCTGCTCGATCGCCCACAGGCGGTCGGCCGGGCGGAGGGCGTCGACGACGACGAGGTAGTCGAGGTCGATGCCGAAATCGGCCAGTGCCGGGGCATAGGGCATCAGCGGCGGCCCGAGCAGGACGACGATGCGGCGTTCGCGGGTGAGCTGGCGCAGCACCGGCATCAGCAGGCGCAGTTCGCCGATGCCGGCCTCGCGGCAGATGAGCTCGGTGAGCATGCCCAGGGGCCAGCCGTGGCCCGGCAGCTCGGCATCGAGCCCGGGATGCTGGCTGCCGAGCGCCCGGACGGCGCCGTGGCCCAGCTGCCCGGCCCGCCATACCGCCGGATGCGCGAGAGGGGCCTTGCTGCTCATGTCGCCCGCCATGCTGCCGTGTGCAATGGGCTGTGCTACAGGGCGCGGCCCGTGCGCAGCAGGCCCACCCCCAGCCCTTCGAGCGCGAACTGGTCGTGCCGGGTGTCGACCAGGATGGGTTCGAACTCGGGGTTCTCGGGCAGCAGCTGGATCTGCGCCCCCTGGCGACGCCAGCGCTTGACGGTGACCTCGTCGCCGATGCGGGCGACGACGATCTGGCCGTTGCGAACCTCCTGGGTCCGCTTGACGGCGAGCAGGTCGCCGTCGAGGATGCCGGCGTCGCGCATGCTCATGCCGCGTACCCGCAGCAGGTAGTCGGGTGTCTGGGAGAACAGGGTCGGGTCGATGGCGTAGCTCGCCTCGACGTGCTCCTGGGCGAGGATCGGGCTGCCGGCGGCCACCCGGCCCACCAGGGGAAGCCGCATCGCGATCTGGACCGCGCTGCCGGTATCGCCGTCGCCGGGCATGAGCTTGAGCCGGATGCCGCGCGAAGCGCCCGACGTGAGCTCGATCACCCCCTTGCGCGCCAGCGCCTTGAGATGCTCCTCGGCCGCGTTGGGAGAGCGGAAGCCGAGCTGGCGGGCGATCTCCATGCGGGTGGGGGGAAAGCCGGTGTCGGCGATGTGCTGCTTGATCAGCTCGAGGATTTCCTGCTGTCGGGGGGTGAGTGCGCGCACTTGGGTGCTCCGGTCGTGATCGACATGCCAGCCTGTATTTTTATACAGTCCGTGCCTGAACTCAAGCAAGGCCAAGGCTTTTCGAGCGGTCGCGGATTTCCCGTACTCTCGTCATGGTCCTGTGCAAACGCCCGGGCTTGTGGCAGAGTGACATTTCCGCAAGGCCCACGCTTGCGAAACGAACCCCGCAACACAGGCCTTGTGTGGGGTTGCATTTCCCGGTTCGCTGAGATCGGTTCGCCTCGAAATGCAATGCATCCAACGATTCGATGGACACCGATTTCATGCCAACCAAGATCTACGTCGGCAACCTGCCCTGGCGAGCCACCGATGCGCAGCTCTCCCAACTCTTCGGAGCGCACGGCGATGTTTCCGAGGCCAAGATCGTCACCGATCGAGAAACCGGCCGTTCGCGGGGTTTCGGCTTCGTCACCATGACCGATGACGGCGCGGCACAGACAGCCATCCGCGCCATGAATGGCTACTCGCTGGAGGGCCGCAATCTCGTCGTCAACGAGGCGCGCGACCAGGGCGGCGGCGGCGGCGGATTCCGTCGCGGTGGTGGCGGCGGCGGCGGCGGCCGCGGCGGCTACGGTGGCGGCGGTGGTGGCGGCTACGGCGGTGGTGGTGGCGGCTACGGCGGTGGCGGTCGCGGCGGCTACGGCGACCGCGGCTGAACTCCCGCAAGCACGCTTTTCCCAGAACGCCGGATGGCGCCGGGCACGCCCGGTCCTTCCGGCGTTGCCGTCTCTACATGTTGGGGTAGTTCGGCCCGCCGCCCCCCTCGGGGACCACCCACACGATGTTCTGGGTCGGGTCCTTGATGTCGCACGTCTTGCAGTGCACGCAGTTCTGCGCGTTGATCTGCAGGCGGTCCGCGCCGGTGGCCTCGTCCTTCACGAATTCGTACACGCCCGCCGGGCAGTAGCGCTGCTCCGGCCCGGCGTACTTCGCGAGGTTGACGTTCACCGGAATGGACGGATCCTTCAGCGTGAGGTGGACCGGCTGGTCCTCCTCGTGGTTGGTGTTCGAGATGAACACCGACGAGAGCTTGTCGAAGGTGAGCTTGCCGTCGGGCTTCGGGTACTCGATGGGCGTGCATTCCGAAGCGGGCTTGAGGTACTCGTGGTCCGGCTTCTCGACGTGCAGCGTGAAGGGCGCCTTGCCCTTGAACACCACCTGGTCGATGCCCACCAGCAGCGTGCCCAGCCACAGCCCCTTGTTCATCGCGGGCTTGAAGTTGCGCGCCCGGTAGAGCTCGTCGTGCAGCCAGGAGGCCTCGAAGGCCTTCGGATAGGACTCGAGCACGTCGTGGCTGCGCTCGGCGCCCAGCGCTTCGAACGCGGCCTCGGCGGCGAGCATGCCGGTCTTGATCGCGGCGTGGCTGCCCTTGATGCGGGCGGCATTGAGGAATCCGGCCTCGCAGCCGACGAGCGCGCCGCCCGGGAACACCGTGCGGGGCAGTGCGTTGAAGCCGCCCGCGGTGAGCGCCCGCGCGCCGTAGGCGATGCGCTTGCCGCCCTCGAAGAAGCGCCGGATGAGCGGGTGCGTCTTGTAGCGCTGGAACTCCTCGAAGGGCGACAGGTAGGGGTTGGTGTAGTTCAGCCCCACCACGTAGCCGACGGCGACCTGGTTGTTCTCGAAGTGGTACAGGAAGGCGCCGCCGTAGGTGTCGTTCGGCAACGGCCAGCCGGCGGTGTGCATCACCAGGCCTTCCTCGTGGCGGGCCGGGTCGATTTCCCACAGCTCCTTCACCCCGATCCCGTAGCTCTGCGGATCGGCGTCCTTCGCGAGGTCGTAGCGGGCGAAGAGCTGGCGTCCGAGGTGGCCGCGCGAGCCTTCGGCGAACAGGGTGTACTTCGCGTGCAGCTCGATGCCGGGCTGGAAGTTCTCGGTGGGCTCGCCGTTGCGGCCCACGCCCATGTTGCCGGTCGCGACGCCTCGTACCGCGCCGTCCTCCGTGTAGAGGATCTCGGCGGCGGCGAAGCCCGGGTAGATCTCCACGCCCAGTTCCTCGGCCTGCTGGCCGAGCCAGCGCACGACGTTGGCCAGGCTGACGATGTAGTTGCCGTGGTTCTTGAAGCAGTCGGGCAGCATCCACTGCGGGGTGCTGCGCCCGCCCGTCTCGTTGAGGAACACGAAGCGGTCCTCGGTGACCATCGTGTTCAGCGGCGCCCCGCGCTCCTTCCAGTCGGGCATGAGCTCGGTGAGCGCCTTCGGGTCCATGACGGCGCCCGACAGGATGTGGGCGCCGATCTCCGAGCCCTTCTCGATCACGCAGACGCTGACTTCGCGCCCATGCTGGGCCTCGAGCTGCTTGAGCCGGATCGCGGCGGACAGGCCGGCCGGGCCACCGCCGACGATGACGACGTCGAATTCCATCGCGTCGCGTTCGATTTCCATGCGGGTCTCCAGAGGGTCAGTGTACGCCACGCCTCGCGCGCGCCACGGGAACGACAAGTCTTCGGATTCCGCAATTGTCGCGGAAACCGCTACGCCCGTCCAAATCGGAACGATCGGCTATGATCGAAACCGACCATCACGAGCGGCGAACGGAACGGGAGACAGGCGTGGCAACCTCATTCGACCTCACGGGCAAGACGGCACTGGTGACGGGCGCCTCCAGCGGCCTGGGTGCCAGGTTCGCCACCGTGCTCGCCGAGAACGGCGCGCACGTGGTGCTCGCGGCACGCCGGGTCGAGCGGCTCGAGAATCTGCGCTCGGCCATCGAGGCGGCGGGCGGCAAGGCGAGCGTGCTGACGCTCGACGTCACCGACTTCGATGCCATCGACCCGGCGATCGGTGCCGCCGAGGCGCAGGCAGGCCCGATCGACATCCTCGTCAACAACTCGGGCGTGAGCACCACCCAGCGCCTGCTGGACGTCAAGCCGGCGGACTTCGACTTCGTCTTCGACACCAACGTCAAGGGCGCGTTCTTCGTCGGCCAGGCGGTGGGTCGCCGCATGGTCGAGCGGGGCAAGTCCGAACCGGGGCGCGAGGCGCGCATCATCAACGTCGCATCGATGGCCGGGCTCAAGGCGCTCGCCCAGATCGGGCCCTACGCCATGAGCAAGGCGGCGGTGATCCACATGACGCGCGCGATGGCGCTCGAGTGGGGGCGCTTCGGCATCAACGTCAATGCCATCTGCCCCGGCTACATCCGCACCGAGCTCAACGACGCCCACTGGGAGACGGAGGGCGGCCAGCGCCTGATCGCGATGCTGCCGCGCCGGCGCGTCGGCAGCCCCGAGGATCTCGACGGCCTGGTGCTGCTGCTCGCTTCGGGGCGCTCGGGCTTCATCAATGGCGCGGTGATTGCCGCCGACGACGGCTTCGCGCTCTGACGTCGGCTCCCGATCCCTTCACGAATCTGGCACAGGCGGAGTCTGGCGCATGAGCGAGGAAACGGCCGGCGAACGGCCGATTGCGGTCTTCGAGATGGACCTGCCCATCCGGTGGGGCGACATGGACGCCATGGGCCATGTCAACAACGCCGTGTACTTCCGCTACATGGAGCAGCTGCGGATCGACTGGTTCGAGCGGCTCGGCTTCCCTCCCAATCCCGCCGGCGAGGGGCCGGTGATCGTCAATGCGCACTGCAGCTTCATGCACGAGATGCGCTACCCCGGCACCGTGAGGGCGAGGCAGCTGGTCGGGCGGGTGGGCCGCTCGTCGATCGAGACCGTGGTCGAGATGAGCCACAGCGACGAGCCGGAGCGCGTCTGCGCCACCGGCGGCGCCACCATCGTCTGGGTGGACTTTCCGAAGCGCAAGTCGGCGCCGCTGCCCGAGTGGGTGCGCGAGATCGTGCGCAAGCCCGTCGTCGACTGAACGGCCGGCCGTCGCGGCGCGCCGCCGGGGCCCTGCGCGGCCGCAGGGCGGGGGGCGCGCCGAGGCGCCCCGCCGGGATTCAGGCGACCGCGCTGGCGTCGACCGGGCAGCCGGTCTTGGCCCGGACTTCCTCGACCGTGACGCCCGGCGCGAGCTCAACGAGGCGCAGCCCCTCGGGCGTCACCTGGAGCACCCCGAGGTCGGTGATGATCTCGTCGACCACGCCCACGCCGGTGAGCGGCAGGGTGCATTCGGGCAGGATCTTCAGGTCCTCGGTGCCATCCTTCTTGCGCGCGACGTGCTCCATGAGCACCACGACGCGGCCGACGCCGGCGACGAGATCCATGGCGCCGCCCATGCCCTTGACCATCTTGCCCGGGATCATCCAGTTGGCGAGGTCGCCCTTCTCGCTCACCTGCATAGCGCCCAGGATCGCGATGTTGATCTTTCCGCCGCGGATCATGGCGAAGGAGTCGGCGCTCGAGAAGATCGACGAGCCGGGCAGGGTGGTGACCGTCTGCTTGCCGGCGTTGATGAGGTCGGGATCGACCTCCTCGTCGGTCGGGAACGGACCGATGCCGAGCAGGCCGTTCTCGCTCTGGAGCCAGACCTCGATGTCCTCGGGGACGTAGTTGGCGACCAGGGTCGGCAGGCCGATGCCGAGATTCACGTAGTAGCCGTCGCGCAGTTCCTTCGCGGCGCGGGCGGCCATCTGCTCACGGGTCCAGGGCATGGCGATCTCCTCAGCGGGTCGGGCGCGTGGTGCGCTGTTCGATGCGCTTCTCCGGCGTCGGGTTGTGCACGATCCGGTGCACGAAGATGCCGGGCAGGTGGACGTGGTCGGGATCGATCTCGCCGGTGGGCACGATCACCTCGACCTCGGCGACGCAAACCTTGCCCGCCATCGCCACGTTGGGATTGAAGTTGCGCGCGGTGCGCCGGAACACGAGGTTGCCGGCCTCGTCGGCCATCCAGGCCTTGACCAGGGAGACGTCCGGCACGAGCGAGCGTTCCATGACATACATGTGGCCGTCGAACTCGCGGGTCTCCTTGCCCTCGGCGACGATGGTGCCGTAGCCGGTGCGCGTGAAGAACGCCGGAATTCCGGCCCCGCCGGCGCGCAGCTTCTCGGCCAGGGTGCCCTGGGGGGTGAACTCGAGCTCGAGCTCGCCGGCCAGGTACTGGCGCTCGAACTCCTTGTTCTCGCCCACGTAGCTGGCGATCATCTTGCGGACCTGGCGGGTCTGGAGCAGCAGGCCGAGCCCGAAGTCGTCGACGCCGGCGTTGTTCGAGATGCAGGTGAGATCCTTGACGCCGGAGTCGCGCAGGGCGGCGATCAGGGCCTCGGGGATGCCGCAAAGGCCGAAGCCGCCGACGGCGATGGTCTGGCCGTCGGCAACGACATCGGCCAGTGCGCTGGTGGCGTCCGGAAAGACCTTGCTCATGGGAAAGACCTCGCTGGCAGGGGCGGGTGACGATGAAGGATTATAAGCACCGGCCGGGAGCCGGCGGCCGGGCGGGGTGCCCCGCCGCGGCATTCCCGCAGGGCCCGGGGCGCGTCCTCTCCACGATATAATCACCTTTTCCGGCGGGCTGTTCATGACCAAGTTCGTTTTCGTCACCGGTGGCGTGGTGTCGTCGCTGGGCAAGGGCATTGCGGCGGCATCCATGGCCGCGCTGCTCGAATCGCGCGGCGTCAAGGTGACGCTGCTCAAGCTGGATCCCTACATCAACGTCGATCCGGGCACGATGAGCCCGTTCCAGCACGGCGAGGTCTTCGTCACCGAGGACGGCGCCGAGACCGACCTCGACCTCGGCCACTACGAGCGGTTCATCTCCGCCCGGATGCGCCGGGCGAACAACTTCACCACCGGCCAGATCTACGAGTCGGTCATCAAGAAGGAACGTCGCGGCGAGTACCTCGGGCGCACCGTCCAGGTCATCCCGCACATCACCAACGAGATCCAGGCGTTCATCGAGCGCGGCGCGGGCGTCGGCACGCCCGACGCGGCCGAGGTCGCGATCGTGGAGATCGGCGGCACCGTGGGCGACATCGAGTCGCTGCCCTTCATCGAGGCGGCGCGGCAGATGAGCCTCAAGCTCGGCCGCGGCAATTGCTGCTTCGTGCACCTCACCCTGGTGCCCTTCATCCCGTCGGCCGGCGAGCTCAAGACCAAGCCGACCCAGCACTCGGTCCAGAAGCTGCGCGAGATCGGCATCCAGGCCGACCTGCTCCTGTGCCGGGCCGATCGTCCCATTCCCGACGACGAGCGCGCCAAGATCTCGCTGTTCTCGAACGTTCCGCTCGATTCCGTCATCTCGGTCTGGGATGCGGACAGCATCTACAAGATTCCGCGGATGCTGCACGAGCAGCGGGTCGACGACCTGCTCTGCGAGGTGCTGCGGCTCGACGTGCCGCCGGCCGACCTCGCCGTCTGGGACCGCCTCGTCGAGGCCCAGGCCAATCCCAAGCGCAGCGTGCGCATCGCGATGGTCGGCAAGTACGTCGAGCTCACCGAATCCTACAAGTCGCTGACCGAGGCGCTCACCCACGCCGGCATCCACACCAACAGCCGGGTCGAGATCGACTACATCGACTCCGAGCGGCTCGAGGACGAGGGCGTCGAGGACCTCGCCCGCTACGATGCGATCCTGGTGCCTGGCGGCTTCGGCCGGCGGGGGGTGGAGGGCAAGATCCGCGCGATCCAGTTCGCCCGGGAGTCGGGTATTCCCTTCCTCGGCATCTGCCTCGGCATGCAGCTGGCGGTGGTGGAGTTCGCGCGCAACGTGTGCGGGCTCGAGAACGCCAACAGCACCGAGTTCGACCCGCTCACCCCTCATCCGGTCGTGGGCCTCATCACCGAGTGGACCGACCGCGAGGGCAAGGTCGAGCGGCGCACCGAGTCCTCCGACCTCGGCGGCACCATGCGGCTCGGGGCGCAGCGCTGCGCGGTGGTGCCCGACAGCCTGGCGGCCTCCATCTATGGCGAGTCGGTCAACGAGCGTCATCGCCATCGCTACGAGGTCAACAACCACTACGTCGAGCGCCTCGAGGCGGCGGGGCTGCGCATCGTGGCCCGCACTCCCTCCGAACGCCTGACCGAGATCATCGAGCTGCCGCGCCAGGGCACCGGCTCCCATCCCTGGTTCCTGGGCGTCCAGTTCCACCCGGAGTTCACCTCCACCCCGCGCGCCGGGCATCCTCTTTTCATCAGCTACATACGCGCCGCGATCGAGCGGGCGCAGAAGGCGGCGGAGCGCAAGGTCGCCTAGCCCGGGAATCCCGATCGTCATCGCGCGGCGTGGCTGCGCCCGGAGTCCAGACATGAAGCTCTGTCATTTCGAAGCCGGCCTGGATCGACCGCTGTTCCTCATTGCGGGACCGTGCGTGATCGAATCGGCCGAGCTTGCCTTCGACACCGCCGGCCGGCTCAAGGAGATCGCCGATCGACTCGGCGTTCCGTTCATCTACAAGTCGTCCTTCGACAAGGCCAACCGCAGCTCGGGCAAGTCCTTCCGCGGTCCCGGCTTCGACGCCGGCCTGAAGATCCTCGCCGACGTCCGCGAGCGGATCGGCGTGCCGGTGCTGACCGACGTCCACGAGATCCACCAGATCGAGCCGGTGGCCGCGGTCGTCGACGTGCTCCAGACGCCGGCCTTCCTGGTGCGCCAGACCGACTTCATCCGGGCCGTCGCGACCTGCGGCAAGCCCGTGAACATCAAGAAGGGACAGTTCCTCGCGCCGCACGACATGAAGAACGTGATCGACAAGGCGCGCGAGGCGGCCATCGAGGCGGCCGGCGGCGATGCCGCCGCGGGCGAGCGCTTCATGGTCTGCGAGCGCGGCGTGAGCTTCGGCTACAACAACCTCGTCTCCGACATGCGCTCGCTGGCGATCATGCGCGAGACCGGCTGCCCCGTCGTGTTCGACGCGACCCATTCCGTGCAGCTGCCGGGCGGGCAGGGCACCGCCTCGGGCGGCCAGCGCGAGTTCGTGCCGGTGCTCGCCCGGGCGGCGGTCGCCGCCGGGGTGGCGGGCGTGTTCATGGAGACGCATCCCGATCCTGCGCGGGCCCTGTCCGACGGCCCCAATGCCTGGCCGCTGGACCGCATGGAGTCGCTGCTGCGCACGCTGCGCGACGTCGATGCCCTCGTGAAGGCGGCCGGTTTCCCCGAAACCGAACTCGCCCGATGAGGAAGCCCGCCGCGATCATTGACATTCCGGGGCGCAATCCCGTCTATCATTCGGGCATCTGCGCCCGCACGGCGCGGACCGCCTGCACCCGTTCACCATCGCCAGGACCAGAAGACCGCCAATGAGCACCATCGTCGACATCATCGGCCGCGAGATCATCGATTCACGTGGCAATCCGACCGTCGAATGCGACGTTCTCCTCGAAACCGGCGTGATGGGCC
>Ga0079224_100014646_pt1 | contig 10963 bp, 8 predicted proteins | sample Stecom2015_FD_80414 | JGI IMG/M metagenome (GOLD analysis project Ga0079224, IMG submission 80414) | Agricultural soil microbial communities from Utah to study Nitrogen management - Steer compost 2015 | ecosystem: Environmental > Terrestrial > Soil > Agricultural land | place: USA: Utah...
CTGAATCTTAAAGTCTATCGCCGATGCAACCGTTGATGGATAACCATAAGCACGTCTATGTATTTTGTTTAGACTTTCTATGGCGGCATCGGTAGGAGCACCTTTCGCTCGAGCCTCCGCTTCCGCATGAAATAATAATAAATCTGCGTAACGGTACCAAGGGTAGTCATTCGCGGCACCTGCCGTTGCATCGGGGTCCCTAAATTTTCTAAACAAGCATGTTGTTGGTCCTAGACCGACATCCACATTGTATAAGATGTGTTCTTTTCTCAGATCAGCATGATCCCAATTTTTTATGAAAGGGTTTTTCAACGAATCTGTATATTGGGCATAAACTCCTCCGGGCCCGGTGTAATTGTATTCTGGAGTTTTGCGGTGGGCATAGCTGACCAGCACGAAACCTTGCTGTCTATTAAAGTTCAAATACAAGATCTCTTCCGGTGTATTCACCACATCAGGACCGAATATCTTTTGAAAATCATCGGGAGTGGAAACTTCAACCAAAGCAAATCTTTCCGAAGAAATCACCTCTTCCGATTTAGCCGCGGCCTGCTCCCATTTTTGCTGATATAGATAAATTTCTGTCAACAAGGTCTTCGCTGCCCATAGAGTTGGCCTTCCAAGGTCTTGAACTGTTGGTGGTAACCCGGCCTCTGCATCCGTTGCATCTTGCAGTATTAAATTGAACACTTCTTCCACCGATGATCGGGGAACATCCGAGATATCAATATTAGCTTCCGTTCGAATGGGTAATCCTCCGAAGCAGCGAACTAATGAAAAATACATCATTGCGCGAAGGTATTTCGCTTCAGCAATATAAAGCGTTTTTTCTTCATCGCTTACTTCAGTAGCTAATGGCACCTTCGAAATAACAATATTAGCATTTCGAATGGAACGATATAGTTTGTCCCACACAACGGATACTCGATTGATATTCGTGTTATCTAATCCTTGATAGGTACTGACCACTGCTTGCGAACCTCTTGAGTATCCATAATCAGGTAATCCCTCCAGCTGAGCGGGATAATTCAATCCAAAAGCATCCCCTTCCCGCATAGGCCCGTAAATTGCATTGACAGCCGCTTTTACTTCGGCCGTTGTATTATAAAAATTGTCTTCTGCTTGTGATTTGGGTTTCTCCGTCAAGGCATCCGAGCAAGCCGAAAAAACAAACAACCCTACAAGTCCTATTATTAAATTCTTCATGTTGATCTCTTTAATTAAATGACATCTATTAAAAACTTGCCCTGATACCAAACGTCACTGTCTTGGCAGTTGGATAAACATAGTGGTCTATACCCTGCTCGATCGAATTAGTTCCACCATAGGAATTCACCTCCGGATCATACCAAGAGTAATTGGTTATTGTGAATAAATTCTGCGCGCTTATATATACCTGTCCGCTCGACAACCAATTTAATTGCCATTTATCCGTTGGTAGATTGTATGCAAGTTGAATATTCTTCACACGAAAAAAGGAGCCATCTTCCACAAAACGATCGGATACCTGTGCCTGTGAATTGGTTTTGATAATGGGGTATTTTGCATTGGTATTTGTTGGGGTCCAATGGTCGGTATATACTTCTCGCAACATATTGAGGGCTTGCCCATAATCATATCCCTGTCCTTGCGCACTCAGATTATAAATATCATTGCCTTGGCTTCCTTGCAAAAAAATGGAGAGATCAAAACCCTTATAAGACATAGAAGAGGTAAAACCGTAAGTAAAGTCTGGGTTGGGATCGCCGATAATTTGTTTATCTCCCTGATCTCTGCTTCCATTTCCGTTGAAGTCTTTATAGACTATATAACCGTTCGCATCATAGCCTTCCTCGACATAGCCATAAAAGGACCCTAGTGGATAGCCCTCCCGCAAAATATTGATATTGTCAATCGATGCAGCTCCGATTGCCGCGCCCAAGATATCGTTCCCGCCATATAGTTCCATTACTTTATTTCGATTAAAGGATATGTTTCCACTTAACTGCCAATTAAAATCTCCTTTAAAAACATCACCTGTTACATTAAGATCAATCCCCCTGTTTCGAATTTTGCCTACATTCTGAACAGTGTACTTGTACCCTTGTGACGCCGGTAAGGTGACGTTATTCAACAAATCGCGTGTGTTCTTCACATAAAAATCAGCGGTTAAGCTCAAGCGATTGTCAAGTAAGCCTAAGTCGATCCCCACATCGGTTTGGGATGTTGTCTCCCATTTCAAAGGTCCGGCCAAGCGGTCGCTTGGTGAATACGCCGGAACCAAAGCATCACCAAATACTACTTGGCTAGAAACCAACTGGTTTAACGTAAAATAGGGATCTATAGCTGTATTCCCGGTTTCGCCGTAGCCTACTCGGACTTTTAAATCCGAAATGGCTGGAATACGCTTAATAAACCCTTCCTCAGAAAGACGCCACGCAAGCGCCGCCGAAGGAAAGTAACCCCATTTTTGCCCTTCACTATAACGGGAAGAACCATCTGTTCGAAAACTAATTGTCGCTAAAAAGCGATTGTCAAATGAGTAATTTACACGCGCCAGATAAGAAATTAAACTCCATTTCGTATAAGAGGAGCTAGGTACACTCTGCGTGGCCGCCGCACCGATGTCATACGTTTCCTGATTATCACTGATAAACCCGGTACCTGAAGCAGTAAAAGTAGTCGCAACATAGTTTTGATACGTGAACCCCGCCAAAGCATTGAGATTGTGTTTACCAAAATCCTTTCGATAATTCACTGTATTTTCGCTTAGTATACTGGTATTTTGAGGGGTCTCAATCCATGCTTGGCCGGTAGAATTAACAAATCGCGTGGTTCGGTATCTATCTTTACGATCACTACTATTTTCAATCCCACCTAATGTTTTAAACACTAAACCCTTTATAGGCTCATAGCTTAGCGATAGATTGGCAAGTACATTATCCGACTTTATTTTATCCGACTCCTCATGTAAAAAATTTAATGGATTCACCATAACGTTCGATCCCCAGGTATAGGCTTCTGTTAGATTTGAATAACTTCCATCTGCATTATACAAAGGCATCGTCGGATAGCCCGATAGCGCTGCTGAAATTAGTGTAGAACCACGGTTTCCTTTCTCCGATTCCTTTCTGTTTTCATCAAAGCGACTCAAAATACCGCTAAAATCGAATTTAAGTTTATCACTGATATCGGAGTTTAAGTTGACACGCAAGGAGTTCCGCATATAATCGCTCCCCTCAATAATTCCGTTCTGCTTGAAGTTTCCTCCAGAAATAGAATATCTTGTTTTATCATTTCCGCCACTGATGGTAACCGTATTGCTAATAATTGGTGCACTGCGGAATACCACATCTTGCCAATCTGTCCCTTCGCCAAATGAAGCAATTTCTTCCGCTGTGAAATGAGGTGCCAAGCCATCATTAGCAGCCTGTTCATTATAAAAATTCGCATATTCTGTTGCATTCATTAGGTCAAGCTTTTTACGTAAAGATTGGATACCGATATACCCGTCGTAATCCACTTTAATCTTGCCGGACTTTCCTGTTTTAGTAGTAATCAAAACAACGCCATTTGCACCTCGAGAGCCGTATATAGCCGTTGCTGATGCGTCTTTTAAAATCTCAACCGATTCAATATCCGCATTGTTCAATAGTAAAGGGGAACCGGAGTACGGAAACCCATCCACCACATAGAGCGGTTCATTACTGCCTTTTATAGAGTTTGTACCTCGAATACGAACACTAACAGGACTTCCAGGCGAGCCTGTGTTTTGTGAAACATAAACGCCCGATGCTCTACCCGCGAGTGATTGAATCATATTGGGAGCCGGTACTTGACTTATTTCTTCGGCCTTTATGGAAGCGACTGCTCCTGTAAGATCGCGCTTTCGCTGTGTACCATACCCCACTACCACAACCTCATCCAAATCACTTATCGATTCTTTCATCATGATATTAATTGTTGTTAAACCATCAATTGGCTTCTCAACGGTTTCATAACCTAAGGCGGTAAAAACAAGGATACTCCCCTCTTTACTTAAATTAATCTGATAGTTCCCCTGTACGTCCGTAGAACTGGCTAGAGAAGTTCCTTTCAATAAAACTGTAACCCGTTCAATGGGCTTTCCTTGCTCATCCGTCACGCGTCCTCTCACGCTTTTCGGTTGTATATCTGCAAAATTAATGTCTCCATTTCCGGTCTGATGCTGACTCTGCTTAATCACAATCGTGCCATCTTTGAATGTCCATTCCAATGCCAACGGCTTTAATAAATCGGCCATCGCTTTATTGAGCGGCACATTTTTAAAATCTGCTTCTACTTTTTTTTCTGCCAAATCTTTTCCATTAAGAAAAAAGGGGTGGCCACTTTGCTTCTGAATAACACGCATTACGTGCGACAAGGGAATGTTCTTTGCCTTTAAGGTAATTGTTTGAGCAAAACCGTTTGCAACTACTTGCATCACAGATAGAAGTGTAATGAAAACTGTTAGTTTCATAATCAGTAGCCATCGATAAGCTAAAGGCCAAAACGAGCCTTTAACACATGCATAAAAAATCATATGTTTGTACTGTTTGAATGATGTAATATAATCGGTTAGATCCTTTTGCTTCCTTAAAGGAAGCGATATTGCGCATCCAAATCTACCGGGTGGTGTCACTAGCACTATCCGGTTTATTCAAAATGCGACGGGCTCATTGGTCTTAAGTTTCGTACGCTATCATCACATTTTTTGTTTAATGGTTAATAATTTGGTTTACTTGTTTGTGCCATAATCTAGCACCACTTACGCTTTTCTCAATACACAATAAGTTTATTTGTCCCGGTTGTTTTATCAATTTTAAACTTCACACCACCCTCCTCTAAAATTGCCAATACTGCGGATAGGCTCTTTTTTCTACTGATTTCACCATAGAAATAAGTATCAGGGACGTCTCCTTTATATACGATTTCGACGTCATACCATCGACTTAGTTGATTCATTGCATCGGTAATTTTCGTCTCATCAAAATAAAAAACTCCTTTTTTCCAAGCGATATAGGGCGCGACATCAACTTTAAGTACAGAGGTCTTTCCGTTATGTACGGTACTCTGCTCCCCTGGCTTTAAAAGGGTAGTCAAAGCACTCGCTGCATTTTCTTTTGAAGAAATAGCTACCACACTAACTGCTCCTTCCACCAAGGTGGTTTTCACCGCTTCTTCCTTGTTATAGGCTGAAATATTAAATTGTGTGCCCAGAACTTTTGTTATCTGGTGTTCATTTTTCACTATAAAAGGTCGGTATTTATCGGGTTGGATTTCAAAATAGGCTTCCCCCTTTAACTCTACCGTTCTATTTTCTTGGGTAAAATCTGTCGGATATTTTAAGGTACTGGCCGCATTGAGCCAAACATACGATCGGTCGGGTAACACAATCTTATATTGTCCCCCCTTAGGTGTTTCTATCGTATTATAAACTATTTCTGCCTTTTTATCCCCTCGTCTTCCTTGCTTAACGGGATCCGCTACCACTTCATAAATGAGTTGGCCATCAGCTGTTTTTGTGATCTTCATACCGTTCTCTTCTGCTATCGCACCATCTGTGCCCGCATCCAAGTTAATTTTACGCCCGTCTGCGAGCGTTAATATGGCTTTATTGCTCCCTGGATTAATATCATTTTTGTTGGTTAACAAACCATGCTTAAAGCCTCCGGATTCACTTACATACACAAAAGTGCCAATGCTAAACATTAAAAGAAGGATAGCAGCAATCGCAATCCAAGAAATAAAACGGCGTTTTAGATACCGCTTTTCTGTATGCCCGGCACCCATATGAGATACTAATTGGTTCAAGAGCCTATTCTTGATCACCTCTTCCGCATCATAGTTCGCCGATATTTCTACTAATTTATCATTATGACTGTTATACCACGCTTCAAAGTCTGCCTTTTCTGAATCTGTCAATAGTCCTCTTTCCCATTTATAGGCCAATTCTTTAATATATGCGTTGGTAAATTTTGCCGCCATTATACCGTTTTTATTTTATAGTATCAATTTTGGTCTACCAACCTTAGTCTAAAGAGAACTTTTTTATTCTTGCCCGAAAGCAACAAGATAGTTTTATGAAAGATGGTGTAGAGACGTAATAACAACGCTTATTAAAAAGGTTGGATATTGTTTTCCCAGATCGCTCCGAAGGGTTTTGGTAGCTTTTGTTAGATGTGCCTGTACTGTTTTCTCTGAAAGGTTTAGTTTTTTTGCTATTTCTTTGTAGCTCATGCCTTGCTCGCTGCTCATTCGATATATCAACCGGCATTTTTCAGGTAGTTGTTTAACCGCTGTTTCCAAGGTCTCCATTAGTTCCTTTTCAAGGATATACTCATCTACGGAAGACACATCGTAGCCGTATAATTCATATGCTTTCAACTCCACCGTATTTTGTAAGCCTTTTTGGTACTCTTTCGCCAGTATGCGTATAGCTCTATATTTTACTGCTACGGCCAAATAGGTGGCAAGTGTATGTTTTAAGCTGAGATTGTTCCGGCGCTCCCAAACAGATATTAAAACATCCAATACGCACTCTTCTGCTTGCTCCGGAACCGCTAAGCGATTCAATGCAACGCTAAATAGCTTTTTCCAGTAACGCTCAAAGATTTCGCGCATAGCGGCCTGATCGTCTTGCCTTAACAACTCGATCAATTCAGCGTCAGACATTTGCGTATGCATGATCATTATGTTTTAGATTGATACCACAAAAGTTTATGATATTTAAACGGGTCACTCACGGTATAATTGGTTTTATGCTTCGTTAAAATACTTATGCCGAAAATAGAAATTTTTTCCGTCTCTATCTAATTCTTGAACCTCTCCTTTATACTTGCCTGCTAGTTATTCACAACTTAATAGCATATTGCGGCAGAGGAGATCTAGATAGGGAAGGGGAAGTCAATGGAATTTAATCTAGGAGACTCTCTTTTTTATAAGAAGGCAAGGTCTGTAGAGCCATCCATGGCCCTTTAACGGTTCCGTATTAATGAAAATAATTTTCTGTGAGTACGCTTATCGCTATTTTATGCAGTAACTAGCTCTTTTATACGTTATCTTTGATAATGTTAAAAGAGCTAGATTGTCGAAAACACCGTTTGACATCCAACCGTTAGTTTTGTAACCTGCTTTTTATTAATCATTGGTCCAAAACGACTTAAAATATTCGGTTTAATAAATGAGATCGAAACACGCTGCCCACTTAGTTTATTTACCAAACTATCTAAACTCACATCTTTAATGTTCGCTTTGCTAATAAAGAACATGCCTGTCTTGTCTTCTAATTCGATAATATAGTCACCCATTCGTCCTTTATTTATTTTGGTGACTACCGATTCTATCTGCACTGTTTGTGTCCGCTGATCATCAACCGGTTTCAACAAAACATAGAGGATCGCGATAAAGCTCGATGCAATAAGTGTAGTAATTAAACGCTTCATAATTTGCTATTTAATAGTGATACTATTGGTTCATAGCAAGATACGTTTTTTATATGAATATTTGATCTTTTTCTATTCCTCTTTTTCCTTACGACGATCCGATGTCGATTGATCTTCTGCAACTCCGGCTTTCCAATAGGAATATGCATATAACTCTTCTCGCTGCCATTGTTTATCGGAACGAAGATAATTTCTGATAGCTTTCACCGTTGTATATTCTGCCGCTACATAGGCAAAGCGTCGCTGTTCCGGCAAATTTATATGCTGAATCAATTCGGCCAACAAGCTTCCTTTTTGGGGATGATCGTTATGTAGCCAAATCAATTCTAGGTCTGCTTTACTTGTCAAACTTTGTTCGTCATCCTTATCATGTACTTCTAATATACACGTAGCTTTTGTATTTGGAGGTAGTTGTTCTAAAATTGCCGCTAAAACCGGTATTCCCGTGGCATCCCCAACGAGCACGTAATTATCAGTTAATGGAAAAAGTTCTGTCTTTCCATCCCGCATCAAAACACCAAGCACATCTCCTTCTTTAGCGCTGATGGCCCAGGCAGATGCAGGTCCTTCTTCCCCATGTGCCACAAAGTCTATCCATATTTCCTTTGCTTGTAAGTTTATACCCCGGTGCGTATACGTACGTACAACTGGTCGCACATCTTCTTGAGGATGTATCCATTCGCCCTTTTCATAATCAAAGGTTGGAAAGAAGATCTTTTTAACACCTTTAGGAGGTATCAAAATTTTATTATTGACACCTATTGTTGTATTGTCAAATTGCTCAATGTCTTCGCCTGTTAAAAAAACCCGAATATAGTGTGGTGTAATCCATTGCTTTCTCTTTACACGCAGTTCAGTCTGAATTGTCTTTGCTTTCATTTCTTCTCTCTCCTCATGTACTTAGTCTATCCGTGCATTCGTCAGATAACTTGCACAAGACAACCTATTAAGAATAAATCTATGTTTTCCACAAAAGTATTTTTTCTAAGAACTAAATAGTAACGTTATACGGAGAAAAAACAACCCACTCGGGAATATATATACTTATTGACATAAACGAGACTTTTCTCCATTACGAGATACGATAACGAATACAAGCCTATAAGGAAAAAATTCACTAAGTTTAACGAAATTTGGATTAGTTATCCCTTTATACGCTAACAAACAACTGTAATAATGCAGATAAAAGCACACAAAGTACAAAATAAAGAAATCGCTGAGATCGTCTCGGATGAAATTATTTTGAAAACCAAAGATGACGCACTCGATTTAATGGGGAGTTTATACTATCAGGGATTTGAAAAAATTATACTTCATGAGAAAGATATAAGTCCTTCCTTCTTCGATCTAAAGAGTGGTTTTGCCGGAGAGGTTCTACAAAAGTTTTCCAATTATCGTATGCAACTTGCCATTGTGGGAGATTTTGAAAAATATACCAGTAAAGCGCTAAGAGACTTTATATATGAGTGTAATAAGGGAAAATTAGTCAATTTTGTTAGCTCTGTTTCTTTCGCCATCGATTAACATCCCCATCAATATCAGCTTTCTTCATTGGTTTCGAATCAAGGCCCTCGTTTGCTTGATCTCCATTCCATTGTATCCCTACGGAAGTAAGGTTGAACGGAAATGAATGATTTTGAATCGATTTTGATTCTTTAAATGGTTTATCGTATTCGTTATTTGCGTAAAACCATTATATCTAATCAAAAGTCATGAAGAAAACATCGCGCTTTATCTTATCAATTATTTATGTTTTTCTTGCTACTTCTTTGCCGGCACAACAAAAATCTAATGGGTTGAAAGTAAAGGATGGCATTATTACCGTTCCACTGGAAAAGTCTTATTGGCAAAACGATTCAAACCGGGTATCCTACAAAAAAACACAAGATGTGCAAACAATGCATATCCATCCGAAAGCAGGCTTGACTCGGCTAAAGGACTTTGAATTTACTACAGGGACAATTGAATTTGACTGGCAGCCAATAGATACCATGTTCTCGTCTTTTTACTTCAGATTTCAGAGCAACGAAGCATCTGAATGTGTGTACCTTCGCACACCAAGAGCAGGTAATCCGTTGGCAATGGATGCCCTGCAATATGCTCCTTTTCTAAAAGGTGTCAATCTATGGGATATGTTGGCACATTACCAAGCGCTAATTTCTCGAAAAGAAAGTGGAATCACATTAAATTGGTTATTTCGGAAAAGCAGATGCAAATATACCTGAATGATCAAACCAAACCGGTCCTTTGGGTCCCTCAACTGGAAGGAGATGTTTCGCGTGGAACGCTGGCGTTTGACGGAGAATCGATTATTGCTAACTTAAAGGTTAAACCCGGTTCGATTGAAGGACTTGCAAATACACCAGGGATCGATCCAACTGCTAATGATCCGCGTTATATTCGCCATTGGCAACTTATTGAACCGATCGATTTTCCATATGGCCGGGAACCAAAGAGTGATGATTTTCCAAAATCGGACAACAAGTGGGTATCAATTAACACTGAACGTCGAGGACTCGTAAACCTAACAAGGCTTTATGGCGTAAATCCCAACAGGCGCCTCATTTGGTTAAAAGCGAAAATTACGTCGGACAACGATCAACAGAAATGGATGGATTTCGGATTCAGTGATGAAGTATGGGTACTGATCAATGGTCGTTATATTTATGTAGACAAGAATTATTACGCTCACCCCATTATGAAAGCTCCTTTTGGCAGATGTTCGATAGAAAACAGTGCTATTAATTTACCTTTACAAAAAGGAGATAACGAAATACTTATTGGGGTAGCCAATAGTTTTTATGGCTGGGGTATCATCGCTCGCCTTCGCGATTTAAATGGAATCACTTCTTTAGGAGAAAATACGTTATAAATAACCTAAGTCAATTTGCGATCGGTTTGCTTTCGTATCGATCGCAAATTGTGAAAATGATATGTAATGTTATCCGGTAAAATCTTTTACATTAGCATACAACATATCGATTTCTTACATGGTTATAGCTCCGATGGATTCTGTTGATTTAGCACCGGTAACATCTTTACAACAAGATGGTTGGTCTGATATACGAGTCGCCTTTTCTCGTTATGTAGAGGAACCTTTTTCATATCCGATAAAGGTTGACATGGACAACCAATTGGCGGGCGTTGGCGCTACTATTATTCATGGTGACGTCGCCTGGCTGGGTCATATTATTGTGAGCCCTGAATACCGAGGTAAAGGTTTGGGTAAACTGATTACCGAAACATTAGTCAATATTGCCAAAGAATATAATTGCCAAACCATTTATTTGTTGGCCACAGCGCTTGGTGCACCGGTATATGAAAAAGTTGGTTTTGTAACGGAAACGGAATACATGATTTTTACCGATATTAATTTTCCACAGGAAACGCTTGAAACGAGCCATATTCAACCTTATAAAGAAGATTTCAGGCAGGGAATTTCGAAACTTGATCAAGAAACATCTGCCGAAAACCGCTTATTTTATTTAGAAAAATTTCTCAAAGATGCGCTTGTTTACTTA
>Ga0079224_100014647_pt1 | contig 10962 bp, 7 predicted proteins | sample Stecom2015_FD_80414 | JGI IMG/M metagenome (GOLD analysis project Ga0079224, IMG submission 80414) | Agricultural soil microbial communities from Utah to study Nitrogen management - Steer compost 2015 | ecosystem: Environmental > Terrestrial > Soil > Agricultural land | place: USA: Utah...
ACACAACGCGCCTTGTTTGTCAGCAGTGTCATTGTGCTGCTCTTTTTTGCATATGGCCGCGTTTTTGAGGTCACTCAACACATCCGCCTTCGTTTTTTCCCTTTTGACAAGCACCCCGGTCTGCTGGCCCTTTGGGGCATATTGGCCGCAGCAGGTATTGCATTCGCTGTGAGGTTCCCCCGTCGTTTACCGGGCATTAACTGGGTTGTGGGCTTATTCGCCAGTTTGCTGCTAATCGTTAGCTTTGCTGAAATAGGCGTCAAAGCGGCGACGAACAGCGCCCCGCCCTTGCCGGTATATGAAGCGGCACTTGACGTGAGCGCCCCAGACGTGTTGCCGGATATTTATTTCATCGTCCTCGATGAATACGCCGGAAACCGCGCCCTGCTCGATTACCTGGGTTACGACAACAGCGAATTTACCGATTCGCTGCGTGATCGAGGGTTTTATGTCGCTGATGCACACGCCAATTACTACGCAACGCGCTTTTCTCTGGCTTCCATATTGAACATGCATTATCTCGATTCGCTGTACGGCCACCGGGGAGAAGACCCGGAACCTGTTATCGCGCAGGTCCGGGATAATGTCACGATACAGACCCTGAAACGACTGGGGTACACCTACGTGCATTTTAATTCCGGCTCGCGGGTTACACGGGATAATCCGTTTGTCGATATTCTGTACGATGGCTACGATGAGCAGCGCATCCGGTTGGGTGATCTACTCGAAATTGATCCGAAGCAATTTCATATCACCGATTTTCACATTACCCTCGGCCAGACTACCCTGCTGCGGCCATTGATGGAAATGGAACAGCTCAGGGACAGCCGCAGCCGGGTTTTATTCAGCCTCGAAAAACTGACTGAGCTGCCCCGGATGCCAGAGCCAACCTTTGCCTTCGCGCACTTGGCCCTGCCGCATCCTCCCTACGTTTTTGGCCGTGATGAAGGCCCGGTGAACCCGGACCGGCCTGTGGATGGTCAGATCGTGGATGAGGCACTCTACCAGGCGCACGCTGGCTACATTGACCAGGTTATCTACACCAACCGGGCGATCAGCCAGTTGGTCGATACGATACTCGAACAATCAGCAACCGAGCCGATCATTCTTATACAGGCGGATCACGGCTTCCGCTGGTTGTGTTCAGACTGTCTCAGCGAATCCAAAGCCTGGGACGATGCATACTACAGCGATGTGGTACTGCCGATTCTGAGCGCCTACTATCTGCCGGATGGCGGCGATTCACAGCTTTACCCGACGATGTCACCGGTGAATACGTTCCGGGTCATTTTCGACCACTATTTCGGGGCCGATCTGGTTCTGTTGGAGGATCGTTATTTCCGCCCAGAGGATTATTTCACCAGACCCTACTTTTTTATCGACATCACCCACCGGGTTGTAGCATCACGAAATCTTAATTAGTGATCCCCCGTTGTCCGCTTATAATGAAACCAACCGGCTGTAATGTAATTCTACACATTGTTTAATATGGCGACGAAAAAACTCAACAGTATGCGGCTGCTGGAACAGCATGGCATCCCCTACGAGGCGATCACTTATGGCACGCCGGATGCTTTTCATGACGCGACGGAAGTCGCCGAAATGCTGGGTGTGCCGGTTGACGTGGTTTACAAAACGCTGGTGGTCGAGTCGGCCGGCAGCAGCAAGCCGTGTCTCGCCCTCATCGCGGCGGATCGCTCGCTCGATCTCAAGCGGCTGGCGGCGGTGATGGGCGCGAAAAAGGTGGCGATGGCTGCCCATAAAGATGCGGAACGGCTGACCGGCCTGAAGGTCGGCGGCATCAGTGCCCTGGCGCTCACGCACAAAAACTGGCCGGTCTATCTCGATCAACTGGCGCTGGAACACGAGCATATTCTGGTCAGCGCGGGCCAGCGTGGGATGCAGCTTCGTGTGCCGACTGCCGCGCTGGTGCAGCTTGTCAGAGCGAAAATAGCCGACATCAGCACCCAACAATCGTGAGGGACTGTCATGCAACTGCACAAACACATCACCGAAAGTGCCGACATCGACTCCGGTTACAACCCCAACCGCACCCCCGATCTGTTTGCCCTGACTTACGACGGCTATATCATCGCGCAGGATATTGTCTGCCAGCAGGAATACGTGGCGATGCATCGCTGTCCGGTATCCGGCGAGCCGCTGCGGGTGATCGCGCAGATCAACCGGGCGTTTCAGGGCCTCAACGAGGTGGTGGCGCTTTCACCGGCCACCGGAGAACGCTACAGCTTTATCTTTGACATCAGCAACGATGTGTATCAGATGTGGTGGGCGGATCGTATGGGCGACCTGTACGAGCCGCTCCACGAATGCGAACCCCGCCAGCCCGACCCGACTCGGCGGTTTTTCACCTGAGTGCCGCCAGAAATGCTGCCGGCGGCGATGTTGAGCCACGAAGGTATACAGGCCGGGTGCTGGCACTCCACGACTGCGGCCTGAGATAGACTGTTACCGCGACAGGATGCGCGCCAGTTCGTAATACGAATCGTTCAGCTCGCGCGCCTGAGAGGTCACTTCCTCCAGGGGCACTGTCTGAATCTGGCGGCCATTCATGCCGACCATGACGCCGGATTTGCCGCTTCGCAGCGCCTCCACCGCGTGCATACCCAGCATCGACGCCAGCCGCCGGTCAAACGCCGAGGGACTGCCGCCGCGCTGCATATGCCCCAGGATCGACAGCCGGATTTCAAAGCGGACATCCTTACGCTTTTCGAGAATCGCCGCCAGTTCCGTGGTTGAATAGGGCGCACCTTCAGCGATGATGGCAACAGCATGGGTTTTGCCGCGCACATAGGCGTCGATCAGCGCCTCGGCCACCTCCTCCATACTGACATGCCGTTCCGGGGTGATGACGACTTCCGCGCCGCCGAGGATGCCTGCCATCAGTGCCAGATAGCCGCAGTTGCGCCCCATCACTTCGATCAGGAAGGCGCGCTTGTGCGAAGTGGCCGTGTCGCGGATACGATCCAGTGCGTCGATGATGGTGTTGAGCGCCGTATCAACGCCGATGCTCATATCCGTGCCCCAGATGTCGTTGTCGATGCTGCCGGGCACGCCCACCACCGGGAATCCATGCTGGTGCAGGGCCAGCGCACCGCGCAGGCTGCCATCGCCGCCGATCACCACCATGCCTTCGATACCGTATTCGTTCAGACGACGCAGCGCCCGCCGCTGTCCTTGCAGCGTCTTGAATTCATCGTTGCGTGCAGTCTGTAAGATTGTGCCGCCGCGCTGCAAGATACCGCTGACTTCGCGGCTGGTCAGCAGCTCAAAATCGCCGTTGAGGCAGCCGGTATAAGCCTGCCGAACACCGTACACCTCCATGCCATATTCCAGCCCGGTTCGTACCACCGCGCGAATAGCCGCATTCATCCCCGGCGCATCTCCGCCGCTGGTCATCACGGCGATACGTTTCATAGGTTTTGATCTCCTGTGTCAGCCCTGTTGGAAACATTCCGATTTTAGCGGTTCAGGGGGCTGACGACAAAGGTCAGATCGGCTGCTGGTGCACCTGGATGTTCTGGCTGCCGACAATTTTTTCCAGATTTTTAATCAGGTCCTCACACACGCCGGTTGTGGTCTTAAAGTCCAGTTGGACGGATCGTCCGGCAGATTCGGTGACGATGGTAAAGCGATCTTCGCCGGGGAATTTTACCAGCGTGTTATAAACCCGCCTGAGCCGGCGCTGGTCACGTTCGTCGTCACCGGTGCGCTGCAAACAGACAAAAATCCAGCGCGGACCCGCCGGGGCGTCATTTCCGTTACCGCCGTTGGCGACAGCCTGCAAATGCGGCGGCAGTTCATAGGCCGGTGCTTCAGCCGGCGGAGGCGCTGGTTCCGGTTCGATCTCCTGCGGCTCGGTTGAGAGGACGGCAGCGGGTGGTTCTGGCGCAGGCGGTGCGGGTTCGTAGGCTTCGGGCGGCAGATCGTCGTCAGTGTCGGCCCATTCCGGCACATCGGGGGGTGAGTAAGCATAACTATCGACATAATCGCCGTTGCCGTTGATGACCGTGAAGTTCTGCGACACTTCTTCGGCGATAATCTGCGGATCACCGCGCGAGGTATCGAATTTACCTTTGACGCGGATAATCTCGCCTTCCGCCACAATGTCCTGACACTTCAGCCAGGTGCGCGGGAAGATAACCACGTCGATAGTTCCGGCGGATGGCCGCCAGTCTTCCAGATGCACCACGCACATCACATCGTTATTGCGCGTGATGATCTTGCGCATGGTCACGACTTCCCCGGCCACCACGACCGGTTTGTCGTGCATCCCGAAGCTGTTCTCCTTGAGTTCGCGAATATCGCGCGTGTTGCTGGCGCGCAGGACATCGCGGTATTTATCCGCCGGGCGGCCCGTAACGTAGAGGCCGAGCAGTTCCTTTTCCCAGTCCAGCCGCTCGCGCTGCGGAAATTCTTCGATAAACTGCAAACCGCTGAACAGGTCTTCGGCTGTGCCGGGGTCGTCGCCGAACATGTTCATCTGGCCGATCTCGCGCTCGTGATGATAATTGGCGCTGAAACTTATCATGCGCTCCAGCGCGCCCAGCACCTGCGCCCGGCTGCCGAAGGCTTCCATCGCCCCCACCTTGATGAGGCTTTCCAGCGTGCGTTTGCCCACCTGCCGCAGATCGACGCGCTTGCAGAAGTCTTCGAGATCGCGGAATGGCCCCTCGGCCAGCCGGGCGTCGATGATCGGCTGCAGCGCATTCACCCCGGCATTTTTCACCGCCGCCAGCCCAAAGCGGATGCCGCGCACGTTATCGTCTACCGGCTGGATGTCGAAATCGAGCAGGCTGGCGTTGACATCCGGCGGCAGGATGGGGATGTTCAGGCGGCGGCATTCTTCCATAAACGTCGCCACTTTGGTCGAATCGTCGCGGTGAACTGTCAGCAGGGCCGTCATGTATTCGGCAGGATAATGGCACTTGAGGTAAGCAGTCTGCACAGTGATAACGGCGTAATCAGCGGCATGAGCTTTGGGGAAGCCATAATTGGCAAAGAACTCGATATCGGCAAAGATTTTCTCGGCAACTTCGACAGCGACGCCGTTCTTGGGGCCACGTTCCAGAAAGATTGACCGGTGTTCGAGCAGGTCTTTCTCTTTTTTCTTGGAAACAGCGCGCCGCATCAGATCCGCTTCGCCCAACTCGTAACCGAACAATTCGCCGGCGATGCGCATGAGCTGCTCTTGATAGACGATGATTCCGTAGGTTTCTGCGAGGATGGGTTTAAGGCGTTCATGGTGATAATGAACTTCCTCGTTGCCGTGAAAGCGGGCGTTGTAGGTCGGGATGTAATCCATCGGGCCGGGGCGATACAGCGCGACGCCAGCGACAATGTTCTCAAACCGCCTGGGGCGCATCCCGCGCAGCATCTGCTGCATCCCGCCGCTTTCGACCTGAAACACGCCAATCGTTTCGCCGCGTCCCAGCATCTCGAAGGCTTCATCCAGCATCCGCGTAGCTTCGGGGTCATCGGCGACCATCTCGTGCCGGTAGGGGATGTTGCTCATGTTGTAGTGGATGCCGTGATAGCGCGCGATCAGGTCACAGGCCTTGCGCAGAATCGTCAGCGTGGACAGGCCGAGGAAGTCAATCTTCAGCAGGCCAATTGACTCGCAGGTTTCCATCGGGAACTGCGTTACTGCCTTGAGCGAAGTGTTATCGCTGCCGCTGGTGAGCCGATGCAGCGGGATGTATTCCACCAGCGGCTTATCGCCGACGATCACCCCGGCAGCGTGGGTCGAAGCGTGGCGGCTGACCCCTTGCAGCGCCTGCGCCGTATCAATCACCTGACGGATTTCGCGATTGCTGTTGTACAGATCGAGCAGTTCCGGGTTGCTCTCGACATATGTCATCAGCGGCTTGGGCTTGGGTTCCTGCGGGATCAGCTTGGCGGTCTGGTTGACCAGTTCCAGTGGGACACCCAGTACCCGGCCCACGTCGCGCACAGCGGCTTTTGGCCCCAACGTCCCAAAGGTGATGATCGCCGCGACCTTGTCCTCGCCGTATTTGCGCGCGGTGTAGTTAATCATTTCGGCCCGGCGGTCATCCGGGTAATCGAGGTCGATGTCCGGCATACTGACACGGCCCGGATTGAGGAATCGCTCGAAGATCAGGCTGTTCTGAATCGGGTCGATGCTGGTGATGCCGAGGCTGTAGGCGGCCAGGCTGCCCGCGCTGGAACCGCGCGCGTTCCACCAGATATCCGCCTCGCGGGCGTACTCACACAAATCCCACACGATCAGAAAGTAGGTATCGAACCCCATATCGTGGATGATCTTGAGTTCGTGATTGAGCCGGTCACGCAGGACGGGGTCCTGAAGCGCGTTGTCGCCAAAGCGCCAGCGCAGGCCCTTTTCGCACAGGTAGCGCAGGTAGGTTTCAGCCGTATGACCTTCCGGCACAGGGAATACCGGCAGGTGATAGCCCTGAGGATCGAGATTGACCTCGCACATCTCCGCAATCAGGCGTGTGTTTTTGAGCGCCTCGCCATCGCGGATATGCCCGAAAAATCGCCACATATCCGCCTGCGAGCGCAGATGATAGCTGGGGTCGGACATGCGCAGGCGGTTGGTGTCGCCTTTCAGCGCGGTGGTCTGAATGCACAGCAGCGTGTCGTGCGGGTCGTAATCGTCCTCCATGACGTAATGCACGTCGTTGGTAGCGACGAAGGGTGTATCGGCAAAGTCACGGTTTTCGATCAGCCAGCGATTGACCTGTTCCAGTTCAGGAATGTCGTGGTGCTGCAATTCGAGGAAAAAGTTTTCCTTGCCGAACACGTCCCGATACCAGCCGATGAGGTCGCGGGCATGGTCGTCCTGACCGGCCATAATCATGCTCGGAATCTGCGCGGCGAGGCAGCCGCTGGTAGCGATCAGGCCCTCGGCGTGGGCTGCCAGAAAGTCACGGTCAATACGCGGGTTGTAATAGAAGCCTTCCAACTGGGCGGCGCTGGCGATTTTGAGCAGGTTCTGATAGCCGGTCTGGTTCTTCGCCAGCAGCAGCAGATGAAACGCCTTGCGATCCAGATTCGAATCCCGATCCTGCATCCTGCGCGGCGCGAGGTAAGCCTCCACGCCGATAATCGGTTTGACGCCGGCATTCTTGCAGGCGCGGTAAAAGTCGATGACGCCGAACATCGCGCCGTGATCGGTGATCGCCAGCGACTCCATGCCGAGGTCTCTGGCCCGGCTGACCAGTTGGTCGATCCGGCTGAGGCCATCCAGCAGTGAGTATTGCGTGTGGACATGAAGATGCACAAAATCGTGTTGCGACATAGGGCTTCCAGATGATCTGCGGTCTGCCCACCATTATAGCACCCCTGCGTTCATTGTAACGCCGATTCAGTCTGATACGCCGCCTCGACCATGTCGCCGGGGTCGAACAACTGCTTGAATTCGCGTACCGAGGCTGCGCGGGTTTCGGCTCCGACATCGGACATCAAAAATACCCGTTCGCCAAAATCGCCAATCTCCTGCACCACCCATTCGTAACGGTAATACGCCAGCGCCAGCCGGTTAATTGCAGCCGCGCCGTAACCCTTCAGGAACAGGTTGGCTTCGCGCGGCTGCGTCCGGTCATCGCCGACGACAAACATCAGATCGCGCTCGATGGGCGCGAGCAGGACGTTATCCCAATCGACGATGTGCAGTTCGCCCCGCGCATCCAGCAGGATATTGGCCGTGTGAATATCGCTGTGGCACAGGACGAACTCCGGCGGCTGGTGCTGGAGCATTCGGCCCAGGGCTTCCGTGCGCTCGACAATCCGGCGAATTTCATCGCGCCGTGTCTGCCAGAAGGCGGCGAGTTCGCGCTGGTAGGGGCCGCCATAATCCCCCGCATCAATCTTCGCCTGCAGCCGCCTGACCATGTGGCTCCATTGGGGCACGAATGTCTCCTGCTTGATCTGACCGGCCAGTTCAGCGGAAAGGGGAGTCATGTGGATGCGTTTCAATACTGCGCCGAATTCGACCCACTGCTGTTCCGTCAGACCGGCCTCCATGCCGGCTCGACCCTCGATGTACGGGTATAAAATCAGGGCGAAATCGTCCACAGCGGCCCACAGCGCGCCAGTGACAGCCGGCAGCGGCCCGACCACCTGCGCGATGCCCCGATCCCGCAGATAATGGGGGACGGTCAGCGCCGGTTCGTATAACGGGCCGCGCCTGACTTTCAGAAAGCGCGCGCTGCCATCGGCAAGCTGCGCCCGGTAGGCCCACGCAGCAGCATCGCAGCCGATGGGCAGAAAGTCGATTTCGGCCACGCGCAGATCATAGTTTTCGCGCAGGCAGGCGATGATGGTTTCATCGGCTAATGCTGGCTTTTCAAGCATCGTTGGATTTTATCCCCGCCGCTGGACACAGCCCTGACCCCGCCAGTACAATTTCCCTACAGTACCTATAAGCGCAGTTTGCAGAATCGGACTACACTGAAATTATGCCAGAATTACCGGAAGTGGAAACCGTGGTTCGTGGTTTACGCGCACCCCTGATCGGGCGTCGGGTGGAGCGAATGTGGTGTCACTGGGGCCGCACCATTCACAGCCCTGACCCGGACGAGTTTGCCGCGCGCATCGCCGGGCAGACGTTCCGCGCCATCAACCGCCGCGCCAAATATATCCTGTGCGAACTGGATACGGATACGCTCGTCGTGCATCTGAAGATGACCGGGCGGCTGTACGTTACCGGCGAAGACGCGGTACACGACGCAGACAAATGGGTGCGCTTTGGCCTGCAGTTGGATGCCGGCCAGCAGCTTCGTTTTTCGGATGCCCGCAAATTTGGCAGAGTCTACCTGACGGACAATCCCGACACCATCACCGCCGCGCTTGGCCCGGAACCGCTGGCCGATGATTTTACGCCGCAGGTGCTTCAGGGACGTTTGCAGGGTCGCCAGCGAGCCATCAAGGCGCTGCTGCTCGATCAGACTTTTATCGCCGGGGTGGGCAATATCTACGCTGATGAGGCGCTGCACCGCGCCCGAATTCACCCGCTGCGCCGTGCCGATTCTCTGACCGGCTCCGAGACGATCCGGCTGTACACTGCGATTCGGGCTGCGCTGCAAGCGGGTATCGACTACGAAGGCGCCAGTATCAACTGGTATCGCAAACCTGATGGCACACCCGGCGAATCGCAGCATCATTTTTATGTCTATGGTCGCGCCGGGCAGCCCTGTCTCAACTGTGGTCATCCCATCGAAAAAATCCGGCTGGCGCAGCGCGGTACGCATTTCTGCCCGGTCTGCCAGCCTCATTCGTCCGATGAGTAAATGGTTGCATCCTATGGAATGGTCATCTGTTTTCATACTGGCTCAGGCCGGCCCCAGCTTTGAGGATTTTTTCCGGCAGATACCCACCGGCCTGATTCTGATGTTCTGCGGGACGGGTATCATCCTGCTGGTCGTCATGGTGCTGATCGTCCGCGCCCGCACCCAGCGCGCCGAACGCACGCGCATTGAACATCCGCATATTCCCGTATCGAGCGCGGCCAGATCGGCAGGTTCCAGCGCCGAACTGGCCGATCTGCCGGACCTCGATCTGCTGGTGGAGACCCCCGCCGCGCCACCGGCTGCCGTTGAATCCACCCCTGTTCGTACTGCCCGCAAAGACACCTTTCAGGTTAATCTATCGGATGGGAACAGGGCGCAGGCGGTGGAAGTCGTCACCATTCTGCGCGATGTGGTGGACGGCGGGTTGATTATCCAGATGGGCGACCGGGCGTACCGCGATCTGAGCACCGATGAAGGTTTCCGTGACACTTTTCTGAAGATCATGCGCGAACTTTCGCCGGTGGCGGCGCAGGCGACCGGGAAAAAGCCGCCAACAGGCGAACTCAGATCTGCTGACACTCCGCCCCCCGCTTCGGCATCTGATACTCCGCCGACCACCAGCCCGAAAGCGACGCCTTCGCTGCGCGATCTGCTGGTCGAGGGTGAATTGGAAACCGACGACGAACCGGCCATCGCCGCGCCGCGTTCGGCTGCGCCACCGCCGCCTGCCGCCGATGGAACCATGCCCGGTGACCTGCCGCGCTACAGCCTCGACGACCAGCCGCAGGTGGTCAAAAAGCGCAGCGGTCTGCTGGGCCGCCAGAAGACGGAATATGTCCCCGTCCCCGAACTCAACCTGGCGGACGCTATCGAGAATTATTTGCAGCACAAACTGCGGCACACCGATGATTTTGCCGGACGCACCATTCACGTTCACCCTGCGCCCGATGGCGGCGTGGCGATTGAGGTCGATGGCGCGTTTTACGACAGCGTCGGCGATGTCACCGATAACGATGTGCGCGCCTTTCTGTCCCAGACCATTCAGGAATGGCAGGCGCGCAACACCCGCAGTTGAGCCTTACTGGCGAATAGTTCTCAGACCCTTACGACACTGCGCCCTCATCCGGCTGCGGTGGCGGCATTTCGTCTGCCGGCGCGGGCGCTTCTGGTTTGCGCGTCAGGCGTCCGATTTCTCCCTGCGCACGCTGAGCCAGTTCCCGAAACTTGTCGCTCACCTGATCGAGCCGGGCGGTCATTTCCGGGTTTGGCTCCAGCCCGGCGGTTTCGCGATGATAGGCCGCGATCATCGCCGCCATAGCAAACGAATCGCCCACGGCTGTTTTAATCAGGTAGGACAGGATCAGCGTAAAGATGATGGCCCAGCCGGCAAGCTGTGGCGAAATAGCCGCCAGTAAAAGGCCCACCGGCGCGGAAAACAGGATCAGCGCCACGATGAACGGCAGATAGCTCAGAATCATCAGGGCGATGGCGTTCATCAGAAGCGGCTTCCACACCATCGCGTACAGCGTGACCCCATCGCGCGCGTTGGCCCAGACGTTTTTCTCCTGCTGGATAAAGCTGCGCGACAGCACAGCTTCGTCGATATAGGTCATGGCAAACTGAATCACTCGATTGATGATCTTCACCAGCGTGCGGATGGAATCACTGGGCA
>Ga0079224_100014648_pt1 | contig 10962 bp, 9 predicted proteins | sample Stecom2015_FD_80414 | JGI IMG/M metagenome (GOLD analysis project Ga0079224, IMG submission 80414) | Agricultural soil microbial communities from Utah to study Nitrogen management - Steer compost 2015 | ecosystem: Environmental > Terrestrial > Soil > Agricultural land | place: USA: Utah...
CGAGCGGCTGGAGAGACGCTTCCTTCGTGATCAGGAACGGCCACAGGAACTCGTTCCACGGCCCGATGAAGGTGATCAGCGCGACGGTCGCGATGGCCGGCTTCACCAGTGGCACTGCGATGGAGAACAGGATCCTCAGCTCGGACGCGCCATCGATGCGTGCGGCCTCGAAGAGCGACTCGGGCAGCGACATGAAGAACTGCCGGAAGATGAACACAGCCGTGGTGTTGATGAGGAACGGCAGCATCATCCCCAGGTACGTGTCACCGAGGCCGTAGGTGCGGGTGATCTGCACGTACAGCGGGATCATGAGCAGCTGGAACGGGATCGCCTGGACACCGATCATGATCGCGAACAGGGCATTGCGCCCGAACCACTTCAGGCGTGAGAGCGCGTAGCCCGCGAGCATGCCGAAGCTGAGCGTGCCGGCGAGGACGCCGAGCGTGAAGATCAGCGAGTTCAGCAGGGAACGGCCGAGGTTCAGCCGGGAGTTGATGTCTGCGAAGTTCTGAGTGGTCCACCCACCGGTCGGGATGAGATCAGCCGGGGATGATGTCGGGCTCTCCTGGAAGGCTCCGACCGCCATGAACCAGAACGGGAACACGAAGGCGAGCGCGACCACGGTGAGCACGGCGTACAGTGCGATCGAGGATCCGCGAGTGCCGGTGCGGGCGTGCACCGTGGTGTCGCGTGCGGGGCGTCGGGACATGTCAGTCCTCCTTCCCGGCGCGGGAGGCGAGCATGGACAGCAGTCCGATGAGGATCACGAGCATCACGCCGATCGCGGAGGCCACGTCGGGGTTCGTCTGCTGGATGCCCTTCTGGTAGATGAGCAGGACCGGTGTGGCGGAGGCGCCGTCGGGGCCGCCGCCGTTGGTGAGCAGGTACGGCTCGGTGAAGAGGTTCGCGCCGGTGATGATCGCGAGGATCAGCACCAGGGCGGTCACCGACTTCACTCCCGGCACGGTCACGTTCCGGAATCGACCCACCACCCCCGCGCCGTCCATGGCGGCGGACTCGTAGAGCTCCTTGGGGATGTTCTGCAATGCGGCCAGGTAGAGCAGGATGTAGAAGCCCAGCTGCTTCCAGGTCACGTACAGCGCGATCGACGGCATCGCCAGCGAGCTGTTGACGAGCCAGGAGGGATCCGGAGCGAGAGGGCCGAGGATCGTGTTGACCAGGCCGTCGGAGGAGAACAGCAGCATCCACACGCCGATCAGCGAGACGCTGGCCGTGACGTACGGGATGTAGAACGCGACTCGGAACACGGAGGCGAAGCGGATCACCCGGTTCAGCGCGCTCGCGAGCACCAGCGAGAGCAGAGCGGTGAGCGGCACGTTGATCACGAGGAACACTGCGATGTTCCCGAAGGACTGCTGCACCTGTGAATCGGTGATGGCGCTGACGTAGTTCTGGAGGCCGACGAACGGGTGCTCGACCACTGCTGTCGGGGCGGTGAAGAAGTAGTCGTGGAAGGAGATCCAGACGGCCTGGATCAACGGCCACGCCATCACTGCGGCGAGGAACACCACGTACGGCGCCGCGAGCAGCAGCCCCAGCGGCTGGGCCCCGAGCTTCCCTCCCAGGGGGAGATTGCTTCTCGGGGCCCGGCGGCGGGCCTCTGGAGTCGTGGTGGTCATACTCATTCCTTGACGAGCTGATCGATCTTCTCGGCGGCGTTCTGGAGGGAGGTCTCCACGTCTTCCTTCCCGAAGATCACGGACTTGGAGTACTCGTCCCGGAAGGTCTGCCACACCTCGATCGAGTTGGGCACGTTGGGGACGTCCACCACGCGCTCGGCCTGTGAGGCGAACGCGACGTAGTCAGGATTCGCGGAGAAGTAATCGCCGTAGGCGTCCTCGAGACCGGTGCGAAGAGGCATCTGCCCGGTTGCCTCGAGGAACTTGCCGTCCTGCTCCTCGGAAGTAGCGAACTTCAGAAAGTCCCAGGCGGTGGCCTGGTTCTTCGACGTCGTGAACATCGAGACGTTCTTGGAGTCCGCGAAGGTCTTCACAGACTCGGCATCCATGCCGTCCTTGGTCGGCACGGGCATGAAGCCCAGCGGGAAGGCGTCCTTGTAGGAGGAGATGGCCCAGGGGCCAGCGGACTGCATCGCGGTGGTCTTGGCCGACATCGCGTCGTCCGTAGAGGCCTCCTTCGGAGCGAGTCCATCCTTGTAGATCTGCGCCCAGAAGTCGGCGACCGCGAGGCCGTCGTCGGAGACGAAGGTTGAGGCGCCGTCCTCGACGAGCTGCTTGCCGTCGGACTGGGCGATGTACAGCGGGTAGAAGTCGAACCAGGGCTGGTAGAACTCACTGGTGGGGGAGGGCCAGATCGCGGCCTTCGCTGCCCCGGACTCGACGATCTTCCGTGCTCCCTCGAGGAAGCTGTCGAAGGTGTCCATCCCGGGGTTCTCGGGATCGAGACCTGCCTTGGTGAAGAGATCCTTGTTGTACATGATCATCACGGGGTTCGACTTCCATGGAAGCAGGTAGTACTTCCCGTCGGCGTCGGCGTAGCCCTTGGCGACCTCGGCGCCGGAGCGGCCCTCGATGTAGCTGGCGCCGTCCTCGAAGGTGCTGAGGTCGACGAGACCACCCTGCTTGACCCAGCCCGGAGCAGCAGCCGTGGAGATGTTGAAGATGAGATCCGGAGTGGTGCCAGCGGTGATCGCCGCGGTGATGGCCTCCTCGGAGCTCTGACCAGCAGGGATCTCCTGGGCCTCGACCTTCTCATCGGGGTGGTCGGCATTCCATGCCTCAACCATCGCCTTGCCCCAGGCGACTTCCTGCTCGTTGTTGGACAGCCAGATCTTGATCGGGCCGCGTGCCTCCTGCGAAGCGTTGCCGCCCCCGCCGTCGCTGCCTCCACAGGCGGCGAGAGTGGTGGCAACGATCGGAGTGGCGATCGCGGCAGTGGTGAAGGTGCGTCGGTTGATGTTCATCGGTGAACTCCTCAGGTGAGATGCGTACTCAGTGGCGCGGCGGCGGCGCGATGCTGCCGCGGGGAACGACGGTGGTGTGGTCTGCCAGGGCGTGCTCGGGTTCCTCCCCGGCGAGAACGGCCAGGAGGGTGCGGACGGCGAGTTCTCCGCGCTGGGCGGCGCCGGTGGAGACGGTGGTGAGCCCAGGGGAGAGGTGCGCGGCGAGCTCGCTGTCGTCGTATCCGGAGAGCGAGAGGTCCTCGGGGACTCGAAGTCCACGGCTCCGTGCGAGGGAGAGCCCGGCCATCGCCATCATGTCGTTGGCGTAGATGATCGCGGTCGGTGGCTGAGGTCCATCGAGCAGTCGCGACGTGCAGTCCCGGCCGGACGCGGCGGTGAAATCGCCTTCGAGTACGAGGTGGCCATCCAGGCCGTGTGCCCGCATCGCGGCGGTGAAGGCATCGCGACGGATCCGTCCATGGACGTAGCGCACTGGGCCGGCCACGTGCGCTATCCGTTCGTGTCCGGATGCAGCCATGAGGCGGACCAGTTCGGTGATCGCCGGGACGTCGTCGGAGTAGACGGCAGGCAGCCCGGCGGTCTCTCCCACGGCGGGTTCACGGGCGGTGAGGACCACTGCAGGGAGATCTAGCCGCTTCATCAGGGCGAATCGCGGATCGTCGATCTCGACGTCGAGCAGGATGACTCCATCCGCTCGCCCTGCTGCGAGGCGCTCGTATACGGCGTTCTCCGCCTCGCGGGTCGCGACGGCGTGGAGCATCAGTCCCATGTCGTGCTCGGCGAGAACTCGCTCGCACCCAGAGATGAACTTCGCGAAGAAGTGATCGGTGGCCAGAACTTCGGGATCGCGTGCCACGACGAGGCCTACTGCCCCTGTGCGAGAAGTGGCGAGCGCGCGAGCACTGTGGCTCGGGGTCCAACGCAGTTCTTCGGCGGCGTCGAAGATTCTGCGACGGGTCGCCTCGGAGACCGGCCGCTTTCCGGAATATGCGAGGGAGACGGTGCCCTTGGTGACGCCCGCACGCTCTGCGACATCGCCGATCGTGGCTCTGCGGCTCTGGACCATCAGGTCACCTCCTTCGCTGCCTGCGCCGGCCGCATCCTTGCGCAAACCGGTTTGATAAGTCACTATCAAACCGGTTTGTCCGGCGCGTGTCAACACCTCGACTTTGCTCGAGGCGACCGCGCACAGATCCTCACCGTGGAGGCCACCGTGTTCACCCGCCGCACCTTGCTCCGCTCGACAGCTCTCGTTGCCGCATCAGCCCCGGCAGCTCCTGCGCTCGCCGCACCGAAGAAGGGGCCTGCCGCGAGCAGGCTCACCAACCTCTCCCACCTCCGGTTCCTGCTCGATGACGTGCCGCTACCTGCCCAGGGCGGTCACTCCTCATTCGACGGCGCCAGTCAGGGGTTCGCCCCCTGGACCTACGCCGATCGCCACGACGACGGCACGTTCAGCCCCGTCGGCGGGGGAGACCTCGACTCCGCGACCGGGTACTGGAGCCAGGGCGCATTCAATGCAGACGACATCTCCCGCGCAGCGGTGGTGTTCCTCCGCGCGTACTCCGCCTTCGGCGACGGCGCTGATCTCGATGCAGCCAGAGGCCTGCTGCGCACTCTCACCTATCTCCAGGTGGACTCCGGGAAGAACGTCGGCAACGTAGTGCTCTGGCAGCAGCCCGACGGCTCACTGAATCGCAGCGCGATCCCTGTCGAGCTGCCCGACCCCTCTGACTCCGATGAGTCCTACTGGCTCGCACGCACCGTCTGGGCGCTCGGCGAAGGCATTGCGGTGTTCAACGGGCTCGACGATGACGTCGTGGACGCCCTCGCAGGGCGCCTTCACCTTGCTCTGGATGCTCTTGAGCGAGCCTCTCTCGGGCGTTACGGCGAGTGGGAGTCCGCCGACGGTGTGCGGATTCCGGCCTGGCTCATCGCAGGCGGTGCGGACGCCAGCGGCGAAGCCGTGCTCGGCCTCATCGCCGCGCGGCAGGCACTCCCCGGCGATTCTCGCATCTCAGCCGCTCTGGACCGCTACGTCGAAGGGATCACGGCGATGGCCTCAGGGAGCGTCGGCCAGTGGCCATTCGGTGCGATCCTCCCCTGGACCGGATCCCAGACGTTCTGGCACGCCTGGGGCGGGCTCGCCCCGGCAGCGCTCGCGCTTTCCGGCGAGCTCGCAGCGGTTGATGCCGCGATCAATGATGCCGGCGTCTTCACGCCACAGGTGCTCACGTCCGGTGGCCCCCACAACGCGTGGACTCCTCTCCCTGGCGAGGCGCAGATCGCCTACGGGGTGCACGGTCGCGTCGCCACGCTGCTGGCCGCGGCCGAGGCGACCGGTGGCCGAGGCCTCCGAGAACTTGCTGCGCTGACAGCAGGATGGTTCTTCGGCGCGAACCCCGCCGGGGAGCAGGTCTACGATCCGTCGACAGGCGTGACGGTGGATGGGATCGAGGTGGACGGGCGGATTAACCGGAACTCCGGTGCCGAGTCAACCATCCATGCCCTCCTCACCATGATCGCGCTCGACGAGGATGCCGAGCTCTCCCGCGTAGCTCAGCGCCTCGGCACCACTCCGGAGGTGGAGGGAATGCTCTGGCTGCCAGCGGAGGAAGCGCAGCTCGATGGAGACGCAAGCGTGGTCACTCCCGAGAGTGCGTGGACCGGGGAATCGAACTGGCACGGGGACTACGTGCTCGCAGGGCCCGGCGGGACGGTGCGGTTCTCCCTCTCCGGGGAAGTGCTCGATGCGGTCACCGCCGGGGGAGCCACAGCGCATCCACTTCTTCACCGCCTGGCCGAGGATGCCGGCGCCTCGGACTGGACCGCGATCGCCGCGGATGGCACCCGCACCCCACTCGGCTCGCTGGAGTTCGGTGGTGCTGGTGACCGAGGTGTCACCGAATGGGATGGGTTGCTGAAGCCGTACGCCCTCGAGGCTGATTTCCCGCCCACCACTGTCGAGATCGAGTGTGTCGCGGACGGGCGTCTGGAGCTGGATGAGCTGATGATCCTGCCCGCCGCGACCACCGCCAAGTTCCCCACGAAGGAGGGCGGCGCCATGACTCTGCACGTGGCGACCAGAGCAGCGAAGCTCGGGGTGGAATCCGGAGAGACCGGGAGCGCCTACACGCCGGACGGCCGCAGGATCGGCCCCGTGAACCACGGGCGGCGGAGCGTCGAGGCTGGACAGTTCGCGGTGGTTTCCAGCTGAGGCCTACGCCCCGACCCCTCTCACCAGATCCCGCATCCCCGCGACCTCCACGTCCGCCCCTCCGCGGTCCCACCGCACCCGATCACAAACGCCCCGAGCGCGTGCCCGGCGGCGACCCCGGAGGGGGAGTCCTCGAGCACCACGACCTGGCCCGGCTCGAGCTGCTCGGCATCGACCCCGAGCAGCTCGGGCCCGCGCCGGAAGCCCTCGGGGTCGGGCTTGCCCTGGCGCACGTCCTCGATCGTCACCACGACGGGTATCTCGCGGGTGAGGCCGAGGTCGGCGAGGACGGGCTCGATCATGCGGCGCAGGGTCCCGGTGACGATGGCGAGCGGGATGCCGCGTGCGTGCAGGGCGCGCACCACCTCGAGGTGCGCGGCCGGGACGCGGGGCCGTTCCCGGCACGCCTCCACGTACGCGGCGGTCACCTCGTCGAGGAGCGCGCCGGTCGTGACCGCCTCGGCACGACTCACGAGGAGCGCCGCGGCGATGTCCTCCTCGCTGCGACCGAGCAGGGCGGCGTACTCGCCGGGCGCGAGCGGGGCGAGGTCGAGGGCGGCGAGGGCGCGGGCGTAGCAGTCCTCGAGGAGGTCCTCGTCCAGGGACAGGGTGCCGTTGAAGTCCAGCAGCACGGCTGTCGCGGAGAGGAGCTTCTCGACGGCGAGGGCGCGGGGGTCACCATTCATGGTCGAGGTTCCTCGTCGGGCCGACGGACGGGGTGTCGTGCAGGGCGGCGACCTCATGGCCGGCCTCCCACCTGGCCTCGGTGACGCCGAGCAGCTCGAGCAGCAGCGGGGTGACGTCCTCGCTGCGCAGCGGTCCGCGGCCCTCCCCGCGACCGCCCGCGCCGCCGGCGCCGTCGGCCCCACCCGCACCCCCTCGCTCCCGCAGCTCGCCGAGCTCGCGCGCCACCACCGTCTCGCCTGCGCGGAGGAGCTGACCGCTCTCGCACAGGCGCAGCCCTCACAGCCTCTCGTCGTCCCCTGACCACCCACCCCGACAGCACATCCCGCACCACCTGCAGTTCCGCCACCACCAGCAGTTCCCATACTCAGGAGTTCACCATGACGCATCCCCGTCTCTCCCGTAGTTCCGCGCTCGGCCTCGGCGCGGCGGCAGGTTCGCTGGCACTGTTCACCGGCTGCTCGACCAGCACCTCCGGCTCCGGATCCGGCGGGGGCAAGGAGGGTGGGATCTCCCTGTGGATCTGGCCCGAGGGCTTCGCCGACGACGTCGTCGCCGACATCACCGAGCGCTTCCCCGACGCCGGCTTCACCCAGACCGTGCAGGGCGGCGACTTCAAGCAGAAGCTCCAGACGACCCTCCAGGCCGGGAAGGGTCTGCCCAACATCACCGGCATCAAGGGCGAGGACATCGCCCACTTCTCGAGCGTCGCCGAGTACTTCGTGGATCTCAACACACTCGGCGCCGAGGACCACAAGGGCGAGTACGCGGACTGGAAGTGGGAGCAGGCCACCACCAAGGACGGCAAGCAGCTCGGCATTCCGATCGATATCGGCCCCACTGCCATGTTCTACCGCTACGACATCTTCGAGCAGAACGGACTCCCCTCCACTCCGGAGGACCTCGCCGCCGCGATCCGCGAGTGGGAGCAGCTCTTCGATCTCGGCAAGCATCTCAACGCCGCGGACAAGGACACCTACATCATCCGGAACCTCTCCGGTGTCTTCGATCTGGCCTGGCGCCAGAGCGGCAAGGCCTTCATCGACGAAGAGGGCGCGTTCATCGGCGCGGACTCCCACATCCGCCAGGCCTGGGACCTCGCGATCTCCGCGCACGACGCGGGCATCAACGCGGCGCTCGAGTCCAACACCCCCGACCTCGCCGCGGCCGTCGCCGCCGGCAAGCTGCCAGCGGACTTCGGCGCCTCCTGGCACCTCGCCGACCTCATCGTCGACGCCCCGGACACCTCCGGGAAGTGGCACGTCTGCGAGCACCCCGGCGACGCCGCGAACCTCGGCGGCTCCTTCCTGGGCATCCCGGCGGACGTCGAGGACCAGGAGCAGGCCTTCGAGATCATCCTTGCGCTGCTGGACGCGAAGAATCTTGCTCGCGAGTACACACACTCCGGGAACTTTCCCGCGAACCTCGAGGCGATGGAGTCCCCCGAGGTGCAGGGCGAGGTCGAGTTCCTCGGCGGCCAGGTCGCCGGCAAGGTGTTCGCCCACGCCGCCGAGTACGTCCGCCCCCTCTACGAGGACCCGGCCGACGGCACCGTCAACGCCCCGTTCTACGCCGAGCTCGCGCTCGTCGAGGCGAGCGGCAAGGACCCGGCGAAGGCCTGGGACGCGGCCGTGTCCGAGGCCGAGCGGCTCGCGGAGCAGAACGGGATCACGGTCGCCTGACATGACGAGCACGCCGTCCCCGCAGGTCCTCCCACCCCGCCCCGCCGGCGACCGCGGCCGGCGGGGCGGGGGACGCCCCACCGACCCCGGCACCCTCGGCGTGCGCGGGAGGCGTGCGCGCCCGATGTACCTCGCGGTCGCCCCCTACTTCCTGCTCTTCGCGGTCTTCAGCGCGATCCCGATCGTCTTCACGATGTTCCTCGCGTTCACGGACTGGCGCGGCATCGGGGAGTGGAACGTCATCGGCCTGGAGAACTTCTCCTACCTGATCCACGACCCCCTGTTCTGGAAGTCGCTGAAGAACACCCTGATCCTCTGGGTGATGTCCACGGTCCCGTGCCTCACCCTGGCGACCCTGCTCGCCCTCGCGCTGAACGCCTCGGTGCGCTTCTCCACGGTGTACCGGGTCGCCTATCTGGTCCCGAACATCACCTCGCTCGTGGCGATGGGCATCCTGTTCAGCTCGATCTTCTCCTCGAACTTCGGCATCGCGAACGCGATGCTGAACCTCGTGGGGATCGACTCCGTGCGCTGGCTGCAGACGGAGTGGGGGATCAAGATCGCGATCTCCACCTTGTCCGCGTGGAGCTTCGTGGGCTACAACGCCCTGATCATCCTCGCGGGCCTGCAGTCGATCGAGAAGCAGGTGTACGAGGCCGCGCAGCTGGACGGCGCCGGGCCCGTGCGGACCTTCTTCTCCATCACGCTGCCGATGCTGCGCCCCATCGTCCTGTTCATCACGATCATGTCGACCATTGGCTCGCTGCAGAGCTTCACCGAGTCCCAGGTGATGACGTCCTCGCAGGGCGGGGGAGCCTCCTCCGCCGGCGGCGTCGGCAACTCGGGGCTGACCATGGTGCTGTACTTCTACTCCGTCGCGTTCCAGGAGAACCGTTACGGGTACGGCGCCACCATCGCGTGGGGCGTGATGGTCGTGGTCATCGTCTTCACGATCATCAACTGGTTCGCCACCCGGGAGCGCTCACGATGACCCTTGCCCCGACCCCCACCCGCCCTCGCGCCGAGGAGCGCGCCCCGGCGGCGCGTCGCCCGCGGCTGCGCCCGGGCCGCGTGATCCGCCACGTCCTGCTGCTCCTCGGAGCGCTCGTGTCGATCTTCCCGTTCTACTGGATGATCGTGCTGTCCAGCCACCGCTCCGCGGCGATCTTCGAGTTCCCGCCGCCGCTGCTGCCCGGCGACCGCTTCATGGAGAACTTCACCCGGGTGATGGACTCGGTGAACGTGTGGGCCGCGATGGGCAACACCGTGGTCGTCGCCTCGACGGTGACGTTCTTCGTGCTGCTGATCGACTCGCTGGCCGCCTTCGCGTTCGCGAAGTTCTCCTTCCGCGGCAAGAACGTCCTGTTCCTGCTGGTCATGCTCACGTTCCTGCTGCCCTCGCAGCTCGCGACCATCCCGCAGTTCCTCATGATGACGGAGCTGGGCTGGGTGGGGGAGCTGAAGTCCGTGATCGTCCCCTCGCTCGCCGGCGCGTTCGGGATCTTCTGGCTGCGCCAGTTCTTCCAGAACTCCGTGCGGACCGAGCTCATCGAGGCGTCGACGATCGACGGCTGCGGCTTCTTCCGCCAGTACTTCCACGTCGCCCTGCCCTCGGGACGCTCCGCGATGGCGTTCCTGGGCATGTTCACGTTCATCGGCTCGTGGAACGACTTCATGTGGCCGCTCATCGTGCTCAACGACCCCGACCGCCTCACCCTCCAGGTGGCGCTGTCCCAGCTGCAGACCACCCACGGCACCGACTACGGCATGCTCATGATGAGCGCGCTCATCGCCGTGGTCCCGCTGATCCTCGTGTTCATCATCGGCGCGAAGCAGTTCATCGCCGGGATCACGGACGGGGCGGTGAAGTAGAGGGCTCTGCTCCCGAGCAGGGGACTGATCGGGGCCAGCGGGCAGTGGGCGTCGTGTGACAGCCTGGGGCGATGTCACGCCCTATGCAGGTCTCCGACAGCATCGAGATCGACGCCGACCCGATGACTATCTACCGCCAGCTCGCCGACCCCTCCCTGATGGGGCGCTGGAGCCCGGAGAATCTGGGCACCGCCGCGCCCGGGCGCGGCCCGCTCACGGTGGGCGAGGAGTTCGTGGGCCGCAACCGGCGCGGTCCCGGACGCTGGTCCACCGCCTGCACCGTGATCGCCGCCGAGCCGGGGGAGAGGTTCGCGTTCCGGGTGCACCGGATTGGTCTTCGCAGGCCGCTGCTGCGAGGCACGATCGCGACCTGGAGCTACACCCTCGAGCCGGTGGGTGCGCGGCGCTGCCGCGTCACCGAGACCTGGCAGGACGACAGGAGGGGATGGCCGGACGCCTGGGCGGCGCGGTTCGATCGACTGGTCACCCGGGGCAGCACCTTCGATCAGTTCCAGGCGGTCAACATCCGCCGCACCCTGGAGCGACTGAAGGCGGATCTGGAG
>Ga0079224_100014649_pt1 | contig 10962 bp, 9 predicted proteins | sample Stecom2015_FD_80414 | JGI IMG/M metagenome (GOLD analysis project Ga0079224, IMG submission 80414) | Agricultural soil microbial communities from Utah to study Nitrogen management - Steer compost 2015 | ecosystem: Environmental > Terrestrial > Soil > Agricultural land | place: USA: Utah...
CCCGTCCGACGAAGCGATCGAGCTGTTCCACGCCGCACCCGGCGGCGTCCGCACCACGGAGGCCTTCTCCTCCACCAACCGCTGGTCCTCCCTGGACACCGACGCGGAGAACGGCTGCATCCGGGACGTCGCGCACGCCTACACCGCCGACGGCGGCCTGGCCGTGCTGCGCGGCAACCTCGCCGAGGACGGCGCGGTGATCAAGACCGCCGGGGTGGAAGAGGAGCTGTGGCGCTTCCAGGGACCGGCCCGCGTGGTGGAAAGCCAGGAAGAAGCGGTCTCGGTCATCCTGAACAAGGAGATCCAGCCCGGGGAAGTCCTGGTGGTCCGCTACGAAGGCCCCGCCGGCGGCCCGGGCATGCAGGAGATGCTGCACCCCACCGCCTTCCTCAAGGGCGCCGGACTCGGCAAGAAGTGCGCCCTGATCACCGACGGCCGGTTCTCCGGCGGCAGCTCCGGCATCTCGGTCGGCCACATCTCGCCGGAAGCCGCCAACGGCGGCACCATCGGCCTGGTCGAGAACGGCGACCAGATCCTCATCGACGTCCGGAAGCGCAAGCTCCAACTGCTGGTCGACGACGAGGTGCTGGCCGAGCGCCGCGCCAAGATGGAAGCCAGCGAACACCCGTGGCAGCCGGCGAACCGGCAGCGCCCGGTCTCGGCCGCCCTGCGCGCCTACGCCCGGCTGGCCACCTCGGCCTCCTACGGCGCGGTTCGCGACGTCAACAAGTGACCGGCGCAGCGAAACGGGGCTTCCGGGTCCACCCCGGAAGCCCCGTTCTCCCGCGACATCCAGCTCAGCGCAACACCAGCACCACCGCGGCCGCCACCACGGCCAGCACCAGACCGATCACCCCGAACACCCCGGGACGGCGCGACCACGCGCGACCGCGGTCCAACGCCACCCGGCCCGGCCCGGCGAACATCAACCCGAAAGCGACCGCGGCCAGCACCGCCTCGTACTCCACCCCGTTGGGCAGGAAGAAGCCGTTGCCCGCGTGGAGCACCACGGCACTGCCCATCACCCCGAGGATCCCGGCCGCGGCCAGCGGGGTGAACAACCCGAGCACCAGCAGCGCGCCGGCGAGCACCTCGGTGCCACCGGTGATCTGAGCGAGCAGCTCCGTCTGCTCGAACCCCAGGTCGGCGAGCATCCGGGCGAACCCGTCCGGCCCGGGGCCGCCGAGAACGCCGAACAACTTCTGGGCGCCGTGCGCCAGGAAAACGCCGCCCAGCACCAGCCGGACGACCAGCAGACCGAGATCCGCGCTCGCGCTCCAACCGAGCGACGCGCGCTCCTGCAGCTCACCGAACCCCGGTCCCTCCCGCAGATCCTGCGGGGACAGCGACTCCGCAGCGGTGTAGCCGTCATCGTCGTAGTAGTTGTACTGCTGGGTGGACGGGCCCTGGCCCACCCCGGGCTGCGTTCCCGGGGGAGGGACCTGTCCCCCTCTGCTGGGGCGGTCGTCGTGGATGCTCACGCCGGCAGAGGCTAGGGGATGCCCGCGGGGCGCTGAACCGCTTTTCCGGGAAACGTTGCCCAGCGCGTGACTACTTCGATATCAACCGAGCGCAACTGAACAACCTGGTTAACCAATTCGGAGCAGCGCCGCCGCAGCTGCGGAGCCGCCAGGTTCACCTCGACCTCACAGGAACCAAGTACTCTCGGGAAACGTGACGGCCAGGCGCAACTGGAACCTGCGTTCCGCGGCGGCGAGCACCATGATCTGCGCGCTGCTGGCCGGCTGCGCACAATTCCCGGACGAACATCCGGCCCAGTGGGAGGACCAGCCGTCCTTGGAGGCGCAGGCCGGTCCCGAGCCCTCGATCGAAGGCCAGTCCCCACCTCCGCCCAGCGGGTCGCCCCGACCGCAAGAACCGCAGCAACCGGTCGGGTGCACCGACCCGGACCCGGCGGTGGTGGCCACCTGCCTCGCCCCGGTGGGGGCCATCGCAGTGCTGCCCGACGGGCAGAGCGCCCTGGTCGCCGAACGCTCGACCGGCAGGATCCTGCAGGTGCAGCCGAACGCCGAACCGGTGGAGATCGCCCAGGTGCCGGTGGACGCCGCCGGTGGCGGGATCACCGGGCTGGCGCTGTCCCCCAGCTACCACGAAGACGAGCTGATCTACGCCTACGTCACCACCCCGCAGGACAACCGGATCGTGCGGATCGCCCCGGGAGACCGCCCGAAACCGGTGCTCACCGGAATCCCGCGCGGCCCCTCCGGGAACTCCGGGGCGCTGCTGGACGACGGCACCGGGGCGCTGCTGGTGGCCACCGGGAACGCCGGTGACCCGGCGGCAGCGGCCAACCCCGGCTCGCTGGCCGGCAAGGTGCTGCGCATCGACGGGTTCGGCAACCCGGCCCCCGGGAACCCCGACCGCAACTCCCCGGTGATCGCCTCCGGGCTCACCGATCCGACCGGCCTGTGCGGCACCCCCGCCCTCGGCAGCTTCTGGGTGACCGACCGGGGGGACGAGCAGAACGCGCTCTACCGCGTGCAGCTCGGCCAACCCCTGGGCGAACCCGCGTGGAGCTGGCCGGACCAGCCCGGGGTGGCCGGGTGCGCCGCCGACCCGTCCACCGTGGTGGTGGCCCTGCAGGACGCGGCCGCGCTGTACCTGCTGCACACCGCACCGGACGGCACCTTCACCGGCCAACCCAGCAAAGTCCTGGGGGACACCTACGGCCGGTTCTCCACCGCAACCCTGGCTTCCGACGGACTGGTGTGGCTGGGCACGGCCAACAAGGCCGGCGGCAACCCGGGACCGAGCGACGACCGGGTGCTGCGCCTGCAACCACCCGGTGGCGGCGCCGCCGGCAAGGACTGAACCGGCCGAGTCCTCGTCCGCTCGGGCGCGAACGAGAAGAACCGGTGCCGGGAGGTCCCCGGCACCGGTTCTCCGGTCGAAGTCAGCTCACTGACCGCAAGCGGCCAGCACCAGCTCGCGAACCCGCTTGGCGTCCGCCTTGCCCTTGGTCGCCTTCATGACCGCGCCCACGATCGCACCAGCGGCCTGCACCTTGCCGCCGCGAATCTTCTCGGCCACGTCCGGCTGGGCCGCCAACGCCTCGTCCACGGCCTTCTGCAGCGCCGAGTCGTCGGAGACGACCTCCAGACCCCGGGCCTCGACCACCTCGTCGGGCTCGCCCTCACCGGCCAGCACGCCGTCCACCACCTGGCGGGCCAGCTTGTTGGTGAGCTTGCCCTGGGCGACCAGCTCGATCACCCGGGCCACCTGCTTGGGCGTGATGCTCAGCTCGCCGAGCTCCACATCGCGGTTGTTGGCCTGCTGGGCGAGGTAGGACACCCACCAGGAGCGGGCTTCCTCGGGTGCCGCGCCGGCGTCCACGGTCTCGGCGACCAGGTCCAGCGCCCCGGCGTTGACCAGGTCGCGCAGCTCCTCGTTGGAGAGCTGCCACTCCTGCTGGACCCGCTTGCGCCGCTCCCACGGCATTTCCGGCAGGGTCTTGCGCAGCTCCTCGACCCACTCCCGGGACGGCGCGATCGGCACCAGGTCCGGTTCCGGGAAGTAGCGGTAGTCCTCGGAGGTCTCCTTGCGACGACCGGGCGACGTGGTCCCGGTGGACTCGTCGAAGTGCCGGGTCTCCTGCAGGATCGTCCCGCCCTCGGCCAGCACCGCGGCGTGCCGCTGCATCTCGTAGCGCACCGCGCGTTCCACGCTGCGCAGCGAGTTGACGTTCTTCGTCTCGGTGCGGGTGCCGAACTCGGAGGAGCCCTTCGGCATCAGGGAGACGTTCGCGTCGCAGCGCAGCGACCCCTGCTCCATGCGCACGTCGGAAACCCCGAGCACCAGCAGCAGTTCCCGCAGCGCCTTCACGTAGGCGCGGGCCACCTCCGGAGCGCGGGCCCCGGCACCGGTGATCGGCTTGGTGACGATCTCGATCAGCGGCACCCCGGCGCGGTTGTAGTCCAGCAGCGAGTGCTCGGCGCCGTGGATCCGGCCGGTCTCACCGCCCACGTGCAGCGACTTGCCGGTGTCCTCCTCCATGTGGGCGCGCTCGATGCCGACCCGGAAGACCTCGCCGTCCTCCAGCTCGACGTCCAGGTAGCCGTCGAAGACGATGGGCTCGTCGTACTGCGAGGTCTGGAAGTTCTTCGGCATGTCCGGGTAGAAGTAGTTCTTCCGGGCGAACCGGCACCACTCCGCGACCTCGCAGTTGAGGGCCAACCCGATCCGGATGGCCGACTCCACCGCCTTGGCGTTGACCACCGGCAACGCACCGGGGAGTCCCAGGCACACCGGGCAGACCTGGGTGTTCGGCTCGGCGCCGAACACGTTGGCGCACCCGCAGAACATCTTGGTGCGCGTGTTGAGCTCGACGTGCACCTCGAGGCCGAGAACCGGGTCGAACCGCTCGACGACCTCGTCGTAGTCCATGATGTCGGCGACCGCCGTCACTTCTCGTCCTCCCCCTTACGCAGGGCCCGCACGGCCAGCGCGGTACCGGTGACCACACCCAGCGCGGTGACGATCACATCCGCCAGTGCGAGCTTGTCGTTGTCCTTGCGCGCCTGGCGGAAACTCGCGCGCAACCCGAACACGGCCGAGAGCGCAGAAGCGAGTTGGAAGGCTGCTTTCAGCTTCGGGTTCATCACGCGACCTCCAGCTGGGGAACACGGTCGATCAGAGGACCGCCCTGCGCGGCGTCGCGGGCCGCCTCGTAGGCGGCGCCGACCCGGTAGAGCCGGTCATCGGCCATCGCCGGGGCCATGATCTGCAGGCCGACCGGCAGGCCGTCTTCCTCGGCCAGCCCGCACGGCACGCTCATCGCCGCGTTGCCGGCCAGGTTCGCCGGGATGGTGCACAGGTCCGACAGGTACATCGCCAGCGGGTCGTCGGTCTTCTCGCCGAGCTTGAAGGCGGTGGTCGGCGTGGTGGGCGACACCAGCACGTCGACCTTCTCGAACGCCGCGTCGAAGTCGCGGGTGATCAGCGTGCGGACCTTCTGGGCCTGCCCGTAGTAGGCGTCGTAGTAACCGGCCGACAGGGCGTAGGTGCCCAGCATGATGCGCCGCTTGACCTCCGGACCGAACCCGGCTTCGCGGGTCAGCGACATGACCTCTTCGGCACTGCGCGAGCCGTCGTCGCCCACCCGCAGGCCGTAGCGCATCGCGTCGAAGCGGGCCAGGTTGGAGGAGCACTCGCTCGGGGCGATCAGGTAGTAGGCGGGCAGCGCGTAGACGAAGTGCGGGCAGGAGACCTCGACCACTTCCGCCCCGAGCGCGACCAGCTGGTCGACGGCGGCGCGGAAAGCCCGCTCCACGCCCGGCTGGTAGCCCTCGCCGGAGAACTCCCGGACCACGCCGACGCGGACGCCCTTGAGGTCGCCCTGCGCGCCCTGCTTGGCGGCGGCGACCACCTGGGGCACCGGCTGGTCGATGGAGGTCGAGTCCATCGGGTCGTGGCCGGCGATGACCTCGTGCAGCAGCGCCGCGTCCAGCACCGTGCGCGCGCACGGGCCGACCTGGTCCAGCGAGGAGGAGAAGGCCACCAGGCCGTACCGGGACACGCCGCCGTAGGTCGGCTTGACCCCGACGGTGCCGGTCACCGCGCCCGGCTGGCGGATCGAACCACCGGTGTCGGTGCCGATGGCCAGCGGCGCTTCGAAAGCGGCCAGCGCGGCGGAGGAACCGCCACCGGAGCCGCCCGGAATGCGCTCCAGGTCCCACGGGTTGCGGGTCGGCCCGTAGGCGGAGTTCTCGGTGGACGAGCCCATCGCGAACTCGTCCATATTGGTCTTGCCCAGGACGACCACGCCGGCTTCCCGCAGTTTGCGGGTCACCGTCGCGTCGTACGGCGGCACCCAGCCCTCCAGCATCTTCGAGCCGCAGGTGGTGGGCATGTCGCTGGTGGTGAGCACGTCCTTGAGCGCCAGCGGCACACCGGCCAGCGGCGAGGGGGCCTCGCCCGCCGCCCGGTCCTCGTCGGCCTTGCGGGCCGCGGCGAGCGCACCCTCGGTGTCCACGTGCAGGAACGCGTGCACATCGCGGTCGACCGCGGCGATCCGGTCCAGGTGGGCCTGCGTCACCTCGACCGACGAGACCTCCCCCGCCTGCAGCTTCTCAGCGAGTTCGGAAGCAGTCAGCCTCGTCAGGCTGCCGCCGGAATCGGTCGACGTCATCAGGCCTCCTCACTCAGGATCCGCGGCACGCGGAACCGGTTCTCTTCCGCAGCAGGAGCACCGGACAGCGCCTGGTCACGCGAAAGCCCAGGCCGCACCTCGTCCGCCCGGAACACGTTGGTGACCGGAACCGCGTGAGAAGTCGGCGGGATGTCGTCCGCGGCGACCTCGCCCACCCTGGCCACCGAATCCAGGATTACGTCGAGCTGGCCGGCGAACGTGTCGAGTTCGTCCTCGGTGACGGCCAGTCTCGCCAGTTTGGCGAGATGCGCGACCTCGTCGCGGGAGATCTTGGACACTACGAAGGCTCCCTGCTCATGTCCGGTTTCACAGCTAACCCCCAGTCTATGAGCGCAGGTGGTCCCGCACCGCAGGGGGCGAGCACCGGCACCGCCGGTGCGCACCACTTCCCGCCACCCCCCCTGTCCGACCACAGCATTGCCCTGGACAGCGGTATCCCCATACCCTCACCGGGTCTGCCACAATTTTCTGCGCAGTTCACCCGCCCCGGAACGTCCGCGGAGCCGCGTGGGCTGCTGACCGCGCGGCCGGCAAGGTGCCGCGCATGACGCTGGAGGCGTTGAGTTCGGTGTCCTTCCTCATCCGAGTGCAGATCCCGGACCGCCCCGGTTCACTCGGAGCGGTGGCGACCGCGCTCGGCGAGATCGGTGCCGACATCCTCAGCTTGGATGTCGTCGAACGCGGCAACGGCGCGGCGGTCGACGACATGGTCGTTGAACTGCCGTCCGGCCGGTTGCCCGATGTGCTGATCACCGCGGCGGAATCGGTGGAAGGCGTCCAGGTCGACGCGGTCCGCCCCTACGCCGGCGTGTTGGACACCCGGCGGGAGCTGGAACTGGTGGAGGAAATAGCCGCCGAACCGCGCCGCGGGCTGCAGATCTTCGCCGAAGGGGTCCCGCGCATCATCCGGTCCGGCTGGGCCGTGGTCTTCGGGCACCACTCCGGCGGCGCCGAGCAGCTCGCCGCCAGCACGTCCGCCCCGCAGGAGGGCTACCTGGAGCTGCCCTGGCTGCCGCTGCCGCGGGCGACCATCCTCGACGTCGAGGACTCGTGGGTGCCGGAGACCTGGAAGGAGCTCGGCACCGAACTGGCCGTGACCCCGATCGGCAAGCCCGACCTGGTGCTGTTGACCGGTCGGCCGGGCGGTCCGATGTTCCGGGCCGCTGAAGTCGCTCGACTGGCCCACCTGGCCGGCATCGTCTCGGTCGTGCTGGAGGAGTGAGCGCGGGGGCGCGGCTGCGCGGCCGCGCCCCGCACCGCAGCGCTCCTGGCGCCGGGGATCACTCCGCGGGCAGCACGTGCTGTTGGGCCGCTTCCGGTCCTTCGTCCAGCAGCACCCGGAAGCCGTCCTCGTCCAGGACGGGAACCCCCAGCTGCACGGCCTTGTCGTACTTGGACCCCGGTGAATCGCCGACCACCACGAAGGCGGTCTTCTTCGACACCGATCCGGCGGCCCGACCTCCCCGGGCCACGATCAGCTCCTTGGCCTCGTCCCGGGAGTAGTTCTGCAGCGTCCCAGTGACCACAATGGACAACCCGGTCAGGTGACGCGGGATCGACTCGTCCCGTTCGTCGGCCATCCGAACGCCGGCTTCCCGCCACTTGCGGACGATTTCGCGGTGCCAGTCCACCTCGAACCACTCCCGCACCGCAGCGGCGATGGTCGGGCCGACCCCCTCCGCGCTGGCCAGCTCCTCCTCCGAGGCCGACTCGATGCGGTCGATCGAACCGAACTCCTGGGCCAGCGCCCGGGCAGCCGTGGGACCGACGTACCGGATGGACAGTGCGACCAGGACTCGCCACAGCGGTTTTTCCTTGGCCGACTGCAGATTGTTGAGCAGCTTGACCCCGTTGGCCGACAGGTTGCCCTCTTTGGTGCGGAACAGCGGGACTTCCAGCAGCTTCGCCTCGTCCAGGCTGAAGATGTCCCCTTCGTCCTCGATCACGCCGGCGTCCAGCAGCGCCGTGGCGGACTCGTAACCGAGCACCTCGATGTCCAGCGCAGAACGGCTGGCCAGGTAGAACAGCCGCTCGCGCTGCTGCCCGGGGCAGTACCGCGCGTTCGGGCAGCGCAGGTCGACGTCGCCCTCCTTCTGCCGGCGCAGCTCGGTGCCGCACTCCGGGCAGTTCTTGGGCATGACGAACTCGCGTTCGTCCCCGGTGCGCACGTCCACCACCGGGCCGAGCACCTCGGGGATCACGTCACCGGCCTTGCGGATGACCACCCGGTCCCCGATGAGCACGCCCTTGCGGCGCACTTCGTCGGCGTTGTGCAGGGTCGCCATGGAGACCGTGGACCCGGCCACCTTCACCGGTTCCATCACCGCGAACGGGGTGACCCGGCCGGTGCGGCCGACGTTGACCTGGATGTCGTGCAGCGTGGTGGTCGCCTGCTCCGGCGGGTACTTGTAGGCGATCGCCCACCGGGGTGCGCGGGAGGTGGAGCCCAGCCGGCGCTGCAGCGGCACCTCGTCCACCTTGACCACGATGCCGTCGATCTCGTGCTCCGCGCTGTCCCGGTTCTTGCCCCAGTACTCGATGTGCTCGATCACTTCTTCCACAGTAGACAGAACTACTGTGTGCCGGGACACCGGAAGACCCCACGCCTTCATGGCGGCGTAGGACTCGGACTGGCGCTGCGGCTCGAACCCCTCGCGCTTCCCCAACCCGTGGCACAGCAACCGCAGCGGCCGGTTGCGGGTGATGCGGGGGTCCTTCTGCCGCAACGATCCGGCGGCCGCGTTCCGCGGATTGGCGAACGGGGGCTTGCCGGCCTCCACCAGGCCGGCGTTGAGCTCGGTGAACTCGTCGACGCGGAAGAACACCTCGCCCCGGATCTCCACCAGCTCCGGAACCGGGTACTCGTCGGTCCCGGTGAGCCGATCCGGGACGTCCTTCATGGTGCGCACGTTGAGCGTGACGTCCTCACCGGTGCGACCGTCCCCGCGGGTGAGCGCCCGCTCCAGCTTGCCGTGGCGGTACACCAAGTTGACCGCCAGGCCGTCGATCTTCAGCTCGCACAGGTAGTGGACCTCGCTGGAGACCTCGCGCTCCACCCGGTCCGCCCACGCCCGCAACTCGTCGGTGTTGAAGGCGTTGTCCAGGCTCAGCATCCGCTCCAGGTGCCGGACCGGGGTGAATTCGGTGGAGAAGGAACCACCGACCACCTGGGTGGGCGAGTCCGGGGTGCGCAGCGCCGGGTGCTCCTCCTCCAGGCGCTGCAGCTCGATGAACAACTCGTCGAACTCGGCGTCCGAGATGATCGGCGCGTCCAGCACGTAGTACCGGAACTGGTGGGAGCGCACCTCTTCGACGAGGTCGTTGTAGCGCTCCCGGATCTCGGCCGGGACGTCCTCGAGCCCTTCGCGCCGGTGGCCGGCCGCCGGATCAGCCGGTAGACCGTTCTCCACACCGGCCACCTGATCGGTGCGGAAGTCCGAATTCTTGCTGGTCACCCTCTGAGCCTAGCGAGCCGCCCCGACACCGGCACACAGCGGCACGATCACTGGTCGGTGCGTTCGTCGTCGAGCTTGCGGGCCAGTTCGCGGAACTCCAGCAGCCCGATGGAACTCTGCGGTTCCAGCTCGGCGGTCTCCACCCGGCCCAACCGAGCGGCCGCCAACCGCTCCCCCAACGTGGCGTCCAGCGTGAGGAAGGTGAGCGCCCTGCGGGCCTCCGCCTCCAGCTGGGCGAACCCCGGGTGGTAGAGGGCCACGTCCACCAAGCCCTCCTCCTCGTCGACCTGCGCCACCACCCGGACCTGGTCGAGCGGGTACTTCGCCCCGCGCAGGTTGACGGTGACCTCGGTCGGGTCCGGCACCGGGGGAACGGAGTCGTGGTACTCCCACAGCGTGTCCGCCGGCGGGGCGGCCGCCATCCAGGCGTCGGTGTAGACCCGCAGCTCAGGATCCTCCTGGCTGCTGATCACCAGGGCGTAGACGGCCTTCTCACCGCGCTCGACGGAGAAGCTCAGGTGCGGGTGGAGCTCCGCGACCGCCTCGGCGATCAGCGGCTCGACCCGGTGCAGCACCTTGTCCCCGAGCGCTGCACTGATCTCGGGCAGCAGCTCCTTCCACCGCTGCCAGAACCGCGCAGCGCGAGCCGCCGCGTCGACGCTGGGGTCGACCGAGCTGGCCTCGACCGACTCGCTGGTGCCCTCGCTTGCAGTCCGGTTGCGGCGGAAGAACTTCATGCGGCACATTGTGCCGCTCCACCGCCGCGCGCGGAGGCGGAATGCCTCAAAAACCGGTGCCCCGCAACGCGGCGGTGGCCAACGCGACCAGTTCTTCGGCCCACACCCCGCGCACCTCCCGGGCCGCGGCCAGCACCGCCAGCAGCGCGGTCAGCGGTTCTTCCCCGGTGGCTTGCCGCAGCACCTGCACCGCCCGCACCTGGTTGCGCGCGATGCTGGCCGGCCGCTGCTGGATGCTCTCCCAGTGCCACTGCCGGAACAACTCGTCCAGCAGCCCCCGGTCGACCCGGGAACCGACCGTCAGCAACCGCAGCGTGCGCACCACCAGCGGATGCTCCAAGCAGTCCGTCCGCGCCAGCACGTGCCGGGCGACCTGCAGCGCCGCCTGCCGCAGCTGGTGCGGCCCGGACCGGGACGCCAACTCCGCCAGCCGCGGCGGGCACACGTCCGGGTCCGGGTGGACGATCGCGGGCGGATCGTCCGGCCAAGCCGCGACCGGGAACGTCCAGAAGCTGCCGCTCAGCCACGCCTCGGTGGCGGGCAGCCCGGTCACCCGTCCGGCCAGCGCCAGCATCACCGGGACCGGATCGACGCCCTCCCA
>Ga0079224_100014650_pt1 | contig 10961 bp, 5 predicted proteins | sample Stecom2015_FD_80414 | JGI IMG/M metagenome (GOLD analysis project Ga0079224, IMG submission 80414) | Agricultural soil microbial communities from Utah to study Nitrogen management - Steer compost 2015 | ecosystem: Environmental > Terrestrial > Soil > Agricultural land | place: USA: Utah...
ACGAACCAGGGTGTGCTTATGTCGACAACGCCATCACTTGCAAACCTGGCGTCAACATACTTTAGCGCGATTGATGGGCTTGAAGGTCAGGTGTGGTCACTGCAGACTTTTGAGGATCGTCTTTTGTGCAGTCACGACCGTGGAATTTATGTAATCAATGGTAACTCGATTGATCACGTTGAGGGTATAACAGGAGTCTGGAAAGTGATTCCCATTCGCGAGAGGCCACATCAGTATCTTGCATGCACCTACGATGGAATTCAGTTGCTTGAATTTGTTAATGGTGCCTTTGTTGTGCGCAACAGAATTGCGGGTTTCCAGGAGTCGAGCCGCGACATACTTCAGGGTGACGAACCCGGGGTTTTCTGGATTTGCCACGGTTACAAGGGCGTATTCAGAATCAAAATCGATGACGAATACGAACGTGTTCTCAGTCTCGAGCACTATAAAGATGATAATGGTCTGCCCTCGCCATTCAATATTAATGTGACGCGCTGGAAAAATGCTATCGTGTTTACAACCAATAACGGGATATTTCTATATAATAAAGAGACCGGCGAGTTTGAGCCACACTCTTTGCTTAACACACTTTTCGGTACCGATCGCAACGTGCGCCAGCTTCGGGAAGTAGGAGATAAGACCTGGTTCGTTCATGATAACGAAGTAGGATACTTTTATACAGCTGAAAACAATCCCGGACTGCACAAAGGATACTTTCTCCAGTTAAAAGGTGCATTTAATCCGAGTATGGAATGTATCGTCCCGTTGAACGAGTATTCGGTCCTGCTCGGAACCAACGGCGGGCTGTACAGCTTCGATCTAAAGTTTTCAGCTGCTGCGAAGTCAGGTGCAACGCGATTGTCGCGTGTGACCTATTCAATTAGTGAGGGCAAGACCATCGCAGCATCATTGAATCAATCCACGCTGCAACGCCTGCCCCACGATGTGGCAGCAGTTGAATTTGCGTTTGCCGCACCTTCATTTCAGGATAAACTCAACGTCGAGTACAGTTATTGGCTCGAAGGGGCGGAAGCGCAATGGTCAGCGTGGAACACCGTATCTCGAAAGGAATACAGTTTGCTTCCCGCGGGCGCGTACGTCTTTCATGTGAGGGCGCGTAGTCAACTCGGTGAGTTCGCTGATGAGGCGGTTTATCGTTTTGAAATCCTGCCTGCATGGTATTCATCGCGTTGGGCGGTGTTCTTGTATGTTATTTCGGGACTCGGCGTACTTGCGTTTGCTGCGTTCTTTGTGGATCGTCGGATGCGCCTTGAGAATGCGAAAAAACTCGAGGAAGAAAAGAAGAAACGTCGCGTGCTGGAGCTGGAGCTGCAACGAATCAGGTTGCTTCAGGAAAAAGACGCCATTAAAAAAGATAAAGATCAGCTCGAAGAGGATGTGATTTACAAAAGCAAGGAACTGGCGAATTATACGATGTTACTGGTGCGGAAACGCGACCTGCTGACACACATGCATGATGAGCTTAAGGAGCTTCGTGAGGTAGTGAAAAATGAGTCAGGGCGGCAGCTCATTCGCGACCTGATCAAAAAAATCAACATGAATCTTCAGGATGAAGAACATATAAAGGTGTTTGAAGCAAACTTTGAACGCGTACACCACGAATTTTTTGCACAATTGAAAGCGAACTTCCCTGATTTGACCGCCAAGGAACTGCAATTGTGCGCCTTTGTCAGGATGAACCTCACAAATAAGGAGATTGCTTCGATTTTGAACATCAGCGTCCGCGGTGTTGAGACGGCCAGGTACCGGTTGCGCAAAAGACTGGGGCTGCCCCAGGAGGAGGACCTGGGCCATTTTTTCGAAAAACTTTACACGGCGGGGTCGCCTTCCTTGCAGTCGCAGCCTGACTAGACCACATCATTTCTTTCATCGTACATGCTCAGCTATTGCTCAACAGCCGGGATGGTATGCATCATGCCCGTGTTAAAGCAAGTTTTTTGTGTCTGTGTGTCGCTGAAAAATGCTTGATTATCAGGTGGTACCGGTTCGTTGACGTAGTTCAGACGTACTACGTGACGTGCCTGCTGTATTTAAACTGTAGACCGATTTTTTCTACTGGAAACGTTAGCAGATACATTTGATCGAATTCGGCAACGATTCCGGTGACGTAGTCGCTGCCACCCTTTTCCAACCAAATCAAATAAAGTATGAAGGAATCTTTACTGCAGAGAAAGCGATTGATTCAATGCTTTCTGCTCCTGTTGCTGACCGCAACGTGGGGACAAGCACTCGCGCAATCCCGCAGCGTTACCGGTACTGTGACGGACGGGGCCAATGGTGACGCACTCCCGGGTGTCAGCATCGTTGTCAGGGGAACGTCAACAGGGACGATTTCCGATGCCAATGGTCAGTTTTCAATCCAGGTATCGTCAGATGAGGACGTTCTGGTGCTTTCGTTCGTTGGCTACACCAAAGCGGAAATTCCCGTTGCGGGCAAAACCAACATCACTATTGCGCTGACGCCCGACGTGACTACACTTGAAGAGCTCGTTGTTGTAGGCTACGGAGAACAAAAGAAAAGCGTCGTAACGGGTGCAATTTCAAGTGTCAAGGCCGACGATATTGCCGGCCAACCAATTTCACGCGTTGAACAAGCGATTCAGGGACGTACCTCAGGTGTGATCGTCGCACAGAATTCGGGTCAGCCCGGTTCTTCGGCAACGATCCGGGTACGTGGTATCACGACACTCAATGGCAATGACCCTCTCTGGGTTGTTGATGGTGTTGTTGTTGACAATGGTGGGATTGGCTACATCAACTCATCTGACATAGAATCCATTGAAGTTTTGAAGGATGCATCCTCGCAGGCGATCTATGGAGCACGCGCTGCGACAGGTGTAATTCTAATCACTACGAAAAAGGGCAAGGCGGGCAGAATGGCCGTGGACTATACCGGGTTTTACGGCACCTCGGCACCGGCCCGGCGCCTTGATCTCCTGAATGCGACGCAATATGCAACATTGAGAAACGAAGCATCCGTCGCAGGGGGTGGAGGTATCGTGTATCCAGATCCGCAGTCGTTCGGAAAAGGAACTGACTGGCAGGATCACATTTTCAACAATGATGCGCGTCGCCAAAATCATGAACTCAGCCTGAGCGGTGGTAATGATAAATCAACGTTTTATACTTCGTTTGGATATCTCGATCAGGAAGGTATCGTAGCTTCGGAAATTTCAAATTACAACCGCGTTAACGTCCGGCTAAACTCCACGCATAAGATTGCAAAGTGGTTGACTTTTGGCCAGAACCTCGGCTATGCAAGAACAAAATCTGTCGGATTAGGCAACACCAATAGCGAATTTGGAGGGCCATTGAGTTCTGCGATCAATCTCGATCCGATCACACCTGTTGTAGAAACGGATCCGATCAAGGCGTCAGGGGCTCCGTACAATGAAGCGGGCGTATTAAGAAACGCCGATGGTTATCCCTTTGGAATTTCATCAGCGGTCGGTCAGGAAATCACCAATCCCTTAGCATACATTCAAACACGCAAGGGTAACTATAGTTGGGCTCACGATATTGTCGGAAACGCATTTGCGGAAGTTAAGCCGATTGAAGGACTCGTGTTGCGCTCTACCATCGGAACCAAGATTGCATTCTGGGGAAGCGAAAGCTTTACACCGCAGTATTATCTCAACAGCTCCACGAAAACTTCGCAAAATAATTTCAATCGTTCACAAAACCAGGTGATGAACTGGACGATCGAAAACACAATCGCGTACACAAGATCATTTAACGATCTTCATGCTGCAACCCTTCTTCTTGGTCAGGGTGCATACGTTGATGATAACACACGCGCAACAAACGTAACCTACTTTAACTTACCTGTAGATAACTTCGACGATGCGTCGATGAATTATGCAATTCCGACTACGGATATTAATGCGAACGGAGGAGAGGGACAACTTCATAAAGTGTCATCGCTGTTTGCACGTCTGAATTACGACTACGATGAGAGGTATATTTTGACCGCAATAATTCGTCGCGATGGTTCAAGCCGTTTTGGTTCGAACAACAGGTACGGATATTTTCCGTCTTTCTCAGCAGGTTGGAATGTGACGCGTGAAAATTTCTGGCCGCAGAATGATGTTGTTAACTTCCTGAAGATACGCGGTGGTTACGGTGTTGTGGGGAACGATAACATTGGAAACTTCTCATATCTGGCAACCATCGGTGGTGGCCGAAACTATACCATCGGAAATCTTGGCGGATATGCCAACGGGTTCAGCCCTAATGCACCGCCGAACCCGGACCTCAAATGGGAGTCGACAAGTCAGGCCAACGTTGGATTTGAAGCTACGTTCCTTGAGGATTTCAGTATTACGTTTGACTGGTTTAACAAGAAGACGTATGACATCCTTCAATATCCACGGATACCTGCATACATAGGTGCGATATCAAATCCTGCAGCGAATGTGGCTGATATGCAAAACAAGGGAGTTGAAGTCGACCTCGGTTATCGCAGAAAGTTTGGAGAGCTTGAGTTCTCAGTAAACGCCAATGTTTCGAAGATAAAGAACGAAGTTACTTCACTTGGAAACGGAGTTGAATTCCTTTCCGGCGGTCAAAGTTTCCAGGCGAGTAGTTATCCCATCACCCGCACCGCAGTGGGTCAACCCTTCAATTCGTTTTTCGGATTCAGAACACTCGGCATCTTCCAAACCCAGGCGGAAATAGACAACTACGTAAATCCGGAGGGCGATCCGATACAGCCAAACGCACAACCTGGTGATTTCAAATGGGCCGACATTGATGGCAATGGAAACATCGACGGGGATGATCGTACCTTCATTGGAAATCCTTTCCCTGAATGGACATTCGGTGTGACGATCAATATGAGTTACAAAGGATTTGATTTCATGATGCTTGGACAGGGTGTTGCAGGAAACCAGATCTTCCAGGGCTTGCGCCGCCTTGACGTGTCCAATGCGAACTGGCAATCTGATGCATTAGGGCGCTGGACGGGACCGGGTACATCCGATGATTACCCGAGAATCTCGACCCAGGATCCGAATAACAACTTTACAAACCCATCTGATTTTTATCTGGAGGACGGAGACTACTTCCGGATTAAGGTGATGCAACTCGGTTATACGCTTCCGCAGTCAATCTCCGGTAAAGTTGGTATGTCCCGTGCAAGAATTTACCTCATGGCAGAGAATCTCTTGACCTTTACAAAGTACACCGGATTTGATCCCGAAATCGGAGGTGGTGTCATGAGTATCGACCGCGGTATCTATCCGCAGGCGCGATCAATTCTCATCGGAGTTAACGTAGGATTTTAACGTTAAACAAGAAGAAAAATGAAAACACGATTAATAAAATACATAACGATCTGGATGGGAGTGTTCTTCGTTACTTCCTGTTCGGATGAATTTCTCGAAGTAAAGCCTCGCGGGCTCGACCTCGAATCTACATACTACAAGAACCGCGATGAAGCATACAACGGACTGATTGCTGTTTACGATGTGGTTGGTTTCATGAGCAGCGGGCTGATCACGAAAGTCGGTGCGGTAAACAGTGCGTCGGATGACCATTACGCAGGTGGTGGTGGCCCAACTGACGTAAATGATTTTCAGGTTTGGTCGAATTATACGTTGAGCCCCGATGTCGGACCGCAGGAAGCACTTTGGGCCAAAGGATACCAGGGTATCTTCCGCGCCAACGCATTGCTGTCTAAACTTCCTGACGTACCGATGAGTGAAGCGGAAAAGGCACGGTTCATTGCCGAGGCAAAAGTACTCCGTGCGTACTTCTATTTCGATCTGGTCAGGTTGTTTAAGAATATCGTTTTGTCCACGGCGCCGATAACGCCAAATGAAATGTACAGCGTGACGCAGTCTCCTCCTTCGGCAGTGTATGAGCAGATTGAAAAAGACCTGATTGAAGCGATTCCAAACCTTCCAAACAAAGTCTCCGGCGCTGAAGCGGCACGCCTGACTGCCGGCGCAGCCAATGCGTTGCTTGGCAAGGTCTACCTTTATCAGGAAAAATTCGGCGACGCTGCAACAACGTTAGCTAAAGTGAATGGTCCTGATCCCGGACAAGAGAATCCTACTTACGGGTATGCACTTCTCGAAAATTACGGCGACCTTTTCCTGACTTCGAACGAGTTTAACAAAGAGTCGATCTTTGAAATATCCTATACAAATGAGTCGGCCGGAAACTGGGGATGCTCATCATGTTCGGATGGAAACATTTTGGGAGTTATGGCAGGTCCAAGGGGCTTTTCGATAAATGCCGGCTTTGAAGGCGAAGTCCCTGCTTATGTTTCAGGTTGGAGTTTCTTTTCGATTACACCAGGTCTCGCTGACGCAATGGAGGGTGATCCGCGCTATCCGCATACCATTGCCGATATCGGCCGCTGGAAAGAGGAAGGCAAAGTGAATTACACTCCAGGTTACATGGATACCGGATACTTCCTCGATAAGTTCGCAGCGAAACAACATGATCGCTGGGGCGGCGCGGGTGATGCTGATTTGAATTATCCGCACAACATCTATGAAATCCGTCTTGCCGATACATATCTGATGGAAGCTGAAGCACTCGTTCGCGGTGGTGGCAACACAACCCGCGCGCAGCAACTTCTCGACGCTGTTCGTGCGCGCGTAGGATTGGATCCGGTTCCTGCGACGTTTGATAACATCTTCAACGAAAGACGTCTGGAACTTGCAGGTGAAGGTCACCGCTGGTTCGACCTTGTGAGGACAGGACGTGCAGCCGAGGCGTTGGCATTTAAAGGTTTCCAGGCCGGTAAACATGAAATACTCCCGATCCCGCTGCTTGAACTTGAAAACACCGCGCTCCAACAAAGCAAAGAGTATGGTGGTTCATTATAATTCCTAACCGAATGTATCTATGAAATTTACTTATAAATTCAGAATAGCTGCTGCCATAATTATCGGAGCAGCAGCGATCACAGGGTGTCAGCCTGACTCATTTGAAAGTGAGTTAGGACCCCTGCCCGAGCCGGCGTTTACAGCTGTCCCGCTTGCATCAAATCCTAACTCGGTTGTGTTTACAAATACTTCTGCCAATGGATTTCTTCAACAATGGGACTTCGATAACGGAGTGACGTCTACGGATGCAAAGGACACCATTCATTTTGTGTTAGCCGGTGAATACAATGTAACGCTTACTGTATTTGGAAAGGGCGGTCACAAATCACTGGTTCAGAAAATTACAATTGAGAATGACGATCCTTGCAGCAATCCGGTACTTGACAAGCTTGCCGGTCCCTGCGGCTCAGAAGGAAAAACCTGGGTGCTGCGACCTTCGGCAGGTACACTTACCGTTGGACCTTCCGACGGGTCTGTATGGTGGTCCAATGACGGGGCGTACGTTGTTAACCCTGACGTCACCTGCCTCTTCAACGATACGTGGACATTTACACGCGATGGGGACATGATCTTTGATAACCACGGCGATCAGCGTGTGGATGAAGAAGGCGGTGGTGCGTGGCCACCAGGTATTGGACTGGACATCGGATGTCACGATCCGTCAGCGATTCCTGCCCAGTATCAGGCATGGGGATCGGGCAATCACCAGTTTGAAATAACAGCTACCACTCTTAAGGTTAAAGGTACAGGTGCTTACATGGGAATGTACAAAGTAGGCGAGCACGGCACGACTGAGACTCCGGAAAGTGAAATCAACTACCAGATAATTGAATTCACTGCAAACAAACTTGTCTTGCAAAAGACATTTGACTGGGGTTACTGGCGGTTTGAATTCGTTCCGCAATCCGATGAAACTGAAGGTGCAGACCTGATCCAGGGTGGCGACATGGAAGACGAATCGAAATGGAACGTCTTCGGTGCAGGAACCGAACTGACAACAACTGAATTTACCGACGGTGCGTTGAAGTTAAGCAACGGTACAGGTACTGCTCAGACGAATGCAATTATCTGGCAGGCTGTGGATGTACAGGCAGGTAAGTATCGGTTCTCCGCAGATGTGAAAGGATCGGGTGCTACTAACTCATGGCTTGAAGTATACTTTGGTACCAGTGCTCCTGCTGATGGCAGTGATTATTCGGAAAACCTGTATACCGGCCTCAATACGTGGGACGGTTGTGGAGCAAGTGCGTTCGACGGAAACCTCGCGGTTCTGGGATGTAAGCTTATTGAAGGCGAGCCCGCTCCCGGTAACGGCAAGAATGGTGAAATCACCTTCGATTCTGCAGGAACGATATACGTCGTCATCAAGGTCGGAAGCTGGGACGGGAATCTCGGCGAGGAAGGTATAACGATTGATAACGTAAAACTGGTCGAAATACAATAGTAAACGATACGATTTCTGTTTGGTAATTGAGTATGAAGACCCCTGCCGGAATACCCGGACAGGGGTTCTTCTTTAGTAATCGATTCACGCTTCTTTCAGTGATCTTGAAAACGCTGACGTGCTTATGAGCGCCATGCGCATACAGATATGCAATAGACGTGAGAAATTCTTTGGGTTGATGGAGCCGTGTGTCGGTTCCGGTTTGTTTTTTGATTACCTGGGTTACGCATCCGCTGTGTGTCTTCCGGGGCACATGGTGGGTGTAAAAATCCTGGTGCAGGAAAAAAATTCCGGCTTATCTTTGAAGACATGCCGGGAACACGTCCATTTTTTTCTGAGTATCTGCTCATCCTTCGTTACGCTGTAAAGTGGACGGTGTTGTGCGTTCCGGTAGCGTTCATTGCAGGTTCTCTGGTTGCACTCTTCCTCGCACTCCTCGAACAGTCCACACAACTTCGTTGGGACAATCCCTGGTTGTTATTTCTGCTTCCGATCGCGGGTGTGGCAATTCACTTTCTTTATCGCCTTGCCGGGAAAAATGCAGAAGCCGGAAACAACCTTATCATGGATGAGATCCATCAACCAGGAGGAGGCGTTCCGGCACGTATGGCGCCACTGGTTCTCGTGACGACTATTGCCACGCACTTATTTGGAGGTTCCGCCGGGCGGGAAGGTACTGCAGTACAAATTGGCGGCAGCATGGCGCACTGGCTGGGAAAACTTTTCAAGCTCAGTCGCGCTGATATGCGCATATTGCTAATGACCGGAATTGCGGCAGGTTTCGGCGCGGTGTTCGGTACACCTGTTACAGGCGCAGTCTTCGCATTAGAGGTAATCGCCATTGGTCGTATCAAATACGATGCGTTGCTTCCATGCTTTATCGCGAGCGTGTTGGGAGATCTCGTGTGTAACGCATGGGGTATAAGTCACACGCACTATCACATTGAGTCCGTAGCAGATCAGGTTGCAGGGTTTGAATTCATTGCATTTGATTTTGTTTTTCTGTTCAAAGCCATACTTGCCGGCGTTGCTTTTGGTGTTGCCAGTTATCTGTTCTCAAACCTTTCACACGGCATTCGCGATTACGCCAACCGGTTTATCAAAGTTCGCTGGCTCATTCCTGTAATTGGCGGAATGATCGTTATAGGCCTCACTTACCTGGTCGGCACACGCGATTATCTTGGTCTCGGCGTAACTTCGGCTGATGGAAATGGCGTATCTATCGTTAACGCTTTTCATGAAGGTGGTGCTGAAACATGGAGCTGGCTTTGGAAGATTCTGTTCACCGCGGTCACGCTGGGCACAGGATTTAAAGGTGGTGAGGTAACTCCGTTGTTTTTTATCGGCGCGACATTGGGGAATACACTTGCCATATTGCTTGGCGTTCCGGTTGACCTCTTCGCAGGGCTGGGATTTATAGCTGTCTTTGCCGGCGCCACCAATACGCCACTGGCCTGTACGTTAATGGGTGTAGAACTTTTTGGTACAACCAATGTGCTGTACTATGCTGTGGCGTGCTTTACGGCGTACTACTTCAGCGGGCACACGGGTATCTACCAGGCACAACGTATTTCTGTGACCAAACACGATGGGGCCGAGCGCGAAGAGCTAAAAAGAACTAAAGAGGCTGATCGAAATAAATCCTGATGAGAATCAAATGAAAAACGAATTACTTCCTTCTGCGCTATACACGGATCTTTACCAGCTTTCCATGGGGCAGGTGTATTTCGCAAGTGGTCATCACGAACAGGATGCTGTGTTTGACTATTTTTTTCGCAAACTTCCCTATGGTGGCGGCTACGCTATTTTCGCCGGGCTTGATGATGTGCTCGAAACAATCAGTAAACTCAAATTCAGCAAAGATGATCTTGAGTACCTGAAAAGCATCGGCATGAGCGATGACTATGTCAGGTACCTTTCGGATTTTCGTTTTCGGGGAACACTTCACGCGGTGAAGGAGGGCGAGATTATTTTTCCTAACATTCCTGTTGTACGCGTTGAAGGAACGTTGCTGGAAGCGCAGCTGATCGAAACCGTTTTGTTGAACCTGCTCAACTTTCAGTCATTAATTGCCACCAAGGCAACGCGTGTGCGTGAAGTGGCAGGGGACAGGACACTCCTTGATTTTGGTCTGCGTCGTGCGCAGGGTATCGGGGGTTATCATGCATCACGCGCTACAATCATAGGCGGTTTCAACGGAACGAGCAACGTCATGGCTGGTGCAAATTTCGATATCCCCGTTTCCGGTACGATGGCACATTCATTTATTCAACACTACGAAGACGAGCTGACTGCATTTCGAACGTTTGCCAGTGGGCGGCCGGAAAACTGCGTGCTGCTGGTAGATACATATCACACACTCGAAAGCGGCGTTCCTAATGCAATTACAGTAGCGAAGGAGTTGGAACGCGAAGGAAAACGCCTTCTGGCAATAAGACTTGACAGCGGTGATCTTGCGTATCTCGCAAAACGTGCGCGCCAAATGCTCGATGACGCCGGACTTTCCTATGTTAAGATTGCTGCCTCAAACCAGCTTGACGAATACGTGGTGAAAAGTCTGCTCGAGCAGGACGCACCCATCGATATATTCGGGGTCGGGACAAGTTTGGTGACAGGGCAACCTGATGCAGCACTTGATGGGGTTTACAAACTTGCAT
>Ga0079224_100014651_pt1 | contig 10961 bp, 10 predicted proteins | sample Stecom2015_FD_80414 | JGI IMG/M metagenome (GOLD analysis project Ga0079224, IMG submission 80414) | Agricultural soil microbial communities from Utah to study Nitrogen management - Steer compost 2015 | ecosystem: Environmental > Terrestrial > Soil > Agricultural land | place: USA: Utah...
CTCCGCCTCGGCCGCGGCCTGCTGGTAGAAGTCGGGCAGGGCGTCGTTGACGGCCTCCTGCATGATCGCGGGGCGGCCGAAGCGCTGCTCGACGAGCTTGGAGGGGACCTTGCCCTTGCGGAAGCCGGGGATCTGCACCTGATCGGCGATCTTCGTGGTGGCCGCCTCGACGGCGGGCTTGAGCTCGTCGAAGGGCACCTCGACGGTGAGCTTCACCCTGGTGGGGCTGAGCTTCTCGGACTCGGTCTTCACTGGTCAGGTCTCCCTGTAGATGGACATCGGATGGACGATTCTGGTGGCGCCCCGGAGCTCGCGCGGCGGCGACCCGGCGGCGGAGTCGGGGTGACAGGATTTGAACCTGCGACTTCCCGCTCCCAAAGCGGGTGCTCTACCAAGCTGAGCTACACCCCGGAGGGCAACCCAGGGGATATTACCCGTTCCGCCCGTGCGGCGGCGGGGAGCGCCCGGGGCCCTGTGAGCAGATGCATGTCGTCCCGGCCACGCCGGATGTGCTCGGACGGCTCTGATCTGGTTCAATAGGGGCCGCATGCGGGCGTAGCTCAATGGTAGAGCCTCAGTCTTCCAAACTGATTACGCGGGTTCGATTCCCGTCGCCCGCTCCAGCATCCGGGCCGCATCCTCCCTGCTCAGGGAGATGCGGCCCGGTCTCGTCCGGGGCTCGTGCCCGCCCGCTCAGCGCGCCGCCTCCCGCTTCCGTCGTACCACCCTGCTCATCCAAGCAGCCCCTCGCGCAGCGCCCGGAGCACCGCGCTGGTGCAGTCCCGGGAGCCGGTCTTCTGCAGGATCACCGAGAGGTGGTTCTTCACGGTGCCCTCGGCGAGATGCAGCACCTCGGCGATCTCCCGGTTGCTGCAGCCCTCCGCCACGAGCCGCAGCACCTCGATCTCCCGCGGGGTGAGCGCCTGGAGCGGCGCCTCCTGCACCTCGCGCTCCTCCACCCCGTCGCGGAGGGCGCGCAGCAGCGAGTCGGTGACCGAGGGGGACATGAGCGTGCCGCCGTCGGCGAGGACGCCGACCGCATGGGCGAGCCGCGCGATGGTGACGTCCTTGAGCAGGTAGCCGCGCGCCCCAGCCCTCAGGGCGCGCAGCACCAGCTGGTCGTCGTCGAAGGTGGTCAGCACCAGCACCGGCACCGCGCTGCCCTGCTCGCGCAGCTGCTCGAGCGCCCAGATGCCGTCGTGGCGCGGCATGCGCAGGTCCAGGAGCGCGACCTCGGGCGCGTGCTCCTCGATCACCGCGACCGCCTGCGCACCGTCCTCGGCCTCCGCGACCACCTCGATGCCGGCGACCTCGAGCAGGGTCCGGATCCCCTCGCGCACGAGGGCCTGGTCGTCCGCGACGATCACCCGCGTCATGAGCCCGCCAGCCGTCCGCGCACCATGAAGCCGGGCCCCGGGTCGATGGTGATCTCCCCGCCGAGCTGCTCGAAGCGCTCGCGCAGTCCCCGGAGCCCGTTCCCGAGCGCCAGCTCCCCGGCCCCGGCACCGTCGTCGCGGGCGAGCAGCACGATGTCGCCGTCCTGGGCGCTCACCTCGATCCGCAGCCGCGTGGCCTCGGCATGGCGCAGCGTGTTGGTCACCGTCTCCTGGGCGAGGCGGATCAGGGCGATCTGCTCGCTCTCCCCGAGGCTCAGCCCGGGATCGGTCTCGATCACGACGTCGAGCCCGGGCAGCCCCTCGACCATGCCGCGCAGCGCGGCGCCGAGGTCCGTGGGCCGCTCCCGCATCTCCCCCACCGTCGCGCGCACATCGCCCAGCAGCTCCCGGGCCACCCGGTCGGCGCGCTCGACCTGGCGGGCGGACTCCTCGCCCTCGAGGTGGCGGGCGGCCTCGAGGCTGAGGGTGAGGACCGTGAGCTGGTGCCCGATCAGGTCGTGCAGCTCGCGCGAGATCCGCAGCCGCTCCTCGGTCCGTGCCGACTGCTCCAGCAGGACGGCCGCCGCGCGCAGCTCGACGTGAGCGCGGGCGAGCTCCGTGCGCATCCGCACCTCGCGCAGCAGGGTCGCGGTGCTGAAGGCGCTCGCGACCTGGATCAGCAGATAGAACGCCGAGAGGATCAGCGTCTCGATCGTGCCGCCGTGGGCGAGCTGGACCGAGGCCGCGACCACTCCCGTGTTCAGCAGGATGATCACGGCGGTGGCCGGCGCCGGGACGACGTACACGCTCGCGGCGGCCGTGAGCACCACGAGCACCTGGATCAGTCCGCCTCCGGCCGTCGAGAGGATCAGCGCCCAGGAGCACAGCACCGCGACCGCGAGCGAGGCCCGCTCCCACCACGGCCGGCCGACGACCCCCATGGCCCCGAAGCCCAGCAGGTACGCCACCAGGAGCAGGAACCACACCGGGCGGGGAAGCGCGGACTCGATCGCCCCCAGCAGCGCGGGCAGGGAGACGCCGACGGCGACCACCAGCATCACCGCCCCGGCCCAGCCCTCCGTCCTCAACCACGGCATGGCCCCAGCGTAGGGCGGCGGCTCGGGGACCGCCCGTGCCGATCGTCATGGTCCGCGGACCTCGAGCCGGTGACCGGCGGCACCGGCGCCGCGCACGGCCCCCTCCCTAGCGTCGAGGCATGGACGGACACAGCGGACAGAACCCGGCGGTGCGGATCGTCGGGCTGCGCAAGAGCTATCGCGGGCGCCCCGCCGTGGACGGGCTCGACCTGGAGGTCGCGCGTGGAGAGACCCTCGGCGTCCTCGGCGCGAACGGCGCGGGGAAGACCACGACGGTCGAGCTGGTCGCCGGACTGCGCCGTGCGGACTCCGGACGGATCTCCGTGCTCGGCCTGGACCCGGTGCGCGACCGCGCCGCCCTGCGGCAGGTGCTCGGGGTCCAGCTCCAGGAGAGCTTCCTCCACGGCGCCCTCACCGTCGGCGAGCTCGTGGACCTGTACGGCAGCTTCTACCCCTGCCCGCGCCCCCGCGAGGAGCTGCTGGACCTGGTGGAGCTGCGCGAGCAGGCGGCGACCCGCTTCGAGCGCCTCTCCGGAGGCCAGCAGCAGCGGGTCTCGGTGGCGCTGGCGATGATCGGCCGGCCCCGCGTGCTGATCCTCGACGAGCTCACCACGGGCCTCGACCCGGCGGCGCGCAGGCGCATGTGGCGCACCCTCGAGACGCTCCGCGCCGAGGGCACGACCATCCTCCTGGTCAGCCATGCGATGGACGAGGTGGAGCGCCTGTGCGACCGGATCGTGCTGCTCCGGGCAGGACGGGAGATCGCCGCGGGCACGCCCGCAGAGGTCACCGCCGCCGCAGGCGCCGCGTCCCTCGAGGACGCCTTCGTCGACCTGACCGGGAGCACGCCCCACGCACAGGAGACCCTCCGATGACCGCCGCCCAGGACACCGCCTCCCCCGCCGCACCCGCGCCGCGCCCCCGACGACCCGGCGCGCGGGCGCTCATGATGATGGTCCGCGCCGAGGGGAGGATGGTCGCCCGCGACGTGGCGGGACTGGTCACGCCCTTCGCCCTCCCGCTGCTGATCCTGCTCACGAGCGCCGCGGGCGCGAGCCGCCAGGAGATCGTCGCCGGCCGCACCGTGCTGGACCTGTACGTGCTGCCGCTCGTGCTGGTGATGGTGCTGGCGTTCGTGGGCGTGCTGAACATGCCGAGCTTCCTGGCCTACTACCGCAAGTCCGGGATCCTGCGCCGCCTCGCGGTGACCCCGGCCTCCCCCGTGCTGGTGCTGCTCGCCCAGACGATCGTCTCGGCGGTGCAGGCGGCGCTCGGGATCCTCGTCGCCGCCGCCGTGGCGGCCCTCGCCTTCGGCGCGAATCCCCCGCTGCACCTGGGGTCGGCGCTGCTCGCCCTGACCCTCACCGCCGCCGCGATGTACGCGACCGGGATGATCGTCGCCGCCGTCGCCCCGTCTCCGAGCGCCGGGACCGCCATCGGGCTGCTCGGCTTCCTGGGTCTCGGCGCGCTCGGCGGAATGTTCGGAGGGCGCGACTCGCTGCCGGGGCCGCTCGCCGAGATCGGCGCGCTGCTCCCCTTCGGCGCGGGGGTGGACGCGCTCGCGGCGGCATGGGCGGGCCAGCCCCCTCCCGGCCAGGCCCTGGCCGCGCTCGTCGGCGCCGTGGTGGTCGGGACGGTCGTGGCCGGGGCGCTGTTCCGCTGGGAGTGAGGCGGCACCGCGGGGCCCGGCACGGGGCGTCGCCGCCGTCGTGCCGGGCCCCGTCGGTCAGTCGCCGAGGGCGCGCGTGACGAGCTGTGCGATCCGCTCGGCGGCGGCGTCGTCCACCTCCGCGACCGCGAAGGCCGTCGGCCACATGCTGCCCTCGTCGAGGCGGGCGGCGGCGTTGAACCCGAAGCTGGAGTAGCGCTCGTCGAACTTCGAGGACGGGGTGAAGAAGCACAGCACCTCGCCGTCGAGGGCCCAGGCGGGCATGCCGTACCAGGTGCGGGGATCGAGCTGCGGGGCGACGAGGGAGACGATCTCGTGGACGCGCTGCGCGTCGCGGCGGTCCCCTTCGGGCAGGCCGGCGATCAGCTCCTCGAGCTTCGTGCGGTCGCTCTCGCGCTTCTTCGCGCCGCGGCCCTGGGCCTTCTCGGCGCGGATCTCCTCGGCGCGGGCGCGCATCGCCTCCTTCTCGGCGGCGCTGAAGGTGCCGGGGGTGTCGTCGGCGTCTCTGCCCATGGTGGTCCTCCTGGGGTCGGGCTCGGGTCGTTCAGTCGGCGGTCTGCTGGATGCGGATGAGGTTCCCGGCGGGGTCGCGCACGGCGCAGTCGCGGATCCCGTAGTCCTGGTCGACGGGCTCCTGGACGATCTCGGCCCCGGCGGCCTCGAGCGCGGCGTAGGTCGCGTCGAGGTCGGTCGCGGCGAGGTTCACGCCGAAGTAGGCGCCCTTGGCGATCACGGAGCGCAGCGCGGCGTGCTCCTCCGCGGTGATCCCGTTCCCCTCCAGCAGGGGGTGGAGCACGAAGGCGGTGTCGGGTTGGCCGACCGGGCCCACGGTGATCCAGCGCATCGGGCCGCCGCCGACGTCGAGGCGCACCTCGAAGCCGAGCACGTCGCGGTAGAAGGCGAGGGATGCCTCGGGGTCGGTGTGGGGCAGGAAGCTGGAGTGGATGGCGAGGGCGGGCCTGGGCGTTGTGGTCATGGACAGAACGCTATGACGCGGAGGTGCCGGGCGCTTCTCGATTCCTGACCGGTCTGGAGACCCGTCGGGCGATGCAGGGCGGCATCCCCTCGAGCACCTCGGCGCCCTCGCCGCGGTAGGTGCTCGGCGGCACGCCCACGAGCTCCTTGAAGCGGGTGCTGAATGTGCCGAGCGAGCTGAAGCCGACGTCCAGGCAGATGTCGGTGACGCTGCGGTCGGTGCTGCGCAGCAGCGTCATCGCCCGTTCGATGCGGCGGGTCATGAGATAGGAGTAGGGCGACTCCCCGAACTCCTCCCGGAATCGGCGGCTGAGGTGGCCGGCGGAGAGATGCACCCCGGCGGCGAGCGCCTCGACGTCCAGCGGGCGGTCGTGCTCGCGGTCCATCCGGTCGCGGACCCGTCGCAGCAGCACGAGGTCGGAGGGCGTCTCCCGCGTCGCGGCGGAGGAGGGGGCGGGGCCGTCGGGCAGCGCCCGCACGCGCAGCACGGCGGTGCTGCCGTCCTCGCCGAGCACCTGGTCCACCGCCCCGAGCCGCCCGGTGGCGCGGGCGGCCGCGGCCGCGGCGCGGCACTGGCCGCGATGCAGCTCGAGGAGCAGCACGCCGCCGGGGGCGAGGTGGTCGGCCGCCCCGTCGAGCAGCGTGCACACGTGGTCGAGCCCGTCCTCCCCGCCGAGCAGCGCCAGGAGCGGCTCGTGCTCGCGCGCTTCCCGGGGCATCAGGGCGAGGCTCTCCCGCGGCACGTAGGGCGGGACCGCGGCGATCACGTCGAAGCGCTCGCCCGGTGGGAGCGCCGCCCAGCCGTCGCCGTGGTGGAGACCGGCCTCCGCGGGGAGGTTCCGGCGGGCCACGGCGAGCGCGGCGGCGTCGACGTCGGCGGCGTGGACGCGCGCTCCGGGCACGCGCCGAGCCACGAGCGCGGCGACGGGCGCGGCGCCCGCGCACATCTCGAGCACCCGAGGCGCGCGTCGTGCACGAGCCTCCTGCACCGCCTCGGCGATCAGCAGGGCCGTGCGCCGTCGCGGCACGAACACCCCGGGCGCGACCGCGAGCCGCTCCCCCATCACCTCGACCCGCCCCACCACGTGCTCGAGGAACTCCCCCGCCTCGCGCCGACGGGTCATCGCCTCGAGCTCGGCGCCGTCGCGAGCGGCCGCGCACAGCACCTCGGCCTCCTCCTCGGCGAAGACGCTGCCCGCGCTGCGCAGCCGCGTCGTCGTCGTGCCCTGACCGCCCGGTTCCATCCCCCCAGTGTCCTCGCCGCGGCACGGCGAGGCCAGGGAGGCGGCGGACGGATCTCACGGCGACGCTGCCCTTTCCCGCGCGGGCTGCGTGACACGATGGGGCGATGACCACGCCCCCGAGCTCCGCACCGTTCCGCTTCCCCGTCGCCGCGCGCTACGCGGGGATGGAGTCCTCCCCGCTCAAGGACATCTTCGCCCTCGCCGCCCGCGAGGACGTGGTCTCCTTCGCCGGCGGCATCCCGGACCCGGAGCTGTTCGCGCTCGAGGAGGTCACCGCCTGCTACGACTGGGTGCTCTCCCAGCAGGGCCATCGCGCGCTGCAGTACGGGGTCAGCGAGGGCGAGCTCGAGCTGCGCGAGCAGGCCGCGCGCCGCGTCTCGCGCGACCTCCCCACCGACGCCTCGCAGATCCGCGTCACGTCCGGCTCCCAGGAGGGGCTGTTCGTCGTCGCCCAGGCCCTGCTCGAGCCGGGTGACGTGGTGCTGGTGGAGTCACCGACCTATCTCGCCGCGGTCCAGGCCTTCGCGGTGCACGGCGCGCGGATGATCGGGGTGGACACCGACGACGACGGCGTGATCCCCGAGGCGCTCGAGGAGGCGATCCGCACCCACCACCCGCGGATGGTGTACCTGATCCCCACGTTCCAGAACCCGACCGGGCGCACGATGCCGCTCGAGCGACGCCAGGCGGTCGCCGAGGTGCTGCAGCACACGGACGTGCCGCTGATCGAGGACGATCCCTACGGCGCCCTGAGCTTCACCGGCAGCACCTGGGCGCCGATCGCGGCGCTGCCCGGCATGGGCGAGCGGACGATCCTGCTGAACTCGATGAGCAAGCTGATGAGCCCCGGCGTGCGCATCGGCTGGATGCGCGCGGAGGGCCCGGTGCTGGACACCCTCGCCGTGGCGAAGGCCGCGATCTCGATGCAGTCCTCCGTGGTGGACCAGCTGATGGTCGCCCGCTATCTCGAGACCATGGACCTCGACGCCCACGTCGCCCGGGTCAGCGCCGTCTACCGCGAGCGGCGCGACGCGATGTCCGCGGCGATCGCCCCGGTGCTGCCGGACGGAGCGCACGTGACCCGTCCCGAGGGCGGGATGTTCCTGTGGGCCGCGCTCGGCGAGGGCTACGACGCGCAGGAGATGCTCGCCGACGCCGTCGAGGCCGGGGTCGCCTATCTGCCCGGCTGGTCCTTCTACGCCGACCATGCGGACCGCTCCACGATGCGGCTCAGCTTCGTCACCCACTCCCCCGCCGTGATCGAGGACGCCGTCGCCCGCCTCGGCGAGGTCATCGCCGCGCACCGCGCCTGAGCCGGCGCCCGGGCCGACACCCGACGGCCCGTCCTCCGACGCGCGGTGTCGCGGCGCACCGCGCCCCGGCTCGGCGGGCGCGGCGACAGGGCAGAGGCATCAGATCGGCTTCTGCCACCGCAGCGTCGAGCGGAAGCCCTCGCGCCGGTGCAGCACGGCCCCGGGCAGGATCTCCCGGGACCGCTCGCACAGCTCTCCGTGCGACCATGCCGGGTCCCGGACCGGGATGCTCGGCCCCGGGACGGGATCCCGCACGGGGCGCGGATGCTTCACGAGCCCGATCAGCGGGTTCGACAGCGCATCGCCGATGTCCCACAGCAGGTCGAGCCGCGTGCGGGGCACGGTGAGGGTGACCACGAGCAGACGCCCGCCGGGACGCAGCAGGTCGCGGGCCTGGGCGAGGGCCGGCTCGAGCTCCATGTGGTGGAGGGAGGCGATCATGGTCAGCGCGTCGTAGTGCCCTCCTGTCCCCTCGGCCCGCAGTGTCTCGGCATGCGCCGCGAGTCCGCGCCGGCGGATCGCGACGCCGTCGAGGTCACGGCACCGCTCGGCGGCGACGAGCGCCATCCGGGGGTCGGGGTCGATGCCGTCGACCTGCGCGACGCGCCCGGCGAGGGCGCGCACGAGGTCGCCGCGTCCGCAGCCGACGTCGAGGACCCGCGCCGCCCCCGGCGGCAGCGAGCGCAGCACCCAGCGGTGGAAATGGGCGTTGTGGTCCCAGGGATGGCGCGCGTTCAGGCGGTGCAGAACCCGTTCCGCCCAGCGGATCACGGGGTTCGGCGTCGTGCGGATGTCCACCTCTCGCCTCCTCTCATGCCTGCAGCTCCCGCAGGCGTCGTCGGGTCAGCAGCACGAGCAGGCCGACGAGCGCGGCCGCGGTGAGGAGCACGGCCCCGGGGCCGGAGGGGAGCACGAGCAGCAGCGCCGCGGCGCCCAGCAGCGGCACGACGACGGCGTCGGCCTGCCAGGCCAGCATGACCAGCACCGACAGGTCCCCCTGAGGGGTCGGGATCGGGGTGGCGAGCGCGAGCGGCATGGTGCCCTTCGCCGCCTCCCAGGCCCGTGCGGCGAGGACCGTGGCGGCCACGGCGACGGGCAGCATCACGGGACCGCTCGCCGCCCCGCCGCCGACGACCGCGACGAGCGTCCCGCCGAGCGCGCCGAGCGTCACCAGGAGCAGCCCGGGCGCGGCGGCGTGGAGCAGCAGCTGCGTCCCCGCGCGCTGACCGAGCAGGGGCGGGGCGCCGAGGGTGTGCACCCCGTGACGGATCCCGTCGACGAAGGCTCCCGCCCCGGTCCGCAGCGCGAGGGCGCCCAGCAGCAGCGCCGTCCAGGCCGCAGGCCCCGGCAGCAGCGGCGCCCCGCCCAGGGCCACGGCGCCGAGCAGCACCGCGAGCGCGCCGCCCGCGCACCGGTCGGGCGTGCGCAGCCAGGCGACCGCGTCCCGTCGCGCGTACAGCAGCACCGTCGGGCCCCCGCCGATCGCCCGCAGCCGGCGGCCCGCCGCGGGCAGGGCGCGGAAGGCGCCGGCCGCCCCGGCGAGGTCCGTCGCTGTCGCACTGGTGGTCGCGGCCTCCCAGCGCGTCGCCTGCGCGGCCAGCTCGGTCCCCCGCAGCCGACCGAGCAGGGCCGTGCACAGCGCGACGCCGGCCGCTCCCGCCGCGACGAGGCCCACCGCCCAGGCCGCGACCTGTCCGTCCGACGGCGCGACGCTCTGGGACCACATGCCGCGGGCGAGCTCCCGGACGGCCATCAGCGGGGGCGCGGCCGCGATCGCCGCTCCGAGCCCGACCAGGAGGATCAGGAGGCGCCGGGGCGTCGGCCGCAGCAGCTGTCCCGCGGACCAGGCTCCTCCCCACAGCAGCCCCAGCCCGACCCCGGCGAGCGCCAGGAGCGCCGCCGTGCCGGGCCCCGTCCGGTCTGCCGCCATCAGCGTCGCCGCCACCAGCACGGCGGGCAGCGCGCCGGCGAGCAGCGGCAGCAGCAGCGCACGTGCGAAGGGGCGTCGCAGCACCCGGCCGCGTGGGAGCGGTCCACCGGCCAGGGTCGCGGTGAAGAAGGGCGGGAGCAGGGCGGGGCCCCGCACCGCGCCGAGGCCGACGAGGCCCGCGGCGACGGCGAGGGAGAGCGCGATCGCCGTGGGCGGCGCCCCGGCGCTCAGCAGGAGGGCGAGAACGTCCCCTCGTGCCAGCGCCCGGCCCGCCGACAGCAGCGCCGGCAGCCCGAGCACGACGGCTCCCATCGCGACGACGTAGAGCAGATAGAGCAGGTCGCCGCGGGTGCGGGCGCGGGACCGCTGCGCCCACACCTCGCGGACGGGGCCGAGGGAGGCGCTCACCACGGCTCCTCGAGCGCGAGCCGGCCGTCGGCGAGCTGCTCGACCAGGCGCGGGCTGTGGCTCGCGAGCACGATCGCGGTGCCGGCCCGGGCCCTGGCGCGCAGCGCGTCGATCACCAGATCGAGCCGGTCGGGGTCCAGGCGCTGTTCGGGCTCGTCCAGGACCAGCACGGCGCTGGGGCGGGCGAGGGCGAGTGCGAGGGAGACCAGCTGGGACTGGCCGCTGGAGAGCTCGTGGGGGAATCGGTCCGCGAGCGGGAGGATCCGCAGCTCCTCGAGGAGATCTCGGCCCAGCGCACGGGCGGCCGAGGCATCGCTCCCCCAGGTCGCCCCCACGAACTGGAGATGCTCGAGGACGGTGAGGTCCCGGGCGGTCTGCGCCGGTCCGATGAGCGCCGCGAGCGCCTCGCGGAAGACGCGGTCGCGGTCGTCGGGGCGCCTGCCCGCCACGCGCACCCGTCCGGCCGTCGGTGCGAGGAGGCCGGCGAGGACCCGCAGCAGGGTCGTCTTTCCGCTGCCGTTGGGGCCGGTGACGGCCAGGACCTCGCCTGCGGCGACGCGGCCGCTCGCCTCCAGCAGCAGCACGCTTTCCTCCCGCAGCACGCCGACCCCCTCGAAGGCCACGACCTCCGGCGAGGTCGAGGGCGGCGGGGTCGTCGAGGGAGGGACCGGCATGGCCCCATTCCACCGCATCGTCCCGCCACCCGCCCCCGACGATCGTCGGCACTCCGTCGCGACTCCGGGGAGGAGCGTCCCGTCCGGAGCCGCAAGCCCGCCGCCGTCCGATCGCGGCCGTGCGATCGCGGCCGTCCGATCGCGGCCGTCCGACCGGAGCGACCCGGCCCGGATGTGACCCACACGGAAACGTCAGGGCCTGGATTAATTGTCAGATCCGTGAGACCATGGTGAGGCGCTGTCGTAGGCCTCGCCGCCCTGTTCCTGCAGGTCGA
>Ga0079224_100014652_pt1 | contig 10961 bp, 8 predicted proteins | sample Stecom2015_FD_80414 | JGI IMG/M metagenome (GOLD analysis project Ga0079224, IMG submission 80414) | Agricultural soil microbial communities from Utah to study Nitrogen management - Steer compost 2015 | ecosystem: Environmental > Terrestrial > Soil > Agricultural land | place: USA: Utah...
CGCCGGCTCGGGCGTCCCCCGGCCCGGCGGCACGAAGCCCAACCAGAGAACCCCCACCGATGTTGACGCTGCAGGGCGATGACGCCCTCTCCTCATTCCGCAAGGCCGAGCTCGACCGGAGACTGTCGCGCACCCTCGGCCGAGGCGTGACCGCCCACGCGGAGTACCGCTACTTCGCTGACGTCGGCGGTGAGCTCGCTCCGGCGGACGTCGCTGCGCTCGAGCGCCTGCTCGGCGCGACGCTCTCGCCGAGCCCGGACACCGCGGTGCTCCTGGTCTTGCCCCGCCTCGGCACGATCTCGCCCTGGTCCTCCAAGGCGACCGACATCGTCCACGGCTGCGGGTTGACGGCGGTGCGCCGCGTGGAGCGGGGGGTCCTCTACCGCGTTCGGCTCGAGGACGGCAGCGAGCTTCGGGGCGCGGAGCGCCAACGGGCGGCGGCGCGCTTGCACGACCGGATGACGGAGACGGTCGTCGAGAGCACCGACGACGCCCGGGCGCTGTTTCGGCACCAAACGCCGCGGCCGTTCTCGACCGTCGATGTGCTCGGCGGTGGACGGGACGCCTTGCAGAGCGCCGATCGTGAGCTCGGGCTGGCGTTGGCGCCCGACGAGGTCGACTACCTGGTGTCCGCCTTCGGCGAGCTCGGCCGAAACCCGACCGACGTCGAGCTGATGATGTTCGCGCAGGCCAACAGCGAGCACTGCCGCCACAAGATCTTCAAGGCCGCGTTCGTGATCGACGGCGAGCGGCAGCCGCACTCGCTGTTCGACATGATCCGCAACACCCACCAGCGGCACCCGAGCGGCGTGCTCTCCGCGTACAGCGACAACGCGGCGGTCATGGTCGGCTCTGACGCCGAGCGGTTCTTTCCCGACCCGACCAGCGGCGCGTACGGCGCCCGGCGCGAGCCGGTCCACATCCTGATGAAGTGCGAGACGCACAATCATCCGACGGCGATCTCGCCGCATCCAGGCGCGGCGACCGGATCCGGCGGTGAAATCCGGGACGAGGGCGCCACCGGGCGCGGCGCCAAGCCCAAGGCTGGCCTGACCGGCTTCACGGTGTCGCACCTCAGAGTGCCGGGCTTCGAGCAACCTTGGGAAGCGCAGGATCCGGGCAAGCCGGAGCGCATCGCCTCGCCGCTCGACATCATGATCGAGGGGCCGATCGGCGGGGCGGCGTTCAACAACGAATTCGGGCGGCCGAACCTGGCCGGCTGGTTTCGGACGTTCGAAGCTCAGACCCCGAGCGGCGCCGCGCGCGGCTATCACAAGCCGATCATGCTGGCCGGCGGCATCGGCAACGTGCGGGCCGAGCACGTGAAGAAGCTCCCCATCCCCGCCGGCGCCAAGATCGTGGTGCTCGGCGGGCCGTCGATGTTGATCGGCCTGGGCGGGGGCGCGGCGTCCTCGATGGCGTCGGGCACGAGCGCCGCCGATCTCGATTTCGCCTCCGTGCAGCGCGGCAACCCCGAGATGCAGCGCCGCTGCCAGGAGGTGATCGATCGGGCTTGGGCGCTCGGTGAGGACAACCCGATCCTCAGCATCCACGACGTCGGCGCTGGGGGCTTGTCGAACGCGCTGCCCGAGCTGGTGGCGGAGTGGGAGCGGGGCGCGGTCTTCGAGCTGCGCGACATCCCGAGCGCCGAGGCCGGCATGTCGCCGCTGGAGATCTGGTGCAACGAGGCGCAAGAGCGCTACGTGCTCGCCGTACATCCGGACAAGCTCGACGTCTTGCGGGGGATCGCCGAGCGCGAGCGCTGTCCCTTCGCCGTCGTCGGTGAAGCCACGTCCGAGCCCCGCATCGTCCTCACCGATCGGCATTTCGGCAATCGCCCCATCGACGTGCCGCTGGCGCTCCTGTTCGGCAATCCGCCGAAGATGGTGCGGCAGGCGGCGCGGGTCGCGCCGGAGCCGCTCCCCTTCGACCCGCGTCCGATCGACGTGGCGGAGGCGGCCGAGCGTGTCCTGCGCTTGCCGGCCGTCGCGGAGAAGAAGTTCTTGATCACCATCGGGGACCGCACGGTGACCGGGCTCGTCGCTCGCGACCAAATGGTCGGCCCCTGGCAGGTGCCGGTCGCCGACGCCGCGCTCACGCTCGCGGACTACCGCGGGTTCGCCGGCGAGGCGATGGCCGTCGGCGAGCGCACGCCGCTCGCCGTGCTCGACGCGGCGGCCTCCGCCCGGATGGCCGTGGCCGAGGCGCTGACCAACCTGCTCAGCGCGCCGGTCGCCGACCTCTCGGACGTCAAGCTCAGCGCCAATTGGATGGCGGCCGCGGGTGAAGCCGGCGAGGACGCCGCGCTGTACGAGGCGGTTCGGGCCGTGGGGCTCGAGCTCTGCCCCGCGCTCGGGATCTGCATCCCGGTGGGCAAGGACTCGATGAGCATGCGCACCGTCTGGGAAGGCGGCGCCAAAAAGGTCACCGCGCCGCTCTCGCTCATCGTCAGCGCGTTCGCGAAGGTGGACGACGTGCGCGGCGCGCTGACGCCGGAGCTCCGCCGGGACGTGCCCGAGACCTGCCTCTTGCTCGTCGATCTCGGCTGCGGCAAAAACCGCCTGGGGGGCTCGGCGCTGGCGCAGGTCTACTCGGCGAGCGGCGATCGGCCGCCGGATCTGGACCGGCCCGAGCTGCTCTCGGGCCTCTGGACGGCGCTCACCGCGCTCAGAGCCGCTGGCACCCTGCTCGCGTATCACGATCGCTCCGATGGCGGCCTCTTCGCCACGCTCTGTGAGATGGCGTTCGCGTCCGGGGTGGGGCTGCAGGTCCGCCTCGACGCTCTGGGACCCGATCCGGTGGCGTCGCTGTTCGCCGAAGAGCTCGGCGCCGTGGTCCAGGTGCAGCGGCGCGACGTCGAGCGCGTGCGCCAGGCGCTCGAGGCCGCCGGCCTGGACGCTGGCGCGCTCTGCCACGTGATCGCGGAGCTCTGCCCCGACGATCGGCTGGTGTTCGAGCACGCGGGCCGCACGCTGCTCGACGCACCGCGCTCGCGTTTGCGCCAAATCTGGGGTGAGACGAGCTACCGCATCCAGGCCTTGCGGGACAACTCGGAGTGCGCCGCGGAGGAGTTCGAGGCGCTCGCCGACGGCAGCGATCCCGGCCTGAACGCCGTGTTGACCTTCGACCCCGCAGACGACGTGACCCGTCCGCTCGTGCAGGGCGGGCGGGAGCGGCCGCGCGTCGCGATCCTGCGCGAGCAGGGCGTCAACGGTCAGGTCGAGATGGCCGCGGCGTTCACCCGAGCGGGCTTTTTGGCGGTCGACGTGCACATGAGCGACCTGCAGAGCGGGCGCGTTCGGCTCGATGAATTTCGCGGGGCCGCGGCCTGCGGCGGCTTCTCGTACGGGGACGTGCTGGGCGCCGGGCTCGGCTGGGCCAAGTCGATCCTCTTTCACGCCCGGACGCGCGAGGCGTTCGAGCGCTTCTTCCGCCACCCGGAGCGCTTCGCGCTCGGCGTGTGCAACGGCTGCCAGATGCTCTCGGGGCTGAAGGAGCTGATCCCAGGCGCGGAGCGCTGGCCCGCGTTCGTTCGCAATCGATCGGAGCAGTTCGAGGCGCGCTTGTCGCTGGTGCGGGTCGAGCCCTCCCCTTCGATCTTCTTCCAGGGGATGGAGGGTTCCCGCTTGCCCATCGCGGTGGCTCACGGAGAGGGCCGGGCGCGTTTCGCGAGCGACGACGAGCGGCGCGCCTGCGAAGCGGCCGGTCTGGTGGCAGCGCGCTACGTCGATCCCCACGGCGCTCCCACCGAACGCTACCCCCAAAACCCGAACGGCTCCCCCGCTGGCATCACGGCGCTGTGCGCGGCCGACGGACGGGTGACGATCCTGATGCCCCACCCCGAGCGGGTCTTTCGCACGGTGACCTCGTCCTGGGCACCGCGATCCTGGCCCGACGACGGACCTTGGCTCCGAATGTTCCGCAACGCCCGGCGCTGGGTCGGGTGATCCTCCGGCGGCGTCGCTGACGGCGCGCGGTCACCACGCCTGGGCCGCCGCCCGCCTTGCACCCCGACGCGAATCGGCTCAAAACGGGAGCCGTGCCGTCGTCCACGCCCGCCGATCCGCCGGAAACACCGCGGCATCTCCCGCTGCTGCCGATCTTTCTGATCGTGCTGGTCGACGTCCTGGGCCTCACCATCGTCTTCCCGCTGCTGCCGCTGTACGCGGAGAGCTTCGGGGCGACCGCGCTGGTGGCCGCGCTGCTCGTCCCGGCCTACGCGGCGTGCCAGCTGTTGGCCGGGCCGCTGCTCGGCAGCTGGTCCGATCGCGTGGGGCGCCGGCGCGTGCTCTTGATCAGCCAGGCCGGCACGCTGCTCGGGTTTTTGATGATCGCCAGCGCTCAGTCGCTCTGGGTGCTGTTCGTGGGGCGCATCCTCGACGGTCTCACCGCCGGCAATTTGACCGTCGCCCAGGCGTACATCGCCGACAACACCGCGCCCAAAGATCGCGCCAAATCGTTCGCCCTGATCGGCATCGCCTTCGGCCTCGGCTTCATGGTGGGGCCGGCGCTCGGCGGCTACCTGTCGCACTGGGGCATGGGGGTGCCGCTCTATCTGGCCGCAGGCCTGTCCGCCCTGAGCATCCTGTGCACCTGGCGATTGCTGCCGAAAGAGGCCGCGCCGCCGGCCGCGCTGCGCAAGCCGGGCGCGTCCGTGCCCGCCGAGCCCCTGCTGCCGGCCGGACGCCGGCTGAGCGTGCTCGATGTCCGGCAGTACGCGAAGTACTTCCGCCGGCCCGTGCTGAACGGGCTTCTGTTGGAGTTTTTTCTGTATCTGTTCTCGTTCTCGATGTTCATGAGCGGGTTCGCGCTGTTCGCCGAGCGACGCTACAGCTACGAGGGCGAGCCGTTCACCGCGCCGGACATCGGCTGGGTGTTCGCGCTCGCGGGTCTGGTTGGTGTCATCGTCCAGGGCGGCCTGCTCGGACGTCTGGTCCGACGCTTCGGCGAGGTGCGCCTGATCACCGTCGGGTTGATAGCCCTCGGGGTCGGCTACTCCCTGCTGGCCCACGTCGAGCCCTGGGCGCCCCTGGCCGCGGCGACCGTGGTGTCGGCGTTCGGCAACGCCCTGCTCAGGCCGAACCTGACCAGCCTCGTCACTCAGATCGTCGAGCGCCACGAGCAGGGGATCGTCCTCGGGCTGACGCAGAGCCTCGCGTCGCTGGCTCAGATTTCAGCGGCGCCCTTCTCCGGTTGGCTGATCGGCGCGGGCCACCTGGACGCCTGGAGCTGGGTCGCCGGCGGCGTGTGTGTGCTCTGTTTGCTCGCCGGTCGCTGGGGCTCGGCCGCCTTCGAAGCGGCCCCGCCCGCGCGCCCCGTCCCCCAGAGCTGAGCCCTCCTCCGCCGGCGCGGGCACAGGCGCCGAGCTCAGGGGGTTGTCACTCTAGGTGTCGATGACCTTCACGCCGCGGGATTTGAGCGGCAGGAGCGGCACGATGTCGCCTGGCGTCCCACCGACGTACACGGTCTTGAGCTCCTTCAAGCCGGTCAAGGGCGAGAAGTCTTTGACGGCCGTGTTCTTGAGGCTGACGATCTCCAAGGCCTCGAGCTTGCCGAGGGCGCTCACGTCCGACAGCGGCGTGTTGTCGAGCATCAGCTCCGTCAGCTTGGTGAGCGACGCGAGCGGAGCGATGTCCCGCACCTGCGTGCGCCCGAGATCGAGCCGATCCAGCTTTTCGAGCTTGGCGATCGGCGCCACGTCCTCGACCGGGTTCATCGAGGCCCTCAGCGACTCGAGCTTCGTGAGGCCTTCGATCGGCGACAGGTCGTCGATCTTCCCGGGGCCAAGAAACAACTCGCGCAGGTTCTTGGTCTGCGAAAAGAAGCAGATGTCGAGCTCGTCGAGCTTCACCTGAGCCAGGTTGAGCGACCGCAGCCGCGAGAGGTCGGCCTTGGTGACCGTGCCCTCGGGCTTCTGCAGCTTCAGCCGCACCGCCGCTTCGAACTCCGGGCTTGGAAACTCGACCTCTTTCGAGTCCGAGCAATCCGCCAACGTCTTCTTTGGCTTCTTCGGCTCGGGCTTCTCTTCCACGACCGGCGCCGGCGGGGGCGGCGCGGCAGCCTGCGGCTCGGCGCTCGCCGCCGCGGGCGTCTCCACCTTCTCTTCCTCGCAGCCGAGCACCAACATCACGAGGACACTCGCTGCCGCAGTCCAGGTTCGCATGGCGCCGACGTTATCAGATCTCGCCGCCCCGAGCGGCTCGTTCTCCCGGTCCCTCCGGACGCGGCGCTTGTGCTGCGCCCGGAAAATTACGAGAACGGATCCCGAGCGCCTCGCTCGCTCACACGCCCGGGTGCAAGCGGCGGCGGTGCCCTGCGCCGGGGAGCCGCCGAGCGGGCTCGTACTTCAGAATCACGTAAACCGCGTGAATGATCCCGGGCACGTAGCCGAGCAGCGTCAACACCACGTTGATCCAAAACCGCTTCCTCAAACCCTCCTGCAGAAACACGCCGAGCGGCGGCAGCAGAACGGCGCACACGATGCGAACTGCGTCCATGAGTCTTCTCCTTCTCCCAAGCTCGATCTCGGGGCATCAGGCGCTGGCCCGAGATGCCGCCACCGAGACCACGTCCCGCACGTCCACCGGTACGAAGGCAGGCGCGGTCGACACCAACGAGATCATGGCCCAAACGAAACCATCCGGCAGCTCGTAGCCGAGCACCGCGCGCGCCACCCGCGCTGCCCGCGACAGCTCGTCGTGAGAAGCGCAGCCGACGTAGACGCGGCTGGCATCGTCGTCCAGCACCGCGAACAGGGCCAGGTCGCGCAGCGCCTCGCCACCGACCAGGCGGAACAAGAGCCGCTGCCGCAGCTCTGGCAGCACTCTGTCCAGCAGGGCCTTCACCTCCGTCGCGGACGGCATTTCGATCGGCTTGGCGCCCGCCGTGCGGGACCACTCGGGTGCGGACGGGTTGGAGTAATTGCTCATGGCGATTCGTCGTGGCTGTAAACGATGGTGTGCGCCGCCTCGGGGCCGCGTGACAAAAACGCCTGACGACCGCCCCGTGAACGACCAAGCCGCGGGCCCCGGCTCTAGGTGGGGACCTGCAGGGGTCGTGCCGCCGCCCCCCCCGCCGCGCGGTCCTCGCCGGCACGCCAATCTGCCACGGCGTGCGCGAAGGCCTGTTCGTTCGAGGGGCTTGGTCCCATACTCCGCCCGTGACGACCGACGCCCTCTCCTCCGGCTTCCGCCCCCTGGCGCGCCTGGGCAGCGTGCCGCAGGGGTCCGAGCAGTCGCTGCGCTTCGTTCAGCAGCGGGTGGCTCTGTTCGGGCTGGTGATCTTCGCGATCTCGGGCGGTTTTTTCGTCGTCACCGCCACGCTGGGTCAGCTTTTGCCACAGGCGGCGCCCACGAACGCGCTGATCGCGCGGGCCTGGCACCTCGTCGGGACTCTGTTGAGCGGCTCGCTGTGGCTGATTGCCAGGCAGCCGCGCACACTGGGCCTCCACGCCATCCACATTTTGGATGCCCTGGGCTTGCTCAGCGTCTGCTGGGTGTTCGGGGTGATGGGCCTCGCCTTCGGCGAAATGCACGGCTTCGTGCCGGCGGTGCTCGCGATCGTCCACGTCACGATCGGCCGCGCCGTTTTGATTCCAAGCACGGCGAAACGCAGCCTGCTGCTCACGGCCGCGGCGTTCGCCCCCCTTCCCGTGGCACATTGGCTGTTTCCGCACGTCGCGTACGGCGGAACCACGGGCCTCGAGCGGATCGGCGGGACGATCGACCTGCTGATGTGGGCCACCGCAGCCACCACCCTCGCGACCATCACCTCCAGCGTGATCTACGGGCTGCACGAGCGCGTGCGCGAGGCGCGGCAGCTCGGTCAGTACACCCTCGAAGCCCCGATTGGCGCAGGGGGCATGGGGGAGGTGTACATCGCGCGCCACGCGCTCCTGAGACGCCCGACAGCGGTCAAGCTGGTGCTCGGCCCGGACGCGACGGAGGCGCAGCTCCGCCGGTTCGAGCGCGAGGTCCAGCTCACCAGCTGCCTCACCCACCCCAACACCATCAACGTCTACGACTACGGCCGCACTCCCGACGGCATCTTCTACTACGCCATGGAGTACCTCGACGGGATCGATCTCGAAGAGCTCGTCGACCGCCACGGCCCCCAGCCATCGGGCCGTGTGATCGACATCTTGCTGCAGGTCTGCGGCGCGCTGCACGAGGCGCATTCGGTCGAGCTGATCCATCGTGACGTCAAGCCCGCCAACATCTTCCTGTGTGAGCGCGGGGGCATCTGGGACTTCGTGAAGGTCCTCGATTTCGGGCTCGTGAAGCAGGTCGGGGCAGCGCCAACGCTCAGCCAGAGCAGCACCAACGTGCTGGCGGGGACGCCGCTCTACCTCTCGCCCGAAGGCATCACCGATCCGGAGAAGGTCGACGCCAGGAGCGATCTGTACGCCCTGGGCGCCGTCGCCTACTACTTGCTCACGGGGGTCCCGGTGTTCGAGGGGCGCACGCTGGTCGAGATCTGCAGCCACCACCTGCACACCCCACCGGTGCCGCCGAGCGAACGCGCCCCCAGCCGCTCGATCGACCCGGAGCTCGAGCGCATCGTGCTCGCTTGCCTGGCGAAGGCGCCCGAAGACCGACCCGCCAGCGCGGCGGCGCTCGCGGAGTGGCTGCGCACCTGCACGGCGCACGGAAGTTGGACTCAAGAAGACGCCGCCGAGTGGTGGCGGCTCTGGCTCTGCGCCCGCGCCAAGCCCGCGGGCGGCGGCGACTGCCCGCCGGTCCGGACCCTTACAGTGGACCTGCTCCAGCGCCGAACCGCGCCGCTCGTCGGGGGGCGACCGCCTGCGGCGGGCGACCGGCGCAACGACAACGACACCGTGAAAGCGCTCAACGCTCCTTTTTGATCGCGCGGACCAGGTCCTTTTTGCTCATCTTGCTGCGGCCCGCGATCTCGAGCTGCTTGGCCTTGTTGTAGAGCTCGTCCCGACTGCGCGCTTGCAGCGGTTGGTTCGGGTTGCCAGTGCCTTGCGTGCGCTGGCTCGGTGTCCGCCCTTCTTCGCGCCGTTGTTTGTTGACGGTTCGGGCGGCGATCTCCTTGGCGCGCTTCGCTGACACACCGCGCTTCTGAGAGCCTTCTTTGATGTGCTCGTACTGTCGCTCGTCCTTGTTGCTCCACGACGGCATTTTCGCTTCCTCCTGTCTCTTATGGGTAGGGCGGGACCAGCGCGCCGCCCGGCACGCAACCAGCGCCGAGCTGGCCGCTCCAGACGGGGCTGCACAAGCGGATGATGTCGAACTCCGTCAACGTGGTCTCCGCGAGCCCTCGCTCGTAGCAACGCACGGGCTCGAGCGAGCGCGCGCATTGGCACAGCTCGACCGCCTGGAATTCATCGATCAAGAGCTCTTCCATAGCTGCCGCCGCACACACCGCGGGCCCTTCTCCAACGCCCCCGGTGCACAACCGGCGCGCTTCCACCTCGTCGATGCCGAGCGTGGGGTCCGCCATGACCGCCTCGACGCAGGCCAGCGTCCCCATGCCCGAGCTTGGCCGGCGCACGGGCGGTCGCGTTCCCCGAGCCGCCTCCCGCTCCGGCTCCTGTTCGCCAGCAACCGGCTCCCGCTCGGGCTCGGCGCCCGCCTCCGCTTGCTCGGCCCCGCCGTCGACCGCGTGCATGATCGACAAGCCCCCTCCCCCGCGCTCGAGCTCGCGGCCATCGCTGAGGCGCACGTCCGGCTCGCCGTCGCCGTCCAGATCCCTGGGCACCGGGTCCAGCCGCTCCCCCCGCTCCCGGATCGCGACGTCGACCTCAGGGTCGTCGTCGATGTCCCGGCCTTCCGCCAGCGCGCGGGGTGCGCCCGATGGCCGCTCTGGCGTGATCGCCGCGGCGGGCTCTTCGGTCGCGTCGGGGGCCCGCGCCCGGGCGCCCGCGTCGCCGGGAGCCGCCCCAGCGTCCTTCCCGTCCTCGGCGGCCTCGCCGCGGCCCGTCGCCGCCGTTGGTTCGGACGCTCGGTCACAGCCGATCCCCGACAAACCGGCCGACAGGGCCCCGGCCAGCGCCGCAACGGTCGCCTGCGCGCGCGCGGATCTCATTCCCAGAGCGCGATGCAAGCGCCTTGCCGTAGCGGAGGGCGACGCGGCGCGCCGTCCGCCCGCGCCACGGCCAGGGCTACCTCGAGGCGTGGAGATCAGCGCCCGAAGAGCTGCCCCCAGTACCAGGCGTGCATGCCGATGCCAACGCGCCGCCAGCTGGCGTTGAGCATGTTGGAGTTATGACCCGGGCTGTTGATCCAGCCGTTCATCACCTGCTCGGCGCTCCGGTAGTTGTAAGCGATGTTCTCCCCATTGGCGCTCGTGCCACACAGCTCCGCGCGATCCCACGGGCTGCTCACGATCGCCTCGGGCGCGTCGTGCGCGAAAAAATCGTGCTCCACCATGTGTCGGCAGTGGCCCTGGATCGCGGCCCCGAGCTCCGCGTCCACGGCCAGCGCCGAGAGCCCGTTGGCGATGCGGTACTCGTTCAGAAGCTGGAACGCCTCGTCGATGTGCGGCCGCTGGGTCGCGTCCGGGCTGCAGCACACCGCGATCTGCCCGTTCGGCTCGTCCCCGCTGCCGCCGCTCCGCACCACGCTGCAGGTGCCCGCGCTGTCCTGATCCTGGCAAGCGCCCGCGCTGCAAACCTGCCCCTCGGCGCAGGCGTTGCCGCAGGCGCCGCAGTGCGCGTTGCTCGTCCCCGTGTTCACGCAGCTGCCGCCGCAGAGGGTTTGCCCGCCGCCGCACGAACAGCTGCCGCCCTGACACACCTGTCCGCCGCCGCAAGCGTTGTTGCAAGCCCCGCAGTGGTTGGGATCCGAGGCGGTGTCGGTGCACCCCTGCCCGCACCGCTGCTCGCCCCCCGGGCAGACGCAGCTGCCCGCCGTGCACACCTCGTCGTCTGCGCAGGCGTTGCCGCAGGCGCCGCAGTGGATGCGATCCGTCTGCGGGTCGGCGCACGTATCACCGCA
>Ga0079224_100014653_pt1 | contig 10960 bp, 8 predicted proteins | sample Stecom2015_FD_80414 | JGI IMG/M metagenome (GOLD analysis project Ga0079224, IMG submission 80414) | Agricultural soil microbial communities from Utah to study Nitrogen management - Steer compost 2015 | ecosystem: Environmental > Terrestrial > Soil > Agricultural land | place: USA: Utah...
ATATGACCGCCTCGGTTTGGATGAGGAGCGGATCCGCATTATCGGCACGGAACTTCCCCAGCTCACCATCCCGGTTCGGCCGGGCCGCAACCTGGCGGTGATCATCGAGGTGGCGGCGATGAACTTCCGGCTGAAGAAGATGGGCTACAACGCCGCCCGCCAATTCTCCGAACGGCTGAGCTCGGCCATTGACGACGCCGATGAACTGGATTGAAGGGGCCGCCTTCAATGGCTGGGTTTGGCCCCTGTCCGGCATCGGCAGCCCTTCTTAAGCCCCCCTCAAAGACCGTTTCCTTTTTGGTCGCAGCCCCTGAAGCAGTGCCTCGTCATGTTCCGCACGGGATGCCGAAAACCCCCGATTCTCCGTTCCCTTAAGCGCATGAGCGATGATGACCGAAACAACCCTTCAAGGTTGAAACGGTATGGATCAAAGAACGAAATCAATTTCCGATCAATAATTAAATTTGTTCAACGGGAATTGCCGTTCATCCCTTTGGTTGTGGGGCTGACTTCGCTGTGGCGTCTCCGCATGGGGATTTATCCCGGTTTTCGAGAACAGGACCCGGACCGATTGTGAGCATCGGATGGGGATCCCTGAGGACGCCCTCATTCTTTTTTGATATCATCTAGGTTACAATGGGAAAAAGAACAGGGGACACGAAACCTATTTTTGAAGGGAGCGCCATCGGATGTTGTTTGCACAGGTGATCGATCCGGTTGCCCTATCCCTGGGACCGATAAAGATTCATTGGTATGGAATCATTCTTGGCACAGCGGCGTTGATCGGGCTGTGGGTGGCCACCCGGGAGGGAAAAAAGCACGGGTTGGACAGCGATCTGTTCCTCGACATGGTGGTCTGGGTGATCCCCGCGGCGATCGTGGGGGCGCGGCTGTATTACGTCCTCTTTGAATGGGATTACTATGCCCAAAACCCGGGGGACATCATCGCCGTCTGGAAAGGCGGTCTGGCCATCCACGGCGGATTGATCGGCGCTTTTCTCGCAGGGTATTTCTTTCTCCGAAAACGGGGGGTATCCTTTCTCCATATGGCGGATATCGTGGTGCCCAGCATCATTTTGGGACAAGCGATCGGACGGTGGGGCAATTTCATCAACCAGGAGGCCCACGGGGGGCCGGTCAGCCTGGAGTTTCTGCAAAGCCTTCATCTGCCGGATTGGATCATTGAGCAAATGCACATCGACGGCGTATATTACCATCCCACATTTTTGTACGAATCCATATGGAACCTCATGGGGTTCCTGCTCCTCCTGCTTCTGCGTCGGTTCAACCCCAAGCGGGGGGAAATCCTCTTCAGCTATCTCATCTGGTATTCCCTGGGGCGCTTTTTCATCGAAGGGCTGCGCACCGACAGCCTCACCTTCGAGGGGCCGGCTTGGCTCTCGGGACTTCTTGAGGCCCTCTGGGCGCCGATGAATCTTCTCTTCGAACCGGGGGTGCTGGCGGACGGCAACGTCCGGGTCGCCCAGTTGGTCAGCCTCTGCTTGGCCCTGGCGGGAATTCTTCTGATCGTGATCCGACGCGGCATGGGATATGCCCGTCAGTCTTATTTGGAGTCTGAAGGAAGGGTTTCGGGATGAGGAAGATCGATTGGCGTCGCGGATGGCAATCCGGTCTGGAGACAACCTGGGAATTGGCCAAAGTGATCCTCCCCGTCACCTTGGTGGTCAGCGTATTGAAGTATACCCCCGTCATCGAATGGCTGGTGAAGGGCCTGACCCCGCTGATGGGCTGGATCGGACTGCCCGGCGAGGCGGCGGTGCCCCTCGCCCTGGGCAATCTGCTCAACCTGTACGCCGCCATCGGAGCCATTTTGACGATGGATCTCACGGTGAAACAGGTCCTGATCCTGGCGGTGATGCTCAGCTTTTCCCACAACCTGTTGGTGGAAACCGCCCTCTGCCGCCGGGTGGGGCTGAATCCTTTCCTGGTGGCCTCGGTCCGCGTCGGTCTGGCGGTCGTCTCGGCGCTGTTGATTCACCACCTGTGGAGCGGTGGCGGTGAACGGGCGGTCTTTGGATGGGGGGGCGCCGTGGAGGAAACCCCGGCGGGATGGGGCGAGATTCTCCTGCTGGCCCTGAAGACGGCCCTGACGGGCGTGGTTCAGTTGGCGATGGTGGTGATTCCCCTCATGATCGGCATCCAGGTGCTCAAGGATATTCAGGTGCTGGACCGTTTCGCCGGGTGGATGAAGCCCCTGATGCGTCCCCTGGGGATGGATCCCCGGGGAGCTGTGACGATGGCCGGCGGACTGATGTTCGGCCTGGCGATGGGGGCCGGCGTGATCATCCAGCAGGCCCGGGAGCAGCAGTTTTCTCGCCGGGAGATGACGCTGATCATTCTCTTTCTGGCTGCCTGCCACGCGGTGGTGGAGGACACCCTCCTGTTTGTTCCCCTGGGAGTCAATATCTTCGCGCTCCTGTTGATCCGATTGGGGGCGGCGATCCTCCTCACCGTCACGGTGGCATGGCTGTGGCCGAAGGGTCGGGAGTCGGCGGTTTCCGTCCGGGGGGATCATGTATGAGATACGGGGCCGTGCTTTTTGATCTGGACGGGACGCTGATCGATACCAACGACCTGATATTGGCCTCCTATGAGCACACCCTCAACAAGCATTGCCCGGGGAAATACAGCCGGGAGGAGATCGTCGCCTGCCTGGGAGAGCCCCTTTACGATACAATGCGGCGGTTGGATCCCGAGCAATGGGAGGCGATGGTGCAAACCTACCGGGAGCACAACCTGGCCTGTCACGATGACTGGGTGAAGCTGTTTCCGGGGGTGTCCGAGGTGGTGGAGAAACTGCACCGGGCCGGGGTTGCCCTGGGCGTCGTTTCCAACAAGCAGCGGATCTCCGTCGAAAAGGGGCTTTCCCTGTTCGGGCTGGATCGATGGATGCAGACGGTCGTCTGTTACGGAGAGGCCGGGCGGCCCAAACCCCATCCGGATCCGATTCTCCGGGCGATGGAGGAGATCGGTGCCGATTCGGCCCGGACGTTGATGGTGGGGGACAGCCGCTTTGATCTGCTGGCGGCCCGGCGGGCCGGGGTCGATGCGGCGGCGGTGGCCTGGAGCTGGCACGGGAGGGAGGAGCTGGAGGCCCTTAATCCGGCGCACGTGCTGGAGGAGATGGGGGATCTGCTGAGGATCGTGGGCATCGATGCGGAGGCGGATGCGGATGCGTAGGACGGAGCGCTTTCCCGTCGAGGGGAGCAATTCCCTCTGGCAGGTGTACCGGACCGTCTCCTTCTGGAAAGTGTTGAAGAACGCCTTCGTGATTCACCTGGCCCGCTACACGCCCTTTCTCGGGCTGAAGAATTGGATGTACCGCACCTTTCTGGGAATGGAGGTCGGAGAGAAGACGGCCTTTGGCATGATGGCCATGATCGATGTCATGTTCCCGGAGCGGATCCGCATCGGCCGCAACGCCATTATCGGCTACAACACCACCCTTCTCGCCCACGAGTATCTGATCGACGAGTACCGGCTGGGGGATGTGGTGATCGGGGATCAGGTGATGATCGGGGCCAACACGACGGTTCTCCCCGGGGTCGTCATCGGTGACCGGGCGGTGGTGGGGGCCGGTTCCGTCGTCAACCGGGACGTTCCGCCCGGTGCCTTCGTCGCCGGAAACCCCATCCGGGTGATCCGCCAGGGGGATGAACAGAGCCGGGATATCGGTGAAACGGGAGGAAAAGGGTAAAATCCATACCGTCGATGGTGGAAGGAGACGGGCGGCCCCTTTTTTGTTACAGGCATTGGACAACTGCCATCCAGCGCCCCCGCGGAGTCGAGCCTCGTTTTTCCTCTGAAAAGGGATGCTTGGAACTTTTTAGGGTTATCCGATTGCCTCTGGAAGACGATCCGGGCATCCCAGGAAGAGCCCAAAATGGTTCATCCAGCGGGGCGATGGGCAAAGGGGATAACATGTGCGATGTTCGGTTCTGCCTCCTTCACTTCCAGCGAACCGGTATCGGCGGGCGGATATATCGCTAAAGCCTGGACCTGCGAATCAATCTCTATCATGGCGGGAGAAAAGGGATTCTGATCGAGGGATCAAAGGGGAAGATCAAAAAGGGGATCGTGGAGGAAGTGCGGCGAGCGACCGTGCGTTCCGGTCATCCGTCGGGTCCTGGAACCCTTGAACCGGCTCCGCTAGCTATACAAACTCATCGCCCAGGGGCAAAGAGAGCTGCTCATACGTCACCTCCGAAGGCTCCGCAAAATTGGAAAAACCCACACCGACCAGGCGGACGCCGGGGCTGTACTCGAAGGCATCCAGGAATTCCTCCAGGATCTTGGACCAATCGGGGGAGGGATCCCGGACCGTTCGCTGTTTGGTGTGGAGGGTGAAGTCGGCATATTTGATTTTCAGGGTCAGCGTTTGCGGGGACTTCTCGCCCGTCAGTTTCCGCTGAACTTCTTCCAGCAGGCTCCGGGCCACTCGGGCCACCGACTCCCGATCATATACATTTTCGGCGAGCGTGGTCTCGCGGGAGTGGGATTTGGGCTTCCGGTTTGGAACGATTTCCCGATCGTCCTTCCCTCGGGCCCGGTGGTACAGATCATAGCCGAACTTTCCGAACATCTGGACCACCTTCTCCAAGGGCAGTTGCCAAAAGTCACGGACGGTATGGATTCCCATGCTTTTCAGCCGCGCCTGGGACTTTTTCCCGATCCCGTGCAGAGCGCCGATCGGCAGATCCTTCAATATGCTTAACGCCTGTTCCGGCCGAATGATCACAAAGGCATTCGGCTTTTTTAGGTCGCTGGCGATCTTGGCCAGCGACTTGTTGTAGGAAAGTCCGATGCTGCAGGTTAGTCCCGTTTCCGTCCAAACCCTCGTCTTCAGTTCCCGGGCGATCGGCACCGCATCGGGATAGTGGGAGACGTCCAGGTAGGCTTCATCCAGGCCCACGGTTTCCACGGTTTGGCTGTATTCAGCGATAATGCGGCGGACTTCCCGCGATTTTTCCTTGTAACGTTCATGGCGCACCGGCAAAAAGATCCCGTCCGGACACAGCTTGCGCGCCCTCGCCATCGGCATGGCCGATCGGACGCCATAGGCGCGGGCTTCGTAACTGCAAGTGGAAACCACCCCGCGCTTTCCTCTGCCGCCGACGATCACCGGTTTTCCCCGCAATTCCGGGAAGTCCAGCTGTTCCACACTGGCAAAAAAGGCATCGAGATCCAGGTGTATGATCTTCCTCATGGGCGCTCACCTTTACAAGAACATACATTCCCAACTCTATTATGGATCGATTCGGGAGGATATGCAAACCGGGGCCCCTGAAGCGGTTTTCTCCGAATCCGGGAGCACAAGGGATGGATGGAACGGGCGGTGAGTCGATCCTTCGCATTAGCGGCAGGGGTCCAAAGGGGCGGGATGATCAAAAAAAAGGGGGGTGGCACGAGCCGGCGATGATTGCCATGCCGGTTTCGCCACACCCCTTTTCTGCCATAAACCGTTTTGCGCTTTTATCGGTACGCCCGCTCGTACTGCCGGGCACCGCCGAAGGCGTGTCCATACTGGCGGGCGACGTCGATCACCCAATAGGGATGGCGGAGGAGTTCCCGTCCCAGGAACACGAGATCGGCGCGGCCGTTTCCGAGGATCTCTTCCGCCTGCTCCGGGGTGGTGATCATGCCGACGCAGCCGGTGGGAATGTCAACCTCCTTCCGGAGGGTTTCCGCATACCCAACCTGGTAGCCGGGGTACACTCGGCCCGGAGGATTCGGCAACAGACCGCCGGAGGAGACGTCGATCAGGTCAACCCCCTCTTCCTTCAACAGGCGGGCGATCTCCACGCTGTCCTCCAGCGTGAGTCCTCCCTCGGCGTAGTCGACGGCGGAGATGCGCACATAGAGGGGACGCTCTTCCGGCCACACTTCCCGGACGGATCGAACCACCTCCTTCAACATCCGGAAACGGTTGGTGAGGGATCCGCCGTACTCGTCCTCCCGCCGGTTTGAAAGGGGGGAGAGGAATTCGTGGAGCAGATATCCGTGGGCCGCGTGGATTTCCACCACGTCGAAGCCGGCGGCATCGGCTCGGCGCGCCGCTTCCCGGAAAGCCCGAATCACTTCATCGATCTGGGTTTTGCTCATTTCCTGCGGCATTTTGCTCCGGTCATCGAAGGGGATGGCGCTGGGGGCGATGATCGGTTCGTCAAGGACCGCCTTTCGTCCGGCATGGGCCAGTTGAATGCCGATTTTCACCCCCTGGCCGTGGGCGAAATCGACCAGCTTTTTTAACCCCTCCACATGGTGATCGCCCCAGATCCCCAGATCGCGGTCGCTGATCCGCCCGCGGCTCTCCACGGCGGTGGCCTCCAACAGGATCAGGCCGACCCGGCCGACGGCCCGCGTCCCGTAATGGACGATGTGCCAGTCGCTCACCTCCCCGTTGGGGGTTGCCGAGTACATACACATGGGTGACATGACGATCCGGTTCGGAAGTGTCACGTTTTTGTGCGTGTAGGGTTCGAAGATGAGGGACATGATCCAACCTCCGTTTGCGAAAAATTTTTCTGCGGTTGTCCATCGTCCTTTTTCCCTGGATGCAAACAATCCCTCTCGTGAAGCCATTGTACTCCAATCCGGTAGGGGGAGCAAACGCGTCCCTTTGATGAAGGCGGTTGACATGGAAAAGGGAGGATTTTTATAATAAACCACGTTAACAATGTTTTTAACTTAATTAACAAATTGAGAGGGTGAAGACCCATCTTCCGCGATCTGGAGGATATCAAGACCCGTTTCGGCGAGGAAATCTCCCGCACCTTCAAGTGGAGCGGGAACAGTCCGCTGAACGGGCACCTGTTTTCTCTGCTTTTATTCTCCGAAAAACCGCTCAGTTTGCAGGAGATGGCCGATCAGCTGGGCGTAACCAAGGCGGCGGTCAGCATACGCATCCGTGCCCTGGAGCGGATGGGGCTGTGCGTCAAGGTTTCCCGGATCGGCGATCGGCGGGATTATTATCAGCTGGCGGAGGATGCCGGGTTGGTTTCCATCCGGATCAGCCTGGCGGCCATGCGCCAAACCACCTCGTTTCTGGAGGAGATCCTCGCGGACTTTCCGACCGCCTATCCGGAGGAACAAAGGGAAACCTTTGAAACGGCCAAGCGGCGGCTGGTCGAGATGAAGGCGCTGCACGACCTCTTTCTGGAGCGGTTGGATGGTCTCGATGAAGAATGGGAAAAAAGGAAAAAATCCCTATGGAGAGGATGAAGGCGTGTCTCCCGACGCCGGCCCGTGTTTTCGATCGGCGGGCTGGAGGGAGCCGCAATCACCCGTGCTCGGCGGAATAGCATCTCCGCTTGCTTCCGCGGAGTAGAAGACCACCGAATCCCAGATGAATTTTCTACAAGGAGGATTCCGTTTTGAGCTGGTTGACCCGCTTTTCCCTGAAAAACGTGGCCGCTGTTCTCATTCTCGTTCTTCTCGTCACCTTTGGCGGAGTGTATACGGCGGGGCAAATGAAGATGGAAGCGATGCCGGACATCTCTTTTCCGGTGATCGTCGCAATCACTCCCTATCCCGGGGCGTCGCCGGAGGATGTGGATGAAAAGGTGACCCAACCCGTCGAGCAGGCGCTCATGGGAACCGAGAGAGCGAAAAAGGTACAGTCCATATCGGCGGACAGCACGTCGGTCGTGGTGGTGGAATTTGACTTTGATGTCGATCTGGACAAGATGCAGCAAGAGATGAAAGAGGCCGTAAACCGGCTCGATCTGCCCGAGGAAGCGATGGAAACCACCTTTAATCAGTTCGGTTTTGATACCTTCCCCATGATGATCGTCAGCCTGTACAGTGAGAAAAAGAAACCTGAAGAACTGGAAAAATGGGTGAAGGAAGAGGTGGAGCCGACCCTCAAATCGGTCGCCGGCGTCGGCCGGGTCGACATCAAGGGGCAGGGACCCAAGGCGGTGGTGGTTCGGCTCAAGCAGGATAAACTGAAAAAATACAATTTGACCTCACAGCAGGTTCAGCAGGCGCTCCAGGGAAACAACGTTTCCATTCCGGTCGGGGATCTGCGCGTGGACCGGCTGGATATGCCGGTGCGGATCGACCAGAAGATCACCTCGGTCGAAGATCTGCGGAATATGCGCCTGACGGTCTATCCCGATCCCCAGGCGGGAATGAAGGACGCCTTTGAGCAGATCGGACAGGGGATGGAAGGCTTGGGGCAGGCCGTCGGGGGCCTGGGGCAAGCCGTTGGCGGACTCGGTGAAGCGGTGGGTCGGATGGGTGAAGGTCTGGGCCAGGTCGGCCAGGGTGTGGGGCTGGTGCAGGCCCAGGTGCAATTGCTGCAATCGGCGCAACAGTTGCAGGCCCAACTCCTCGGCGACCGCATCGCTCTGAACAAAGCGGAGGAGCGGCTTCGGGAAAACCCCAATGACGGCGAGGCGGCCCGCGAAGCGGCGATGTTGAAGGCCAAGATCGAAGCCCAGGAAAAAGGGCTAAAGGAGATCGACAGCCGGTTGAAGAGCCTTCAAAAGCAGATGCCTCAACCGAAGGGGATGGACGGCAAAAAAGCCCAAATCCCCTCCCCCGGTGTTCAACCGCCCAAGGGAAGCGGACAGGGTGTGAAGAAACCGTCGGCCGGGGAACCAAAAGTCAAGACGGTGAAGCTGTCCGACATCGCCGAGGTGAAGGAATCCTCGGAAGGGAACACCCTGATTACCCGGACCAACGGAAAGCCTTCGGTCAATATCGAAGTGGTCAAGTCGCCCGACGGGAATGTCGTTGAAACGGCGGAAGGGATTAAGGAGAAGCTGGATGAGCTGAAGCGGAATCATCCGGAGATCGAGACCACCCTTCTGCACGACCAGTCCCGGGCGGTGAAGGATTCCATCATGACGATGGTGCGGGAAGGGCTGCTGGGTGCACTGTTCGCCTCCCTCGTTATTCTGGTTTTCCTGCGCAACCTGCGCACCACCCTGATCGCCGTCGTATCGATCCCGCTTTCCGTACTGGCTACCCTGACACTGCTGCATCAGGCGGATATCACCCTCAACATCATGACGCTGGGTGGACTCGCCGTGGCTATCGGTCGGGTGGTGGACGACAGCATCGTCGTGATCGAGAACATTTACCGCCACTTTTCCCAGACCCGGGAGCGGGGGGTTGCCCTGATCCAATACGCCACCAAGGAAGTGGGTTCGGCGATTACCTCCTCGACGCTGACGACGGTGGCCGTGTTCGTTCCCCTGGGAATGGTGAGCGGGATCGTCGGGAAAGTATTCGTTCCCTTCGCCGTCACCGTTGTGATTGCTCTGCTCAGCTCCCTGGTGGTGGCGGTGACCGTGGTGCCGCTGCTTGCCAAACTGACCCTCTTGAACGGGAAAAAGCTGAAGACGGAACGGCGGGAAAGCCGCATGGCCCAGATTTACCGGCGCGCGCTGTCCTGGTCGCTGGATCATCGGAAGACGGTTCTTCTGCTCTCTACGCTGATGCTGTTGGCTAGCCTGCTTCTCATCCCCTTGGTGGGAACCAGCTTCCTGCCGGCGGATAAGGATAAGGCGATCCAGGTCGAGGTCAAAATGCCTTCCGGCACCGCCCTGGAGGTGACCAACGACAAAGCGAAGGAGATCGAGGACCAACTGAAGACCTATTCCGAGGTCCAAGTCATCTCCACCACCGTGGGGAACCTGCGCGGTCAGCTGGCGGGGGACGGTTCGATCGGCAGCACCAACCGCGTCAACATGTTTGTTAGTTTGGATCCCGACACGAAGATGGACGCGTTTTTGAAACGGGTCCGCAGCGACCTGGAAGGGCTCAAAGAGGATGCGGAGTTGAACGTCCATGAAGTGAACAGCATGATTCCCACCAGCGGCGAGATTGTCGCCGTGGTCAAGGGGGACCGGATGCAGGATATCCGGAAGGTGGCCGAAGCGCTGACGCAGCGGATGGAGAAGGTGGACGACCTGGTCAACGTGACCAACAACCTGAGCGAGCAAAAGGAACTGGTAAACATCAAGGTTGACCAGGAAAAAGCGGCCAAGGAGGGATTGTCCGCCGCCCAGGTGGCGATGTCGATTCGGGGACTTCTGGAGGCGGATACGGTGACCGAGCTGGAGAACGGCTCCCAGGTCCAGGAAGTGAAGCTGGGGCTGGAGCGGAAGGACCTCGCCTCCCTGAAGAAGTTGAAGGATGTCCGGATCATGGGGGCTACCGGCAACCTGGTCCGGCTCGGCGACGTGGCCAAAGTGGAAAAGGTGAAGGGGCCGGTGACGATCCAGAAGGAGAACGGCCAATCTTACGCCACTGTCACCGGGGATATCACGACGTCGGATTCCGGAGCCGTCTCCCGGGAAGTGCGTCAGATCATCGACGGGATGGATCTGCCCGCGGGAGTGACGGTGAGCCTCAGCGGGGAAACCGAGGAGATGGATAAGAGCTTCGCTCAGCTGGGTGTGGCCATGATCGTCGCCGTCCTCGCGGTTTATCTGGTGATGATCGTCGCCTTCGGCGAAGCGACGGCTCCCTTCACCATCATGTTCTCCCTGCCGTATGCGGTGATCGGAGGATTGGTGGGATTGTGGATTTCCGGCCAGCCCATCAGCGTCTCCGGTCTGATCGGAGCGCTGATGTTGATCGGGATCGTGGTCACCAACGCCATCGTGCTGATTGACCGGGTTCAGCAGCAGCGGAGACGGGGGCTGGATGTCCGTTCTGCGCTGCTGGAAGCGGGAGGAACCCGCTTGCGCCCGATCCTGATGACCGCCTTTGCCACCATTTTCGCCCTGCTGCCTTTGGGGCTGGGTTACGGCGACGGCAGCCTGATTTCCCAAGGGTTGGCGGTGGTGGTGATCGGCGGCCTGACCTCCTCCACGTTCCTCACCCTGTTCATCGTTCCGATCATGTACAGCATCCTGACCGGATTGAAGGAGCGGGTGCTCCGGAAGCGGGCCGGATCGGAGGTCTAGGAGAAAGGGCCGTTGAC
>Ga0079224_100014654_pt1 | contig 10960 bp, 12 predicted proteins | sample Stecom2015_FD_80414 | JGI IMG/M metagenome (GOLD analysis project Ga0079224, IMG submission 80414) | Agricultural soil microbial communities from Utah to study Nitrogen management - Steer compost 2015 | ecosystem: Environmental > Terrestrial > Soil > Agricultural land | place: USA: Utah...
ACGCGCAGATGCCGCGGGCGCCCAAGGCAGGGTCTGTCTTGGCAAACACATCGTAGTAGCGGTAGGCACCGCGTTTGCCCATCCTGTATCTCTCCCCGCGGATACGCCAGCCGTCGCCTTCACCCGCGGCGGTGGCTTCAATGCCGGCGCCATCGGAACCGGCGATGCGCTCGGACAATGCAAAGCTCGTTGCCCGCCCTTGCGCCATCTCGCGCAAGTAAAAATCCTTTTGTTCATCTGTGCCCGCGAGCAGGATGGGGAAGGCCCCCAGCTGGTAGGCGCACATGATGGCGGCAGTGGACGCACAGTGGCTGCCCAGGGTTTCAACTGCCGCAACCGTGGTGGTCAGGTTGGCCCCTTGCCCGCCCCATTGCTCGGGCAGAAACAGACCGGTGAACTTGTGTTCCACCAGTTCTTCGATGGTTTCCCAAGGGTAGCGCTGCTCGCGGTCGAGCTCGACCGCGCGGGGAGCGAAGCGTTCTCTTCCAAGGCGGTCGGCGAGGGTTTGCCAGGATCGCGCCTCATCGTCCAGGCGGGGTGTCCAGATAACGGTCAATTTGATGTCTCCGTAGTTGTGTGGGTCAGTTGCATGTCTGCGGTTTTTTTCCTGCCTGGGCGATATAAATGATGGAACAGGCCCATGAGCCCTTTCGGGAAGAAGGCCAGCGTGACGATGAGCACGCTACCCAGGATGATCTTGTCGAAATATCCTCCCAGCGAGAAGAACTTCTCCTGGACGAGGATCAGGGCGGTCGCGGCCAGGGGGCCCAACAACTGACGTCGACCGAATAGCACCACCGCAGTGAGCATCAGAATAAGGAAGTAGACATCGAGCACGTCGGCACTGAGATAGGCCCGCTGATAGGCATACATCCAGCCGGCCGCTGCACTGATGGGGGCAGACAGCAAGAAGACTTGCAGGCGGACATGTGCGGGTGACACCCCCATCATGGTGGCCAGGCGCGGGTTCAAATGGGTCATCATGGCTGCCGCGCCAAGATAGGAATGACGAAAGCGGTCGACCAGATAGATGGTGATGACAAGCATGGCAAAGGCGTAGGGCCAAAGCTCCTGGTCATTGCTCGCGGTCAGGGACAAACCAGCGAAGGAAAGATCAAAGGTTGGGATGCCGCGGATTCCATCCGAGCCTCCGAGGAAGTCCCAGTTGGCGGCAAGCGTCATGGCGACGACAGCGACCGCATAGGTGACCAGCGAAAACACGAACTCCCGAAGTCGAAGCGTGACAAGCCCGATCGCCAGGGCAACCAGCAGGGCCATGGCCATGGAAGCCGCCAGAGTCACCCACGAGCCCACAGACGTTTCTGTGGCGAGCAAGGCGGTCGTGTACGCCCCCGTAGCGAAGAAAACGGTGTGTGCCAGGCTCACTTCACCCAGGTCGGACATGATGACGTCCAGGCCGTAGCTCATGACGGCAAAGATGGCGATGAGCACCACCGCGCTGTAGATCGCACTGCTTCCCCCAGCCAGGGAGGGGAACAGATAGACCAGGATGGCGGTAATCAGAAGCGCCGGGAGTTTCCTGTTGAGATTCTTCATTAGTGGATACTCACTCCGGAATTGGCGCTCAGGCCGCCGGGTCGGGCGACCAGCACCATAATGAGAAGCAAAAAGGCGGCGGTGGTGGCATAGGCGGGCGATACATACGCACCAAACAGGGCGATGAAAAGTCCCAGTCCTACGCCCGCGATGTAGCTTCCCTTGACGCTCCCGATCCCGCCCAGCACGACGACGACAAAAGTCATGATGACTTCCTCGAAACCCATGGATGTCAGGATCGGAGTGCGCGGTGCCACCATGCCAGCGGCAAATGCGACGGCGGCACCTTCAAAGGCAAACACGCCGTAATAAATGTGGCGGACGTTGATGCCTGCAAGCTGTGCAAGCTTTGGATCTTCCGCCACCATGCGCACCAGCCGGCCGGTCTTCGTCTTGTTCAGAACGTATTGCAGTATTCCGAAGAACACGATGGCAGCCACAACAATGGCCACGTCCTGCCAGGTGAGCCAAAGCGCCTCAAGGGGTACGTCAACCATGGAAAGCGGTGTGTCCAGAATCTGACCCGTAGAGCCGAAAATCAGGGCGGCGACACCATGCAAGACATAACCCCAACCCAGCGTCACGATCATGATGGACACGAGGTTTTGCTCGAAGGTGGCTTTGAGCATCACTCTTTGCATGATCAGGCCGACCAGCGCGCCGGCCACCATGGCGACGGGCACCGCCAGAAAATACGGCATGCCGGCGCTCGATATGGCCCACCAGGTGACAAAAGCCCCCAGCATATACATCTGGCCATGGCCAAAGTTGACGAGCCGGGCGACACCTAACAGCACCGTCCAGCCTATTGCGATCAGGGCAAAGGCGTGGCCAAGCACAATGCCGTTCACGATTTGTTGAACGAAGTTCATGCTACATGCGCTCCAAGATAGGCTTCGGCGATGCGCGGATCATTCTTGACCTCCGCGGTGCACCCTTCCAGCACGCAACGACCACGCTCCAGCAATACAAGCCGGTCGACGATTTCAATCGCTGCATGCACATTCTGTTCGACCAGCAAGATGGCGAGGCCGTCCCGGGCAAGGGTTTGCAGCGTTTTAAGTACAAGGGCCACCATCTGGGGCGCAAGGCCAATAGATGGTTCATCCAGAACCAGCAGCCTCGGCGCGAGCATGAGCGCACGGCCGATTCCCAACATTTGGCGCTCTCCGCCCGAGAGCTGTGAACCGAAATGGTCTTTGCGCTCTTCCAATCGGGGAAACAAGCGGTAGATGTCTTCGCGCGTATAGACCTTGCGGTCCGCGGATGCTTCAAGCTCGAAACTCGTGATGAGATTCTCGTGCACGGTCATTTGGTTAAAGATCAACTTGCCTTCGGGGACCAAAAGCAATCCGTCCCTCACGCGCTGATGGGTGGGGCGAGTGTGCATCGGACTGCCGTTCAGATAGACCTCGCCTACGGCCTTGGGATTGCCGCGGGACCAGCCAGCCAAGGCATTCGCCAAAGTAGATTTTCCGGCGCCATTGGCACCGATCACCCCTACGATTTCGCCCTTGCGGATGGCTAGAGAGTCGAGCTTCAGTGCAGTATTACCTGCATAGCTCACCTCCAGGCCCCTTGCCTCGAGAACGACGGAGTCATCAGCATGCGTAGTCATTCCGTTCTCCCGAGATAAGCGTCAAGCACACGCTTGTCGTGCTGGACCTCGCTGGGGCTTCCGTAGGCCAGCTCTTTACCGAGATCCAAGACAAAGATGCGGTCGGCGACAGACATGATGAGATCCATGTGGTGCTCAATCACTACCATGGCGACACCTTCCTGTTTGAGATCGGCCAACAGCTCCTTGAGGCGGTTCATGTCTTCTCCGCCCAAACCTGCTGCCGGTTCGTCCAGCAGCAGCACGCGCGCGCCGGCGCCATAAGCCAGCGCGATGGAAAGCATGCGTTGAACCCCATACGGCAATTCCTTGGGACTCATGTCGTGGAATTCCCTGGGAATGCCAAACCGTACGAGCTGCTCGGCTGCCGTTTTCGCAGATTTCTGATGAAAGCGGGCGGATGCCACCGGTCGAAATACCGACTGCACAAGATTGGGGTTGGATTGACGACCCAGCGCCACCACCATGTTGGCAAGAGCACTGAGATCGTCAAAGAAGGCGTTCTGCTGGAAAGCCCGTTTTAAACCCAGATCCACAAGCATGTGTGGGGGTGTGGCGGTGATGTCCCGGCCTTCGAAGAACACGCGCCCGCTGCGGGGCAGCATTGCCGTCACGGCTTCGAAGCAGGAGCTTTTGCCCGCGCCGTTTGGGCCAATGATGCCCAGCAGTTCCCCCGGTGCGACCGACCAGCTGACGTCGTCCAATGCAACCAGGGCACCGTAGCGGACGCCCAGGCCTTCAACGCGCAGCAGGGGCGTGGCCCCGCGGGGCGGGGCGGAGGAATGAGTGTGAATGGACATGTCGCTTGTCTTATGGCTGCTTGACGACGATATTTCCGTTTTCCACGGTGAAGAGATAGAAGCTGGATTGCAGTTGCCCGTTATCGGCGAAGCTCACGTCTCCAAGAATCGTATTCTTGAAGGAGCCACCACGGATTCGCTTGGCGATCGCCTCGCGGTCCAACGTGCCCAGCTCATTGGCCGCCATGGCCCAGACCTGCAGAGAGATCGCGCCCAATGCCATGTATTTATCAGGCGTGTAGTCAAACATTTTCCGCGTGGTTTCAACAAACTTTTTGTTGACCGGATTGGAAGCGAAGGGCTCTACATCGGGGAAGTAAAGGTCTGCGCCCAAGATGCCGTCAGCAGCTTTCCCGGCAATCTTGATCACGCTGGGCGCAACTGTTCCGACTGCAGTCAGCAGGGTGCCAGGCAGACGTGCCTGACGGGCTTGCCGGATGATCGCAGGCATGCCCAAGCCTTCATTGGCGTTGATGGCGATGGTGACATCAGGATTCTGCGCGCGCACATTAGAGATGGCGACGCGGAAATCGGCCTGGGTGAAGGGGAATTTTTCTTCTGCGACCTTTTCGTATTGGTAGTTGAGCTTGGCGAGCTCGGCCTCAATGGACTGCTGAGCCCCATTACCGTAAGCGTCGTTCTCAGTGAGGAAGGCAATCCGCTTGGCTTTGGCCACGTTTGCAAGGTAGTCGGCAATCACCTTCCCATCCATTGCATTCGAACTGTTCATGCGAATGGCGAGCGGGTTGCCTTCCCCGGACAGAATCGGATCGGCTTTGGAAATGGCTGTGATATCCAGGACGCCGGCGCGATTCAGAACAGGCTGCAGCGCGAGGGTCACGGGGCTGTTCCAGCCTTCAATTACTACCGCCACCCCGGCAGACGCCAGCTCAGTGGCACGTGAAACGCCCACGGTAGGCGTGGATTCATCATCGCGAATCAGCAGTTCGATGGGACGTCCCATCACGCCGCCTTCGTCGTTAATGATTTGGGCCATGGCTTGAATCGCCTGGGTCACGTGCTGGCCTTGCGGCCCGGCCCCTCCAGACAGCGGAAAAATGGCGCCCACTTTGACGGGGTCTTTGGCGTAAGCCGCCGAACCGAGTGCAAGGCTAAGCCCTGCCGCGTAGATGAAACGAGTCAGCTTCATTGGGTTGTCTCCGGTTTTTTTATGGAGTTGATCGAGTGCTGCTAGAGGGACCACTAAGTCAACTTTTTATTGAGCATACCAGTCAGTATGTCGTGAGGTCAAAGCCTCGTCATGAAAAAGATTGGAAAATACCTAGATTAATTCGGTGTCGCGCTGCGTGACTGATGCTATTGCCGAAACCATTAAGAATTACATTTAAAAATCAAATGCTTGTTTATCGATATAGGGCAAAGTACCTAGGCGGTGACGAATGCGTTAGTCATCATTGAATCCCACCCGACTGACATCTTCTTCCTTTTGTCAGGCTTGACGGAAAAATACCGAACGGTATGTAATGGTGCGGCCGAATACGAATTTGAAAGGGGGGAGAAATGGAGATCAATGGTGTGACCGCGATGGTCACTGGGGGGGCGTCTGGTCTTGGGCTGGCCTGCGTAAAGCGGCTTGCCGGTGCCGGCAGCCGGGTAGTGCTTGTGGATTTACCCACATCGGAGGGCGCGGCCATTGCCGAAGAGTTGGGAGATCAGGTGGTCTTCGTCGGGGCAGATGTCACCCGGGAAGATGATATGCGCCACGCATGCGAGGTCGCCGCGGCTTCCGGTCCGTTTCGTATCCTGATTCACTGTGCCGGCAGGGGAGGGCCTGTTCGCCTGGTGGACAAAGAAGGGCGAGCAGGCTCGCTCGAAGCGTACGAAAACATTATTCGTATCAATCTTATCGGTACCTTCAACACCCTCAGGCTCGCGGCGGAAACGATGGCCCGTAACGAGCCCACCGCAGACAGCGAACGCGGCGTCTGCGTGCTCACGGCTTCTGTTGCCGCCTATGAAGGTCAAATCGGGCAGATTCCCTATGCGTCTTCCAAGGCCGGGGTGGCGGGCATGACGATTGTGGCAGCTCGCGATCTTGCCAGCCGGAAGATTCGTGTCTGCACCATCGCGCCAGGCATTTTCGACACGCCAATGCTTGCCAGAGTATCGGAGCCGGCACGCCAGGGTTTGGCCGCTTCCATCCCGCATCCAGCCCGCCTGGGGCAACCCGACGAATTTGCCCACCTGGCTCAACACATTATCGAAAACCAGATGCTCAATGGCGAGGTTATTCGTCTGGACGGTGCGCTGCGCATGGCGCCGCGGTGAAGAAAAACCAATTGGAGGAGGCCACAATGACCAATGAAGTTCTCGTTTCCGTTCAAGACGGAATTCAAACCATTACCCTGAACCGTCCAGAAGCCCGCAATGCCATGACGCTTGCGGCTGCCACGGCCATTGCACAGGCTTTGGACGACCTGGACAACAATGATGAACTGCGTGTCGGCATTCTTACCGGCGCCGGCGGTTTTTTCTGCGCAGGTATGGATCTCAAGGGATTTCTGCGCGGGGAGCGTCCCAGCATCGAGGGTCGCGGATTTGGCGGGCTCACCGAAAAACCACCGCAAAAGCCTCTTATCGCTGCAGTAGAGGGCTATGCCCTGGCTGGTGGGTTTGAACTGGTGCTCGCCTGCGATCTGGTTGTTGCGGCGGAGAACGCCCAGTTCGGAATTCCCGAGGTGAAGCGGGGGCTGGCAGCCACGGCTGGGGGCTTGGTGCGTTTGCCCCGACAACTGCCGTACCGCCTCGCTCTTGAACTTGCCCTCACCGGCGATATGTTTCCTGCGCCGCGGGCATTGGAATCCGGCCTGATCAATCGAGTCGTGCCGGCGGGGCAGGCCTTGGAAGAAGCGATTGCACTGGCGCGCCGCATTCTCGCAAATGGCCCTCTGTCCGTCGCTGCCAGTAAGCGCGTGATCATGGAGTCCCAAGACTGGTCTCAGGATCAAATGTGGGAGCTTCAGAAAGCGCTCACCGAACATGTGTTCAGTTCCGAGGATGCCCGCGAAGGCTCCGCTGCGTTCGCCGAGAAGCGGGCACCGGTCTGGAAGGGGCGTTGAAGATGACTGACCCCAGGTTCGATGGCACCGGCCCTGACGCTTATTTTTGGCGGACTTTGGCCCAAGGCCGTCTGGAACTACAGCGCTGCGGTCCTTGCCAACAAGACTACTTCCCACCGGCACTGGTGTGTCCGCGTTGCGGCAACACGGATGTGCACTGGGCACAGCCCTCGGGTAAGGGGCAGGTTTACGCGACCACCACGGTGAGAGATAGGGCAGGGGATTACAACGTCGCCCTCGTCGATCTTGAAGGCGGGGCCCGCATGATGAGCCGTGTGGAGGGCGTTGAGCCAGACGCCGTCAGGGTGGGGCTGCAACTCCTTGCGCGGGTCGTGCAGGCTGAACGCCCCTATGTTGTTTTCGATCTGGCGGAGAAGTGACATGAGCAGCAGCAATAGCTTGCGAGGTAAAACCGCCATCGTCGGCATAGGTAATACGCGTCGCTGGCAGGCACCCGACCGCAGCGCTTTCGATCAGCTTCAGGAAGCCGCCATATTGGCCTTGGAAGACTGTGGTTTAACTACGAAGGACGTCGATGGCCTTTTCTGTGCCATGTCGACATCCGGCTTGCCCGTGTTGAACGTGGCGGAAAAGCTCGGGCTCAAAATCCGGCACGCGGACGGCACCATGGTTGGCGGAGCTTCCTTTGTCTTTCATCTGCAATCAGCCATGGCAGCGCTGCATGCAGGGCTGTGCGATGTAGCCCTTATTTGTTACGGCTCCAATCAGCTCACCGCCGGCGGTCGCCTGGCGCCCATGCCGGATCCCCAGCCACACGAAGATCCGTTCAGGCCCCGGTATCCCATCTCGAGTTATGCGCTGGCGGCAAATCGCCACATGGCACTCTATGGAACCACCCGGGAGCAGATGGCGGATGTGGCGGTTGCGGCGCGTGCGTGGGCCAGGCTCAATCCAGACGCCTTTGTTCGCGATCCCCTCACACGGGAAGAGGTCCTTGCCTCCCGCATGATCAGCGATCCCATCTCAAAGGCCGATTGCTGCCTGGTGACAGATGGCGGTGGTGCGCTGGTGCTGGTCAGGGCTGAGCGAGCACGTGACATGCCCCATCCACCCGTCTATGTGCTTGGCACCGGAATATCGGTGAGTCATCGGCAGATCTCCACCATGCCCGACCTCACCACCACCGCGGCCGTGGAGTCCGGACGCCGCGCCTATGAGATGGCGGGGCTGCGGCCCGCAGATATTGACCATGTCATGCTTTATGACGCCTTCACCATCAATACTTTGCTGTTCCTGGAAGACCTTGGCTTCTGTCCGAAAGGCGAAGCGGGGCGCTTAGTCGAAAGCGGTGCAATTGCCCCAGGGGGAAGTCTCGCGGTGAATACCAACGGTGGCGGGCTGTCCTGCAATCACCCTGGGATGTACGGCTTATTCACCTTGATAGAGTCAGTCGAGCAGCTGCGCGGGCATTGCGGAGAGCGGCAAATCCCTGGCGCGCAAATATCCCTGGCACATGCCAACGGTGGGGTATTGTCCAGTCAGGCGACTGCCATACTCGGCAACGAGCTCACCCTATGAGTACGCAAGCCGTAAATCTCGAGCACTTGCGCGGCACACGTCTGCCGGAAGCGCAGCAACAACTCACACCACGCGACTGTATTCTGTACGCCCTTGGACTCGGCATTGGCATGAATCCTCTGGACGATGCTGACCTGCAGTTTGTCGATGAGACAAGGCTGAAGGTCGTACCGTCCATTGCGAATGTCCTGGCGAATGACGGCCACTGGATACGTGAGCTTCATCCAGGTCTGGACTGGCGCCAGGCCGTCCATGGTGAACAATCCATGGAGCTGTTTGCTTCCCTACCGGCGACCGCTGCAGTGACGGCTACAGGCACCATTCTTGATGTGGTGGATAAAGGGGAGGGCAAAGGCGCTGTCCTTTATGTTGAGCGCGAACTCCGGGATGCTGATTCCGGCCAGCTATATGCAAAGGTCATGCAAACAGTATTCTGTCGCGCAAATGGGGGGTACGGGGGGAAGTCTCAGGTCAAGCCCGTCAATTGGGAACTACCGCAAAGGCCGGCAGATCTGCGTCTGTCTATGCCTACGTCTCCGCAACAGGCTTTGATTTATCGCCTTTCGGGTGATGATCATCCTCTTCATATCCGCCCTGAAACAGCGCGGGCGGCGGGCTTTCCCCGGCCCATTCTCCACGGCATGGCCACATTCGGCTTGGTGGGGCATGGCTTAGGAAAGCTATTTTGCGGTTCGGACCCAACGCGAATCAAGGGAATGAGCGGACGGTTCTCCGCTCCGGTCTTCCCAGGCGACACCATAGTCGTAGAAGCATGGAATATAGACGACGGGCTGGCTCGCTTTGTGGCGAAGGCAGAACCCGATCAAAGAGTGGTGCTCACCCACGGAGTGTTTCGTTTCGAAGCCCCCTGATAAGCTGGGGACGGGCACCGCATTACTGCTATGCTGCTTCCATGATCCGTTTAACACGAGCCCCCGATCTGATGCTGGGCCAGCACTGGGTAAACCTTCTGACCCAGGCGGGAATCTCATGCCGTATGACGGGCGTTCATCTGCATGGCGTCGCCGGCGAGATACCCGTGGATCAATGCGGCCCCGACATATGGTTGGAATCTGAGCACGACAAAGAGGCTGCCCTGCGCATTATCGATGGCTGGGACAAACCTTCTGGCCCGGGCAAGCACTGGTCATGTTTCGTCTGCGGAGAATGGTTGGAGCCGCAGTTTTCAGAATGCTGGCAGTGTGGTGCTGCTCGCCCGGCCGATAATTAAATCGAAAGTGTTAGCGCCGTCCGCTCTTGGGCAGGCAGTGCGAAATAAACAGTAGTGCGGCTGCAGCGCCCAAACCCGCGCATGCAACATGACGCCAGCGGGTGCTGAATTCCGTATACAAGCTGGAAGAGCAGGTACGCGGTGAGCTGCCGCCTTCAATGGGTTCGCCGGAATGCCACAAGGCATCCTGCCGCTCCTCAGCGGGTTGACGACTGCGCTGCGCCTGATGCATTTTCGGGGCCAGGACGCGGTCTGCCGTACGAGGCATGGTCTGGCCGAATGCCGCCATGGCGCGGGCTGCGCCGCCGACATAAATATCGCGCATAGGATGCTCAGCAGCGTAGAGAATGGCTTCTGCAACGGCCTTGGGGCTGTATAGCGGTGGCGGCAGCTGCGGTTCTACATCCAGATAGTTTTTTGCATGCTGGACATACCCTGTGTCGATGGAGCCCGGCTTAATTAGAGTGACGGATACCGGGGCCTTCTCGATTTCCAACTCCATGCGCAAGGCGTCGGTAAAGCCCTTAACGGCGTGTTTGGATGCGCAGTAAGCACCTTGAAGCGGGATCGCGACATCGGAAAGCTCGCTGCCGACATTGATCAACGCCCCGCCGCGATGCTTCAACTCGTCAAGGGCTGCCATGGATCCGTAGACCACACCCCAGTAGTTGGTCTCAAAAAGCTGACGCTGATCTTCCAGCGCTACCTCCTCGAGCTTCCCGAAGATGGAGACGCCAGCATTGTTCACCCAGGTCTCGAATCCGCCGAATGCCAGCATGGCTGCCTGCACGATTTTCTGATGATCCTCCGGGACGCCCACGTCGGCCACAACTGAAACCGCTTCGGCACCTTCTGCTTTCAACTCGTCTGTAAGTTGCTCCAATGCTTCTTTATTCCGACTTGCCAACACCAGGCGTGCGCCATGACGCGCTGCCTCTCGTGCCGTTGCCCGGCCAATACCACTGCTGGCGCCGGTGATGACGATGGTCTGATCCTTCAATGGCTTGAGACTTGGCTTCATTTTTTCGCTCCTTGTGAATTCAATTTTCATACGCCAGCCGCTTCATGGCCGGCCCTAAGGCCGTGGCAGACTTCTCATAGCCGTCCCAGGGTTGATTTCCCTGGGCAAGGCGCT
>Ga0079224_100014656_pt1 | contig 10959 bp, 8 predicted proteins | sample Stecom2015_FD_80414 | JGI IMG/M metagenome (GOLD analysis project Ga0079224, IMG submission 80414) | Agricultural soil microbial communities from Utah to study Nitrogen management - Steer compost 2015 | ecosystem: Environmental > Terrestrial > Soil > Agricultural land | place: USA: Utah...
GAGTTAACCGTCCGCGTCCGACACCTATCGAGGAGCTCGGACCCGGCGAGGTCGGTTTCTTGACCGCTTCGATCAAGACGGTTGCCGACGTACAGATCGGCGATACGATCACTGACGCGCAACGACCGGCGGCAGAGGCATTGCCCGGCTTCCAGGAAGTAAAGCCGATGGTGTTTGCCGGGCTTTACCCGACGGATTCCGCCCAATACGAGGACCTTCGCGACGCGATGGACAAGCTTCGGCTTAACGACGCGTCATTCTTTTACGAGCCGGAAAGTTCGACGGCCTTAGGCTTTGGCTTTCGCTGCGGATTCCTTGGGCTGCTCCATATGGAGATCATGCAGGAGCGGCTCGAAAGGGAATTCAACCTCGACCTGATCACGACCGCGCCGGGTGTGCGCTATCGCGTAACAACGACTGACGGCGTTGTTCACGAGATCGACTCGCCGTCTCAGATGCCGGACCCCGGCCGCACCGCAAAGATCGAAGAGCCGGTTATCGAAGCGACGATCCTTACAAGCGACGCGTATCTTGGCGGCATCCTTCCGCTATTGGACGAGAAACGCGGCGTTCAAAAGAAGTTCGAATATGTTACGAAAGACCGCGTAATGCTGGTTTACGAACTGCCGCTGAACGAGATCGTACTCGATTTTTATGACCGGTTGAAGAGCGTTTCGCGTGGCTACGCGTCGCTCGATTACCATTTGACCGGATATAAGGAAAGTAAGCTCATTAAGCTCGACATTCTCGTTGCGGGCGAGCCCGTCGACGCGCTTTCGCTGATAATGCACACCAATACCGCTACCGCAAAAGGCCGTCTCTTGACCGCAAAAATGAAGGAACTGATCCCGCGGCAGCTCTTCGAGGTGCCGATCCAGGCTTCGATCGGGAACAAGGTGATAGCCCGTGAAACCGTCAAAGCGATGGGCAAGAACGTTATCGCGAAATGCTACGGCGGCGATATCTCGCGAAAGCGAAAGCTCCTCGAAAAGCAGAAGGAAGGCAAGCGCCGGATGAAGAAGGTCGGCCGCGTCGAAATCCCGCAGGAGGCGTTTCTCGCGGTCCTAAAGGTGAGCGAGAGCTAAACGCGATTCGACGCCGCCTGCGTTTCGTAGTAAGTTCGAGTTCCATACGGGAGGTTGCCGGCAGCGTGTGCGGACGGTATTTGTTGAAGGCACTGAGTGCCGAGATCATACAGCATTTTGAGCTTGTCGATGGGCTCGACTATTTCGACGAGCACGGCTACAAGTTCGACCGCGAGGTCTTCCCGGGCGAACCGATCCTGGCGATCAACAAGTACCACCTGCCGGAAGATCTTTGGTGGACGATCCGCGATCGAACATTCGACGGCAAGATCACAAACGCCATAAACGCACGGAGCGAAACGGTCGCAAAGGTTGCGATGTTCCGCGATGCGTTTAAGAGCGATCGCGTTCTGATCCCGGCATCTGCTATCTACGAATGGCAGCAGCAGCCCGACGGTTCGAAGGTAAAATTCGCGATCTCATTCGACATGCCGCTTTTCGCGCTTGCGGGCATTGCTCGCGATTGCGAGATAAAGGGAACCGTTCGGCGTGCGACCGCCATTCTGACGACCACGCCGAACGACATCTTTCGCGAGATCCACAATGTGAAGCAACGCCAGGCCGTCGTCATCCGCGAGAGCGACTACGAACGTTGGCTCGACCCGAGAACCTCGCTCGACGAACTAAAGCCGATGATGCAGCCTTTGCCGGACGAAGTTACGCACGCAGAAGAGACCGCCGAACCCTCGTCAACCTCATCAAAAAAAGCCAAAGGCAAGGTTGACGAAGAAGATTCTTCCGGTCGCGAAGTTGACCATCCCGAACAGCCAAGTCTATTATTTTAGTTCGCCCACAAATGTCCATGCCGGAGTGGCGAAATGGTATACGCACCAGACTCAAAATCTGGCGGGCTTAACGCCCATGTCGGTTCGAGTCCGACCTCCGGTACCAATCTTCCATTTATGAGCAGCTCCTAACGAACCCTACGATCTCCAAGCTTTGGGATCGTTCCTGGTTGATCTTCGGCAAATATGCTATCATAATGCTATCGTCTATGAGAGATGAGGGAACGCAATGCCTGATGTATTAGTTAGAAATGTTGAAGACCGCGTGCTGGAAAAGCTCAAAAGGCGGGCGCGTGCCAATGGCCGTTCGCTCCAAGGTGAGCTGATCGAGGTTCTCTCATCGCTTGCCGGCGAACCTGCCTCTGATGAAGAGTTGGCTCATCGCATCAAACGAAGTCTCCGCGGTCGATCGCAAAGGTTTACCGATAGCGCTGTTCTGCTTAGAGAGGATCGCGCTAGATGAACTATGTTGTCGACGCGAGTGTCGCCGAAAAGTGGTATGTTCCGGAAATCTTTGAGGCTGAATCGGCATTGCTTCTCAAGGCAAAATACGCTCTCCATGTCCCTGATCTCATCATCCCTGAATTCTGCAACATCGTCTGGAAGAAGGTGCGCCGCGGCGAACTTTCCAAGGGCGAAGGCGACAAGATCGTTTCCGCTATCGCGCTCAAGAACTGGACGATCCACCCGCATCGCCGGACCCTGAAGTCAGCATTCAGCGGGGCCATCGCAACCGGTCAAACGGTCTATGACTGGACCTATCTTGCGCTTGCGATCTCTTTGTCGTGCGAGATGGTTACGGCTGACGAGCGATTCTACAACGCGATACGAGACACGGCATTTGGCCCCAACCTCAAATGGATCGGAGACCTCGGTCCGTAAAGATACTGCACGTTAGACCTCGAAAGTTACTTCCGCGTTTTGGAGGAAATTGAGTTCGTTGCGTGACACTCGTTCGAGGAGTTTTTCGTCATCGAACATCTTCACGAGGCCATTGACGACCGCAAGGCGCGGTTCGTCTGCGATGGTTACGGCAAGATTGATATAATTCCGCATATAGGGCTCGATACCGTCGAGCAGGGCACCGCCGCCTGTCAGGATCACGCCGCGGTCGTAGATATCCGCGGCAACTTCCGGCCGCAGTTCCGTAAGCGTGTCTTTCACAAGCTGGGCCGCACGTCGGACGATGCCTTCGACAACGGGGAAAAGCTCGCCCGTTGTAACTTCTACAGCCGCTGGGCTGCCGGTCTGGACGTCGCGTCCGCGCACCTCGATCGTTCTGCTGATATCGTCCGGCAAAAACGTGGAAACAAAAGATGTTTTCAGCTGTTCTGTGGTCTCGACACCGACCTGCAGGCCGCGATGCCGCCGAAGATGTGTAGCGATACCTTCGACGATCGCATTGCTGCCAAACCGCTCTGAAGTCGAATGAACGACCGAGCCTTTTGCAACGACGGCAATGGTCGTAGTTCCTGCTCCGAAATCGACGATCGCGGAGGCTCGCTTATCCGTCGGTAGAACGCCCGCACCAAATGCGGCCGCGAGGCCTTCCTCCACCATAAAGACTTTACCGATGCCCGCGTCATCCGCAGCATTGTGCAGGGCACGCTGTTCGACCTGCGTTACGTCCGAGACCATGCTCATGATCGCGGAGATCGAAATGTTCGAGCCGCCCGTCTTCGCCTTTCTGACAAAGTGAGCGAGCATCTTCTTTGTTCGTTCGAAGTCTCCGACCACGCCGCCGCTAAGCGGTGCGATCACGGCAATATCGCGGCCTTCGCGGCCGCGCATATCTGCGGCGTCCTGGCCGAACGCGACGATCTCTTCGGTACGTTCGTTGATCGCAACAAGCGATGGTTCATCAACTACAACACCGCGGCCTCGAACGGCGATGAGAGTTGTCGCCGTTCCGAGATCGATCGCCATTGAATCAGTGACGAGCTTTTTTAGTGACGAAAGCATAAAGGGTACAGCCAAGCTTTTCCAGATTTTGGATTCGTTGACTCAATTATAATCTGTTTGCCTGCTAGATAACCAGAAAAATTTAACTCCAACGCAGCTCAAATAATTCCACGGGTTGGACGCGATTCTTGACCACCAGAGGTTCCCTCGGGGTAACGGGAAATACGCCGCCCGCCGCTGCGGCTGATGCGTGGCTTAGCAGGATCTGGCCGCCGATAGCATTAGATTCGAGCCTTGCGGCAAGGTTTACTGTATCGCCGATCGCCGTGTATTCGCTCCGTTTGTCGGAACGGATATAGCCGACCGGCGCCTCGCCCGTGTGCAGCCCTCTGCCGATCGAGATCGGCGAAAACCCCTCGGCCTGTATCTCGGAATTCAGCTGATTCGTGCGCTTCTGCATCGCAACTGCGGCCTTTACGGCGTTTACCGCATCGACCGGTGTTGCGGTCGGCGCACCGAAAAGAGCCATTAGTCCGTCGCCGATATATTTATCAAGCGTCCCGCCATGAGCGAAGATCACCTCGGACATCGCGGAAAAATAACGGTTTAGAAGGCTCACGATCCTCTCCGGCTTTTCCCGTTCCGAGAGTGCGGTAAATCCACGGATGTCCGCAAAAAGCACGGTTACGAGCTGATTCACGCCGCCGAGCCGAAAACTTTGCGGGTCATTCAATAGCTGGCGGACGACGTATTCCGGCATAAAACGGCCGTAATTCGCACGTGCGACCTCTTCGCGCGCAAGGCGCTTGTGCGACTTTACGGTCTCGACCGTTACGGCCGTCTGAGCGGCCACGGCGCTGATAAGTTCCAGATGATCGGGTGAGAATGCCGCAAATGGATCGAGCCGGTCCGCGTAAAGAACCCCGTGAACATTCGATTCTGTGATAAGCGGTGCACAGATCGTCGAGCGGACGCCTTGTGAGACGATCGATTCCGCATCGCGGAACATTGCATCTGTTCGTGCGTCCTGCGACAGCAACGCGACCTTCTCGACCATTACCTTGTTAGTGATCGTCCGGCTGACCGCCAGTTTTTCACTCGATTGCGCGACCGAGGTATCGCGAACCTTTGCCCCGACCTGCACAAGACTGTATTCGAGGATCTTGCCGTCCGGCGTCTCGTCGGCAAGCAGGGCGACGACGCGGTCCGCGGGAGTGCCGCGAAAGGTGAGTTCCGTCGCTTTATCGAAGATCTCCTCGAGATCGAAAACGCGGCCGAGCGTTTTGCTCATTTCATATAGCAGTTCAAGATTGCGTGCCTTTCGCCGCAGAGCTTTTATTTCCTCGGCTGTCGCCGGAGTCGTTTCGATCGAAAGATGAGACTGCCTGCCGATGATCTCGCGTGCCGAGATCTCCATCATCGTGTGGCCGAGCGGAGCATCGTCGTAGCGGATCCCAACCGGCGCTACGGCGGCGTGCGTCGCCGCCTCAGGGAAGCTGGCCGGAGCCTGAGCCGGAAAAGGCTGTGAAGGCTGAGGCGCCGAGATCGGAGGTGTCGCAGGCGCCGGCACACGTTCGATCCCGACAAAACGGAACCGCAGCTTTGATTCTCCGATCGTGATCTCGTCATTGTCCGCTAGCTGTGCCTCGACCGCGGCCGCACCGTTCACGAAAACGTGATTAACGCTGCGAACGAGCCGTCCATCCTCGATGTATCCATCAATGAGCCGATAGCCCATCGACGAATCGATATAGGCATGCCGACGCGAGACGCGGCGATCATTCAGGACAATGTCGTTCTCTTTCGCACGGCCGATCGTGAATTGGCGATTCGGAACAATACCGTATTCAAAGACGCGGCCGTTCGGTTCTGTGATGGATAGTATTGCGTTCAAGACAGTTTCAAATTGTAGATCAGGGAGGCCGAGTGATAAATTGAGGGTTCGATTCACCCTGACTCGCACCTGTTCAATATGATCTACCTCGATTATAACGCAACGACACCTGTTGACCCCGAAGTATTGGCCGCAATGCTGCCATTTTTGCAGGAAGATTTTGGCAATCCGACCTCGGCCCATTCTGCCGGACAGCGTGCCGCGGCCGCGATCGAGGAGGCTCGTGAGCAGGTCGCCGCATTCCTGGGTGCGGATTCCCCGAGTGAGATCGTGTTCACTTCAGGCGGAACCGAAGGCAATAATTGGTCGATACTCGGAACCATCGCAAATTCCGGCGACAAACGCCGAATCATCACAACGCCGGTCGAGCACGCGAATGTAAGCAAACTGTGTTCAAAGCTCGAGGCCGATGGCAAAGTTACCGTTTCGCTCGTAAACGTTGACGGCAACGGCGAGATCGACCTCGATGAGCTCCGAAAGAGCCTGACGCCTGACACCGCACTGGTCTCGATGATGCTTGCGAACAACGAGACGGGCGTGATCTTTCCCGTCCGCGAGGCCGCAAGGCTCGTCAAAGAGAATAGCGACGCCGTTTTCCATGTTGATGCTGTAAATGGAGTAGGAAAGATCCCGTTTTCGCTAAAGGATACGGAGATAGACCTTTTGTCCATCTCGGCGCATAAATTCTATGGCCCGAAAGGTGTCGGAGCACTTTTCATCCGTAAGGGAGTTAAGCTTCCGCCAGCGTTGATCGGCGGTGGACAGGAAATGGGACGCCGCTCGGGAACACCTCCGACGCATCAGATCGTCGGCCTTGGGGTTGCGGCGAAGATCGCAGCCCGCCTCGATCGCATCGAGCAGCTCGGACTTCTTCGTGATCGTCTCGAAAACGCGCTTCTCGAGATTCCTTCAACTCGCGTAAATGGAACTCGCGAACCGGGCAAGCGGCTGCCTAACACATCGAATGTCTCGTTCGAGAATACGAACGGAGAGATGATAATGCATCGCCTAGATGAACTCGGGATATGCGTATCGACAGGCTCGGCGTGCCATACAAAGGATCACGCGGCAAGCTCAGTTCTCGAAGCGATGCAAGTGCCGTTCTCCTTCGCAATGGGTTCGATTAGATTCTCTCTCGGGCGGCACACAACTGAGGACGAGATAACCACTGTCATTGAGCGAACGAACGAGACCGTGAGCACACTCAGGTCGCAGGCAGCGGTCGGTTGATCGAACTCAGGCGGCTTTTTCGATACCGTATCTTGCGAGCTTTAGATACAGTCCGCGTCTCGTAAGCCCAAGCTCGGCTGCGACACGCGAGATATTCCAGTTATTCCGCGAAAGAGCATCGCGGATCAGCGACATCTCCAGCTCCGAAACGGCGGCGTCGAGCGTTGTGCCGGGCGACAGGTTCGTAAATGGCGAGCTCGTCGTGTTAGACGATGAGATCGGCCGCGGGCCCTGCGGTTTGCTGCCGCCAAAAGGCGTAAGTGGTCGTGCAGACCGTTGCAGATCTGTCGATAAATGCTCGGGCGTGATAATGTCGTTCGATTCCGCTCTGGCAACGATCCGCTGGATCTCATTCGTCAATTCGCGCACATTGCCTTCCCAATCCGAGACCATCAGCATATCGATCGCCTCTGGGGTAAATGTGATACCGGTCTTTCCGAACCGCTCGCTGAACTTACTTACATGATAGTTAACGATCGGCGGGATCTCAGCCCTGCGGTCTCTGAGAGGAGGCACACGCAGCCGTATCACATTCAGGCGAAAATATAGGTCCTCTCGAAATGTGCCGTCCGCAACCTTTTGTTCGAGCGGCATATTCGTTGCCGCGATGATCCTAACATCGACCTTGATCGGCTTTTTCTCGCCCAACGGCTGCACCTCGCCTTCCTGCAGGAATCGCAGCAGCTTCGGTTGAACGTCAAGCGGGAGATCGCCGATCTCGTCCAGAAAGAGAGTGCCGCCATCGGCAGAGCGTATTACGCCGGGCGAGTCACTCGTCGCTCCGGTGAACGCTCCTTTCTTGTAGCCGAAAAGCATTCCTTCGGCGAGCTCTTTCGGTACGGCGGTACAGTTGAACGGCACAAAGACCTTGTCTTTGCGGTTTGAGATCGTGTGGATAGCCTTTGAAACCAGTTCCTTACCCGTTCCCGATTCGCCGGTAACGAGAACGGTAACATCCGAATTCCTTATCTTGTATATCTCCTCGACCAACGCCGTCATTGCAGGCGAAGAATGGATAAAGCCCGGCATCAGCCCGTTCGAAGCCTCGACGCCCATAGGCAGGTCGTGAGGCTTTGCGCTGTCACGCTCACGAAGGGCGATAACGTCTATACCAAGCTCTGTAACGCTAAGGAGCGGCTTTAGCGAAGAACCGTCGGTAAGCGATGCTCCTGACCGTGGATACAGCATCAGAAAAGCAGGGCGTCCGGCCGAAGGCCTCAGTTCGAATACCTCGACATTCTTGTTTCCCGAGAATGCCTTTAGCTCGTCGCGTCTGACAGCTGTATCGAGTTTTGCGACAATATCGAAACTCTCGTTGTTGGCGTAGCCGTGTGTGATAAATGGAGCGAGCGTCTTCGCATCGTTATATTCGGCGATGACGATCTTTTCGGCGTTACTCTCTTGTTGGAGTACAGCGACAAGCTCACGAAAGAGCAGCTCTCTGGACGCGGTCGCCTCAGCAAGGCGGACGGTCAAGAGCTGCGAGATGAAGGCGTTCTTACGTCGTTCGCCTCCTGGCCTTGATGGAAGTGCCTTTGACTCTGCCTCGAGACGCTCACCCGCCTCGAGAACAGTTTGATAGTTGTCCTTAAGCCCTAGCCGGTTGTAGATCTCGGCAGCCGCGACCAGGTGCCGCCTTGCACGGACAACATTGTCGCTTCCCAAATTCTCGGCCAGGAGCGTGTGCATCTTCGCCTGATGGAAGGGATCTAAGCCTGCCTCGAATGTCGTCAACGCGCGGCTGAAATAGTGGATCGCGAGCTCGCGTTCCTTATTCTTCAACGCCAGGAGGCCGCGGATCCGCTGGATATTCCCAAGAACGAAGTAATCCGACTTCGGGTCGTTGCTTTCTATTTCGCGTAGGGCATTCTCGCTCTCTTCAGGATCGCCTTCGAGCATTAGGCCTTCTGCAAGAGCGATCCCGGCCATATTGGCGTAATGTTTGTCGCCGACCTCGTGCGCCTGCTCGATCGTAGCTTCTGCGGTCGCGATCGCAACGGCCGTATTGCCTTTTAGCAAATGGCATCTAGCGATGTTCCGCATCGCCTGGAGCTTGTACCAGCGGCTGTCTCTCTCGTCTGCGATCTTTACGGCCTTCTGCAGAAGCTCTTGCGCCTCGTCGATCTCGCCGCGAAGGATATACAGTTCGGCCAAAGAATCGTAGATACCCGCGACGTGAATATAGTTCTCGCGAAGCCCAAGTTCGAGTGCCCTGCGGATCATCTCTTCTGCACGCTGCCATTCGCCGAGCAGCGTGAGATTTATGCCGAGATTGTTATATGCGATGAGCATATTGAGGGCATGCTCGGTCTGATCGAAGAATTCGATCGATTTTTCGAGACACTCGATGCCGTCATTCGGTTTGCGAAGGAACCAGTATGCCCCGGACATATCCGTGTAGAGCTTGCCGAGCATAAATGGCGCAGAATTCGAACCGATGATCTTGATTCCGAGTTGAAAACTCTCGATCGCCTTCTCGCTGTTGCCTTCCTGATTGTGAATGTTCGCGACCTCGCGATACGCCTCGGCCATCCCGAGCCAGTTACCGGTCGAGCGGAAATGGTCCAAAGCTTTCTCAGCAAAATCGCGGCTGATCGGAAATTCGTTGAGCTTTCTGTAAACGCGGGAGAGGGCGATGTCGATCGTCCCGAGCAAATGCGGATGCGAGCCGGCCTTCGCCCTTTCGAGCACTTCCTTTAGCAAGGTTACGGCCTTTGGGTACTCACCCCGATTGCTGAATGAGATCGCAAGCTGTGTAACAACGCGCACCTGTGTCTCGCTCGAAAGGTTCGCGAGGTTCTGCGGATCGTCGTACGGGCGGACAGCCTCAAGCGATTCTTTATATCTGCCGACGGTCTCAAGCGTGAAAGCGAGCAGCCGCAGCAGATTCGCATAGACATCGGGAGTGAATCGGTAGGCCGGCAGAGTGCGACGTAGAAGGGCCTCTGCCTCGGAAGAGCGGCCATCCCGCAGGTGTTTGCCGATCGAGGCAAAAAGCTCATCGACATTCTTGTGCTTCGCAGCAGGCGCACCTTTACGACCGATCAGCTCGTCTGAAAAACTTACAGCCGTCAGCTCGGGTGTTGATCCCTTGTCCGCCTGTGCTTTCTTCATTGTCGTTACCTTGCCGAAAACAACGGATCAGGGCCAGATCTTGGGTCCGGCAGCAAACCAAATTGAATACTTAGTAAACAACAGCGCATTTGAAATCTAACAAATAAAGCCAGCGCCGTCCACTTTTTTATGGCCGGGGCGGACCGATCCCTCAAAAGCAGCGGCAAAACGTGCTTTTCCTTAGCGCGAAGGTCAAATTTTGTGATTAAATCCAGTCTATGCCTGATCTTCCCGACAGAGCCAATGATGCCGAGGTCTTATCCGAGACCTCCTCAAAGCTCGAAAAGCCGAAGCTTTATAAAGTTCTGCTCCACAACGACGATTTCACGACAATGGATTTCGTCGTTTTTGTCCTGTCGCACGTGTTCGCGCGGCCGGAAGCGGAATCGATCGCGATAATGCTGCAGGTTCACAATGAGGGAGTCGGCGTTGCGGGGATATATCCATACGAGATCGCGACCATGAAAGCCGACAAGGCGACAAACCTCGCAAAAGCTCGTGAATTCCCCCTGCTCTGCACGATCGAGGAAGAATAGTGCTTTGCAACTTGTGCGACAACTAAAATCGTTTGCCGGGCATCAATGCCGTTTTGGATGGTAGGATCGTGCGTCTGTATCTGAGATCGATGTGATGGATCGCGACCGGAAATTTAGACCGGCGCGGTCGCAAAAACCTATGAGTTCCACCGAACCTTCCCCGGAACGTCCTGCCGTTTTCTTTGATGAAAAAGGCCGCCGCCGCAGAGCATTCAGCCTTATCGGGATTCCGATCGCGATCATTACGACCGTACTTTTCGCCTTTTTCGTAATAAGCGTTCTCGTGAATCCATTCCTGCCGCAGGTAAAGCTAAAGCCGATCAGCGTCCTGCCCGAAAGCCAGGATACTGCATTGAAGATCCCCGATAAGCCCGCAGCACCTCGCGACCCTGTCCTCCGTCGCGAGACGGAAA
>Ga0079224_100014657_pt1 | contig 10959 bp, 11 predicted proteins | sample Stecom2015_FD_80414 | JGI IMG/M metagenome (GOLD analysis project Ga0079224, IMG submission 80414) | Agricultural soil microbial communities from Utah to study Nitrogen management - Steer compost 2015 | ecosystem: Environmental > Terrestrial > Soil > Agricultural land | place: USA: Utah...
CGGCAGTTGTTGTCTGGCTGTTTCTTTTCCAGATAGCCTGGGCCTTCGTCTCAGCCTCGTGACTCGCGTAGGCAGCGAACAATATCAGTCCGAAAAGGATAAGCAGACGTACGGTGTGGACTCTCATAGGTTCCCGGGTTTTAGGTTGCGAACGACGTCAGTTTCGCTATTACAGAACGAACCACTTACGTCTTCATTGCGTCGTTGCAGTATCCGTGCCACATCCGAACAATGCCATTCCGGTTGAAATTTACACTTGGCGAAAGGCCGGGGACCGGGGAAAAATCCCCGGCGGGTAAAAATTACCCATCTAATCACAAACTTTAACCCTGCCCTGCCTGCCGTTGCGACACCTAAATGCGTATGTTTGCAACGGCTATGAATACAACGGAACATAAGCTCCGGGAGCGGGTAAAAGAACTTAATTGTCTCTATGAACTTTCGAAGGTGGCGTGGGAAGCCGACAGTGATCTGGAGGTCATCTTCAACGAGATTCTGCGTATCGTTCCGAACGCCATGCAGCATCGCCAGCTGGCCGAAGTGGTCATCATTGTAGGTACGAAGCGTTATGAAACGCGTGGGTATACGAATAGTCTCAAAGGGATCGAATCCAGACTCGTTTATGGGAAAAAAAAGTACGGTACGATCAGGGTCGGATATCGTCAAAACCGCGGCGTAAGCCCCACGTTTCTACCCGAAGAAAAACGCCTGCTGCAAACTGTCGCACGGGAGCTTTCTCTTGTTATTAACCGCGTATCCGTCGAAGACGACAAACGAAAACTTCAGCTGCAGTTACAGCATGTTGAACGGCTCGCGTTCGTAGGTGAGCTTTCTGCCGGAATTGCACACGAATTGAATGAACCACTAGGGCGTGTGCTCGGTTTTGCACAGCTGATCCGAAAAGCAGGAAACCTGAATCATCAGCAGGAAGAGGACATTGAACGCATTATAAAAGCATCGCTTTACTCCAGAGAGATCATAAAAAAACTGATGATCTTTTCGCGCCAGATGCCGCAGCAATTGGCAGTCGTAAGCCTTAACGCGGTCGTTGAAAACATCCTCTACTTCATCGACGTCCGTTTTCAAAGCAGTGGAATTGAAATTGTAAAACAGCTGGACAATTCATTACCCGAAATCCGCGCTGACGAGGTACAACTCGGCCAGGTTCTTGTAAACCTCATTACAAACTCTGTTTACGCAATGCCCAATGGCGGCGTAATTACGGTAGCAACGCGCAAACGCGAAAATGGCGTTGCACTCATTGTAAAAGACAACGGAATCGGTATGCCTGCCGATATCAAACGGAAAATCTTTGAACCATTCTTCACAACAAAACCGCCCGGACAGGGAACCGGTTTGGGCCTTTCGGTTGTACAGGGCATAGTTGAATCACATAACGGTACGATCTCATTACAAAGCGCTCCCGGTAAAGGCACGCGTTTCGAAATTGTTCTCCCGATAAACAAGGAAAAGAAAAAACGGCGATGAAGAAGACTGACATCAGCAATGCAAACATACTGGTGGTAGATGATATGCCGGAAACCGTTGAACTCATCAGGCGCAACCTTGAGTCGGCGGGATACCAGGTTTATGATGCACGCAGTGTGACCGCCGCAGTCAGGCTGCTGAATGCACTTGACATTGATCTGGTCATCACTGACCTGAAGATGCCCGACAAGCACGGCACCGAACTAATCCGTCACGTCGTTGAAAATTTCAAGGGAGTTGGAATACTCGTGATCACAGGCTTTCCTTCCATTCAGGGGGCTGTTGAATCTATTAAAACCGGTGCGGAAGAATACGTCGTCAAACCCTTCACCGACGAAGAATTATACAAAGCTGTTGCCCGTGTTCTTGAACGCACGTTTCGCCGCCGCAAAGAGCATCCCCGGCCGGCCCGGCAAACATTTGGGATCATTGGGGATTCGTTGCCTATGCACGAGGTTTTCAAAACCATTAACAAGGCAAAGAATACAAATGCTTCTGTATTGATCACAGGTGAGAGCGGCACCGGCAAGGAACTGGTGGCGCGCGCTCTTCACTACGGAAGTCTCTCTTCAGGAGCGCCATTCGTTCCTGTCAACTGTGGCAGTATACCCGACCCGTTGCTTGAAAGCGAACTATTCGGTTACGTCAAAGGTGCATTCACAGGTGCTGCCGAAACACGGGCCGGATTCTTTCAGACTGCTGACGGCGGAACCATATTCCTGGATGAAATCAGCAACACCAGCCTCGCAATGCAGGCGAAACTTCTTCGCGTTCTCCAGGAGAAGGAATTCTACATGGTTGGATCAAAAAAAGCGCAACGCGTCAACGTTCGTGTTGTCGCGGCAACGAATGTCGACCTGATGAAGCTTGTGAAAAATGGTTCGTTCCGTGAAGACCTCTATTACCGGCTGAATATTATTACGATAGACCTGCCCCCGTTGCGCGAGCGTGTTGGTGACATCCCGTTACTGCTCGACTTCTTCATTTCAAAATACGTACAGGAACTTGGCCGGCGCCCGATGCGGTTCTCTCAGCGCGCATTGCAGGCTATGACCCGTTATGCCTGGCCCGGAAATGTGCGCGAATTACAAAACCTTGTCCACCGGCTTGTCATCATGGCCGACGATGACACCATTGACGCACCTGATCTCCCCGAGGCATTTCGATTTACCGCCCGTACAGGCAAGAACCTCGATCGCAAACTTGAGGATGTGGAACGCGAGTACATCATGGATGTACTTGCTGCCAACAAGAACAATATTTCCCGCACCGCCGAGATACTTGGCATCGACCGGAAAACACTGCGCGAGAAGGTCAAAAAGTTCAGTCGGGGCTGATGAGGAATTTCTCCCCAGTGAACATTTTCTCTCCGGTCTGTCCATAAGAAAAGCGGCTTTCCCTTCTAAAAAGGCACAAAAAACGCTGGTACGCATTTTGGAACGGCGCCAGACATGGGTTATTCAGTGCGGGCTGCAAATCAGTTTGAAGAGATGCTAATCGATGAGCTGAAAGGACTTTGTACTACGTGTCGTCATGTGAGCCATTGTCCGTTTTTCAAACGTTCCGACAAGGCGATCATCGATTGTGAAATGTTCGATGCAGACGATGCTGCCGTGGCAGATGATTCTCTTCGGGGATTATGCAAAACATGTGACAATGCTACGCACTGCTCGTTGCCCGGCAGACGTATCGGCGTATGGCATTGCAATGAATTCAAATAGTGTAGATATGATGAGTGCTTTGGAAAACGAAACGAACAAGGAAAGAAACGGGAAATACAAGGAGTTTAACAAACACGGTGTACTCGTCTCGGAAGGCGTATATGTAAACGGCAAGAAGCACGGCCTGTGGCGCGAGTATTATGATCATACCGGGAGCATTATGATTGAAGAACACTACAAACATGGCATACCTCACGGGCGCTTCAGCTCATTTCACCCGTGCGGGCGCGTATATAGTACCGGAATGTTTGTCGATGGCTCACGCGAAGGGTATTTCCGCGTTTATGACGAACAGGGCGTCAACATCAGAAACCTCTACTTCGTTGACAATCAACTCGTCGTATCCGGTAAGGAGTTTAACATGGCATTAGCGAACACCAAATCAATAGCAAAATGAAGGCGCGCGTTCTGATCATTGACAACGACACTCAACTCAACAAGATTAATGAAAAGATATTGCTTTCATCAGGCGTTGTTAGTGAAGTGCATATTACCCGCAGTAGTCTTGAAGCGCTTCAGTATCTGATTATGCGCGATGAACGTGGGTATCCCCTGCCAAATGTTATTGTAATGGAAATTCTTCTTCCGGGTATGAACGGATTTGAATTCGCCGATGCCTTCGCGCAACTTCCCGTCCGCGGCAAGCATCGTATTGAGCTGGTGGTGTTTACCTCCTCAAGTAATCCCAAAGACCGGGAAAAAGCTATGGCAAAAGGCTTCAAACACTTTTTGAACAAACCATACCTGTTGCGCGGCCTTCGTGATGTTATCGCTCATATGCGCACCACCGACACCCATGTACCGCTCGCGGGTTACTGACCTGCAAGAATAATGGTCACAATACCGGTAAGGAACAGAACGAGCATTATGCCAAGCATAAGGTCCACGCCTTTTGGAGCATTGCGAAATTCCTTCCAGATAAACACTCCCCACAACGCTGCTACAAGCGTCGCACCCTGACCGAGTCCGTATGAGATCGCCGCACCGGCTTTGCCTGCTGCAATCAGGTTGAGCGAATTTCCGATGCCCCAAATAACACCACCCAGAATACCCACCATGTGCGTTCCCAAACTCCCCTTGAAGTATTCGTTGTAACTTGAAGGAGGTCCGCTTATAGGTTTACGAAGCAGAATCGTATTGAACACAAAATTGCTCACCAGGATACCAAATGAAAAGACAACCACTGCGGTATACGGCGTCATCAAACCAGGAGCGGGATCACTGAAGTTTTCAAGATCCATGGATGAAGCAATGAAGCGATAGAAGAACGACATGAGTACACCTGCTATCACAGACGTGACCAATCCCTTCGTTGAAATCTGCTTACTGTTCCCTGACGTGGTCTTCCTGTATGCGATTGCGTTGAGAACGATGGCAAACGTGATGAGGGCAACACCCGAAAAAAGCAACACGGGATCACCCTTTTGCGAACCCATGTAGTTGACAATAACACCCAACACCAACGCAATGCCTATCCCCACCGGAAACGCCACGGCCATGCCGGCGATGGCTATCGCAGTTGACAGCAGGATATTTGCGGCATTGAAAATGATTCCGCCAAGGAATGCACTTCCGATATTTCCGGTATCAGCCTGGCGAAAGTCATCGATGAAACCTCTTCCTTCATTGCCCATACTGCCAAGCGTAAACGCGAAAACAAGGGAAAGTATAACTATGCCGATAACATAGTCCCAGTAAAACAATTCATATCGCCCCGTCTTTCCCGCGAGCTTTTGCGTATTGCCCCAGGACCCCCAACAAAGCATCGTTATCACGCAGAAGATGACAGCGGTGGTGTAGTCTTCAACTATGAACATACAGGTGGATTTAATTCAATTATGAAATCTTCCTCCGGGGTGAACTCAAATGCTTCCAATTAAAAGCGCGGGGTTTGAATTCATAAAGTCAATCACCTCCCTTTTCGTTGGAATAGATGGTTGAGCACCCATGCGAGTTACCGACAATGCCGCCGCTGCGGTAGCGAAGCGAATCGCCTCTTCAATAGTGCCGCCGTTGGCAATTTGTGCTGCCAACGCCCCGCAAAAGGTATCGCCCGCAGCAGTCGTATCCACGGAATCCACCTCGTACGCTGAAACCCGAAATGCTTCCGCCTTCGTTTTCACGACGGAACCTGATTTCCCAAGCGTAAGTATCGCATTTTGCACGCCCATTGATACGAGCTTGTCCAACAAAGCGATCTCCCCGACTCCAGCAATGCGACCGTCACAAATCGTTTCTATTTCTGTTTCGTTAACGACAATTGTGTCAATTCTGCTGATGATGTCTTCGCTGATTCTTCGGGCAGGCGCTACGTTCAATATAACCCGTTTCTTTTCGGCATGCGCGGTCAGACATATCGCGCGGACTGTTTCATAGGGAATTTCCATCTGTAACATGACAATGGAGGCCTCGCTGATTGATGCAGAAAGATCTGCAGCAATCTCGGGTGAGAACATCGCATTCGCACCGGGGTTGATGACGATAACATTCTCACCGGCATCATTGACAAGAATCACTGCCGTACCCGTTGGCGTTCCGGAAATCTGCCGTGCAACGGAAACATCAAGTCCTTCATCCCGATAATACGCCAACGTGGCATTGCCATTAGTGTCATCGCCCACGCACGTCGCAAACTTCACGATGCCACCTGCACGATGTGCAGCGAGTGCCTGGTTCGCGCCCTTCCCACCCATCGCCTGCATATAAAACCGGCCCTGGATTGTTTCACCGGCAACGGGAAACCGCTCTACTTTCGAAATGAGGTCTGTGTTCGAACTTCCGGCAACGAGAATTCTACCCATGCGCATGGTGGTTGTGGGAAGCTTAAGCTACCTAATTCAGTTGGTCTGGACAAGCGGGGGTGCCGTAATACGTCAACGCAGCCGCGAGGTTCCAGCCTTTGCTTCGTCTGAGTGAAGACGTTCGTTGGCAGTAGTTTCATCATTGCAGCTCCATTGTCCCAACCCCACACCATATCTCTTAGCCAGTGAACACAGGCGACATAACAAAAAATACGAAAACAGATTTTTCTCCTGACACAAGGCTGTCACCCTTCCCCTTTTACTTTGAACACACAAACCCAATCAACCCATGGAGCAGCTAACGTTATTTGGATCACCGGTTGCCAGGCGGCCGATAATCAGGAGAAAAAGAATTGAATCGCGGAAGCCGGTACAGGCGGACTTGTGGAGCCAGGTATCGGAACCGGATCGATTTATGGCGCTGTTGTTCCTCGACATCCGGAACTTCACTCCGCTTGCCGAGAAACATGAACCGGGCCAGGTGGTGCACATGATTCAAAAACTTTTCTCGTCGTTTCAACGCATCATTCATGTCTACCACGGCAGGGTGATTGAAACAACGGGTGATGGTCTGTACGCAGCTTTCGGATTTGGAGAAGCACCGGGCAATGCCGTTGAATCAGCCGTTGCAGCTGGCAGTGCGATCTTCGCTGCACTGAATTCGATGAATAACCACACGACAGACGAACGTATTCAGGTTGGAATAGGGATCCACGCGGGAAAAGTGGCAACCGGAATGATCCGAATTCATTCGAGAACTCATTACATTGTCATGGGACACGCGGTCAATGTAGCGTCGCGTATTCAGTCTGCGACGAAAGAACTGAACAACGACTTTATTGTGTCGCGCGATGTTTTCGACCAACTCTCTCTCCCTAACGTAAAAGCTACACGCAGGAAAGCGCGGTTAAAGGGTCTTCGCGAAGAATTTGAATTGTGCCTTATCGGCAAACCGTATGATCATTGACGGATTCCTAAGGGAAGCCGAGTTCAGGATTTTTTCCCGTAATCGTGCCATAGAATTGGTGAAGCCGTTCAAAATCCGCATCCACGTTGTCAGAAGGTATCAGCGGCTGACCAATGACAACTTCCTTGCGCGCAAAATCAAATCCAACCGGAATGATTGGCACGCCCGCCTTTTTTGCGATGTAGTAAAAACCAGTTTTCAGTCTTTCAACTTTTTTTCGGGTTCCTTCCGGTGCAAGCGCAAGCCTGAATTCATCGTGGTCATTAAACAGCGCTGCAACCTGGTTAACCATGTCTTCCCGTCTTTGCCGGTCGATCGGATAACCACCCAATATCCTGAATATCCACCCGTAAGGTGGCTTAAACAGTTGACTTTTCCCCAGGAACCGCACGTTCCTGAGTCGCAATATACTTCGCGCAGCTAATCCAACCACAAAGTCCCAGTTACTGGTATGGGGCGCTATTGCGATGACGATTTTTTTTGATTCGTTTGAAAAATCGCCATTGATTTTCCAACCCGCAAACCTGAAAGCCAACTTATAAAAAGCCCGAATCATGAGTCTAAGTGAACATTAATATACACCTTCTTTGGCCACCACCTGCGGCATGCGAAGCGTGGTCGATATTTGGCGCAGTCTTTGCCTTTATTCCGTCAAATCCAATTAGTTATGAAAATATCGGGTGTGGTAGTGATGATTTTGGCCTTGCTGATGCCGGGAGTGGCATCGGTTTACGGCCAGGCAGTGGAAGCCGAAGTTCCGGGCGACAACTTCAGCCTGGAAGGTGCCCTGGAGTTGTTTAAGAAATCAACATCTCCCGAAGACTTTGAGCGACTGCTTAATTCTCCGGATTCAAAAGTGAATAACCTTGACCTGAACGGTGACGGTTATGTCGATTACATACGGGTTTTTAATCGCACTGATGGTAATGTTCACCTGTTCATCCTGCAAGCAGTAATTTCCGACACCGAAAGTCAGGATGTTGCCGTAATCGAACTTGAAAAGCAGGGCGACGGAAAAGCGGTTCTTCAGATTGTGGGTAATGAAGATATCTATGGCGTTACGACCATTATCGAGCCAACTCGCGAGGTACGCACATATGCCGGAACCAACGCCGCCCCTGTAGTTGTCAACGTATGGGCGTGGCCGGCAGTAAGGTATGTGTACAGCCCTGCTTATACGGTCTGGGTTTCGCCCTGGGGCTGGCATACAAGGCCTGTCTGGTACACGACGTGGAGACCGATTACATATGTGCACTATCACAGAGTCTGGTATCCTTACAGACCCTACTATACGGTGTGCCACACGCGACGCATCGTACATGCTCATCACATCTACAGGCCATACCGAACCACTTCTGTAATCGTTCACAATCGCCATCATGAGCAGATCAGGCACTACCGCACGACGCACCGTGATGACTATCGAAATGGCCGCACAAGGACAGATCGTCGAAGTACATATACCGACTCCGGCAGGCCCGCAAATAACGGCCGTACTTACCAGAGTCCGAATACACGTCCATCGACGTCACGTGACGAAGCAAATACACGGCAGAGACAAAAAACGCAGAGTACCGTTAAGCCAAATTCGAACCCGGACTGGAGTTACACCCAGCGTCGTTCATACGAGAACACAAATTCCGGGCGAGAAAGCGCGCCTCAGCGGACACAGACACGGGTTCAGCAAACGTCAAGTGAAAAACGGGATGCTACTCCTGTCACCAGACCGCAAAGTACAAATGATAACAGGCGGACTACACGTCCTGCAGAAGTAAAAAAGCCGACGGAGCATCGGACGTACCAACAGAGTACACAACGGTCTGAAAGGAGTACCACCATTAAAAGGAGCGCGCCTGCCAGTCGTGATGCCAACATATCGCGAAAGCCGGACGTACGCGGACAGCAAACAATTCGTTCGGCGCCAACACAACGTGAGTCGCGATCCGGTTCGTCAGGTTCGTCCGGAAACCGAAATGGAAATAACGGACGCTCACGGGAAATTAACAGAGGAAGGTAATCTTCCTCTGTTTTGTTTCTGTGTGACCTAATCGGAATTGCATTACCTTTGTTCATCAAGTGATAAAATATTGCCAGGTATGAACAAAGCTGAAGAACAACTTGAACGGTTGAAGTTTCCAATCGGACCATTTAAACCAAAAGAAAACGTCACGCGGGAAGACCTTAACCAATACCTTGAAACAATCGCCACCGCTCCTGCCCAGTATCGCGCAATCGCCGCAGGTTTAACCACTGAGGACCTTAAGAAAACGTACCGGGAAGGAAGCTGGACGGTACAGCAAGTCATCAACCACGTTGCCGATATACATGTGCTGCACTTCTTCAGAATGAAAAATGCACTCACGGATCCCGACTACAAAACAATTACGCTCATCAACCAGGACGCATGGACCCAAACACCTGACGGGTTGAACGGCCCGATTGACGATTCCCTCGACATCATTGAAAGCATCACAAAACGGCTGATTTTTCTGGTTAAATCGCTGGATGAAAGGCAACTTGCCATCACATATTATCATCCCATTCGCAGGATTACGCTAAATCAAAAACAGGCCGTGTCGATGACGGCATGGCACGTTGCTCATCACCTGGAACATCTTCGGATTGCATTGCACCCGTAACAGAACTACGTCGAACAGAAATAATCCGGATACCAAAAAAGTTACAGCACGCACCTGTAGTACTGTATGAGTTATGTTGTCCAGAACACAATAAGGAACAACAGTGTACGGTAAACAAAGTGAGCCAGGACGAATGCTGCTAGTACGGGCACAGTCTTTATGATTGTCCAACCCCACGATTCGCGGTAGAAACGTTTGAGTGCGAATGCGAAATAAACCGGAAACGCGACCAGAAATAGCCAACCGTAGATTGGGAAGAATACCTTCGCTTCAATTAACCCGCCCCTGACCAGAGCCTTCAGTATCACATTTGCAACGATGCTCAGCAGCATCACGAAGGCAATCAAGTAAACAGAAAAAACAATATGATCCGTGAAGTAATACCGTTTCCGCAAATAAATCAATGTAAGCAATAACGCCATTACCGGTGCATGCAGGATGATCACCGTCTTGCTAATTGCTGTGGATTGTTCATCGTAATCTTTCTCGTATTCTTCTAACGTTGTTTCTCTCGCTGCCAGACGACGCTCAAGCAACGCGTTGGCGAGACCGGTATGCTGGGGCTGAAACAATTGTTCACGCAGTGACAGATTCAAATCTGAAAGGTGTACAGCAAAAAAGTAAACGAGGTTTATGAGCAGGAACAAACTCAACGGAGTCATGTAACGTTTCCTGCGGCCATCGAGATATTCAGCGGCGAGAAATCCCGGCTTTGACAATAGCAACCAAAGATTCTTAAATACATTGTTTTCAAGAAAGAAAGCCGCGCCAAAAAATTGATAAACAAAATACCGGACCGTGCGTTCCTTGTCTTCGATCTTCTTTTGACCACAGTCGTGACAAAACTTTCCCGCGAGCAGTGTACCACAGTTCAGGCATTTGTCGGAGGAGTCTACCATGAAAACGAATTACGCAATAATATTTGATTCGTCAAGCCTGTTTAGCGCATCGATATGATAACCTTTCCTTTAAATGCCGCAGATGCGTAATATCGAAACGCCTCGCGAACTTGTGCCATAGGGAAAACTCTGTCGATAACCGGTCGCACTTTACCTTCTTTGAGCAACGTTTCAAAATCATCAAGTCCTTTATTAGTCCTGTATGTCAGCAAACCGACGTGTCTTTCCTTGTCCGATATCAGTTTTCCAAATGCCATAGTCTGAAAGATTGCGTTCATCGTGCCACCTATCATAAGGAATTTCCCGCCGGGATTCAGCATTCGTTTGTATGTCCTCAATGAGTACCGCGCCACCACATCAATAATCAGATCAAACTTCTTTCCCATGGTTGTGATGTCAGTCTTGCGATAGTCAACCACTTCATTCGCACCCAAAGAAGTGAGC
>Ga0079224_100014658_pt1 | contig 10959 bp, 11 predicted proteins | sample Stecom2015_FD_80414 | JGI IMG/M metagenome (GOLD analysis project Ga0079224, IMG submission 80414) | Agricultural soil microbial communities from Utah to study Nitrogen management - Steer compost 2015 | ecosystem: Environmental > Terrestrial > Soil > Agricultural land | place: USA: Utah...
AGGGGCGGACTGTCACGGGCCTGTTCGGGCGCGGGGGTGACGTGGACGCCGACGTCGTAGCTGGGCCGCGCAGCCGACAGCGGCAGACGCGTCAGTGGGGGCGAGCAGTCCACGAGCGGATGCACGGCGCGGAACTCCCGTGAGAGCGGCGCGGTGTGGCAGCGGGCCAGCCCCGCGGTCGACACCACGCGCACCGGTCCGGACAGGTGGCCGGGGTCGCCGCCGATCGCGGTCTCGAGATCGCGGACCTGCTGCAGGATCTCGGCGCCGCGTGCGCGGTACCGCTCCCCTTCCGGCGTCAACACCAGGGTGCGTGAACCGCGCGTCGCCAACTGGACACCGAGCCGCTCCTCGAGGGCGCGCAGTCGCCTGCTGATCGCCGAGACCGACACGCCCCAGTGCCGCGCGGCCTCGGTCATCGTCCCGGCCGCAACGAGGGTGGTGAAGAACTCGAGGTCGTCGCCGGGAGCCGGCACGTTCCCACCCGCCTTGCACTGGTTCCGCACACCGAGACGGCCCGCCGGTTTGCGCCACACGCAAAGGCGCCTTGCCTCACACGATGTTCCTTGTCGCCAGCGGAAAACCTAGCATCGCCGCAGTACCGGGCACGCTGTGCTGCGACGAAGGGGTGAGCGGTGACGTTTTCCGGCTTCACGGACCTCGACCTGCGGGTCAACGGCGTCCGGCTGCGGGGCCGCGTCGGCGGACGGGCGTCCCGCCCCGCGCTGCTGTTGCTGCACGGACATCCGCAGACGCACATGATGTGGCACCGCGTCGCCGCCGAGCTCGCCGAGGACTTCGCCGTCGTCGCCCCCGACCTGCGTGGTTACGGCGATTCCGGCCGCCCCGCCGCCGACGAGGACCACGCCGCCCACAGCAAACGCACGATGGCGCGCGACTGCGTCGAGCTGATGTCGGCGCTCGGGCACGACCGGTTCCTCGTCGCGGGTCACGACCGCGGGGGCCGCGTCGCCGCCCGGCTCGCCGTGGACGCGCCCGGCCGGGTCGACAAAGCGATGCTGCTCGACGTCGCTCCCACGCTCGACATGTACGAGGGCGCGGACCGGGAGTTCGCGACCGCCTACTGGCACTGGTTCTTCCTCATCCAGCCCGCGCCGTTGCCGGAAACGCTCGTCGAGGCCGATCCGCGGGCCTACGTCGAGGGCGTGCTGGGCGGCAGGCACGCGGGTCTGGCCCCGTTCCCGCCCGAGGTGCTCGACCACTACGTCGCCGGCCTCACCGGTACGGGCCGCGCGCGAGGGATCTGCGAGGACTACCGCGCGGCCGCGACCATCGACCTGGACCACGATCGCGCCGACCGCACCGCGGGCCGCGTCACGTCGGTGCCGCTGCGGGTGCTGTGGGCCCGGCACGGGGTCATCGAGCGACTGTTCGATCCGATTCCACTGTGGAAGCAGGTCGCCGCCGACGTCTCCGGCCGCGCGCTCGACTGCGGGCACTACCTCGCCGAGGAACGCCCCGACGAGGTGGTGCGGGAGATGCGGTCGTTCTTCGGCTCCGGCTGACGTGCCCAACGCGCCGTCCCCAACCCGCCCCTATTCCGTCCCAGAAGCCCCGTTCACGAGAGGACAGTCCATGACCCACACCATCGCGGTGATCCCCGGCGACGGCATCGGCACCGAGGTCGTCCCCGAGGGCCTGCGCAGTGTCCGCCGTGCCGCAGAGCTGTTCGGCATCGACCTGAGCTTCCAGGAGTTCGACTTCGCCTCTGCCGCGTACTGGCAGCAGCACGGGCGGATGCTGCCGGAGGACTGGTTCGAGGTGTTGCAGGGCTTCGACGCGATCTACTTCGGCGCGGTCGGCTGGCCGGACGTCGTGCCCGACCACGTGTCGCTGTGGGAGTCGCTGCTGCAGTTCCGGCGCCGTTTCGACCAGTACGTGAACCTGCGACCGGTGCGCCTGCTGCCCGGTGTGCCCGCACCGTTGGCCGGCCGTGCGCCCGGTGACATCGACTTCCTCGTGGTGCGGGAGAACACCGAGGGCGAGTACTCGAGCATCGGCGGGCGGATCTTCGAGGGCACCGAACGCGAGGCCGTGGTGCAGGAGACCGTCATGACCCGCACGGGCACCGACCGGATCGTGCGGTTCGCCTTCGAGCAGGCGCAGCGGCGCGGCAACCACCTGACGTCGGCGACGAAGTCCAACGGCATCTCGCACACGATGCCGTACTGGGACGAACGGGTCGCCGCGCTCGGCGCCGAGTATCCCGACGTGCGGGTGGACAAGTACCACATCGACATCCTCACGGCGAACTTCGTGCTGCACCCCGACTGGTTCGACGTGGTGGTGGCCTCGAACCTGTTCGGCGACATCCTGTCCGACCTCGGACCCGCGTGTACGGGCACGATCGGCGTGGCACCGAGCGGCAACATCAACCCGACGGGAGCCTTCCCTTCGCTGTTCGAACCGGTCCACGGTTCCGCACCGGACATCGCGGGCCGCGGCATCGCCAACCCGATCGGGCAGATCTGGGCCGGCGCGATGATGCTCGACCACCTCGGCCACGCCGACGCGAGCGCGGCGATCGTCGACGCGTTCGAGCGCGTGCTGGCCGAGGGCACGGTGCGCACGCCGGACCTGGGTGGCACGGCCACGTGCAGCGACCTGGGACAGGCCGTGGCCGAGGCGATCAAGGCAAGCTGACCCGGCTACGGGCGGGCGCCGGTGGGCGGGTCGCTACGTGGTGAACGCGTCGCGACCCGCCTGCCCACGCCACGGTTCGAGCTCGGCACGTTGCCGTTCCGCTCGGGCGATGAGCTCGTCGAAGTCGATGTCGGGCAGCCGGGAGCCGAGGTCGGCCAGGTCACGCAGCGTCGTCCACAGCTGTTTCTTGCCCCGGATGCCCATCACGAGGATCTCCAGCTCGGCGAACCGGGAAAGGGGCGAGTACGACCGCAGTCTGCCGTTCGGTTTGAGCCGTCCGACGCGTTCGGCGGCCACGGCGAGGCCGGTCTTCACCGGGTTGGTGCGCAGGCCGAGCTGGTCCATGATCGCGCGGAAGGTGTCGACGTCCTCGGCGATGCCCTGCGCCACCTGCGTGAGGGCCTCGCCGTACTCGGTGCCGTGGTTGCTGTGTGCCGAGCGGCGTGCCAGCTCGCGCCACAGCGTGCCGAGGGCGAGTTGGTCGTTCAGGTAGATCGCCAGCAGACGGTTCACGGCTCAGCACTACCCGACATGTCCGGCTCGCACTCCTGCCGGTTCCGGCCCGGATTCGGCGGACGTCTGCTGCCAGCGGCCGACGCCGGCTCCCAGCGCGTACGACAGGTGACCGCCGAGCGCGCCACCCGCGGCGAGTGCCGTTAGTCCCGCGCACGCCCAGGCGCGGCTCGCCGACCGGTTCCGGCACGTCACGGCACGCAGGTAGAGGCCTGCGGCGACCGCGTTGGCTCCGGCGTGGAGGAGGGCGACCCGCCGCTGGGTGGGGTCCAGCCGGGAGAAGTCGGCCAGGCCGGTCACGACCGTGGGCGGGGTGGCGGCGAGTCCGATGGCCATGAGCCGACGGGCGGCGACGGGTTGGTCGAAACCGATGTCGAGCACGGAGGAACAGGTCCACGCCCCGATCGGCACGGCCACCAGCAACGGGTGCACCGGGTGGCCGAGCCAGGCCCCGCGAAGGAACCGGTCGAGGCCACCGCGGCCGAGCACGCGCCGCACCGAGCGTTGGACCGTGGCCGCCGGTCCGTCCACGGCACGCAGCGACTCGGTCGATTCCAGGATCCGACGTACGAACATGCCCACCGGCTACCCGCCGGACCGCGGGCCGACTCGGATGCCCCTGACCCAGTCGGAAGCTGACTGCAAATCAGCTGGCAGGCCCTCGGGAGCACCAAACGGGACCACGAGGATGGGGGCCCGGGGCACTCCCCGGACGGGGTTTGGGGGCTGTGCCCCCACAAGAGATGACGAAGCTCGAAACAAGCGAAGGCGCCCCCAGCGGCAAGCAGGGGGCGCCTTCGAGCGAGTGGCGGGTGAGGGATTCGAACCCCCGAAGGCAGTGCCGGCTGATTTACAGTCAGCTCCCTTTGGCCGCTCGGGCAACCCGCCGGGTTCCGGACCTCGTCCGGCAAGGAGACAGCGTACCGCCCACGCCTGCCGCACCCACACCCGGGTACCCGGTGACTACCCTTGCGGTGCGGCCGTGTGCACGGCCCGTCCGTTCTACCGATCAATCGATGCAGACAGCGAGGTGCGTGCAGCGTGGCCGATCCGTCGTTCGACGTGGTGAGCAAGGTCGACCGCCAGGAGGTGGACAACGCGGTGAACCAGGCGGCGAAGGAGCTGTCGACCCGGTTCGACTTCCGGGGCACGGGCGCGTCCGTGGCCTGGTCCGGCGAGAACGCCATCACCGTGGAGGCGGAGACCGAGGAGCGGGTGAAGGCGGCCGTCGACGTCTTCAAGGAGAAGCTCGTCAAGCGCGGCGTCTCGATGAAGGCCTTCGACGCGGGCGAGCCCGCGGCGTCGGGCAAGATCTACAAGGTCACCGGCACGATCGTCGAGGGCATCGAGCAGGACAAGGCGAAGCAGATCTCCAAGTACATCCGCGACGAGGCGCCGAAGGGCGTGCAGGCGCAGATCCAGGGTGACCAGCTCCGCGTCTCCGGCAAGAAGAAGGACCACCTGCAGGACGTGATCGCGTTGCTGAAGGAGAAGGACTTCGGTATCGCCCTGCAGTTCACCAACTATCGATGAGACCTCAGGGCACGTCTTCGTGAATTGTGCGTCAACCGTTGACGCGCTGTCACCTGATCGTGTTTGAATCCCCCGGTCACCGACGGAGACCGGGGGTTTTCAGTGCGTAAGTCGCTCGCCGTCCTGTTCAGCGTGCTCCTGTGCCTCAGCGCCGCACCCGCGGTGGCGCACGCGGCCGAACGTCAGCTACTGCACGACGCGTACGGCGCCTACCCGCGCGTCATCCGCACCCAGCACGGCGGCGCGGGCCACGACGGGCGCATCCTCGCCACCCTCACCAGCAACGACGACTGGGGCTTCTACGCACCCGTCTACGAGAGCACCGACGAGGGCGAGACGTTCGAGCAGGTCGGCGAGGTCCGCGACCCGGAAGGCGTCTACGGCAAGGGCATGTGCTGCGGAACCCTGTACGAGCTGCCGCGCGCCGTGGGCGACTACGACGCCGGAACGCTGCTCTGGGCTGCGAGCTACCGGCAGAAGGCGGGCGCCGACCGCGAGATCGGCATCCGTGTCTGGGCGAGCGAGGACACCGGCCGTTCGTGGGAGTTCGTGTCCGAACCGGTGACCTCCAGCGGCAAGCCCGGCGTGTGGGAACCGGAGTTCAACGTCGACGACACCGGCGCGCTCCAGCTGCACTACGCCGACGAGCGCGGCGACCGGTTCGACCAGGTCAACGCCCAGTTGTCGACGACCGACCTGACGAACTGGTCCGAGCCGAAGCACACGCTGGCCATGCAACCGTTCGAGGTGCGGCCCGGCATGCCGATCGTGCGCAAACTGCCCGACGGCAGGCACTACTACAGCTACGAGATCTGCAACTACGGCGAGCGGTTCTGCGACCCGTACTTCAAGATCTCCGACGACGGCGCCGACTTCGGCGACCCGACCGCACCCGGCACCCAGGTCGGCACCGCCGAGGGCAGGCACTTCGAGCATTCGCCGACCGTCTCGCTGTTCCCCGGCGGCCCCAACGGCACGCGGATCCTCCTCATCGGACAGATCTACGTGAACGCCGACGGCGAACCCAACGAGGGCAATGGCAAGACGATCCTCGCCAACGACAACCTCGGCGAGGGCCCGTGGTACGAGGTGCCGGCGCCGGTCGAGGTGGCCAACCCGGTCGACGATCCGTGCCCGAACTACAGCCCGGCCCTGCTGCCCGTCGACGACGGCGACACCGTGCTCCAGCTCACGGCCGATCGCACGGCCTCCGGCTGTCAGGTCTTCTTCGGCACCGGCCCGTCGCGGTAGTCGGTACGCTGACCCCGAACAGGTGACGGCGGGTCGACCGGAGGGGCGGCGATGAAGGGCATCGTGCTGGCGGGGGGCAGCGGCACCCGGCTGCACCCGATCACGCAGGCGGTGTCCAAGCAGCTGCTGCCCGTCTACGACAAGCCGATGATCTACTACCCGATCTCGGTGCTGATGCTGGCCGGCATCCGCGAGATCCTGATCATCTCGACACCGTCCGACCTGCCCAACTTCCGCCGGCTGCTCGGCGACGGCAGCCAGTTCGGACTCGAGCTGTCCTACGCCGAGCAGGCCACACCGAACGGTCTCGCCGAGGCGTTCGTCATCGGTGCCAACTTCATCGCCGACGACGACGTGGCGCTGATCCTCGGCGACAACATCTTCTACGGCCAGGGCTTCTCCCGGACCCTGCAGGCCGAGGTGGCGGGCCTCGACGGCTGCGTGCTGTTCGGCTACCCCGTCAAGGATCCGCAGCGCTACGGCGTCGGCGAGATCTCCGGCGACGGCACCCTGCTGTCCATCGAGGAGAAGCCCGCGGTGCCGCGGTCGAACAAGGCGATCACCGGCCTGTACCTGTACGACAACCAGGTCGTCGACATCGCACGCGGACTGCGGCCCTCGGCCCGCGGCGAACTCGAGATCACCGACGTCAACATGACCTACCTGCGGCAGGGCCGGGCGCGGCTGGTGGAACTCTCGCGCGGGTTCGCCTGGCTGGACACCGGTACGCACGACTCGCTGCTCGAAGCAGGCCAGTTCGTGCAGGTGCTGGAACACCGGACCGGCGTGCGGATCGCCTGCCTCGAAGAGGTCGCCCTGCGCATGGGCTACATCGACGCCGACGAGTGTCACCGGCTCGGCGCGAAACTGGCCAAGAGCGGCTACGGCGACTACGTCATGGACATCGCGAAAGCCGCAGGCGCCACCGCCTGAACCACGGTTCACGCGGGGCGGCGGTCTCCCCGGGTGCACAGCGCCACGAGGCCCGTCGCCGCCGCGAGGAGCCCGGCGGTGACCACGAGCGTCGGGGCGAAACCGCCGACCACGGCCACGAGCTGGGGACCCACGCTCGCGCCGAGGAACAGGGACGCGGTGTACAACGCGGTCGCCGCACCCACCGATTCGCCCGCGTGGGCGTGGATCGCCGCGACGAGGCCCGGCGATCCGACGGCGATGCCGCCGACGAACACCAGCAGCACCGCGGCCAACCCCACAACGCTGCCGCCCGCCACGGGCAGGAGCAGCGCGGCGATCGCCGACACCGCCAGCGACACCATCGCCCGCACGCGAGGCGCCACCCCGGCGAGTACGCGCGTCAGCAACGGCGCCAGCACGACCGCAGGCAACGCGCTCGCCCGCAACGCCAGCATCGCGCCCGGACTGCTCACCGCGTCGGGCCCGGCGAGTTCGACCACCGTGTAGACGATGACGAACGCGCCCAGCAGCGCGGCGGTCGCGAGGTACAGCCCGAGCAGCCGCGGACGGGTGAGCAGCTTCGGCACCGCAGCGAGCGCAGCCACGACCGAGTCGGCCCGCGGCGTGGCAGCCAGCGCGTCCGGCCGCAGCACCACCGTCACGACTGCGATGAGCAGCACGAACGCCCCGCTGGAGGCGAGGAACACCGCACGCCAGCCCACCGGCGCCAGCACCTGCGCGGCGACCTGCAGCACGACCGCCGACGCGATGCCGGCGCTGGCCAGCGCGCTGAACGCCACGGGACGGCGCCCCGGCTCGAGGTGTCCGGTGACGTAGGCGAACCCCGTGGGCACGAGCATCGCGACCGCCATTCCCTGCACGCAGCGCAACGCCACGGCCGCGGGCAACGACGTCGCGAGCGGGACCGCGGCCGTCGTCACGGCCGCCGCGACGAGTCCGGCGAGGATCACGCGGCGTGGACCGAACCGGTCGGCGAGCGGGCCTGCGACCAGGAAGCTCAGCGCGAACGCGAGGCTGAACGCCGTCGACATCCACGTCGCCGCCGAGGTGGACGTGCCGAATTCGGCGGCGATCGCGGGCAGCAGCGGAATGACGGCGTAGGTCTGTCCGACACCCACCACAGCGCTGGTCACCAAGGTCGCGAGGGTGCTCGCGGGCGATGCCCAGACGTGCGCGGTGCCGCGGGTGGAGAGATCCGTGGCGGTCATGCGTCCATGGTGACCAACCAACTAGTTGGTTTTCAACCGGCCGGTTGGCCACCTGGTAGACATGGACGGCATGAGCAGCACCCGCCAACGACTCCTCGATGCCGCCCGCGACGAGTTCGCCGCACACGGGATCGCCGGCGCGCGCGTCGACGCCATCGCGGCACGCGCAGGCGTCAACAAAGAGCGGATCTACGGCTACTTCGGCAGCAAGGAGAAGCTGTTCGACGCCGTGATCACCGAGGCGAAGGCCGAGCACGCCAGGGGTATCGGACTGCCCGAGGGCGACCTGGCCGAGTACGTCGGCAGGCTCTACGACTACCACCGCGAGCACCCGCTGCTGCTCCGGCTGCTGCTGTGGGAGTCACTGCACTACGACGACCGGCCCGTGCCGGACGCCGACCGCCGCGCGCAGGGCTACGACGACAAGGTCGCCGCGCTCGCCGAGGCACTCGGTACCGACGTGGACCGGGAGACCGCCGCCACCCTGTTCACATTGCTCGGCCTCGCCGCCTGGCCCCACACGCTCCCCCAACTCGCCGGCTTCCTCGTACCCACAGGAAGTGACGCAGGAGACGGCAGGGCCCGTGACGACGAGGAGCACCACGCGATCCTCCGCGCCCACACGGTCGCCTTCGCCCGCCGCGCGCTCAGCGGCCGAGGGTGACGCCGAGCGCAGGCCGGCGTCCCCCGCTGGGTGTCAGAGCTGCGGGAGTCTGGCTGCGGGGGTCAGAGCTGCCAGCGCGCCATGTTCTCCAGGCGGCGGATGCGGTCCTCGATCGGCGGGTGACTCGAGAACATCCGCGACATGCGCTCGCCGGGCCGGAACGGGTTCGCGATCATCAGGTGCGACTGCGACACGACCTTGGGGTCCGGGGCCAGCGGAGCGGAGCTGGTGCCCCGTTCGAGCTTGCGCAGCGCCGACGCCAGCGCCAGCGGGTCGCCCGTGAGCTCGGCGCCGGACTGGTCGGCCTGATACTCGCGCGACCTGCTCACGCTCATCTTGATGATGCCGGCGGCGACCGGCCCGAGCAGCGCCAACAGGATCATCGCGATCGGGTTGCCGCCGCCCTCACGGTTGCCGCCGAACATGCCCGCGAACATCGCCATGTTGGCCAGGAAGCTCACCACGCTGGCCAGCGCGCCCGCGACCGACGAGATGAGGATGTCGCGGTTGTAGACGTGCGCCAGCTCGTGACCGAGGACAGCCCGCAGCTCGCGCTCGTCGAGGATCTCCAGGATCCCCGTGGTGCAGCACACCGCGGCGTTGCGCGGATTGCGCCCGGTGGCGAACGCGTTGGGTGCCCTGGTCGGGCTGACGTACAACCGGGGCATGGGCTGACGCGCCGACGTCGCCAGCTCCCGCACGATGCGGTACATCGCGGGCTGCTGCGCCTGCGACACGGGCTGGGCCCGCATGGCACGCAACGCCAGTTTGTCGGAGTTGAAGTAGGCGTAGCCGTTCATCGCGAGCGCGATCAGCAGGCCGATGATCAGGGCGCCCCTGCCGAACAGGCCACTGATCCCGATGATGAGCGCACTCATCAGCCCCAGCAGCAGCGCTGTCTTGAGACCGTTGTGGTGCTTGTGCACCAGCTCACCCTCCTCCCGCCTCGGGATCCGAAATCGGCTTGCACCCGGGTCAACGCTCAGGGCCCGGCCGAAGTTCCTGCGTAGCGACGTGCTAGTCTACTTCGGACGTTCGAGGTGGGCGTGTAGCACACCACACCCACGCCCGGTTTCGCAGCGGCGTAGAGTAGAGTTCGTCGCACCGAAACTTCGGGGGTGGCCATGGAAATCGCGGGCGCTGAGCCCACGCGCGCCGAGCGTCGCCGACGCGCCAGGCGCCGCGATCGGCGTGCGCTCGTCGCCCTCGGTGTGGTGTTCGTCCTGGCGATCTCGAGCGCCGTCGGCTACGCGCTCCAACCGGTGACGTCGGACAACGCGAAGCTGCGCCTGGTGACCACGACGACGTTCCTCGACGACACGGTCTCGCGCATCGGCGGCGACGACGTCGACACCGTCCGGCTCATGGGGCCCGGCGTCGATCCGCACCTGTACCAGGCCAGGGCCGGTGATCTGCGGGAGATGCGGCGGGCCGACTCGGTCGTGGCCGTCGGGTTGTACCTGGAGGGTGCGCTGGAGCAGACCCTCACCGACGTCGCGCGCACGAAGCCGGTGCTGTTCGCCGGTGAGGCCGTGCCGCACGACCGGCTGCTGCGGCCCGCCGTGGGCTCGGCACCCGAGGAGGAGTTCGACCCGCACATCTGGCACGACCCGCACCGCTGGGTACACGTCGTCGATGCCGTCACCCAGCATCTCGCCGCGCTGGATCCCGCCCACGCCGACGACTACCGGCGCCGCGGCGCCGCGTACCGCGGCGAGGTGCTGCGCGCCGCCGACGACGTCCAGGCGGTGATCGACCGCATCCCCGAACGCAGACGCACACTGGTGACCTCGCACGACGCGTTCCGCTACTTCGGCGACGCGTTCGGGCTGGAGGTCGTGGCGATCCAGGGGATGTCGACCCAGCAGGAGGCGACGACGGCGGACGTCTCCCGCGTGGCCGAGCTGCTGGCACGCGAGCACGTGCCCGCCGTGTTCCTGGAGACGAGCGTGTCGCCGCAGACGGTCGAGTCGATGTTGGCCGCGGCGCGGCAGCGGGGCGGCGACGTGCGGGTCGGCGGGGAGCTGTACTCCGATTCGACCGGTTCCGACGGCAGTTATGTCGGAATGCTGCGCGCCAACGCGGCGGTGCTCGAGGAGGGACTGGGATGACCGACGACGCACTCTTCTCCGCGGAGGAGGCCGAAGACACCGACGACGCACGTTCTCCCGCTGAGGAGGCCGATGCCGG
>Ga0079224_100014660_pt1 | contig 10959 bp, 10 predicted proteins | sample Stecom2015_FD_80414 | JGI IMG/M metagenome (GOLD analysis project Ga0079224, IMG submission 80414) | Agricultural soil microbial communities from Utah to study Nitrogen management - Steer compost 2015 | ecosystem: Environmental > Terrestrial > Soil > Agricultural land | place: USA: Utah...
CGTGGCCTGGGCCGGGCGCTTGTCGCAGCCGGACGGGGGGCCCGGGACCGCCAGGGCCGCGAGGAGCGGGAGGGGGGCGAGGGGCTTCATGGCCCGGTCATATACACGAAAGCGCCGGAGCGGTCCCCGGCGAACAGGGCGGCCGCCGCCCACAGGCCGGCCACGACGTCGTCGAGCACCACCCCGGTGCCGCCCTCCATGCGGGCGTCGATCGCCCGGGCGGGCGGCGGCTTGACGATGTCGGCCAGCCGGAAGAGGACGAAGCCGGCCAGGAGCAGGAGCGGATCGGAGCGGTCGACCAGCGCCATCGTCCACAGATAGCCGGCGACCTCGTCGATGACGATCCGGCCGGAGTCGTGGACGCCGAAGGCTCGATCCGCCCCGGCCGCCGCCCAGATGGCAAGTCCGGTGACCGCCAGACAGAGCGCCAGGTAGCCCCACTGTGGCGCGCCGGAGGCGAGCCAGGCCAGCGGCACGGCGACCGCGGTTCCGAAGGTCCCGGGAGCAAACGGGATGTATCCGACCCCGCCCGCGGTGGCCAGCGCGACCGCCAGGCGGCCGGCGAGGCTCCTGGGAGGCCGGCGGGGCGGAGGTGAGGTGAGTCCTTCCATGAAGTTATGCGGGTGAAACCGGGGGCCGGGCGGCCCGTGGGGCCGCCGTCGTGACTTTGCCGCACATCGCCCGTTGCCGCGCGCCCGGGCGGTCATAATCTCCGGAGGAAAGCGCCATCGGTTGAATTCCTGTCGGGGTTTGGCTCTACACTGGCGCGGCGCTTGCTTTGCTGGCATGGGCAGGCAAGCGAAAAGCGAAGAGGATCACACGTGGAACGGCTCGTCATACTCGCCCCGGCGCTGATCCCGGTCGCCTACTTCCTGTGCGCCTTCTTCATCTACTGTGCGCTCAGCGCCATCGGCCGCCGCCCGGTCTCGGGCGAGAGCCGCAAGCACAGCACGTTCTTCTACTTCTTCATCGACTACTTCATCTGGATGCTGCGCCCGATCGAGCGGGCGCTCGTCAAGAACCCGCGGCTCACCCCCAACCACCTCACCTTCACCGCGCTGGCCGCCAGCGCGAGCGCCGGCCTGGCGATCGCGACCAACCACATGGCGACCGCCGGGTGGCTGTACATCCTGGCCGGCGCGCTCGACGTGCTCGACGGGCGGCTGGCGCGCGCCACCGGCCAGCAGAGCCGCGCCGGCGCCTTCCTCGACTCGGTCGCCGACCGCTGGTGCGAGCTGTTCGTGTTCACCGGCTTCGCCTGGTTCTTGCGCGACAGCGGCTGGCTCCTGGCGGTGATGCTGGCGGTCACCGGCTCGGTGATGGTGAGCTACACGCGCGCGCGCGGCGAGTCGCTCGAGGTCAAGCTCGACGGCGGCAACATGCAGCGCGCCGAGCGGATCGCGCTGGTCGCGATCGGCACCCTCATCACCGCCTGGTTCAACGCCGCGCGCGACACCCAGGAGTACGGCATCCACGTCATCGGCGTGGCGATGCTGATCGTCGGGGTCGGCTCGGCCGGCACCGCCATCAGCCGCTGGGTGCAGGGCTACCGGCTCCTGCGCGAGCGCGAGGACGCCGGCGCCGCCGAGGGCGAGGCGGCCCGCAGCCGCGAGATGCGGCCCGGCGAGGCGGTCACTCGGCCACGGTGAAGGTCGGGTTCTCGCTGGGGACGTACGGCCCCTCGGTGATGATGCCGCGGTCGACGTAGGCGCTCACCACCAGGACCTCGCACGAGCCGGCCTCGGCCATGTGCCCCCAGCTCGCGGCGTCCGCCTGCCAGCTGGTCGACTCGATCGCGACGACGTCGATGGGGTGGTCCATGCCGCTGCAGGTGATGTCGAGCCAGACGAAGTCGCCGGTGGTGCGGCCGTGGCGCAGGGTGGACTGCGCCGGCGTCCAGGTGAAGGTCGCCGGCGAGCCGGCCGGGAGCTCGGCGCCGTCGGCCGGCGCGGTCAGCCGGGCGGCGACCTCGTCGTCGACCACCGCCTCGCCGGACTCGTAGGCCTCGCGCAGGGTCAGCACCACCTCGTCGCTGGCGTCGTCGAGCCGGATGATCTCGCCCTGGCCGTGGTGGTCGTCGCCGTCGCAGGCGGCGGCCAGGGCGAGCGGCAGGCAGAGCGCGAAGAGGCGAAGCGGCATGGTCATAGCTCCAGGTAGGACAGCAGGGCGCCGAGGTCCTCGTCGGACATCGCCTCGGCGCTGAACAGCGGCATCTCGCCGCCGATGCCGAAGAAGCGGCCGTGGCGGACCTTCTCGATCACCACGAGCGACGGATCGACGCCGGGGAACTCGGCCGGGTAGGTCTCGGTGACGCCGGGCAGCGGCACCGGCGTGCGCAGGATCGAGCCGTCGCCGCCGGTGAACGCCTCGCCGTGGCAGCCGCGGCACGCCCTCTCGTACACTTCGGCGCCGCGCGCGGCGTCGCCGCGCGGCACGTCGGCCACGTTCTCGACCACGGTGAACGGGTAGGCCTCGCCGGGCGCGTCGTCGGGGGTGAGCGAGAGCAGGAACTCGTAGAGGGCGTGGAACTCCTCCGCCTCCGGATCGAGCGGCTCCCCCTTCATGAAGAAGACCAGGCAGGCGTCGGTCGCGCCCCGCAGGGTGGCGTGGTCGCCGCCCCAGTAGCGCGGGCGCGCGGCGGCGCCGTGGAGCCGGTAGCCGGGCAGGCCGCTGGTCGGGCCGTCGCCCGGCCCGGTCTCGTGGCAGTCGGCGCAGGCCAGCGGGTTGAGCTCGCTCGGCGACAGGGACGGCGAGGAAAACAGCTCCTCGCCGCGCTCGGCGCCGGAGATCTCGCCGCCGCAGGCGGCGGCGAGCAGGCAGGCGGCGGCCGCCGCCGCGCGCGCGATCGCCGCGCTCACCCCGCCCCCGGCAGGAGGATGAGGTCGTCCGGGTAGACGCCGACCTCGAACGACCCGGCGACCGCCGGCGCGTCGCCGGCGAGATCGATCCGCACCACCGTGCCGGGCGCGATGTGGTCCCCCTCGCACACCAGCGCCAGGTCGCCGCCCGGCAGGAGCAGGGTGCCGTGCGGCGCGCGGCAGTCGGCCGGATCGAACGACAGGGTGGCGAGCACGTCGCCGGTCGCCGGGTCGACCGTGAGGAGCGCGTCCGGCGCCTGGGTCGGCACGTATAGCCGGCTGCCGTCGGCCGAGAAGCTGGCGAACAAAGGCCCGCCGGCGGTCGACACCGCGCGGCCGGGATCGAAGGCGCCGGCGGCGACGTCGTAGACCGCGAGGGAGGTGCCCTCCAGGTTCGACACCCACACATCGCCGCCGTCGGGCGACACGGTCACCGCGTAGGGGCCGAAGAGCGGGCTGGTCGGGTCGCCGCCGCCGGGGCCGACCGGGATCCGCTCGACCGCGGCGTCGCTGGTCACCGGCTCGTCGAGCGAGACGATCGCCAGCTCGTCGGAGCCCCAGCAGGCCAGGTAGGCCGCCGAGCCGTCCGGCGCCGCCGCGATGCCGTGGCCGGCCGGGCAGACCGGGATCATGGCGACCCGCTCCATCGTCTCGGCGTCGACCACCGCCAGCGGGGATTTCAGCTCGCGCGGGTCCTCGCCGGCCGTTGCCGCCTCGATGATCGACTGCAGGTCGAAGTGGCTCTGCAGCACGAGGCGGCCGTCCGGCGTCAGGCGCACGTCGCCCGGGCTGCGATCGACGCGGACCTCGCCGACCAGGGTGTTGTCCGCGGTGTCGTAGCGGAGCAGGTAGCCGTCGACGGTGCCGTTGCCGTGGGAGCCGTGCGGACCGGAGCCGGCGCCGGGCACGTAGTTGGAGATGCCGACGAAGTAGTGGCGGCCGTCCGGCGCGGCGGCGCCGTGGTGCGGCCCCTCGCGCTCGGCCGGGATGCGGCCGGTGGCCGACCGGTAGATCGGCTCGAGGGTGACCGGGTCGAGGAACGACAGCGTGTCGTCGCCCGAGTTGGTGACCAGGATCATGCCGTCGCCGATCCCCGGCCAGTCGGTGTCCGACCGCCACGGATCGTCGGTCGCGAACACGACCTCCTCGTCGCAGCCGGCAACCAGGGGCAGGGCCGCGGCGAGGGCTGCACCGGCTGCCAGCCAGGTCCACCGCGCGTGCCGCACCGGCTGGTTGTAGCGCAAAGGCCGGACGCGATCGACGATCCGGCTCACGCGCGCCGCGCTAACGGCCGCTGACAGCGCGGCGGCGCCGCCCGAGCGCGAGGAGCGCGAGGAGCGCCAGGCCGGGAGCCCCGGCCGCGCCACCGGCGGCCGCGCAGCCGCCCTCCTCCTCGTCGATCTTGCGGCAGAAGTAGCCGGCGCCGTCGCCTCTGCACTCGAACCCGGCCGGGCAGCCGAGCCCCATCGACAGATCGCACTCGGCGACGCAGGTGCCGTCCAGGCACAGGTACGAGCCGCAGTCGGTCGCGAGCTCGCAGGAGTCTCCCAGCACGCCGGGCGGCGGCTCGTCGAAGTAGCACACGTCGCCCAGCGGCGGCACGTTCTTGCAGCTCATGCCGCCCGGGCAGTCCGGCGCCTGCGGATCGCACTCGATCGTGCAGAAGCGATAGGTGCGGTCCTCCCGCCAGGCGACGCACATCCCCTCGATGCACTGGCTGTCGGCCTGGCAGATCTCGCCGACGCCGCTGGTCGGGCAGTCCGGATCGGGAAGCGCGCAGTCGCTGGTGCAGGTGCCGTCGGGGCCGCACGGTGTGCAGTCGGGATCGTCGCTGCAGCCGATCGGCGCGCACAGCCCGTCCGCGCCGCAGGTGGGATCGTTCTGGTCCACCCACGGGCGGATGAACTCGTCGACGTAGAGGTCGACCCGGGTGTCGCCGTTGGGCGGGTAGCACTCGTCGCTGCTGGTGAAGGAGTGGACGCCGGCCACGTACTCGACGCCGTCCACCGTGATGAGGCCCGGCCCGCCAGAGTCGCCGAAGCAGACCGACAGGTTCTCGTCGCCGGACAGGACCACGTCGTTGTTTCCGAGCCCGGTGATGGTGGTGGTGCCCTGGCGCTTCCTTCCGTCGGCCGAGAGGGTCTCGCGATCGTAGACGCCGAAGCCGACATGGCGGTAGGGCGAGCCGATCTCCTCCGACAGCGGTGAGACGTCGTTGAGCGGCAGCGGCAGGAACGGATCCTGCGGGAAGGTGAGCAGGACGAGGGCGATGTCGCTGTCGCCGACCGAGCCGTCCCAGCCGGGGTGCTGGACCTTGCCCTTGATGCCGATCTTGGTGCCCTGGCCCTGCACGTCGGTGCCGAAGAAGGCGGTGACGTTGGGATCGCCGCCGAACATGTCGACGCAGTGGGCGGCGGTGAGGATCACGCTCGGCGAGATGAGGGTGCCGGTGCAGAAGGGGCCGCTCGCGGTCGGCCGCTGCAGCGCCACCACCGCCGGGTCGTCGCTGGCGATGGTGCCGCCGATGAGCGGCCGCTCGAGCTCGCCGGTGGCGGGCGCCGGCTCGCCGCCGCGGTCCAGGGCGGTGCAGCCGCACAGCGCCAGCGCGGCGGCGAGGGCGGGCGAGGACCGGGCCAGGAGGCGAGCTGCGATCATGCGATCCGCCGTCTATCGCACAGCTCGCCCCCGCCAGCAACCGACGCGTCTGACACGGCGCGGCGCCGGCCGGCTGCGGCGCGCGCCGCCCAGGGGCTCAAGCGGAGCGACAGCCGGTCGATCCGGACGGTATGTCAGGGAGACCACGCGAGCCGGAGGTCGGCTCGCGCGAGCAGGACGAGCGGAGCCGGGATCTTGCCCGGGAGCTCGCCCTGCGGATCGCCGAGTTCCGCGCCCTCGCGGAGCTGTCGGCAAACGGGATCGTTCGCACCGACGCCGCCGGCGAGTGCGAGTACGTCAACCCGAGCCTGCGCGATCAGGCCGGGCTGCGCGACGAGGACACCTGCGGCCGCGGCTGGCTGCAGGCGGTCCACCCGGACGATCGAGAGCGAGTGACCGGCGCCTGGCGGCGGGCGTGCAGCAGCGGCGACCGGTTCGATGTCCGGTTCCGCTTCCTGCGCCCGGGGGGCGACGTGCGCCTGATGCACGCCACCGCCGCCGCGATCCGCGGCGAGCAGGGCCAGGTGATGGGCCACGTGGGCATCTTCACCGACGAGACCGACACGCGCCGGCGCGAGGAGGAGCTGGCCGCGGCCAACCGGGAGATGCGGGCCCGGGTGCAGGAGGCCGAGGCGCGCAACCGGGAGCTGGTCCTCCTGCACGAGATGACCGACCTCCTGCAGAGCGGTGTCATCGACGGCGACGTGCGCGCGGTGCTCGACGAGTACCTGCCGGCCCTGTTCCCCGGGTCGACCGGCGCGGTCTACCTGGTTTCGCCGTCGCGCACCCTGCTGGAGGTCAACGCGTCCTGGGGCGCGCGCGCGATGGTGGAGGCGTTCGCGCCCGACGCGTGCTGGGCGCTGCGCCGGTCGGCGATGCACTGCCCGCGCAGCACCGGTCTGCGCTGCGCGCACCTGGAGGAGGTCGACGTCGCCCACGTCTGCCTGCCGATGATGGGGCAGGGGGAGATGGTCGGCGCGCTGGTCATCAGCCACCCGGACCGCGAGGTGATCGTCGACGCGCTGGTCCTGGCCAAGGCGGCGGCCGACCAGGTGGCGCTGGCGCTGTCGAACCTGCGCCTGCGCGAGTCGCTGCGCAGCCAGTCGATCCGCGACCCGCTGACCGGGCTGTTCAACCGGCGCTACATGGAGGAGACCTTCGAGCGCGAGCTGGCTCGCATGCGCCGCGAGGGCCGGCCGCTCAGCGTGCTGATGCTCGACCTGGATCACTTCAAGCGCCACAACGACAGCCACGGCCACGCCGCCGCCGACCAGCTCCTGCGCGAGCTCGGCGCGCTGCTGTCCCGCAGCTTCCGCCGCGAGGACATCGTCTGCCGGGTCGGCGGCGAGGAGTTCGTGGTGGTGTTGCCGGGCGCCTCGGCCGAGGAGGCCGAGGTGCGCGCCGAGTGCGTGCGCGGCGCGACCCGCGCGATGGACGTCCGCTACCAGGGGGTCTCGCTCGGCGCCGCCACGGTGTCGATCGGCGTGGCCGAGGCGTTCGTCCACGGCGAGTCGCCGGAGGCGCTCCTGCGCGCGGCGGACGAGGCGCTCTACCGGGCCAAGGACACCGGCCGCGACCGGGTGGTGGTGGCCGGCTCCTGGCGGCGCTCGGAGCCGATCGAGATCGTGTCCGGCTGACCGGGGCTTGGCGCCCGGGCGCGATCTCGCCTTGGGGACCGGCCCCCGGTGTGGCAGGGTTCCGGGGCGTGCTGCTCCTGCTCCTGCTCGTGGTCCCGTTCGTCGAGATCTACCTCCTGGTGGTGGCGGGGCGGTGGCTCGGGCCGTGGCCGGTGGTGGGATTCCTGTTCGCGAGCCTGGTGATCGGAGGCGCGCTCGCGCGCCGGGAGGGCCGGCGCATCGCGCGCGGGATGGCCGAGGCGCGCCGGGCCGGCGAGGCGCCGAGCGAGGGGATGGTCGGGGCGCTGCTGGCGGCGGTGGCCGGCGCGCTCCTGGCCTGGCCGGGGCCGCTGACCACGGCGGCCGGGCTGGCGCTCCTGGTGCCGCCGGTGCGGCGCCTGCTCGGGCGCGCCGCCGGGCGCTGGGTCGAGCGCCGGATGTCGGCGATGACGATCGCGTTCCCGGGCGCGGGCTGGCCGCCGGGCGGAGGAGCCGGACGGCCGGGCGGGCCGGGGCCGCACGGTGACATCATCGACATCGAGCCCGGCGAGGAGCGGAGCGCCGGGGCCGATGGCGGCGCGCAGGAGGCGGGCGGCGGCGCGCGCGGCGGGGCGGGGCAGCTCATCGAGCTCGGCGAGCCGCCGGGCGGCGGCGAGCGCCGCTCGCCATGAGCGCGATCCTCACCGTCCAGGATCTGTGGAAGAGCTTCGGCGACCGCCGGGTGCTCGGCGGGGTGTCGTTCGCGGTGCACGAGCGCGACCGGATCGGGCTCATCGGGGTGAACGGCTCCGGCAAGTCGACCCTCATGAAGATGGTGGTGGCCGGCGCGGTCGGCGGCGCCGGCGTCGAGCCGCGCGAGACCTCGGCGCTCGAGCCGGACGACGGCCTCATCACCTGGCGGCGCGAGCTCCGGCTCGAGTACGTGCCGCAGGAGCCGCGGCTGGATCCGGACGCGACGGTGGCGGCTGCGCTCGAGCGCGGCGAGGAGGTCCCGGCCCACGAGGTGCGCGGGCTGTCGGCCGCTCTCGGCCTGCCGCCGGCGGACGCGCGGGTGGGCGCGCTCTCGATCGGCGAGCGCCGCCGGGTGGCGCTGGCCCGCGCGCTCCTCGCCCGCGCCGATCTGCTGGCGCTCGACGAGCCGACCAACCACCTCGACGCGCGCACGGTCGAGTGGCTGGAGGCGCATCTGGCGGCGCTGCCGGGCGCGCTCCTGGTCGTCACCCACGACCGCCACTTCCTCGACCGGGTCGCCACTCGCATCCTCGAGATCGATCGCGGGCGGGTGCATGCGTTCGAGGGCGGCTACACCTCGTTCCTCGAGCGGCAGGCGGAGCGGCTCGCGATCGAGGAGCGGCAGGAGGCGGAGCGCGCCGCCTTCGTCCGCCGCGAGCTCGACTGGATCCGGCGCGGCCCGAGCGCGCGCGGCACCAAGCAGAAGGCGCGCATCCAGCGGTTCGAGGCGGCGGTGGCGGCGGCGCCCGGCGAGGCGGACCGGGCGCCGCGCCCGCTGTCGCTGCGGCTGCCGACCGGCGGCCGGCTCGGCAAGACGATCCTCGAGCTGCGCGAGATCGGCCGCGAGCTCGCCGGCAAGCGGCTGTTCCGCGATCTGACGCTGGCGATGAAGCCGGGCGACCGGATCGGCGTGGTCGGGCCGAACGGCGCCGGCAAGACGACGCTGGTGCGCACCATCCTGGGGCTGTCGCCGCCGGACCAGGGGGAGGTGATCGTCGGCAAGAACACGCGCTTTGCCTACCTCGAGCAGGGGCGCAGCGAGCTCGACGACGCGCGCACCGTGCTCGAGGAGGTGGCCGGCGACAGCGACTTCGTTCACCTCGAGGACGGCCCGGTGCACGTCCGCACCTTCCTTCGCATGCTGCTGTTCAGCGACAGCGACGCCGACCGGCCGGTCGGCTCCCTGTCCGGCGGCGAGCGCAACCGGGTGCAGCTCGCGCGGCTGCTGCGCCGCGGCGGCAACCTGATCGTGCTCGACGAGCCGACCAACGATCTCGATCTCATGACGCTGGGCGCCCTCGAGGAGGCGCTGTGCGCCTTCCCCGGCTGCGCGCTCATCGTGTCGCACGACCGCTGGTTCCTCGACCGGGTGGCGACCGGCATCCTCGCCTTCGAGGGGGACGGCCGGGTCGTGTTTCACGAGGGCAGCTACTCGGCCTACGCCGAGCGGCGCCGGGCGCGCGAGGCGGCCGAGGCCAGGGCCGCGCGGGCGGCCGCGCCGGCGAGCGCGCCCGCGCCGCGGCGGCGCCAGGGCAGCGCCGGCCCGCGCCGCCCGAGCTACAGGGAGCGCCAGGAGCTCGCCGGCATGGAGCAGGCGATCCTCGCCGCCGAGGAGCGCGTGGCGACCCTCGAGGCGACCCTGTCGGATCCGTCGCTCTTCAAGGAGCGCGGCGCCGAGGTGCCGGCGCTGGTCGCCGAGCTCGACCAGGCCCGCGCCGAGGTCGAGCGCCTCTACGCCCGCTGGGCCGAGCTCGATGAGCTCGCAACACAGGCCGGCGAGCCCGCCTCCTGATCGCCGCGGCTACCGGGTGACGAGGGGGGCGCAGGCCATGCGGGTCGGCACCGGCTCCCACGCCGCGTCGCCGGCGCCGCCGGTGCGCCGCCGGCCCATGCGCTGCGGCACGGCGGGGCCGCCGCGCGCCCGCTCGGCGCGCCTCTCGGCGGCGAGCGCGAGCGCCGAGACGCGGGCGAGCACCGCCGGGTCGAGGGCGCCGCGCACGTCGAGGACCGGCAGCTCCAGGAGCCCGGCGATGGCGCTCGCCAGGGTGTCGACGCCGCGCGCGCAGACCCGCCGCGTGCGTCCGCGCTGCTCCGGCGGCGGCGCCAGGGCGGCGGCCGCCGCGCGCTCCTGCGCCGCGCGCGCCTGGTCGGCGGAAAGGGCGGCGGCGCGCCGCTCGCCCGAGACGCGCAGCGAGCCGGTCGCGGCGGCGACCAGCGCCACCAGGCCGGCGGCGAGGACCAGCGCGCGCCGCCGGGTCACGGCAGCCTCCGCGTCGCCGGCGCGAAGTAGTCGCGCACCGCGGCGATGTAGTGGCGCGCCACCTCCGTCGCCAAACCGGCGCCGGCGCGGCGGAAGCGCAGGCCGAGGGTGAGCGGCACCGTGCCGCGCTCGTCGGCCACCGCGAACGAGATCAGGAGCAGGCTGTCATCGAGCGTCTCTGCGCCGCCCTTGCCGCACGGCAGCCAGTACGGCTGGCGATCGCCGCGCAGCTGGCGGTCGGTCAGCGTGTGGGCCTGGTTGAACCGCCGGCACGCGGCGCGCCGCTCGGCGACGTCGGCCAGGGAGTCGATGGTGCCGGTCTTGGCGCCGTAGAGCAGCACGCCGGGGTCGCCGAGGAGATCGCCGAGCCCGCGCGCGGCGGTGCCGCTGCGCAGCGCCTCGCACAGCCCGTCGCGCACCGGATCGCCGGTCCACACCGCGGCGCCGCAGTCGACCCGCGGCGCCGAGCCGGCCGCCGGCACCGGGAACCACGACGCGGCCAGCCGGTAGCCGTCCGGCCCCGGCGCGCGGTCGTAGATCAGCCGGTTGAAGGCGTCGGTGAGCTGGAGGAGCGAGCCGAGCGGGTGGACGCCGGAGCCGCGCAGGAACTGCAGGTACTCGTGGCTCGGCACCCGCGGGCCCTTGCCGGGCTCGCGGCCCGGCGGGTAGAGGTCGAAGCGATCCGGCCCGAGCGCGACCAGGTGGCGCAGGTCGGCGCCCGGAGCGGCCACCGGCAGCGCGCGCGCCGCGCACAGGTCGGCGCGCGCGGCGGCGCGCCGGCAGCTCCCCTTGGCGCCGGCCCGGCAGAGCGGCCGGCCCCACCGCCCCTCGGGCTCGC
>Ga0079224_100014661_pt1 | contig 10959 bp, 9 predicted proteins | sample Stecom2015_FD_80414 | JGI IMG/M metagenome (GOLD analysis project Ga0079224, IMG submission 80414) | Agricultural soil microbial communities from Utah to study Nitrogen management - Steer compost 2015 | ecosystem: Environmental > Terrestrial > Soil > Agricultural land | place: USA: Utah...
GTAATTTAACACATGATGGCGGTCTGTGACTACATTTTCATTCTATTCCAAGCTGTTTCTGAAATTTTCGTTTATCGAATTTATATAGGCGTGCTGCCCGATAGGACACGCCTTTCTGAACCTCCTGCAGCTCTTTTAAAAACCCGGAGTTCGAGATTTTCTTGCGGAAATTCCGCTTATCAAGGGTTTTGCCTAAAATGGCTTCATAGGCTTGCTGAAGCTGCGTCAATGTAAATTTCTCCGGCAATAGTTCGTACACAGCCGTCGAGTAGTTGATCGAATCTTTTAGCTTGCGTAGCGATTGCTGGATAATTTGATGATGATCGAACGCTAGTTCGGGCAGCTCATCAATCGCAAACCACTTCGCCTGACGCATGTAGGAAGTAATGGGCTTAATTTTAAACTTCACATCCTCGTATTTTACAATTGTTGAAAAGGCGACAGTCAAAATCCTCCCCTGTGGGTGACGCTTTACGCCGGCAAATGCGCCAAGCTGCTCCATAAAAATATCCTTAAGCCCTGTGTGCTCATATAAGATCCTCTTTACGGCGTCCTCCATTTCCTCCCCTTTCTCAACGAAAAAGCCGGGCAACGCCCACCAGTCCTTATAGGGATATTCATTCCGTTCTGTAAGCAATACCTGGAGCTTCCCCTCGTTGAAACTGTATATAACACAGTCTATAGTAAAATGAGTCTGCAAAATAATCTCAAATTTAAGTGTGTCAGTGTATTTAGAACCGGCGAAGATTTATCTGGTCATTTTGATGCGGCTTGGTAGGCAACGGCCGCGTTAATTAGCGGGACCGGCCCGGGCCACCATCGGGGATTTCGTCCCCCCTGTGTTAAAAAAACCTAAATCTCAGCAGGCCCTGCATTTCTGTTCTGTATCAATCTTGCCCAATTATATCACAATAATCCAAAAAAAGCAAAAAAAATTTAATAGTGTAGAAAATACACACTATATTCGTAAAACCTAAAATGAGTAATCGAGTGAAAGAAATAAATAGAATAGGCGTTTTTACATCCGGAGGTGATGCTCCAGGTATGAATGCGGCAATACGTGCGGCAGTAAGAACGGCCTTATACAATGGAAAAAAAGTAACAGGGATATACCACGGCTATCAGGGAATGATCGAAAACTCGATGTTCGATATGAACAGCCGCTCCGTAAGTTCAATTATCCAAAAAGGAGGCACGGTACTAAAAACGGCGCGTTGCATGGAGTTCAAGACGACAGAAGGCCGCGCACAAGCCTATGAAAACCTAAAGGGTGCCGGCGTGGATGCACTGGTAGCGATTGGTGGCGATGGGACATTTACCGGTGCCGAAATCTTCTCGCGGGAATATGACATCCCGGTTATGTGTATCCCCGGAACCATTGACAACGATCTTAACGGGACAGACCTCACGATCGGTTACGATACGGCTAATAACACAGTCATTGAGGCTATCGATAAGATCCGTGATACGGCTGCCTCTCATAACCGTTTGTTTTTTGTCGAGGTGATGGGACGCGATTCAGGTTGCATTGCGCTGAATGCCGGCGTTGCCGGTGGCGCTGAGGCCATTTTGTTGCCCGAGAAGGAGACAGCAATCGACGAGCTCATCGAGATGCTCGAGCACAATGCCGGACGCGACAAATCATCCATGATTGTGATCGTCGCCGAAGGCGATAAAAACGGCGGTGCAACCAACGTGGCCAAGCGTGTCAAGGAAAAATTTGATTATTTTGACACAAAAGTTAGTATATTAGGACACCTCCAACGGGGTGGAGCGCCCAGCAGCGCAGACCGTGTGCTGGCTACACGGATGGGATATGCGGCTGTTAACGAGCTTTTAAAAGGTAATACCCGCTCTACAGTGGGAATCCGTGGTTCCGAAATCGTTAGCACACCTTTGGAAGAAGCGCTGAGTAAAAAAGAGTTGAAACTCAATGAAGACCTGGTGGAGATTGCAAAAATAATGGCTATATAAGACGGTATGATTGTAGTTGTTTTCAGCGGATCGAGATATGCGGATTGGCGAATTGCCGACAAAAACCGTGTTTTACACGGCTTTCGTACCTCCGGTATCAATTCGTACATCCAAGACGAGCGCTATATACTACAGTTGCTAAATAAGAGCAATCACCTGATCAATAACGCCGAGAAAATCCGTAAAATTTATTTCTTCGGCGCGGGGGCTTCCTCGCCGGACCGGCAAGAGAAAATAGAACGCGTGCTGGCGCAGTTTTTTCGGAATGCAAAGGTGAAAGCTAGCCATGATGTGCTGGCCTCCGCAATATCTACGTTCGGCGATGAAAAAGGCATTGTCGGGATTATCGGTAGCGGATCAAACGCGGCGTACTACAATGGCAGAAAGGTGCTGCCCAATAATTATGGGCTGGGATATATATTGGCCGACGAAGGATCAACCAATTGGCTGGGTAGGCAGCTCCTTAAGGACTTCCTGACTGAAACCATGCCCTCCGGTATAAGGGAAAAACTCCTACAGAAGTACAACCTCGACCGACGCCTAATCTTAGACCGCGTTTATTACAATCCAAACCCCAACCTTTTTCTAACAAGTTTTGCTGACTTCATTTACGAAAACAGAGACGAGCCCTATATAACACAACATATCAAGAAAGGCTTAGAAATTTATATAAAAACCTATTTATTACCTCTTTCCGAGAGCTACCCCGACAGCCAGTTTAATTTCACGGGGTCGGTGGCCAACAACTATGCGGATTGGTTACGCGAGTTAGGCTCGGAATATGGTCTGCATATAGGTTCCATTATCAAAGAACCAGTTCAAAATCTAGTAAAGTATTATATTAATAAAAATTAGTAACATGAAAATTGGAATTAACGGATTCGGCCGTATCGGCCGTTTAGCATTTAGAGCAGCGATCAACCGCAGTGATATCGAAATTGTTGGTATAAACGATTTGGTAGAGCCTGATTATCTAGCATACATGCTTAAATATGATTCTACGCATGGTAAATTTGATGGTACCGTCGAAGTAAAAGACGGCCACCTGGTCGTGAACGGACAAACTATCCGTATTACAGCAGAAAAAGATCCTGCAAACTTGAAATGGGACGAAGTCGGCGCTGAGGTTATCATCGAATCAACAGGCTTTTTCTTAACAAAAGAGCTTGCGCAGAAACACATCGACGCCGGCGCCAAAAAAGTGGTTATGTCTGCTCCTGCAAAAGACGACACGCCTACATTCGTTATGGGTGTTAACCATAAAGAATTGAAAGCAGAATACACGATCGTATCTAACGCGTCTTGTACAACAAACTGTTTAGCGCCTATTGCAAAGGTATTGAATGACAAGTTCGGTATCGTGGAAGGTCTGATGACAACTGTACACGCGGTTACAGCAACACAGAAAACGGTGGATGGTCCTTCTGCTAAAGACTGGAGAGGCGGCCGCGGTGCATACCAAAACATCATCCCTTCATCAACAGGTGCTGCAAAAGCGGTAGGATTAGTTCTTCCTGAGCTAAAAGGTAAGTTAACCGGTATGTCAATGCGTGTTCCTACTGCCGACGTATCTGTAGTCGACTTAACCGTTCGTCTAGAAAAAGGTGCATCTTACGAAGAGATCAAACAGGCAATGAAAGAAGCTTCGGAAGGTGAATTAAAAGGTATCCTTGGTTATACAGAAGATGAAGTTGTTTCTTCCGACTTCCTCGGCGACGCACGTACATCTATTTTCGATGCTAAAGCAGGTATTTCCCTGAACGATAACTTCGTTAAAGTGGTATCATGGTACGACAACGAGTGGGGCTACTCCAACAAAATCATCGACCTTGCACAAGAGATCGGTAAATTATAAGATCATAAAAAAGGTTCGCGGATAGCGAACCTTTTTTTATCGAACACCTATAAGGCGCTTATCTTATTTCATCAGGAAGCCTCCGCCCAGCAGGTCGTTTCCTTCATAAAAAACAGCCGATTGCCCCGGTGCGATGCCCTTTACGTTATGCGCAAAATCCACCTGCATGATATTTCCCTGCTGTGTAAGCGTCGAGTGCGCACCCGGATCTTTATAGCGGATCTTGGTGATGGCCTCCATCGGCTCCGCTAAAGAGGCATACTTGATCAGGTTGATATCACGTACAAAGGCTTGTGATTTTTCCAGCTCGTGCTCCTCACCCAATACGACCGAATTACTTTCCGGCAATATTTCGATAACGAACATCGGCTTTCCGAGGGCGATCCCGAGGCCTTTACGCTGTCCTATCGTGAAATACGGATAGCCGATATGCTTACCGACAACCGTCCCATCGGACAGGATAAAGTTTCCCGGACCGATCTCCTCATCCAGCGTCGGTCTCTTATGCCGTAAGAAAGCGCGGTAGTCGTTATCCGGTACAAAACAGATTTCGTAGCTTTCCGATTTCTTGGCAAGTTCGTCCTGGCCCATCTCGAAAGCCATCTGCCGTATTTCTTTTTTTGTAAAGTTGCCAAGAGGAAACTGCGTACGGGCGAGGTTCTCCTGCGAAACGCCCCATAAAACGTAAGACTGATCCTTATGCTCATCCCGCCCCTTGGAAATCACATAACGCCCATTATCATGCATGCGGATATTAGCGTAATGCCCCGTAGCAATAAACTCGCAGTCGAGCTTGTCTGCCCGCTTCATCAGCGCCGACCATTTGATGTGTGTGTTACATAGTACACAGGGATTGGGTGTACGTCCAGCAATATATTCGTCGACAAAATTGTCAATTACAAAGTCGCCAAACTCGTCCCGGATATCCAATATGTAATGAGGAAAACCATAGCTCACTGCCAACGACCGCGCATCGTTAATACTATCTAAACTGCAACAGCCCGTCTCCTTAGAAGAACCGCCAGCAGAGGCGTAGTCCCAAGTTTTCATCGTAATGCCAATGACCTCGTAGCCTTGCTCGTGCAACATGACGGCCGCAACTGAACTATCTACTCCACCACTCATTGCGACCAAAACTCTTCCTTTTTTACTCATAATACTTTTGTGAAGTGCAAAGATAGCTTATTTGGGCTACAGCCGTGTTTATTTCATGTAATTTTATCCCGATCAAAAAAATGTTCATACCTACCAAATACCGGCAGCATGCATCTTATTGAAACATCACCGAGCACGAATAGTTTAGTCTGGACATTCCATATGGTCTTTTTATTGCGAATTTATTTCCATAGGAATCAACCACTTGAAAAAGGCAGTAAAAATAATTGTGACAAAAGTTTTAGAATTCAAAAAAAGAACCTAGATTTGCAACGCAACAGAAGGAAAAAGCTGTTGCAACAGGTGCCATAGCTCAGTTGGTAGAGCAAAGGACTGAAAATCCTTGTGTCGCTGGTTCGAATCCAGCTGGCACCACCAAATCTGAAAGTAACAGATTCCAAAAAAATACGTAAGGTGCCATAGCTCAGTTGGTAGAGCAAAGGACTGAAAATCCTTGTGTCGCTGGTTCGAATCCAGCTGGCACCACCACAAATCTGAAAGTAACAGATTTCAAAAAAAACTTGAGGTGCCATAGCTCAGTTGGTAGAGCAAAGGACTGAAAATCCTTGTGTCGCTGGTTCGAATCCAGCTGGCACCACGAATCCTTCTCCTTAGTAGAAGTTTTTTTTTACCTACAGCCTTCTGCCCACTTCCGTCCTGTTTCCTTTTATTGTTTAAGCGTCATTGCACAAGCTATCTTTGTTTTCTCCATTATACTGCATCCGTCGCCCTGGCAGCAAATAAAATTTGCATTGTATGCAAAAACAATTATATTTGTCATGTACTTCGAAAGTAGTACACTAATCAACACCTTCCAACGGCTAGGTCTTGATTTATAAAGAAGTGGCGAGAGACTGGCTCGATGACCCACTGGCAACCTTCAATGCAAATTGAAAAGGTGCCAATTCCTGTCCAGCATAATATCGTGCTGGAGCATATAAATGAAATAAGACATGACAGCATTACATTTGAAACACATCAGTACGGCATTATACTATCCAACGGGAACTACCTGTTGTTGTTTTGCGACAGGTATCCGAATGCGCTAGTCGTTCGTGGTATTGTAAGCATGGGATCACTCCTATCCCATCTACATGCCATCATACCGGACGACCAACCTTTCATTTGCGGAGTGTTTATTCAACATCATTAATACGATAAATCTTTATACTATGTCAACAAATAAAAACCTAAAGTTTGAGACCCTGCAAATCCACGCCGGGCAAGAAGTTGATCCTACAACTGGCTCACGGGCTTTGCCTATCTACCAGACGACGTCCTATGTCTTTGAAAATGCCGAGCACGGTGCCAACCTGTTTGCGTTGAAACAATTTGGGAACATCTATACGCGGATTATGAACCCAACCACCGATGTGTTTGAAAAGCGTATAGCTGCCCTGGAAGGAGGTGTTGCAGCAGTAGCCGTTGCCTCTGGGCAGGCAGCCCAATTTATCGCGCTTACAAATATTCTCGAGAGCGGGGACAACTTCGTCTCAGGCGCCAACTTATATGGCGGGACATACAACCAATTCAAGGTTTCCTTTAAGCGGTTAGGAATTGAGGCACGTTTTGCTGCTGACACCGACGCTGACAATATTGAAAAACTTATAGACGAACGCACGAAAGCCATCTATGTCGAAACAATCGGCAACCCGAGCTACAACATTCCTGACTTCGAAAAAATAGCTGCCGTCGCACGAAAACATGACCTGCCACTTATCGTAGACAATACTTTCGGTGCCGGTGGGTATCTTTTCAAGCCTTTGGAACATGGCGCGCATGTCGTTGTCGAGTCTGCGACCAAATGGATCGGCGGGCACGGTACAAGTATTGGGGGTGTAATTATCGATGGCGGAAACTATAACTGGGGCAACGGCAAGTTTAAGCAATTTTCCGAGCCGTCGGAAGGCTATCACGGACTTGTATTTTCTGATGTATTTGGCCCCAACGGTCCTTTTGGAAATATACAGTTCGCCATCCGCGCACGCGTGGAAGGGCTGCGCGATTTTGGCCCCGCCTTGTCACCCTTCAATGCATTTCTTTTGGTGCAGGGCCTGGAGACCCTTTCGCTGCGGGTACAGCGCCACGTTGACAATGCTTTGGAAATCGCTCAATGGCTTGAAGGGCATCCACAGGTAGAAAAAGTCAGCTACCCCGGCCTGAAAAGCCATCCCCATCATCAAAACGCTCAGAAATACCTTAAAAACGGATATGGCGCCGTTCTGTCTTTTACAATAAAAGGAGGCGCCGAAAAGGCGAATGAATTTATAGATGCATTGGAGCTGATCAGCCATCTGGCAAACGTCGGTGACGCCAAAACGCTCATCATTCACCCTGCGGCAACTACCCACCAGCAACTGTCCGAAGCGGAACAACAAAATGCCGGTGTATATCCGGGGCAGCTGCGCCTATCTGTAGGCATCGAACATATTGACGATATCAAAGAAGATATTCAGCAAGCATTCGACAAGATTAAATAAAACTCCGTTACGGGAACACGAAACAGCGCCATGTACTTAAAGACATACACATCTACCGACCCTTTCCTCTTCGAAAACGGAGCCAGCATCGACGAATTAACGATTGCTTACCACACCTATGGCGAGCTCAATGAAGACAAGGACAATGTGGTATGGGTCTGCCATGCCTTGACGGCAAACTCAGATGTGTTCGATTGGTGGCCTGGCCTATTCGGAGAAACAGAATTATTCAATCCGCACGACTATTTTATCATCTGTGCGAATGTACTGGGCTCGCACTACGGCACGACGAATCCGTTAAGTCTTAACCCGCGGACAGGCGAGCCTTACTACCTAGACTTCCCACAGTTTACTATCCGCGACATTGTTCGTGCAAATCAGCGGCTTGCAGACCACTTAGGGGTCGATAAAATAGATATCTTGATTGGAGGCTCATTGGGCGGACAACAGGTTCTCGAATGGACGGCTGCAGGCACCATCCGGATAGACAAGCTGATTGTCATCGGCACATGTGCACAATCCTCTCCTTGGGGTGTTGCCTTTAACGAGAGCCAACGTCTGGCCATCGAAGCGGATCCATCTTTCCACAAAGGTCTTCCAGAAGGCGGAGCGCAGGGGCTCAGGGCTGCACGTAGCGTAGCCCTGCTCTCCTATCGCACCTATGAAGTGTATAACCTCAAGCAAGAAGAATCAGATAGTTCCAAAACAGACGATTTCAAAGCCTCCTCTTACCAACGGTATCAAGGAGATAAGCTGGTCCGCCGTTTCAATGCGTATAGCTATTGGTATTTAACGAAAGCGATGGACAGCCATCACCTGGGCCGTGGACGCGACAGCGTGGCGCAGACACTGTCTGCATTTAGTCCTCAGACGCTCGTCGTCGGAATTCCGGCCGACGTCCTGTTCCCGCCCAGCGAACAAGAGTTTATTGCGGCACATATTCCCGGTGCACGTTATTACGAGCTGCATTCGGACTATGGGCATGACGGCTTTCTTATTGAAACCGGCACGTTAACAGCCGTTATCAGTGACTTCCTAAAAGCAACGCAAAGTAAATCAGGTAAAGACATTACAGAAAAAACATATATAGCAACATTATAGAGAGAAACAATGAGTAAAAAATTAATCATCGGGATGTTCGGGTTTGGTGTAGTTGGGCAAGGGTTGTACGATATTATAAAAACAAAAAAATTAAATCTTGAAATCAAAAAGTTTGTCATAAAAAACGCAGACAAACAACGTAGCCTACCAGCGGAACTGTTCACAACAGACGCAGAGGCGATCCTATCGGATAAAGAAATCAATACGGTGGTTGAGTTGATCGACGATGCCGACGCGGCCTTCGAAATTACCAAACGAGCTCTTACCTCGGGCAAAAATGTAGTTTCTGCCAACAAAAAGATGATTGCTTCGCACCTTGAGGAGCTGGTAGCGATACAGCAGGAATTTGGTACCTCCCTGCTGTACGAAGGAGCTGTCTGTGGAAGTATACCGATTATACGGAATCTGGAAGAGTATTACGACAACGAACTGCTGCATTCCGTCACCGGGATTTTCAATGGATCATCCAATTATATCCTGTCAAAAATTTTTAACGAAAACCAAAGCTACGACGCTGCCCTGCAGAAGGCACAGGATCTCGGGTTTGCGGAGACAGATCCGACCTTGGATGTCGGTGGATACGACCCCAAATATAAATTGGCCATTGTCGCTTCCCACGCCTATGGTATCTACGTCGATCCCACAGCGATTCTCAACCTTGGCATAGACAAGCTGGGAGAACAGGATATCCGCTTTGCGAAAGAAAAAGGTTATAAGATCAAGCTTCTCCCATTAGCCCGGGAAATTGACAACCGTCGGGTAGTACTGTACGTTCTTCCACGGTTTGTCAATAAAGACAATATCCTTTTCAACGTGGAGAACGAAAACAACGGCGTACTCGTGAAGGCCGCCTTTGCGGACGAACAGTTCTTCTACGGTAAAGGCGCGGGCGGACATCCGACGGGATCAGCTGTACTCTCCGACATAACCGCCCTGCGTTACGGCTACCGCTACGAATACAAAAAGCATCTGGATGCCGGTCAGGTAGCCTATAGCACCGACTATAAGTTGAAAATATATTTACGGTACGCCGAGGAGAACACGCTCGAGCAAATCAACTTCGACACGATATCCGAACGATTCTATGGCGAAAACTTCAAATACGTGATCGGGGAAATTAGTCTGCAGGAAATCATAGCAAAAAGAGATATAATCAACCAGACCGGAAATTTCGTCGCTGAACTCTCCTAGCGGTTCAGCGAAAATTTCCCTCTTTGGGCCAGTTACAAGATCGATAATAGAGGAGCGGTCGATCCGCGCCTCTATTCAATATTTTTTCGTGGACTTGCTCCGTAGTTATCCCCCGCTTTAGACGCTATCGTGCTGCCTCCCTACACTAGAGCGTCCGGCAGAAGCTTCTACGAAGGTTGAAGGCGTTCCGGCCGATGTCAACATCGCTATCCCGCGTACCGCCCCTGTGCAACTACGATACACACAGGTTGTTAAAAAATGTTAAACGAACATTTCTACTGTACTAATCGGACGACAACACCGTTTTATAGGTACAAGAAAATTCATAATTTCATAATTTAGGTTAATAATTGGTTTGGTAAACCTGGAGCTCCCCGCTTCAGGTTTTCTTTATTACAGGCCTTTGTTGCAAGGCGATCGGTGCGTCATTCACCGTGCTACCGTCGGTCCTCTATCAAAACAGTATAATACAGCTTGGCGGTGATCGTTTCCTCATGCGGCTTTTGCTGTAAGAAGGCATCCTGTTCAAACGGGCTCATCACGTCAAACCCCTCGAAGATAGCCTCTACGCAGTTTTCAACCTCGTGATTCCTTACCGTTTCTTCCAAGGCAACTCCTTGATGATAAAAATAGGGGCCGTCATACTTGTCCAGCACCGTCTTGGGCACCGTAAGAGGAATAAAAATTCGATCTTGTCTCATACGCATAACACAAACATAGATAAAGTCCGCGGAATCCACCGCTTCCATCCGAAAAAAATTAGGTACGCCGGCAGTTTCATTTAATTTGTACGATATTTGCGGCGTGAAGGCAGAAAAACAGCGACCAATGAAAGAAGAAAGCTCCTCAACACCTTTTTACCATGGCACCAAGGCCGATCTGAGCCCCGGCGATCATATTACCCCTGGCTACCGGTCCAACTACGGTCAGCGCAGGGAAGCCAAATATGTATACTTTACAGCTACGCTGGACGCCGCGATCTGGGGCGCCGAACTCGCACAGGGCACGGATCCGGAAAGCATTTACCTCGTAGAGGCTACAGGCCCATATGAAGATGATCCCAATCTCACTGACAAGAAATTTCCGGGTAACCCAACACAATCGTATCGTACCGCTCATCCGCTGAAGGTCGTAGGCAAGGTAGAACTGTGGCAGGGACACAGCCCGGAACAACTTCAAACGATGAAGGAACATCTTCAACGA
>Ga0079224_100014662_pt1 | contig 10958 bp, 11 predicted proteins | sample Stecom2015_FD_80414 | JGI IMG/M metagenome (GOLD analysis project Ga0079224, IMG submission 80414) | Agricultural soil microbial communities from Utah to study Nitrogen management - Steer compost 2015 | ecosystem: Environmental > Terrestrial > Soil > Agricultural land | place: USA: Utah...
AAGCCAGAGAGGTATGGCACCACGATATGCAATTAGGAAACCAACAAGTACCCATCCCCTTTGCTTTTCCTGTCGATAAAAAACAATTACCGGTTAACGAGCAGTATGCATTACGCGCCGTAATTCACGATGCTCAGGGCACAACGCGCTGGACTACCGACACCCACATCCCAATTGATGCACAAGGCGATGTAGCCGATGTGGGTCGGGTATTACTGGTGCAAACCTCCGGCACTCCTACCTCGGCGGCGATACCCAATAGCTTCCGCGCCTACGGTAATGAGCCCGGCTGGAACTTCACTCTGCACAATAATCAAGCCGACGTTGTGCTGGATTATGGTCAGACTCAATTCAGCATCGCTCTGCCTGCACCACAATCAACCTACGCCGGCACGCACTACCGCAGCAATTACAATGGCGCTGAATTTAATATTGATATTCTTCGCACTCCTTGCTTTGATACGATGAGTGGCGAATCGTTTGACCACGAAGTTGCCTTAACTGTTAACAACATGGTTTATAAAGGCTGCGGACGCTATCAATAACCCTCTAGTCTGAGCCTAAAAAAAGAAAATCCCAGAAATGAAAACTCGTTCATTTCTGGGATTTATGCATCAAAGCATCTATTACATTAAGACGACTCGTTTACACATGCTCGGTGGCTAAACGTTGCGCTAAGCCTATGTAACTGCGTGGCGTTAACACCAAAAGTGACTGCTTCACGTCTTCAGGCAAATCCAGCCCCTGAATGAAACCTTGCAGCCCTTCTTGGGTAATGCCTTTACCGCGCGTTAAGGCCTTTAACTGTTCATAGGGGTTCTCTAGCCCATAACGGCGCATGACCGTTTGCACTGGCTCGGCCAGCACTTCCCAGCATGCATCAATATCTGCATCGATAGCCGCTACGTTAAGTTCTAACTTACTTAGACCACGTAAACATGAGTCGTAAGCGACCATGCTGTAACCCAAACCCACACCTAAGTTACGCAATACGGTGGAGTCGGTTAGGTCGCGCTGCCAACGTGAGATAGGCAGTTTCTCGGACAGATGACGCATCACAGCATTGGCCAGACCTAAATTCCCTTCCGAGTTTTCAAAATCGATCGGGTTTACTTTGTGAGGCATGGTGGATGAGCCAATTTCACCCTCTTTCAAGCGCTGCTTGAAATAGCCCAACGCAATGTAGCCCCAAATGTCACGGTTAAAATCCAGTAGTACTGTGTTGGCGCGACTTACCGCATCAAAATACTCTGCCATCCAGTCGTGGGGCTCAATTTGAATGGTCAACGGGTTCTGAGTTAGCCCTAAGCCCTTCAACAGGCTTTGGCTAAAACTTGGCCAATCAATATCGGGATAAGCCGAAAGATGGGCATTGTAGTTTCCAGTAGCCCCATTTAATTTTGCTAGGGGCTCGACCTTAGCAATGGCATCGATGGCGCGCTGCAAACGGTAAGCGACATTCGCAAACTCTTTACCCATGGTGGTGGGGCTAGCTGGCTGGCCATGAGTGCGTGACAACAAGGGTTGGCCCGCAAACTGATGGGCATAGTTACGAATGGCCGACAACACGTCATTTAATGCAGGCAACAATACGTACTCACGCGCACGACTTAGCATAAGCGCTTGCGACGTATTATTAATGTCTTCAGAGGTACATGCAAAATGGATGAATTCAGCCGCTTTCTGTAATACTGGATCATCAGCTACTTGTTCTTTTAGCCAGTACTCAACCGCTTTGACATCGTGGTTAGTTACACGCTCGATTTCTTTAATCCGTTGCGCATCGCTTTCTGAAAAATCGGTAACCAACTTCGTTAGTTTGGCTTGGCTTTCATCACTAAAAGCCGCAAGCTCTGGCAAACCTAATTTTGACAAGCCAATAAGCCAGGCCACTTCGACCTCAACACGATGAGCCATAAAGGCCGCTTCAGAAAATAAGCCTCGTAGTGCGTTGCAACGACTACCGTATCGACCATCGAGCGGAGACAGCGCATTAAGTGCGGTTAATTGATCAGCAATTTGCATTGGAATTAAAAAAGTAGAAATAAGCGAAGCCTTATTCTAGCACTCTGACCCGATCGCATTCGCGCCTTCAGCCCTTATATCGATGCATCACAAAGATAAACCCCAGTACGTTTACGACTTAGGATAGAATTTTCCTAAGACCAACATGAACAGGAGGTTGCCCATGTACACCTATGCACTGAATGATGAAGGCAAGGCACAAGTCGAACAGTTCGTTTTGGAACATGGTTTACCCGACCTGAACCTGAATGCCTATTTTGCGACGGCCGAGGTAGAGGCTGATAACTTTAACGTCGGTGAAGTTGCGCTACCCAAATTAACCATTGACTCAAACTGCAGCGTCGACGGGCTTGAGCACGAACTCTATTTAGACCGCTCCTGGTACATAGCCCGCCCACTCGAAACGGAAGAGTAATCCTGCTTTCAGATAGACTATTAACAATTAAGCCCAGCCCATGGGCTTAATCAAAACGTATCAACATTGCAACTTTTTACCTAAAAGTAAACAAAAGACAGCAAATTAACCACAAATTTATTCATCAATTGTTAACTGTATGCTTAAACAGCACAATTTAAGAGTAAAACAAAAGCTTCCTGCTATACTTTTTTGCTGGCAACTAACAATTAGTATCTATGAAACTTTTAGGTTCACTCACTAGTCCATACGTCCGCAAAGTACGCGTAGTCATGGCAGAAAAAAAACTCGATTACGAATTCGTACTCGAAGACGTGTGGGCCGACAACTCTGAGATCCAACTACACAACCCCTTGGGCAAAGTACCCTGCCTGATCATGGATGATTACGGCAGCTTGTTCGACTCGCGTGTGATTGTTGAATATCTGGATACCTTGTCACCCGTAGGTCGGCTACTCCCACAATCTGGACGCGAACGCGCAGCCACCAAAAGCTGGGAAGCCACCGCTGATGGCATTCTTGATGCCGCCACCACTATTTATATCGAAACTCACCGTCGGCCTGAAGCCTTACGCAGCGACAACTGGATTGCTCGCCAACAAAGCAAGATTCATGCGGCACTTAGCCACATGGAACAGCAACTTGGTGATCAAGCTTTTTGCATGGGTATTAGTCTGACGCTCGCTGATGTCGCGGTGGGCTGTGCATTAGGCTATTTAGACTTACGCTTTCCTGATATCGACTGGCGCAGTCAGCATCCTAATTTGCAGCGCCTGAATGAAAAGCTACAAGAGCGCCCCTCTTTTCAAGCTACCATTGCTCCCTTAGAACCTACTGTTTAGTCCTCTTAAATTAAACAGTAAGTCAAAGAAAAACGCCGTTCTATAGCTTAATAGAACGGCGTTTTTCTTGTTAGAAGTCAGGCTATCTTAGTTAGGTTAAGCCCAAAGCCATGCTTAACTGATAATTCCACCACCTAAGCACACATCACCGTCGTAAAGCACGGCAGATTGCCCCGGCGTTACGGCCCACTGAGCTTGCGTAAACTGCAGCGCAAAACCATCTTCAGTGGTTGAGACCAAACTGCACTCAGCATCGGCCTGACGATAACGCGTTTTAGCCGCATAGCGACCTAACTCGGGTGCCTGCCCATCGACCCAACTGATGTTTTCAGCCTTCAACTCATGCGTTAACAACCACGGGTGATCGTGCCCTTGCACCACATAAAGCGTGTTGGTGGCCAGATCTTTACGTGCTGCATACCACGCATCAGCCGTTCCATCGGCACGTTGCCGACCCTTGACTCCACCTATCCCCAAGCCTTTACGCTGACCATAGGTATGAAAAGCCAAGCCACTGTGCTGGCCAATGACCTCGCCCTCTGGGGTTTTAATCGGACCCGGCTCGGTGGGTAAGTAACGATTCAAGAATTCCCTGAAGGGGCGCTCGCCAATAAAGCAAATGCCGGTCGAATCCTTTTTGGCCGCATTCGGTAAGTTAAGTGACTCAGCTATTTTACGTACTTCAGTTTTAGGCAGCTCGCCCAGCGGAAACAGCGTACGTGACAACTGTTGCTGGTTCAACCGATGTAAAAAGTAGCTTTGGTCTTTGGAAGCGTCCATGCCCTTAAGCAGCTGATAACGGGTATCACCAGCTGCATTTTCCACAGCACGCACCCGCGCGTAGTGACCTGTAGCAATAAAGTCAGCCCCTAAAGTCATCGCATGATCTAAGAAGGCCTTAAACTTAATTTCCGCATTACACAGTACATCGGGATTAGGTGTACGGCCAGCCGAGTACTCGCGTAGAAATTCCGCAAAAACGCGATCTTTGTAGTCGGCCGCAAAGTTCACCGCGTCAATATCCACCCCGACCACATCGGCCACGCTAGCGGCATCTAACCAGTCTTGACGAGTGGAACAATACTCACTGTCGTCATCGTCTTCCCAGTTCTTCATGAAAATGCCCAGCACCTCGTAGCCTTGCTGCTTAAGCAACCACGCACTAACTGAGGAATCTACGCCCCCTGACATGCCGATAACGACGCGTCCTTTACGATGAGATGAAACTGGCATAACGATAGTATGTAAACATAAGAAAACGATTTCAGCTTTTAAGCGTTCAGGAAAACGCTACTGAAACTGAAACAAAAGAGCCATCACAACCGTGATGGCTACTGGAAATCAGGCCAGCATATAGTAGCGCTTGGCCATCATACTGGCTACGAACCGAAGCGCGTAGCCAATTTGCATCACGCTTTAGCGAGCTCGGCAGCCGCGCTGACTTGCTGACGGCGCACTTGCACTGCCTTAGCTAAACGTTCTAGCACTTCAACAGAGCTATCCCAACCAATACACCCATCGGTAATACTTTGACCGTAGGTTAAGGGTTGACCGGCTACCAAGGCTTGCTTACCTTCAACCAAATGACTCTCGACCATAACACCGAAAACACGCTCGTCACCGGCTTCAATCTGAGTGCAAACCTCTTCAATTACTTCCGGCTGACGGCGGTAGTCTTTATTGCTGTTAGCGTGACTAGAGTCAATCATGATACGTGGGCGCAGGCCTGCTGCTTCCATTTCTTTGCCGGTATTATCAACACTTTGTGCATCGTGGTTAGGCGCTTTACCGCCACGTAAAATAATATGGCAATCTTCGTTACCGGTGGTCGACACAATGGCCGAGTGACCACCTTTAGTAACCGATAAGAAATGATGCGGCGAAGCAGCTGCACTAATCGCATCCACAGCGATACGCGTGCTACCACCCGTACCATTTTTAAACCCTACTGGGCACGATAAACCCGAAGCCAGCTCACGGTGTACCTGACTTTCAGTTGTGCGCGCACCAATTGCGCCCCATGACACCAAGTCGGCAATGTATTGCGGAGTAATCATATCGAGAAACTCGCAACCGGCAGGCATGCCCAACTCGTTCACTTCGAGCAACAACTCACGAGCCATGCGTAGGCCCTGATTGATGTTGAAACTGCCATCCATGTTCGGGTCGTTAATTAAACCTTTCCAGCCTACTGTTGTGCGCGGCTTTTCAAAGTACACCCGCATGATGATGATGAGCTCATCTTTAAAACGATCACGCTGTTCAAGCAAACGCTTCGCATACTCGATGGCAGCTTTAGGGTCATGAATAGAACAAGGCCCGATAACTACCACTAAGCGGTCATCTTTAGCATGCAACACGTTATGCACGGCACGACGCGTGTCATGCACGATGTTAGCCACTTCCGTTGTGCACGGAAACTCACGCATCACGTGCGCAGGTGGCGACAGCTCTTTAATTTCCCTGATACGTAGATCATCAGTATTGTGCGACACGATAAAACTCCAGTAGGTGTGTGCCAGATGCTTAGATATGCGGCACAAAAAAAGCCGCCCTGCAGTGCTGGCGGCTTTTTCTAGGACTTCGTTTACTATTTTGCGTATGTACGATGCATCCCTTCCTGCGCCAGCGGCCTAGGAAAAGCAAAAAAGTAAAAGAAAAAATAAACTTGTTTGGTGTACATAGGTATTGATCCTAGCACAGCCCCCCCTACTGCGCAAGCATCTTGCGCGGTTTTTGAACATTTACATACACCTGGTTCTGGCTATAGAAGGCCGCACAACCATAGACTTCATCAATAACGTTTGTCTTGAAATAATATCGCATAGTATTATTGGGCCATCAAATCATTCGTGTTCTAATGATTTAGCTGTACCCTCTATTAAAAGGATCAATCCATGCGTCTTAAATCCCTTTCTTCAGCGCTAACAGCTCTGGCGGCCACTAGCCTTTTAACCATCTCAGGTACCGCCGCCTCGGTCACCTTAGAAGAGGTTCAGAATCGGGGCTCCGTACGCATCGCCGTAGCCAACGAAATCCCATACGGTTACATGGACTTAGAGGGCAATGCCAAAGGAGCTGGCCCCGATGTTATTACCGCTATCATGAAAAATTTGGGCGTAGAACGTGTGGAGTGGTCTACCACTAACTTTGGCTCATTGATTCCGGGTCTACAAGCCGATCGTTTCGACATTGTGGCGGCCGAGATGGCCATTCTGCCGGAACGCTGTAAGCAGGTTTTATATTCCGAACCCAATAGCTCGTACGGCGAAGGCCTGATGGTTGCGGCAGGCAACCCCAAAGACATCCATGCTTACGAAGACTTTAGCGACAGCGATTACAAAGTAGCGATCATGGCTGGTGCCGACCAGCTTGAAATGATGCAAGCCTTAGGTGTAGATGAAAGCCGCATGGTCACTATCGCAAATAATGCGGATGCGATCTCAACCGTTGCCACTGGCCGTGCCGATGCGTACGCTGCCACCAGCCTTACGGCTAGCGAACTTGCATCCAAAAGCGATCAAGTGGAAATAGCAGCCAACTTTACTGACCCAGTCATTAACGGCGAAGCCATTCGCAGCTGGGGTGGCTTTGCCTTTAGCCAAGGCTCTGAAGACTTACGTGATGCCGTTAACGAAGAACTACTTAAATTTAAAGAAACTCAACAGTGGCGCGATATCTTAAGTGGCTACGGTTTTACTGATGCCGACTTAGATGCCTCGCCTACTCGCACCACCAGCCAATTGTGTGAGGGCTAATTCTGGACAGATCCCCGTTACGTCATGTTGATTCGACATTAACGGGGGTTTGACCGAGACCATTATGGACTGGATGAATTACAGTGGCCCGCTATTAAGCGGTGCCTGGGTCACCATTAAGCTGACCATTTACTCAAGCATTTTCGGCACGCTGATAGCGTTTATCTTCGGCGTAGGCAAACTATCTGAAAACTGGTTTATTAAAGCCTTTTCAGTTGCGTTTATTGAGGTGTTTCGAGGCACCTCGTTATTAGTACAGCTATTCTGGCTGTTTTTTGCACTACCCGTTCTGGGTCAAGCTATAGGAATCGATCTACGCTTACCTCCTGTTGTCGCTGGCACCTTAGCCTTAAGTTTAAATATTGGGGCCTACGGTGCTGAAGTTGTACGCGGGGCGATTCAAGCTGTACCAGCATCCCAGTTGGAAGCAGCCAAAGCGTTAGACTTCACACCACGGCAAACCATGTGGCGCATTTCGGTGCCGCAAGCCATTCCAGAAATGATGCCCAGTTTTGGTAACTTGGCCGTTCAAAACCTGAAAGACACTGCACTGGTGTCGTTAATCAGCCTAGGCGATCTGGCGTTCAGAGCAGAACAAATACGCAATTTCACCCAAGACAGCACCACAATCTACACCTTACTACTGTTCATGTACTTTGGCATGGCCTTGGTATTGACCGCCTTTATGAAGGTGCTTGAACGAATGACAGGGCGCTGGCGCGCTGGGCGGAGTTAATTATGTTATTTGGTTATGCATGGGACACCAGCAGTAATTGGGCCTTTGCCGTATCGATTTTGCCCATTCTACTTCGTGGCCTAATCGTTACCATTCAGGCAACACTGTTAGGCTTTGTCGTAGCCGCTGTGTTGGGCTTAATTTTGGCAGGCTTAAAAAGCGTACGCTTCAAAATCATCTCATGGCCAGCGCGCTTTTTAACGGAGTTTATCCGCGATACCCCTCTGCTGGTACAACTGTTCTTTCTGTATTACGTACTACCCGAATACGGCCTAGTGTTACCGGCTTTTTTAACCGGAGCCCTAGCATTAGGCGTTCAATACAGTGCCTACACCTCGGAAGTGTATCGGGCCGGTATTGAATCCATTACACGTGGTCAAACCGAAGCGGCCCACGCTTTAGACCTTTCCCCTTTGCGCACATTTGGCATTGTTATCCTGCCGCAAGCTATTCCCCGCATCGTTCCGGCGCTGGGTAACTACCTTGTGTCGATTATGAAAGACGTACCGATCCTCTCGGTGGTGTCCGTCTTGGAAGTGCTGAATGTTGCAAAAATTATTGGCGATCGTACCTTTAACTACATGGTTCCGCTGTCGATGGTAGGCGGCCTGTACTTAATTCTGACCCTCGTTGCCGCGTGGGGCGTACGTTACCTTGATACACGATTGCCTAAGCAAGGAATACCACTGCGATGAAAACCGAAGTTACCCCACCCAGCGACGATGTCATTATTCGTTTTGAGAACGTCACCAAAAAATTTGGCGATATTACCGTACTCGATGAACTGAACTTTGAAGTCAGACGCGGCGAGAAAGTCACTATCATTGGCCCCTCGGGTTCGGGAAAATCCACTGTGCTGCGCATTTTAATGACCCTAGAGAACATTCAAGACGGTGTTATCTGGGTAGCCGGCAAACCCCTTTGGCACGAGCTAAAAAATGGTCAGTTTGTAGACCCCAGCGAAACTCACTTACGCGCCATGCGTAAAGAAATGGGTATGGTGTTCCAGCAATTTAACCTGTTCCCACACATGACCGTAAAGCGCAATGTGACAGAGGCGCCTATCCACGTGCTGGGATTAAGTAAAGAAAAAGCGAACAAGCGTGCTGAAGAATATCTAGAATTGGTGGGCCTTTCCGATCAAGCCGATAAGTTTCCAAGTCAGCTTTCGGGTGGACAGCAACAACGCGTCGCCATTGCTCGAGCCCTTGCGATGCAACCCAACATCCTGCTGTTCGACGAACCCACCTCAGCCTTAGACCCAGAGCTAGTAGGCGAAGTGTTAAGCGTTATTCAGCGGCTGAGTAAAAAGCATGACTTAACCATCTTATTGGTAACCCACGAGATGCAGTTTGCCAAAGAAATTTCAGATCGTGTCTGCTTCTTCGATAAAGGAAAAATTGTTGAAGACGGTAGCCCCGAGCAACTATTCGTCGATCCTCAGGAAGAACGCACTAAAGCCTTCTTAAGCAACTTTATTGTGCACAGTAATGGCCACTAAATAACCGTATAGGCAGGATAAACTCCAAACGAAGTGATGTGGCTTTACGGCTAGCTACAACACGTGGCGAACCCCTTTCACTTCTAGCCTACTCCTTATCTCGCCCTCAGCCAGCCAAAAGAAACCCGCTTTTAAAAGCGGGTTTCTTTTTACGACCAGCGCTAACTGAAAGTTAAGCGCTACGATACCAGCTCGCTGGAAGGCCTCAACACCTCAAAACCTTCACGCGTGGCAATATGCTCGGGTCGCGGGTCTAAACCGTACTTCGGATCTTGCAGGGTGTTTTCCACACTGTTGTAAACCGTAAATACATTCGCACGCGGCCATGGCGACAAGTTGCCTGACGATGCATGCATGGTGTTGCAATCAAAGAACACGACCGAGCCTGCCTTCGCACATACCGGATGAATACCGCCGTTATCCACTAAAAGCTTCAGACTTAAGGGGTCTGGCACCCCTACTTCCTGTTTCTTCAGTGAACGCTCGTAGTTATTCCGAGGAGTAATCCCTTCGCAAGCAATAAACTGCTTATGAGAGCCTGGAACCAGCATGAGCGGGCCGTTGCACGCGTTATTGTCAGTTAATAAAACTGAACAACTTAATGCTCGCATACTGGGCATGCCATCTTCAACATGCCACGTTTCAAAATCAGAGTGCCAGTAAAACTCTTTGCCTTTAAAGCCCGGTTTTAAGTTTGCTCTGGACTGATGTACATACACTTCAGATCCTAAAATTTGTCTGGCGACATTCAGAACTCTGGGGTCACGTACTAACTCGGCGATTTTTTCACTTAACTTATGTACCAAGAAGATCGAGCGCAACGCGTTGCTGTCGGGCTCAGTAATTAACTCCTCCCGACCGCGCAAGCCTTCATCTTCACCCAGCCGGTCAATCTCGGCCAATAAGGCGTTGACTTCTTCCATGCTGAACAATTCATCAAGCACAAGAAAACCATCACGTTCATAACGGTTTACTTGCTCGTGTGTTAATGCTTTAGCGTAAGTGCCATCCTCATATACCGTGGGCTCTTGGCGAGCAATAATCGCTGAGCCACGCTCGGTTCTCGATACGTACAAGTCTGCTATCGAGGTGTTCATGATTAGACTCCTTTAATTTGTCGTGCCTTCATCCACCACTAAAGGATATACCCCTTCGGCATCGTGAACTTCTTCGCCGGTTAGAGGAGGATTAAATACACAAATCACACGCAAAGGCTCTTTCCCACCGCGCAACCAATGCTCGTCATGCTCATTCAGCGCGTAGACAACGCCAGCGTGCAGCGCATACTTCTTACCATCTGCGATGGTTTCAATTTCTCCATCACCTTCAATGCACCAAACGGCTTCTAGATGATTCTGATAATGTATGTGCGTTTCAGTACCGGGAAAAATGGTGGTTTCGTGAAACGAAAAACCCATTCCATCTTTCTTTAACAGTACTCGACGGCTAACCCAGTTATCCGTACGAACCTCATCTTTAGTACCAATAACGTCTTCTACATTTCTAACAATCATTTACCTGCTCCTGCAATTTTCACTACTTTTTTGCGACTTTGGTGCGCCAGTGCGTGACCCACACTACGCTCGATAACTTCCAGACCGTGCTGCAATTCCTGCTCCGAGATCGTTAGGGCTGGCAAAATTTTCAATACCTCATCCTTAGCACCTGAGGTTTCAATCAC
>Ga0079224_100014663_pt1 | contig 10958 bp, 7 predicted proteins | sample Stecom2015_FD_80414 | JGI IMG/M metagenome (GOLD analysis project Ga0079224, IMG submission 80414) | Agricultural soil microbial communities from Utah to study Nitrogen management - Steer compost 2015 | ecosystem: Environmental > Terrestrial > Soil > Agricultural land | place: USA: Utah...
GTCATCGAGCCGGCCGACCTCGACGCCGTCGCCGCCCGCTGCCGCGAGCTGAACATCCCGATCACCGAAGGCCCCGTCACCAACCGCCGCGGCGCCTACGGCCCCGGCTCCGCCCTCTACATCCAGGATCCCGATGGCCACGGCATCGAGCTCAAGCACTACGCAGTGTAGGGAATAGGGAACAGGCAAGAGGGAACAGGGAAAGACAGAAGACCCTCACCCGCCAACCCGCGGCCCAGTGAGCACCCCTCCCTCACACCCGCAAGCGGGTACCCGGAGGGAGGGGCCGGGGGAGGGAGCCTCTTCCTACAAACTACAACCTACAAACTCCGTTCCCTACTCCTGCTCCCACACGATCGACTTCTGGCCTTCGTAGGGCGCCAGGACCGGGGAGTCGAAGCTGAACTGGTTGCCAATCGTGCCGCTTGGGGATTCAAGGCCGATCGTCGTCGAGGCGCCGAAGTTGTAGCGGTCGTCGTCGAAGTCGACATCCTGGTACTGGTAGATAATCCGGTTCGTGCCCTCTTCCAGGATCACCTGGAAGGTGGCCGCGCCGATGCGGTTGAAGCGCGCCACGTCGATCCAGCTGGCCACGAAGCGGCGGTTCGGCGCTTCGCCGACCACCTGGACCCAGACACCCTGGCCGACATCAGGGTTCAAGTCGTCCCAGTGCACGGCGACCAGACCATTGGGGGCTGTCGTCGTCGGGATCGGCACGTTCCGCAGGGCCGTCGCCTGGCTGCCGCCGAAGACCAGATAGCCGTTGGCCGCCACCTGGACCTCGTTGAACACCTCGCCGTAGAAGGTGAACTCGAACGGCAGCGGCATGTTCACCGCCGAGTCGTCCCTCTCTAGCTCCAGCCGCTGGCCGCCCTCGCGGACCTCGATCCACTCGTAAGGGCCATCGCTAACGGTGTAGTTCGGCAGGATGGTGATCGCGTACTCGGCGCTGATCGACAGGCCTCCGCTGTCGGCCGCCTGGGCCGTGAACGCGAATGCCCCGACCGCCGCTGGCGTGCCGGTGATCATGCCGGTCGCCGGGTCGAGCGCCAGGCCGGGCGGCAGCTCGCCGGCGGCGATGCTCCAGGTGAAGGGCGCGCTGCCGCCCTGGGCCGAGAGCAGCGCGAAGTAGGGGCGATTCTGTTGCCCGTCCGCCAGCGCGTCGATGTTCATCACCGGCTCCGGCGGCGTGCCGGCCGTAAAGCGGATCGCGGTCTGGCCGATGTATTGCTCCGGCAGCGGCTCGTCGTAGGAGAACTGGACGCCGACCGTCCCGGCCGGGTTCTCCAGGCCGACGGTGGCCGAGCCGCCCCGGTCGTACGTCTCTGACTCGAAGTTGAGGTCGAGGTACTGCATGACGATGTCATTGCTGCCCTCTTCCAAGATCACTTCGAAAGTGCCGCCGCCGTGCAGTTTGAAGCGCGGCACGTCGACCCAGGCCACGACGACCCGGCGGTTCGGCGCTTCGCCGACGGTACGCACCCAGACGCCGCCGGCATCCTGCGGGCTGAGGTCGTCCCAGAGGACGGCGACCGTGCCGTTGGGATCGCGTGGATTGGGCAGCGCCGTGTTCGAGAAGGTCGTGGCCCGGGTGCCGCCGAAGGCGATGTAGCCGTTGCTGGAGACCTGGAACTCGCTGAAGGTCTCGCCGAAGTACTCGAACTCGAAGGGCATCTCGACCGGGAAGGCCTGGTCATCGCGCTCGAACGGCAGTTGCTCGCCGCCGTCGCTGGCGTCGATCCAGGCGAACTCCTCGTCGAACCAGCGGTAGTTGGTCGTGACGCTGAACTCCAGGAACTGCCGCGCCTCCCGCCCGTTGCTGTCGGTCGCCGCGACGGTCAGCGCGAACGTGCCGGTTTCATAAGGCGTGCCGGCGATCGTCCCGGTGGCCGGATCGAGTCCCAGGCCGGCCGGCAGCCCGCCCTCGACGATGGTCCAGGTGTAGGGCGGCGCGCCGCCATCCACGCTGAGCTGTTGGACATACGGCTCGCCGCTGGCCGCGTCCTGGAGGCTGCCAGTCAGGATCTCCGGCTGGTCCGGATCGCGCAGCGAGAAGCGGATCGCCGTCGTGCCCTCATAGGGCCGCAGCGAATCCTCCTCGTGCGAGAACTGCCGCCCGATCGTGCCGCTGAAGTGCTCCAGGCCGATCGTCGCCCGCTGGCCGTAGTCGATCGAGCTGAGGTTGAAGTCGGCATCGAGGTATTGGAAGACGATCTGGTTGCTCGTCTCCTCCAGGATGATCTGGAAGGTGATGCCGTCGAAGGGGCCAGTGTTGAAGCCCCCGGCGCCCTGCGAGGCGTGCGGGATGTCGATCCAGGAGACGACGAATTTGCGCTCCGGCGCCTCGCCGAGCGTGTCGTACCAGATCTGGCCGCCGTCCTCGAGATCCAGGTTGCTCCAGAAGGGCGCCGCGAAGCCGTTGGGCGCCAGGATGTCCGGGATCGACTGGTTCAGCGTGCCGGTGATGTTCGTGCCTCCGAAGCCGATCAGACCGTTTTCTCCGATCGAGATCTCTTCGAAGCTGCGGTTGTAGAAGCTGAACGCGAAGGGCAGCGGGACTTCCACCTGGAAGTCGCGCTCGTCCCCGAAGGGAATTTCGGTCCCGCCGGTCGCGTCGAGCCATTCGAAAACGTCGTTCTGGATGCGGTAGTTGAGGACCGCCTCGCCGCTCACCTGGTGGCTGTCGACCTGGTCGCCAAGCCGCGCTTCGGCCTGGATCGTGATCTGTCCGGCTGCGGTCGGGATGGCCGTGCCAGTATACTGGCCGCCGCCGTCACCAGTCAGCTCGATCGTCTGGTCGCCCAGCGACGCGCTCACGGTGACGCCACCGGGCACGGCGCAGTTCGAGGCCAGCACGCGCACCTCAACCGGCTCGCCGGGCACGGCCGCGAAGCCGGGCACCGGGCGGTCGATCCAGACCTGGGGCTGGTTGGAGCAGGTGACGGCGTTGGCCGCGTCGAGCCGCGCGCCGGTGCTGACTAGTCCTTGTAGGCTCTCCTTCGGCTCGGCTGCGTTGAGCAGCAGGTTCTTGATCCCCAGCGGCGTGGCGTCCGGGAAGCGCGCCTTTATCAGCGCGGCGACGCCGGTCACATGCGGCGCGGCCATCGAGGTGCCGCTGGCGTAGCGGTAGCGCGCCGTGACGCCGTCCGGCACCCAGGGCGCGTAAATATCCTCGCCCGGCGCGCCGAGGTCGACCGTGCGCAGCCCGTAATTCGAGAACCCGGATAGCTCGTCGCGGTTGTTGGTCGCGCCGACCGAGACCAGCGAGGGCAGGTCGAGCGCCGAGGGGAAGTGACCGAACAGGTCGGTGTTCATGCCGTCGTTCCCGCCGGCCGCGACGAAGAGCACGCCCCGCTCCCCGGCGTAGACGATCGCCTCCTCCAGGGCCAGCGATGGCGCGATGCCGCCCCAGGATGCGTTGATAATGTCCGCTCCAGCGTCCGCGGCGTAGAGGATCGCGCCCAGCGACGAGCCAGAGGTCGCGCCGCCGCCGGCCCCGAAGGCCTTGAGCGCCATCAGCGTCGTCTGGGGGGCGATGCCGGAGATGCCCTCGCCGTTGCCGGCGCGCGCGCCGATGATGCCGGCGACGTGGGTGCCGTGGCCGTTGTCGTCTTGCGGGCTGTTGTCCTGGTTGATGAAGTCCCAGCCCTGCCAGTCGTCGATGTAACCGTTGCCGTCGTTGTCCAGGCCGTCGGTCGCGCAGCCGGGGCACATCTCGCCCGGATTGGTCCAGATCGTGCCCGCGCGCGCGAACTCGGGGTGGCTCAGGTCGATGCCGCTGTCGATGACCGCGACGATGACATCCGGACTGCCGGCAGTGACGTCCCAGGCGGCCGGCGCGTCAATGTCGGCGTCAACGTAGCCCTGGCGTGGCCCGGCATACTGACCGGTGTTCTCCAGGCTCCATTGCTGGGGAAACTGCGGGTCGCTTGGAATGCTCTCGAGCTGTAGCAGGATGTTCGGCTCGGCGTACTCGATGCGCGGGTCGAGGTTCAGCTCTGCCAGGACGTACTCAAGGTCCTCGGCGCTCGTCTCGACCAGCTTGGCGTTGATCTCCTCGAAGGCTTGCAGCTCGGTCAGCTCGCCGGTGGCCAGCGCGTTCTTCTGCTCCTCCTCGATGACGTCGTCGGCGAAGCGCACGATGATCTGCCCCGGTACGTGCGGGACGGCCAGCGCGCTCCGGACGCTGAGCGGCAGCGCCGGCGCGCCCGTGGCGGAACGCGCGTCGCCTGCGCCGAGGCCGGACGCCAGGATCAGCAAGCACAGGGCAATCGAGAATACGGCCGAGCGGCCGGCAGCGCGCACCTTCATCAGTCGCCGTCTTTCACGTAAGTGTCGGACCGGATTCGATGAGGTACACGTTGCGACGACTGGGATCGGATGTCAAGAGGCGCGCCGCCGGTCCGGGTCGTCGGCCCTGCCCTCGTGGCCCGGGAGCAGGACTATAGCGGGCCGGAGATCTGGAGGTTGGAAATCGAGCGGACTGAACGGGAGAGCCCGTCCGGGCCACAACGGACGGGCTCTCCGAGCAAATGGGAAGGGTAGGAGTTATCGAGTACTAGGCTGCGTCGTTGAGCATGCGCTCGTCGCGCAGCTCCTGAAGCGAGCCGATCAGCGCGCTGGCCTCATTCTTGAGCAGATCGCTGAGGCCGTGGCCGAAGCGCTCGTGGACGATCTCTTCGAGCTCGTCGTTCGGGACGCCCGCCTCGCGCGCCAGCGAGAAGAGGTACTTCTGCTGGTTCGGCGTCATCGGATCGCCACCCGAAGCCGGCAGCGAAGCCTGGCTCGCGGCGGCCGGCTGGGCGTTGCGCGCCCGGCCATTGCGGCTGCGGGCCGGCGACTCGACCGGCGAGTCGGAGATGACCTCGTCGAAGTCCTCGCAGAACTGGGTGCCGTAGCCGAGCAGGGCGAGGGCGCGGCCGATGGCGCGCGTCTCGGCCTTCTCCAGCCAGTCGCTCCAGTCATCCTGGCCACACTGGCCGAAGCCGGTCGCCGTCACGCCATTTTCCAGCGTCACCGTCGCCTGAACGACGGCCGGCGAGACACCCGGCTCGGAGAGCAGGCGCGTCTCGATCGAGCCGTTCGGGTGTTCGGTGCGGAACCAGACGATGCGCCACTTGACGTCGAGATAGTCGACGCGCACAGTCTGATAGCTGCCATCCAGCTGGCGCTGACGCCGCTCGAATACGCGCATATGCTCGTTGGGATTGAACGTACGGGGCTGGGCCGAAGCCTTCGACTGGGTCTTCGTGGTGTTGCCGCTCATCGCATTACACTCCTTCGAGTTACGACTCATCACCAGAGCGACTGGCGTTCTGCCCGTGCAGAACAGATGTTCTAAATCATACACGATCTGTGACAGAAATGCACGCTCAACTGGCATGGAATCGAGGGATTTGAGAGACTTATTCTACCATCCATCCATGATCTGAGAGGTGCGTTTTGGACCGCCAGAATCACGAAAATGGGCGCCTCGCGAGCCTGCTGCGGACGCTCTGCGAAGCTGAGTTGAGCGATGACGAGATGATCTGTCACGATGGCGGTTTTCGCTACGCTGGTGACTTCATGTCAATGGAGCAAGATCTCATCGAGCCGGCCGCGATGCTCGATGAGCGCGACTATCGCGTGCTCATCGACGGCGGCTATATCGAGGAAATCTCCCCATCCCTCGGCCGCTCCGGCGGCTTCCGCGTGACCCCCCGCGGCCGCGCCCTCGCTTACGGGGGATAAAGCGCGACCTTCTTCAAACAGAGGGGGCGGACCAGGAACCCATACCAGCCCCACAGGGGTAGGGCACAAGTGCCTGGTTTCGATTTCCTGTATCGTCGATCGACCTGTTAGCCCGCTGGCGCTGCCTCGCCGGTCGCGGCGGCGATCAGCTCTTCAAGCGCGGCGCGGCCGGCCTCGACGATCCTTGGGTCGTCGCTGCGCACGGTGACGTGGCCGATCTTGCGGCCCGGTCGTGGCTCCTTGCCGTAGAGGTGCAGGTGGCTGCCCTCGATCTTGAGGATGTCGGCCGGCTCGGGTGCAGCGCCGATCAGGTTGAGCATCACCGCCTGGCCGCGGGGTGTCGTCACGCCCAGAGGCAGACCGGCGACGGCGCGGACGTGATTCTCGAACTGGCTCGTCTCGGCGCCCTCGATCGTCCAGTGGCCGGAATTGTGGACGCGCGGAGCCATCTCGTTGGCCATCAGCCGCCCCCCGACCTCGAACAGCTCGATCGCGAGCACTCCGACATACTCCAGCGCGTGCAGGATGCGGTGGGCGTAGCCGTCGGCCACTCGCTGCAGCCGCTCGCTGACATTCGGCGCCGGCGCGACGGTGCGGCTGAGGATGCCGTCCCTATGCGTGTTCTCGACCAGCGGGTAGTAGCGGAATTCGCCGGATTGATCCCGCGCCGCGACGATCGAGAGCTCCCGGTCGAAGGTGATCATCTCTTCCAGGATCAGCGGCCGGCCGCCCAGCCGCTCCCAGGCGGCGTCGATGTCGCCGGCCTCCCGGATGACAGCCTGGCCCTTGCCGTCGTAGCCCTCGCGTCGTGTCTTGAGCACCGCGGGCAGGCCGATCCGCGCGACCGCGCGGTCCAGGTCCTCGCGGGAGTCGACCGCCAGAAACTCCGGCGTCAGGATGTTCACCGTCCGGAAGAAGCGCTTCTCGACCAGCCGGTCCTGGGCCGCTTCCAGCGCCACCGGCGGCGGGTAGACCGGCACGGCCTCTGCGAGGAAGTTGGCGGCCTCGACCGGGACGTTCTCAAACTCGTAGGTGATGACGTCGAGACCCTGGGCGAAGCGCCGTAGTGCTCCCTCGTCGTCATAGCCGGCGCTCACCAGCTCGGCGAGCTGGCCGGCGCAGGCGTCGGGGGCGGGATCGAAGAAGCGGAACTCAAGGCCGAGCGGGTAGCCGGCCAGCGCCAGCATGCGGCCCAGCTGCCCGCCGCCGAGCACGCCGATTCTCATGCGTCCTCCAGTGGAATCGAGGGGTCCGGGTCACCGAGGACCGCCTGTGTACGCGCCTCGCGGAACTGGCGCAGCGCCTCGCGGATCTCGGGGTGCTTCGCGCCCAGGATCGCGGCGGCCATCAGCGCGGCGTTGACTGCCCCGGCGCGGCCGATCGCCAGCGTTCCGACGGGGATTCCGGCCGGCATCTGGACGATCGAGAGCAGCGAGTCCAGCCCGTTGAGCGCTCGCGACTGGACCGGCACGCCCAGCACCGGCAGGACCGTCTTGGCGGCTGTCATGCCCGGCAGGTGCGCCGCGCCACCCGCCCCGGCGATGATCACCTCGATGCCGCGCTGCTCGGCTGTCTCAGCATAGGCGAACATCAGGTCCGGCGTGCGGTGCGCCGAGACGACGCGCGTCTCGTAGGGCACGCCGAGCGCGTCCAGTGTCTCGGCGACGTGCGCCATCGTCTCCCAATCGGATCGCGACCCCATGATGACCCCGACCAGCGGGTCTGCGCTCATGCTCGACTCCTCTCACGCTGCGCGCTCCCGAGCAGGCATGAGCATAGCCTACGCCCCACTCCGGATACCGGGCGCAGTTGAGGACGTGGTCGATCACGTGACGGGGCCGGGCGGGAGTAGGGTCCCGCCCGGCCCCGTCACGCAGTGTCTGAGGCTAGCTGCCGTAGCTCTCACCGAGCCAGTAGCCGCTGGGGCCGGCACAGCCGTCCTCGCCGGTGAAGTCGACCCGCTCGACCACCCGGCCGAAGCCGTAGAGGCCCGCGTAGTCGCCAGTGCCGCCGAGCAGGACGAACGCCCCGATATTGTGACCGTTGGCGCCCACGACATACTCGACGAACAGCGCGTGCAGCTCGCCGCGCGCGCTGGTGAACGTCATGTCGCCGAAGATCGCGCTGGGCTCGGGCGCGCCGACCGGCGTGAAGCTCGCGTCGAGGTTACCGGCATCTTCGAACGGCCCCCTCATGAGGAATCCGCCCGCGGCAGTGCCCTCGCCGGTGAAGCACAGGTCATAGTGCAGGTTCACCCCGCCGATCGGACCGGCCTGCTCCAGCAGGTAGCCGCTGAACGTGATCGAGCCGTCATCGCTGGAGTCGAGCACTTGATCGATTAACAGCGCCTTGCCGGCGTTTGCGCCGTAGCCGATCAGAATCGCGTGCACCGCGGGCGGTTCCGCAGCTTCGCCCTCGGCGAACACAAGCACTGTGCGGCCACTCCAGCCGCCGCCGTCGGTGACGATGTCGACCTCGACCCACTGGTAGACGAGGCTCTCGCAGAATTCCTCGTTGCACTCACCGGTGATCATGAAGTCGCCGCCGAATGCCGTCGTCGCCATGCCTTCGATGTCGCCGGACACCGCCTCGCGGTTGACCGCGCCACGCAGGTGGAAGATGCCCTGCGCATCGCCCCACTCGTGACCCGGCTCTATCTCCTCCACGGGAGAGAAGACGATCGTTAGCGGCGTGCCAGGCGCGCTCTCCTGCGCTACGGCCATCGCCGGCACGAATACCGCTACCAGTGCCAGGGCGAGGATGAGCCTGAACGCCCGTCGGCCCGTGAAGTTCAACATCTCGCGTTCCCTTTCTCGTTGGGTTGATACGGTCCGATCGTCTGCGCCGTGGGCGGGCGCCGCCGGTGGCGCTCTGCTCGACTCGTGACTGCGTCCCGGCCCGGCATGGCAACACCGTTGCATCACTCTCGATCCTTCTCCGCGCTTGCGTCATGCTCGGGGGCGTCGGTGTGCGCGTCCTCGTTCTCCCGATCAGTGAGCCAGGCCAGGGCCTCCTCGATCGACGTGGCCAGCCGCTTGCGGCCCGACTGGATGTGCTCCACCTCCAGGCGCTCGCTATCGCCGCGCCACCAACGGATCAGGTAGGAACTGAACTTGCGCGGCATGCGGATCTCCTCTGCGGTTGACCGGCTCGAGCGCTGGTACGTCGCGGTGCATGCTGGTGGCACCCGGTCGCAGATTACGGAGACGCCGTTAGCCAGCCGTTAGTCGGCTGTTATGTGGGGCGGTCCGTTGCTTTGGCTGTGCGCCGAAGGAGTGGGAGGGCGGAGGTTCGGAGCGGTGGGGCGCTCGACTACGACCCCGCCGCGAGCTCGATCGCCTGCTCGCGTGGCAGCTGGCTGCCGGCGTCCCAGAGGCGCGCAAGCTCTGCCTCGCCCAGCGCGTCGCGAACGAGTGCGACGTGGCGCGCGGTCTGTGCGCGGTCCGCAGCGTCCTCGGTCGCCCCAATTGCCGTTCGCAGCGCCTCGGCGGCTCCGAAGAGCTGGGCTGCCCGGTCTGGCTCGCCGGTAACCGCGGCGACGCCGGCCAGTCCGGTCAGGCACTGGGCCACGCCGTCGTCCGAACCGACCTGCAGGTAGCTTTCCAGGCAGGCCCGGAAGAGCTCGGCGGCCTCGTGGTGCTGGCCCTGCAGCTGGAGAGCGTAAGCCAGGTTGTGGCGCACGGTCGTCGCGCGTTGCCGGTCACCCAACTGCTCGTAGATGCTGAGGCTCTGGCCGTAGAGCTCGATCGAGCGCTCCGGTTGCTCCCGGAGGCGCGCGACTTCCCCCAGGCTATTGAGCATGCGCGCCATCTGCGCCTGGTCGCCGATCTCCCGGCTGATCTCCAGGCTCTCCTCGAGTAGCTCCACCGAGCGCTCGATGTCGCCCAGCTCGCCGACGGCCATCGCCAGCGTGCCGAGCGCCCTGGCCGTGCCCTGGCGGTCGCCAAGCGCGCGCCACAGCTCGATCTGCCGCTCGCAGAATTGGCGCGTTGCGCTCCAATCGCCCTGGTACTGGGCCAGGTTCGCAAGACCCGCGAGCACTTTCGCGCGGGGCAGCGCGGCGCTTTCGTCCATCCGCTCGAGCACTGCCATCAGCCAGGCGCGGCCCTCGGTGTAGTGGCTGTGCGCCCACCAGAAGTGCGCCAGCGCGCCCGCCAGCCGCGTGGCGAGGTCCACTTCCCCGGCGTCGAGCGCGCGCCGCAGGGCGGCCCGGAAGTTGCCATGCTCGCGCTCCAGCCGCAGCAGCCACTCGCCCTGCTTCGGGCCGGTCAGCTGCGGTTCGGCTGTTTCGGCCATGTTCAGGAAATAGTCCGCGTGACGCCGCCACAGCCGCTCGCTCTCGCCGCGCGCGGCCAGTTGCTCGCGCGCGTACTGGCGCACCGGCGCGAGCAGCCGGTAGCGAGCATTCAAGAGGTCGCCTTCGCGCACGACCAGCGACTTGTCGACCAGCTCGGAGAGCGTCGTCGCCAGTGCCGGTTCGCCGGGCTGGGCCACCACAGCCTCGGCAGCGTCGAGCGTCCAGCCCCCGGCGAAGATCGCCAGCCGCGCGAACACCGCTCGCTCGTCCTCGGAGAGCAGCTGATAGCTCCATTCCAGCGTGGCGCGCAGTGTCTCGTGGCGTGGCGGTCCGGGGTAGCCAGGTCGGGCCAGTAACGTTATGGCATCGTCCAGGCGTGCCTCCAGCTCGGGGAGGGCCATCGTCGCGGCGCGCGCGGCGGCCATCTCGATCGCCAGTGGTAGGCCGTCCACGCGTCGGCAGATGCCCACGATGTGAGGCGCGATCTCGTGGGTCAGGATCAGGGCCGGGTGGCGCAGTCGCAAGCGGTCGAGGAAGAGCCCGACGGCCTCGGATTCGCGCAGCTCTTCGAGCGTGTGGTCGCGGCGCGGGTCCGGCAGCCGCAGCGGTTTGACGTTCCAGACCGTTTCGCCCGGCACGCGCAGCACCTCGCGGCTGGTGGCGAGGATGTGCAGCCAGGGCCTCGCCCGCAGCAGCCTGGTGATCAACGGGGTGAGCGTTTCGATGAGGTGCTCGCAGTTATCGAGCAGCAGCAGGGCGCGCTCCGGTGGCGCCGGTGCGCTTCCGACGTGCGTCCGCGGGTCGTCGAATGTCTCCATGTCCAGGGTTGACATGATGACCGGCTGCACCAGGGCCGGGTCGCTCAGCGCGGAGAGATCGACCGAGCGCACGCCCATTGGGAAGCTGTCTTCAAGCTCGGCTGCCAGCACAC
>Ga0079224_100014665_pt1 | contig 10958 bp, 11 predicted proteins | sample Stecom2015_FD_80414 | JGI IMG/M metagenome (GOLD analysis project Ga0079224, IMG submission 80414) | Agricultural soil microbial communities from Utah to study Nitrogen management - Steer compost 2015 | ecosystem: Environmental > Terrestrial > Soil > Agricultural land | place: USA: Utah...
GGGAATCGAACTCCCTTCCCCGCTCCGTGTCCACTTTAAATCATTTAATAGCCATAGTAACGTACTGCTCGGCGTATATTACAATTTAGGTATTATTGATTTTAATTCAATCAGGTTATCGATTACAATATCAGCATGGGCGAGTTCCATTTCTTTTGCAAAATCAAAATTGCAACCGATCGAGATTAAGCCATTATCTTTTGCTGCCTGAAAATCCGACAATCGGTCTCCAACTACCGCACCATGATAAATATTATATTTTTTTACAATGTACCGAACTAAATTTGATTTATTCAACGAGTCGATTTGTTCGATACTAAAGGTTTCTGTTATCCAATGATTTAAATCAAAATAGTTTACGATTGCATCTAAATAATTGATTAATCCGTTGCTTGCTATGTAAATATTGCAATCATTCTCTTTCAGATAACGGAAAACTTCTTTAACATTAGGATATAATTTCCCATTTCCGCTGTTAATATTTTCTGTTAATCTTTCCAAAAAATAAGTATCCGTTTCTTCTCTTTCCATTCTGGAATAATGGGGCAGTAATGTTTCCCAAACTTTTGGCAAAGGAACACCCATTATTTCTCGATACTTCTCTAAAGGAGTTTCAGAATCCCATTTATTTTGTGACCTTAAGTAAGCAAAAGTTTCCTCAAGCGCTATTTCTAGAATTGTATCTGTTTGAAACAAAGTGCCATCCATATCAAAAATTACTGAACGAAGCATGTTTTCTCTCCCTTAGACGAATTTGCTAACTATTAAAGTTTAGCATAATCTGCAATTTCCACTAAACATATCGAATGGATATAGAACGAAAACGTTGCTCTTCCCTAAAGTTTAAGCCATCTGCTTCGAGCCAAAATTATGGATGACTATATCTCTTGGCGGCATCGTTTGCAAATAAAATAGAGCTGATGGTACAGCTCTTCCTTTATAGGATACAACATTAATGAAGTGATGAATAAACGTAAAAGCATAAATAAAATTTCCCACAATATTCCTTACATCATTCTCCCTTAAATAGGCATCTAAACACACGGGAAAATCTTATCAGCACTTCTTTTTGGATATTCTGTTTCGAGATAGTATTTTTCTGCCGGCCAATATCTTCTTTTATATTTTTCTAGTACTGCTTGTTCGTCTCCAATATACTTATCCCGTTCTAATACTCGCTGGTATCTTATTTCTTTTGGACAATCAACAAAAACAGTATAATCAAAAAATGCTTTCCATTCTTTTCTTAAAATAAATATCCCTTCGATTAAAATAATGCCATCTGAGCTGAATGATATTGCTTTTTGATTTATCCTATCTGCAAACTTATCATAATATGGAAGAATGAGTTTGCCATCATTCATTTGCAGCTTTTTAAATAACCTTTCCGATAGCATTTCAATATCCCATTGCAAATAATAATATTCATACCATTCCTCGTGACCGGTGCCGTATCTTTTCTCCCTTTCCACTATATAGTCATCCAAGTGAAGGACAATTACAGGGCACTTTTGTTTCAGTCTTTCTTCTAGTTTCTTCACTAAAGTTGTTTTTCCCGCACCGGCTAAACCGTCGATACCGACAAGATAAGGATGTGGCTTATTCGGCCGTGTATTAAATTTCATCAAGATATCATTTTTTAACATATCAAGGCACATTTTTATCGATCCACCTTTTCTCTCTGCCGCAGAAACATGCTGCAGTTAAAATTCGACAAAAATAACGCTAACCCTTTTTTGATTAGCGCGAAGTTCTTCTGTTTAACGGAAATTTATTTTTTCAATTTGCAAATCGGAATGTATGGTTAAATCAATAAATTCCTCCCCCACTTGAATAAGTGGTCTCGTAGGATAATTTTTTGGGACCATAACTATTTTCCCTGCACGGCCATCTGAAAGCAATATGGAACTTCCAATTAAAGCGCTCATTATTTTTTCGATAAAAACAATCGAAATAGCAGGGTCCAAACTATCAAACATGCTCCTTTCGATTTCCGAAACCACTTTGTAAAATGGGAATTGGTCCTGATAGACTCTGCGGGAAGTCATCGCATGAAACACATCTGCTACAGCAACAATTCGGCTAAACAAGTCAATTTTATCTCCTTTAATTCCCATAGGATATCCGCTGCCATCCATTCTTTCATGATGCTGCAGCGCCACTAACGCTTGCCGGTGAGTGACCCCGATTGTTTCTTTCAAAATTTCATATCCATAAATCGTATGTTTCTGCATTATAATAAATTCTTGATATGTAAGCTTCCCGGGTTTGTTTAAAATCGTTTCAGGTATTAGCATTTTACCTACATCATGCAATAACCCTGCCACCGTTAATTGTAATAGCTGCTGTTGATCAAGTCCCATCCATTTTCCGATAAGATTGGCAATTGCACCAACAGCAATATTATGCCGATACGTATAGTCGTCCTTTGCCTGAAGTGCTGATAATAATGGAAGAAGATATTTGCTGTCACTTACTTCGTATACGATGGGAATAATGCTTTCTCTTAATTCGTTTAACGGTATTTTCTTTGTCTCTCTGATTTCTCCAAATATATTCCGCACATCTTCAACTGTTTCATTGATGATTTTACTATGATTGATAAAATCTTTCTCTAAATCTTGAACATCTTCGCTTTTCAAAGTAATGCCCTTTTCTTCCAAAAGGATAATATGATCATAGGTAATCACTGTAGAAATAGGGACTAACAGCTCTCCGCTCTGATCATATATATCCCGAATGCTTCTTTTACCAATAATTTCTTTTAAATAGAAAGCAAGCTTATCCATTCTTATCAATCACCCCCCAAAACAATTATATTATAGAAAGCAAAAATACCTAAGCAAAAATTACTAATTTACAGAAAGTAGTTTTTTGTTTTAAAAAATCTAACATTTATGCTAATGATAATATCCGCTTTCGTGATAGAATATATAAAAAACTATTGAATCGCTGAAAGGGGAAAGACTTTCCGCGGATAAACATATTCCCCCTAACTTTTGGAAAGACCAAGTGCTGGAAATACTGACGCCCGATGAAGAATTTTATTTCACACAAATCCTGGAATATGAACCTTCATTACTAGTTAAACAGCCAGTAAATAAGGAAAGTTTACCTATGACTATAGAGAGCAGTATGCCAGTCACAGTATATTTTCAAGACCATCAAAAAGTGATATATAGTTTTGACACCATGATTTTTCAGCTTCAAAGCAAGAAATTCGTACTAAAAAAACCTTCCATCCATTCTTTAAAAAAAGCAGAACGAAGACGCTACTTTCGGATACTGGTGGCGGTCAACATGTCTATCACAATTCAATCGGAATATCCATTTATTAATGAAGATACTCTGCATACAAATACCTATGACATTAGCGGTGGCGGTCTATCCTTTCTTCATCCAACAAAGCCAGTAGAGGTTGGTATGTCTGTTCATGGAAAGCTATTTCTAGTCAAAGACGGAAAACATCACGAAATATCTTTTAAAGGAAAGGCAGTAAAAGCATTAAGACTCGGAAACGGCATGTATAAGATCTCACTACAATTTGTTGACATGGAAGAATCCAAAAGATCTGAAATTATACGGTTTTGCATGTATAAACAAATTGAGCTGCGCAATAAATTGAAAGGCGCTGTGACAGATTAAGCTGTTTAATTTCTTCCTAGATGTTCATAGATTAAGGGGCAGCGCATCATATTTTTGATACGATTTGCCCTTTTTCCTGCTGGCTAATATTCTAAATCGCAAGTTTGTCCCTCATACACCTGCTTGACTTAAAATTCCCCCTCAAGCTCCATTTAGTATAAGCCGCTTTTCCCGCACTGACTAATCCGCAGTTCCGCTCGAAATCAGGTGAACAGTATTTTTTTCTGTCTCTCATCATTAGTCCGTTGGGGTTAGCCAACATTTTATTAATCCTTCCCGCCAACTTGTTTCCCTAAAAACTATAGTTTACCTAATAAAAATATGCTCGGAAAATAAATACAATCCAAAGCAAATATTGACAAATATCCATTCACTCTTTAGAATAATATTAATTAATCGATATATTCAGAATTTTCCCCTTACATACAAAAGGACTATTACTGCTTATTACCCATCCATTAACATATCTGAGTATTTTAATAAATAAGTTTTTAAGGGAGGGAAGTTGATGGAGCTGGATATTGCAATTGATGAAAAGGCAAAACAATTGATTTCGAAAAAAGGAAATTTAATAACTATCTCCAGTCAATCTATTGAAAACTGCTGTGTACCGATTAATGAAGTATCTGTCTTATTCAATAAGCCTGATAATCCGCAAATGTTTAATGAAATGAAAACAGGAAACATCTCTCTATATGTTGATAAAAAACTCGAATTCAAAAATCAATTAATTAATATCAAACACACTGGAGTTGGTCCCTTTCAAACGGTCAAGGTCGATAGTATCGTCCGCTTTTAGTCATGATTCCATATGTTCTCCAAACTGTATTCACTGGGGGTATTTACGTGCAGCAGCCGAACAAGTTAATCCGTTTTGCCAATGACCTGGCAAATAAATATACTGTTTTCTTTGATGTCTACCGTGATGAAAAATTAGACGAGTTTTCGCTGCCGTTTATGGCGATTTACAGAAGGCGGGATGAGCGCTATATGCTCTCCAAAAAAATTAAAGTCTATGGCGTGGAAAATCAGCAGCTTATATTTACATCAATATCTGAAGAAAAACTTACTTCAGATTATTTAAAGCGCTTTCAACAAGCTATCGAGAAAAATATGTTTGAATATATTCCAGACAATGATGAACATATGTCAACGATCGTTTTAGGAATCACGATAACGGATCAAGAATTAGATGGAAAAATAATAAAGGAGGTGAAGCGCTCTAGGAGATTAAAATTTTTAAAGTTTGGTTTCCATGGATGGATCGAAATGTATGCAGCAGTAATCAACTTAAAGAATCGCACCCTCTATGTACACCCGAAAGGCAAGCCATTTTTGAGTTCCATTCAAAAAATGTTAAAGGAGGAAGAAGTTAAATTATGAGTGGCATCGTTTTAATGGTCATTGCTGCAATTATTTTCATTGTTGCCTACTTTACTTACGGAAGATATCTGGAAAAGAAATTGCAAGTAGACCCGAACCGGAAAACTCCTGCAATCGAAATGGCAGATGGGGTAGATTACGTGGCGGCGAAAAAACCCGTACTTTTAGGACACCATTTTGCTACCATTGCTGGGGGTGGACCAATTGTCGGACCGATTACGGCAGCTGTTTTTGGCTGGATTCCGGCTGTTCTATGGATTATTTTAGGCAGTATTTTCTTTGGCGGAGTTCACGACTACGGATCATTGCAAGCATCCATTCGTCATCGGGCGCAGTCTATCGGGACAATTATTAAGGAATATATCGGTAAACGCGGTCAGACTTTATTTTTATCCTTTTCCATTGCAACGCTTATCCTTATTGTAGGCGTATTCTGTGTATTAGTTGCCGATACCTTTGAAGCAACACCAGCCGCTGCTACAGCATCATTATTATTCATCGCTGTCGCAATGATTTTCGGATTTGTAGTGAACCAATTACGTGTAAACTTTATTGGCGCAAGCATTATTGGCGTTGTTGTCATGTTTCTTTGCGTTTGGCTGGGAATCCTATTCCCGATTCAGCTTAGTGCACCTACATGGATTGTTGTTTTACTTATTTATGCCTACGTGGCATCGATTTTACCTGTGTGGGTTTTATTGCAGCCGCGGGATTATTTGAATTCCTATTTATTATACGGAATGATGCTAGGCGGATTTATCGGAATTCTATTTGCCAACCCTACAATTGAGTTAGCAGGATTTACCGGGTTCTATAATGATACACTCGGTCCGTTATTCCCGATTTTATTCATTACCATTGCTTGCGGTGCAATCTCAGGATTCCACTCTCTTGTTGCCAGCGGAACTACCGCCAAACAATTAGACAATGAGAAAAACGGCAAATTTATCGCCTACGGTGGAATGTTAATTGAAGGCTTTCTGGCAGTGATTGTTGTTATCTCCGTTGCCTATTTGACAACTGGAGCATTTACAGATCGTTTAGCTGAAGCAGGAGGGCCAATTCCTACTTTTGCTTTAGGTCTGGCACACTTTATGAGTTCCTTTGGACTGCCGGAAGCAACTGGTGTAACCTTTGTTTCCCTTGCAGCTTCCGCTTTCTTAATGACAACTCTTGACTCGGCTACCCGCTTAGGTAAATATGCAGTACAGGAATTCGCAGAAGGCAGGAGCAAATTTTTCCATAACCATCACATTGCAACCCTTGTTATCGTTGCCGGTGCAGGTGCTTTAGCATTTTCCGGAACTTGGGCTGATCTCTGGCCGCTCTTCGGATCAGCGAATCAAATGTTAGGAGCGTTAGCGCTTCTTGCCATTAGTACGTGGTTAGTGAGAAGAGGAGTTAAATCTTTATTTACTTTAATCCCGATGGTATTTATGTTCGTCCTGACCCTTTCAGCATTAGCTGTTCTTATGTATCAAAACTTCACCGTCGGCAACTGGCTATTGACCATCTCTGGGTTTGTATTATTTGTATTGTGTGTCTTCCTCATTATTGAGGCTTGGAATTCCTATGTTTCCTATAAGAAAGATTCGACTGTGAAAGCATCTTAATATACCATTGTTCCCAGCCTAGCGGTAAGAATTCGGTTCAAAAATGCGTTAATCCTTTTACAAATTAGGAGGATTAACGCATTTTTCTTTTTGGATGCATTCCAGTAAATAAATACTATAATGCTAACATTTAACTGCTGCACATTTTAGATAAAAAAATAGATATTTCAGCTCAATACAAAATCATTGCTGCCGTATAGTATTGGAATGAAGGAGGGAACGTGAAGATGGACTATGAAATGGCTAGTTTTTTTATTTTTCAATTCGTCGGAGGTTTTGTCGTATTTGCTGCCATTCAAACTTTATTCTTTTTCGGACGAAAATCGATATTCATTAAAATGTTGCCTTTACTATCACTAATCAGCATTTTAGCAATTACCATTCCTCTGTTTGGATTATATCTGATTCTTTTTACCATACCTGTTATAGAATCTTGTATCATCGTTTCCATTGCTGCGGTTTTAGCTGAGTACTTTGTGACCATACACGATGAAGAAAAAGGAAGGAAAAAGCGGAAAAGATTATTGCTTCTTGGTTTATCTCTTTTGCTTTTCTATGTATTACTTCGGTCCTTTCTATGGGTTAAAACCTTTTCTTATTAGGATTCAGTATAATTTAAAAAAAAGAATCTGTTAGATTTTATTGTTAATAAAGCAAAGAAACAAACTTCTGTTTCGCAATACGGTCTTCTTTAACTGAAGTACCAGTTAATAACAGTTATGATGCTTATAGCTGCGAAATTTCATCAACGGACCAATGAAAAAGAAAAAACAGCAATACTTCCTATAGTACTCCAATCCAAACATTATTCTGCACTACCGTCTTGTTAGATTAATCCTGCACGCACTATTGGCTAAATAGAAATGATGTTTATAATAGCAAATTTAGTTAATCCGAATGCATCATAAGTTTCTAAAACATCGTATTAAATTCCCAATGGCTTATACATTTGCTCGTTTCAAGATTTGAAAAATCTCTCCACCCATGTTAATAAGGGTAGAGAGATTTTTCATTTCCCTTGGAAATAATTCGGATATCATTCGAAAAGTTTTAATTCCTATTTCGTCATCTGAGACAATACGGTATCAAAAGCTTCCAATGTCAGATTTATTTCCTTATCGCCATGTACTGTAGATAAGTTATAGCGGTTTAACGGTTTTGTATATATTCCTTTAGCAAGCAAACGGAAATCCAGTTCTTTTCTCGTGGCAAAATCAGCCTGCTGCAAATCACGGTAGTTTCTCACTTGTTTTTCCGTCAGGACAACGTTAAAGATAGTGCCCGCTCCGATTGCTTGCATTGGTATTCCCCGTTGGGCAAAAAGGTTTTCCAATCCTGCCTTTAATTTTTCTGTCCTTTGCAATACCTTTTCCATCTCTTGTTCTAACACTTTAATCGTTGCCAGCCCGGCTGCCAGTACCGTCGGATGTCCATTATATGTTCCGCTATGGAACAAGACATCTTTTGCCGACGACTTTCTGCTTTGGCTGCTGTCGAAAACATCGGAAGTAGCTGCAGGTGCGCTTGTCATCATAATTTCTTCTTTACCGCCAACAATTCCTACAGGAAATCCTCCCCCGACCACTTTACCAAGTGCCGTTAAATCCGGCTTGACGTTGTAAAGACCTTGAGCACCGCACAGTCCTAAGCGAAAACCAGTTTTTACTTCATCAAAGATCAGGACGATGCCCAACTCTTCGGTAATCTTTCTCAGTCCGTGCATAAATGCAGGTTCGGCAGGAATGAACCCGCCTTGTACCGGCTCAAGAATGACTGCTGCAATCTCCTCTTTATATTTCGTTAATAATTGTGACGTATGTTCAAGATCATTAAAAGGAAGTATGATCGTATGTTCTTCATGATACGGGTCTACGCCTTTTGATTCAACAACGGATTTCGGCGCGTGCGGGTGTCCTGCTTCTTCCAGCGACGGATTAATGCTTAGCAATACTTGATCATAACCGCCGTGGTAATGTCCTTCAAATTTCGCAATTTTCGTTTTTCCGGTGTACGCATAGGCTAATCGTATGGCAAGCAAGGTTGCTTCGGTTCCAGAATTAGTGTAGCGAATTCGTTCCATACTTGGGTAAAGCGTTTTTATTTTCTCCCCCATTTCCAGTTCCAAATGATGCGGTGTTCCAAATAATAAGGTTCCATCGTCCTCTAATTGTTTTTGTACCGCCTGAATAATATCCGGATGTCCATGTCCGAGCATTAACGCCCCATAAGAGAGGAGATAATCGATATACTCGTTTCCGTCCAGGTCGTACAAATAGGCTCCCTTCCCTTTTTGCATAAAAATCGGATACGGAACAAACGATTTGATGTTGGCTGTCACCCCGCCAGGCATAATTTCCTTTGCCTTCTGGAAGATAGCTTTTGACTTGACTGTCTGTTCCTCAAACTCCGCAAGGTAATGACTTTTAATTAGGACCACCCAATAAACCTCCCATTAAGGAAATAATTATTTAATATTATATTTATAAATGAAATGTTTATTACATTATAAGCGAAAAAGTCCGTTTTGTGAATAATTTTAGAGTGAAAATTTCATTAAATTTAATTAAATGAAATTTTTATTTCAATAATTTTCCAATTGTGCAAATGTAATTTATAATGAAATCAGGATGAAGGAGGGCTATTAATGGAGAAAAAAAATGTGTATCAATTAATTGCGGAAAAAATGCCACAAATGAGCAAATCACAGAAAAAACTGGCTTCCTATATTCTGCACAATACGAATAATGTTCCATTTTATACGGTTGCAGCATTAGCAGAACGGGCCGGAGTCAGCGAAGCTTCCGTCGTCCGCTTTGCAGTCTTTTTAGGATACTCCGGTTACCGTGAGCTGCAAAATGAAATGCAAAATTCTGTTCAGATGCAATTAACGACCAGAGATCGAATCAAAATTTCCTCGCAAGTTTACGATGATTCCAATCAGGCTGTCTATGACATTTTTAAAGATGACATCGCCAATATTCGTTCAACGATGGAAAATCTAGATACGAAGGCTCTGACAGATGCCGTCGATATTTTGCTCAAAGGAAAGGAAATTTATATTACCGCCAACCGAAGCTCTGTCTCCCTCGGTATGTTTCTCGAATACTATTTGGATATCATTTTAGGGAATACTCATTTGCTCGGTCCCGTGGAAAATAAGCCAGAACAGCTGCATCGGCTGAATAAAAAGGATGTCGTCGTTGGCATCAGTTTTGCCCGTTATTCAACGAGTACGGTCAATATGATGGCATTTGCAAAAGAACGGGGCGCAACGACGATTGCGATTACCGACAGTCTGCTTTCCCCGCTTATTCCTTATGGAGATGTCGTACTGACCGCTTCCAGCCAGCTGCCGACCTTTTTTGATTCTTTCGTTGCCCCATTAAGTCTAATCAATACGCTGATTACGTTTATCGGGAAGAAAAGAATGGAAGAATCAGAGGAACGGTTGGAAAAATTGGAGGAAATATGGGAACGGTTCGGCACGTTTTACTCTGGTCAAGGAAAGTAGTAATCATTTTCCTGTGAAACGGGATTTCTTTGCCGGCTCTGTTTACATTTTTTCCAGTGTCAACCGTGAGATGCTTTCTCTCGGCTGATTCTCATCTTTTTTTGCTGAAATCTGCCGTGACTAGCGCTCTCTCGGTCGATTCCCATCCCTTTTTTTCGCTAAAATCTGCCGTGACTAGCGCTCTCTCGGTCGATTCCCATCCTTTTTTCGCTAAAATCTGCCGTGACTAGCGCTCTCTCGGTCGATTCCCATCCTTTTTTCGCTAAAATCTGCCGTGACAAGTGCTCTCTCGATTGATTTCGCTGAAACTTGCCGTTGGACATACACAAATTTAGGAGATAGCATCTCACCAATATTTAACAATACATTCAGTTCCGGTTCTTTCTTGTCGGTATTTCCAACGAAAGAATATCTTCCTCTAAACTTAGTATTTTTTGTTCGACCATCACTTTTGCATCATTTACTCCTTGGTTATAACAATATGGTCCTATCTCTTTAAGGATAAAATCAAGCAGATTTTCTGCAGCCAAATTGCCGATTTCTTCGGACAGCTCATTGTAAAAATAATCTTGCAGCGACTGAACGATTTCTTCTCTATTCTCTTTCGGGATTCGAATCATTCTGATAATCCTTCCTTTCTCTGCTAAAATGTTACTCCTTCCACTATACAACTTCATAAAAAATGAAGCATCTGCTAGTATTCATCTTAGCAGATGCTCTTCAATTATATAAACGGATTGTAAAAACGGCTGCCGTCATAAAAAGTAATGACCAGGGACGCGATAAGAATAATAATGCCAAATAAA
>Ga0079224_100014666_pt1 | contig 10957 bp, 10 predicted proteins | sample Stecom2015_FD_80414 | JGI IMG/M metagenome (GOLD analysis project Ga0079224, IMG submission 80414) | Agricultural soil microbial communities from Utah to study Nitrogen management - Steer compost 2015 | ecosystem: Environmental > Terrestrial > Soil > Agricultural land | place: USA: Utah...
CGGCACGCTGCCAGCGCGGGATCGGCGGCGAGCGGTCGAGATGCAGCCGCCCATCGGCCACGAGCATGCCGATCAGCACCGCGGTCACCGTCTTGGACATCGACCAGCCGACGAACCGGGTATCGCGACCGTATCCGTCGGCGTAGCGCTCGGCGACGATTTCGCCGCCGTGCATCACGACGAGGGCGCGCGTCTCCCCGATGCCGTCGGCGGTGAACACCGCGTCGATCGCACGGGCCAGCTTCTCGCGGTCGACACCGGGATCGTCGGCCACGGCCTCGAGCGCTTCTGACGACAGCGGCAGTACCGGCGGCGGTCCCGCCTCGCCGCACCCTGCGACGAGCAGGGCTGGCAGCACGGCGGCGAGGAAGCTAGGAGACGGGACGCGCGGCATCGGCGCCGCTTCATCCTCCAGGCACGGGAACATGGCAACCGCTAAGCGAGGGACGATCGGCAGGCCCAGGCGCCGGATCTGGCTGCGAGTGCTGCTCGCCGCCGTTGTACTCGCCGGGGCGGCCGGCTGGTACTATCGCGAGCCGATCGAGGGCTACGCCCGCACGGGCGCGGCGTTCGGCGCGCGGACGGCCTGTTCGTGCCGCTACGTCGCCGGCCGGAGCCTCGCCGACTGCAAGAAGGATTTCGAGCCGGGGATGGAAGTCGTCTTCCTCAGCGACGACGAAGACAGTCGCAGCGTGACCGCCTACGTGCCGCTGATCGCCAGCGAAACCGCGCAGTACCGTGACGGGCCCGGCTGCCTGCTCGAGCCGTGGCAGGAATGAGGGCGGTCTAGGCCGGCTCGGTCGACTCGATCCACCCGCCTCCGACAACGCGATCGCCGGCATAGAGCACCGCGGCCTGGCCCGGAGCGACGCCGTACTCGGGCTCGGCGAAGCGAATCACCGCAGCGCCGCCGTCGCCGATCGCGCCTTCGAGCGCCACCGGCACCGGTCTTGCCAGCGAACGGACCTTGGCGGTCAGCGGCAGGTCGGGCAGCGGGCCGATTCTGTTGGTCTCGACGATCCTCGCCGAGCCGACCGCCAGCAGCCGCTTCGGCCCGACCCTGACCTCGGCGGCCGCCGCGTCGATCCCGACGACATAGAGCGGCTCCGGCTGTCCGCCGATCTCGAGTCCACGCCGCTGGCCCACCGTGAAGTGGATCACCCCGGGGTGCTCGCCGAGCGTCTCGCCGGTCTCGGCATGGACGATGCGGCCCGAGCGCACACCTTCGGGCCGCACCGACCGCACGATCCTGGCGTAGTCGCCGTCGGGCACGAAGCAGATATCCTGGCTGTCGGGCTTGGCCGCCACCGCGAGCCCGAAGCCCTCGGCGATGCGCCGCACGTCGGCCTTGGGCAGCCCGCCGAGCGGGAAGCGGAGGAAGCCGAGCTGTTCCTCGGTCGTGCCGTAGAGGAAGTACGACTGGTCGCGCGCCGGATCGCATGCCCGGTGCAGCTCCGGGCCGGCGGCTCCGGCCATGCGCCGGACATAGTGCCCCGTCGCGAGGCAGTCGGCCCCGAGTTCGCGGGCCATGAGCAGCAGATCGGTGAACTTGGGCCCCATGTTGCAGCGGATGCAGGGAATCGGCGTGCGCCCGGCGAGGTAGTCGTCGGCGAAGCGTTCGACCACTTCGTCGCGAAAGGCGCTTTCGTGGTCGAACACGTAGTGCGCGAAGCCGAGCCTGTCGGCGACAGCCCTGGCGTCGCGAATGTCGTCACCCGCGCAGCACGCGCCCTTGCGGCCGGTCGCGGCGCCATAGTCGTAGAGCTGGAGCGTCACGCCGATCACTTCGGCCCCGCTCGCCGCCGCCAGCGCCGCGACCACCGAGCTGTCGACTCCTCCCGACATGGCGACGACCACGCGGGATTCGCGCGGCGGTCGCGGCAGGTCGAACAGCGCGGCGGCCTCGGCGGAGCCGGGCGGGATCGTACGGGGGGCGGGCTTCATCGCGCGCGCTTTACACCGCGGCCGGGCCCGCGCCAAATCGTGCGGGCCCGAGCCTGAGGCGCGGGTTTACCCGATCTTGACCCTTGCGCGGCTAAGGACCGGGCATGTTCGAGGGAAAACCTCTGCGTCCAGGCGATAGCCGCGCGCTCGATCCGGAGTCGTGGGAGGACGAAGTCCTGCGTCCGCTGAGCTGGAGCGAACTCGTCGCCCGTCTTTCGGCAGCGCGTGACCTGCGGGCCTCGTTCGCTGCCGGCGGCGACTGCGGCGACGCCAGCTTCGACGCGGGGTCGGCGCGCCGGATCGCAGCGCATCACAATGGTAAGCTGGACGTTAACCTTGATGTTTCAGGCAATGGCAAAACCGCAGCGGGCAGAGGTTTGCGCACTCCGTTCGGTGACGAGCCGGCGGCCACGAGGGATTAAATGATCGAGAATCAGAAAATTCGTCCGGCGCAAGTGATCGGCCCCCTCGGCGAGCCGCTGACGCTGGCGGACCTGCCGTCGCCGACGACGAAGCGCTGGGTGGTGCGGCGCAAGGCCGAGGTTGTTGCCGCGGTCAACGGCGGCCTGCTGACCATCGACGAGGTGCTCGAGCGCTACAACCTCACGCTCGAGGAGTTCGCCGGCTGGCAGCGCGCGGTCGACCGCTCGGGCATGCAGGGCCTGCGCGTCACCCGTATCCAGCACTATCGCGATCTCTACGAGCGCCAGCTCAAGTACTGACGCCGGCGGCGCCCGGGCGCCACATTTCCTCCGGAATTCGCTCGTACCCCCATCGCGGGTCGAGGGAACGCATCGGCGCACGTCCCGTTGGGACAGGTGCGCACAACGGGTGCGGATAACAGGAGGACCTGGGTCATGGGCTGGATTGCAACGATCATCCTCGGCGGCATCGCGGGCTGGCTCGCCAGCATGGTAATGAACCGCGACGCGTCGATGGGGATTCTGTGGAACATCGTGGTCGGCGTGATCGGCGGTCTGATCGGCAGTGCGATCGGGAACGTCACCGGATTCCTTACCGACGATGGCAACTGGTTCATGTACCTGATCACGGCGTTCGTCGGCGCGATCGTGTTGCTGGCCGTCGTCAACCTCGTGCAGCGCGGCCGCGTGCGCTGAACTGACTCGCGTTCCGCCGCCGCAAGCGTCGGAAGCTGATACAAAAAAGTACACGGGGGCGGGTCGCACGGCGATCCGCCCCCTTCTATGGCACGCGTGCCGCTCTTCGTCGGCCCCTGGGCCACGTTCATGGAGTGTTGTATTGCGATAAGACACTTGCGGGGCTATGCGGCGGGCTTCGAACGCTGCGTCCGGGTGTGCAGCGGCGGCAAACATGGTATGGCCTCGCCGCTGCGAGGCTTTGGGGCTGATGCGCGGAATGAATTACGAAGCGAAAGTGGCAGACCTCAGCGGCGCTCCCGAAGTGCTGATCGGCGAGGTCGAGATCGAGCGCGGACGCCAGAAGCGGCGCCGGCTGATCATTGCCGCGGCGATCGTCCTCGCTTTGCTGGCTGGCGGCGCGCTGCTGTTCTCGGGCGGCGGCGAAGAGCAGCCCTTCGCGGCCCAGGAGGGTGAGCAGATTCCGACAGTCTCCGTGGCCGCACCCGGCCGCGCGACGGTCCAGGGCACGATAAGCGCCACCGGCACGCTCGCCGCGCGCCGCGAGATGCCCGTCGGGGTGGTCGGCGAAGGCGGCCGCGTCGTCGCCATCAACGTCGAACCCGGCGACTGGGTGCGCGCGGGCCAGGTGCTCGCGGTGATCGACCGCTCGGTGCAGACGCAGCAGGCGGAAAGCGCTGCCGCTTCGATCGAGGTTGCCCGCGCGGACGCCGAACTTGCCCAGGCCAACCTCGACCGCGCCCTCCAGCTCGTCGACCGTGGTTTCATCAGCAAGGCCGATGTCGACCGGCTGACCGCCACCCGCGATGCCGCGCGCGCGCGCGTTCGCGTTGCCGAGGCGCAATACCGCGAACTGCTCGCCCGCAACGCGCGGCTCAACATCGTCGCGCCCGCCGCGGGCCTGGTGCTCGACCGCAACGTCGAGATGGGCCAGGTCGTCGGCGCCGGAGGCACGGCGCTGTTCACGATCGCCCGCGGCGGCGAGATGGAGTTGCTGGCCGACGTCAACGAGGACGACCTTGCCGTCCTTTCGGTGGGGGCGACGGCCGAAGTCACGCCGGTCGGCAGCGGCAAGACCTTCATCGGCCGGATCTGGCAGATTTCGCCGATCATCGATCCGGACGATCGTCAGGGAATCGCCCGCATCGAGTTGCCGTACGATCCGGCGATCCGTCCCGGCGGCTTCGCCTCGGCTTCGATCGCCCGCGGCGCGATCGTCGCGCCGCGCCTGCCCGAGAGCGCGATCCAGTCCGACGAGAAGGGCAGCTATGTGCTGATCGCCGATCGCGAGAATCGCGTGGTACGGCGCAACGTGCGCACGGACATCGTGACCGACGAAGGGATCGCGATCGTCGCGGGCCTCGACGGGACCGAGCGCGTGATCCTGCGTGCCGGCGGCTTCGTCAACGAAGGCGATCGGGTCAACCCGGTCGCCGACAACGCAGGCCGCTAGGCTTCGGGCCAATGAACCTTCGGTACATTTCCGCGTGGTCGATCCGTAACCCGATCGTCCCGATAGTCCTGTTCATCGGCCTGACGCTGGCCGGGCTGGTTTCGTTCAACCAGATGGACGTCAACAACAGTCCGGACATCGATTTTCCGGCAGTCAACGTATCGATCAGCCAGCCGGGCGCGGCGCCCACCGAGATCGAAACCCAGATAACGCAGAAGGTCGAAGCGGCCGTTCGCTCGGTCAACGGGGTGGACGAAATCCAGTCGACCGCTCGCGAAGGCGGCAGCAACACCTTCGTCCAGTTCCAGATCGGGGTGGACTCGAACCAGGCCGTCAACGACGTCAAGAACGCGGTCGACCAGATCCGCAGCGATCTCCCCGACGGAATCCTCGAGCCGCGGGTCACCAAGGAAGAAGTCGCCGGCGGGCCGATCGGCTTCTTTGCGGTCCAGGCCGACGACATGACGATGGAGCAGCTCAGCTGGTTCATCGACGACACCATCGCGCGGCGCTTGCTGTCGATCCCCGGCATGGCGGCCGTCAGCCGGGCGGGCGGGGTCGATCGCGAGATTCGCGTCGTACTCGATCCGGCAAAGATGCAGGCGCTGGGTGTCACCGCGAGTGCGCTCAACCAGGCGCTCCGGCAGGTCAACGTCGACGCCGCGGGCGGCGTCGCGGAGATCGCCGGTTCGCGTCAGTCCGTCCGCGTCCTCGGCAACGCCGACAGCGCGCGCCAGCTCGCCGACACGCGGATCAGCATCGGCGGGGGGCGGACGATCCGGCTCGACCAGGTCGCGCGCGTCTATGACGGCTTCTCCGAGCAGACCTCGATCGCCAAGATCAACGACCGGCAGGTGGTCACCTTCAGCATCGGGCGGGCCAAAGGCGCCTCGGACGTCACCGTGTACGACGCTGCGATCGAGGAAATGAAGCAGATCGAAGCCGACAACCCGGGGATCAGCTTCACGCAGCTCTATACCAGCGTCGAATATACCAAAGGGCAGTACGAGAGCTCGATCGCCGCGCTCGTCGAAGGTTCGGTCCTCGCGGTCATCGTCGTGTTCCTGTTCCTGCGCGACTGGCGCGCGACGCTGATCTCGGCGCTGGCGATCCCGCTGTCGGCGATCCCGACGTTCTGGTTCATGGACCTGCTCGGGTTTACCCTGAACGAAATGACGCTGCTCGCGCTGAGCCTCGTCGCCGGCGTGCTGGTCGACGACGCGATCGTCGAGATCGAGAACATCGTCAGACACATGCGCATGGGCAAGAGCGCCTACCAGGCGTCGATCGACGCGGCCGACGAGATCGGCCTCGCGGTGGTTGCGACCAGCCTGTCGATCGTCGCGGTGTTTCTGCCGGTGGGCCTGATGCCGGGCATCTCGGGCCAGTTCTTCAAGAACTTCGGCCTGACCGTGGTCGCCGCGGTGCTGATGAGCCTTGCCGTGGCACGCATGATCACGCCGATGATCGCGGCCTACTTCCTCCACGCCAAGGGCCACGAGGCGCACGGCGAGGGCCGGCTGATGGACCTCTACATGAAGCTCCTCACCTGGACGCTGAACACCGAGAAGGTCGAGGCCTACAAAGCGCGGCTGACCCCGCCGCCGGTACGCCCGGTCTACGGGACTATCGAGGCCCTGTTCATGCTGCTGATGGTCGGGGCCGCGGTCGGAGCCTGGTGGGCCGTCGGTAAGCTTCCCCTCGAAGGCACGTTGGGAATGGTCATCCCACTCGTCGCCGCCTTGGCCGCCTATCTCGTGGTGCGTTTCGTGATCGATGTGCTCGTACGCAATGCCGACGACGACTTCGCCGCTTGGCGTGACCATCTCCGCGCCCGAATTCGGGCGCGCTGGCGCGACCATCGCTTCTGGATGTTCCTCGCGGGCGCGGGCGCGCTCGGACTGACGGTCGCGCTGCTGATGCTCCTGCCGCAACAGTTCCAGCCGACGACCGACGAGGACACGACGCAGGTCACCATCGAGATGGTCCCCGGCACGACCATCGAGCAGACCGAGGAAGTGGCCGACCGGGTCACCGCGGTGCTGCAGAAAGAACCCGAGGTCGGGCGCATCCTCGAGCGGATCAACGAAGGCCAGGCGCGGCTGTTCGTCGTGCTCAAGCCAGACCGCGAGGTCGCCAGCTTCGAATTCGAGCGGCGGATGATGCCGGTGCTGCAGACGATTCCCGACGCTCGCGTGAGCTTCCAGGGCGGCGGCGGTGGCGGCGGAACCGGCCGCGACATCTCGGTCATGCTGACGGGCTCCGATCCGGCGCTGCTCGACAGCACCGCACAGACGCTGGTCGAACAGATGCGCGGCGTGGAAGGGCTGGTCGCACCGCGGATCGCCGCCGATCTCCAGCGGCCCGAACTGATCATCGTCCCGCGGCTCGACCTCGCCGCCCAGCTTGGCGTCACCACCAGCGCGCTGAGCCAGGCGATCCGCATCGCCACGATCGGCGAGATCGACCAGAACGCGGCCAAGTTCTCGCTCAGCGACCGCCAGGTGCCGATCCGCGTCGTACTGCCCAAGACGTCGCGCCAGGACCTCTCGACGATCGAGAACCTGCCGGTGCCCACTGCGGCCGGCGGCTCGGTCCCGCTCAAGCGGGTCGCGGAGATTCGCTTCGGTGCCGGCCCGACGCAGATCCAGCGCTTCAACCAGTCGCGCCGCGTGTTCGTCGGTGCCGACCTCGGGCCGAACCAGCTCGAAGGTCCGGTGATGGACCGGATCAATGCCCTGCCGATCATGCAGGACCTTCCGGCTGGCGTCTCGAACCGACCGGTGGGCAACCAGCGCTGGCAGCAGGAATTGATCCAGAACTTCATCATCGCGGTGATCAGCGGCATTCTGCTGGTCTTCGCGGTGCTGGTGCTGCTCTACCGGCGGTTCGTCTCGCCGCTGGTCAACATGACCTCGCTGCTGCTCGCTCCGCTCGGCGGTCTGATCGCGCTGACGATTGTCGGCTTCATCCGAACCGGCTCGCCCGAGCCCGTCTCGATCGCCGTCTACATCGGGCTGCTGATGCTGCTCGGGATCGTCGCCAAGAACTCGATCCTGCTGATCGACTTCGCGATCGAGGAGATGGAAAGCGGTGTGCCCAAGAAGACCGCGATCATCGACGCCGGGCACAAGCGTGCCCAACCGATCCTGATGACCACGGTGGCGATGACCGCGGGCATGGTTCCCACGGCGCTGTCGCTGTCGGGCGACGCGGCCTGGCGCGCGCCGATGGGGATCACGGTGATCGGCGGCCTGCTGCTCTCGACGCTGCTGACGCTGATCATCGTCCCGGCCGGCTTCAGCCTCGCCGACGGCTTCGAGAAGCGGGTCGGGCCATGGCTGCGCGACCGCCTGCTGACCTACAAGCCCCATCACGGCCCCGGCCAGGCCGAGGCCTATCCCGCCGAATAGCGAGCGCGGCGGGATGGAGCGCCTGCCTCCGCCGCGCCAGCCGGCCCGGCTGCCGGCGGCGGGAGCGGCGGCGCGAGTCGACCGGGCTCGGCGCATGCGCCTCGTGGCGACGTCGATGCTTGCGGCGATGGCGATGGTGTTCGTCGTCGGCCTTCAGTTCGAACACCTGCACCCGGCGGTAGGCTACGTCATTGCTTTCGCCGAAGCGGCCATGGTCGGCGGACTCGCCGACTGGTTCGCGGTCACGGCGCTGTTCCGCCATCCGCTCGGCATTCCGATCCCGCACACCGCGATCATTCCCGAAAAGAAGGATCGCATCGCCGACACGATGGCCGGGTTCCTGCGCGACAACTTCCTCACGCCGACCGTCGTCGCGCGGCGGATGCGCGGGATGAACCTCGCCCGCGCCGCCGGCGATTTCCTCGCCGAGCCGCGCCCCGCGGGCAAGAGCCGCATCCGCGAGGGCGCCGCCGGCCTGCTCGCCGAGATGCTCGAATCGCTCGATCCGGAGCGCCTCGGTAACCAGGTCAAGGCCGGCCTCGCGCGCCAGATCGAGCGCATGGAGCTCGCCCCGGTGCTCGGCAGCGCGCTGAGTGCGGCGATCGCCGACGGCCGTCACCGCCCGCTGCTCGAGGCGCTGATCCGCTGGGCCGGCGTGGCGCTCGAGCGCAACGAGGAGATGGTCCGGTCGATGATCCAGGCGCGGGCCAACGCCCTCCTGCGCTGGACCGGGCTCGACGGGAAGGTCGCCAACTCGGTGCTCGACGGCCTCTACCGCCTGCTCGCCGAAGTGCTGGTCGATCCCGAACACCCGTTGCGCAAGACGGTCGAAGAGGGGCTCGAGAAACTCGCCCACGACCTCGTTCACGATCCCGAGACGCGCGAGAAGGTCGAGGCGGTCAAGCGCGATGTGCTGGCCAACCCGGCCGCCGGCGACTGGTGGATGGGCGTGTGGGAGCGGATGCGCCTGTCGCTGATCGAGATGGCTCGCGATCCCGACGCCGCGCTCGGCGGCCAGCTCGGCGAAAGCCTCGCCGAGCTCGGCCGCTCGCTGCAGAACGACCCGGCGCTGCAGTGGCAGGTCAACCGCTTCGCCCGGCGCACTGTGGTCGGGGTGGTCACGCGCTATGGCGCGCAGATCGCCCAGCTCGTGTCGGAGACGGTAAAGCGGTGGGATACGGGCACGCTGACCAGCCGGCTCGAGAACGCGGTCGGCCGCGACCTGCAGTTCATCCGCATCAACGGCACGCTCGTCGGCGGGCTCGTCGGCGTGACGATCCACGCGATCTCGCAGTGGTTGTGACGGACGCGCCGCTGCTCGTGACCGAGCGGCTCGAGCTGTGGGTGCCGCAGCGCGACGACATCGCGCCGATGCTCGCGATCGTCGACGACCCTGAGACCGGCCGCTACCTCGGCCGCACGGCCACGGCGGCCGACCACTTCGCCCGCTTCGGCCGCAACGCCGGCAGCTGGCTGCTCTACGGCTACGGCAGCTTCGTGCTGCGTGAGCGCGCAAGCGGAGAGGTGATCGGCAACGCGGGGGTGTTTCATTCGTGGCGCGGGCTCGGCGAAGGATTCGATGACTGCCCCGAGGCCGGCTGGATCCTGCGCAGCGACCGTTCCGGCCAGGGTCTCGCGCGCGAAGCGATGGAGGCGGCGCTCGACTGGTTCGCGCGCACGCAGGGACCGCAGCGTGTGTTCTGCATGATCGATCCCGCGAATGACCGCTCGATCGCGCTCGCCACGAAGCTCGGGTTCGAGGCGCACGGCGACGCCGAATTGCCCGGCGGCGAGGCCGTCCGGCTATTCGTTCGCCGGCGCCCCGACGACTAGCGACGGCCGCCGGGAAACGGCGGGCCGAGGAACATCGGCGAACCCATCCATACGCTGGCCATCGCCTGGCCCTCCGCGTCCTTGGCCGGCTGGAACGAGGCACGTTCCTTGGCCAGCTCGCAAATTCGCGTGTTGAGGGTCTGCGACAGCGACGGCGAATAGATCGCGCAGTCGGTCACCTTGCCGTCGGTCCCGATCAGCAGGCGAACCTGGTTGGCGCTGCCGCGCAGCTTGCCGAATTCGCCGAACGGGATCGTGCCTTGCGGCAAGACGCCGGTCGGACTGGGATTGAGCACGGGCGCCGCGCTCATCGTCTTGTGCTTCTCGGCGTCGAGTCCCCACACGGTCAGCAGGTCGTCGGTGCAGGCCTGCAGCGCTTCGATCGGTGCCCGCAGCGAGCCCGTCTCGACGCGCACCGGCGAAATCAGCCCCTCGCCCAGCGCGAACCCGTCGATCACGCGCGCACTCTCCAGTTCGGCCGCGCGATCGTAGGGCGGCGGCAGAGCGGGCGGCGTCCCGGGCGCCGGGGGCGTGAAGGACGGTGGAGCAGCGAGCGTGAGCGGGTCGAAGGCGAAGAATTGCTGTCCTTCGGGTGTCTCGGAACGCACGTAGCGCGCCTTGCCGGAGGCGCCCGCTGGCTGAAACGCGTAGCCGATCTGCTCGGCGTTGCGGAACGGCCGCAAGCCTTCGCCGACGAAGATCAAGCGGACGAAGACGCCAGGCTGGAGGCGCTCGAGGGCAACGCTCATCTCGCGCTGGCCGTCGGTGAACGTGCGGATCAGCCGGCAGTAGTCTTCGCCGTAGTCGGCGGTCCACGGTCCGTTCGGCCGGAACACCGCCGAGCCGTCTTGCGCCTGCGCCGCCGGTGCGGCGACCATGGCTGCCGCTGCGATCCAAGAAAACACGCGCTTCATCGCATCCTCCAATCCCGGAGGAGATGCTATTTCAGCCGTTTGTAGGGAGCAAGGTGGCTCGCGCGCTTGCGACAATCGGCGACAAGCGCGGCAGGGGCCGACAGCGCGACGGATGCGCCTGTCACTGGATCATGTAGATCACCGACGTCGGGAAGACGCTCGCCACGGGATTGCCGTCGACGTCGAGCGCGGGCTCGTAGCCTCGCGCCAGGCCGTCGCAGACCGCATCGGTGAACGCCTCCTCGATGCCCTCGCTCTGCACCACGCAATCGGTCACCTCGC
>Ga0079224_100014667_pt1 | contig 10957 bp, 8 predicted proteins | sample Stecom2015_FD_80414 | JGI IMG/M metagenome (GOLD analysis project Ga0079224, IMG submission 80414) | Agricultural soil microbial communities from Utah to study Nitrogen management - Steer compost 2015 | ecosystem: Environmental > Terrestrial > Soil > Agricultural land | place: USA: Utah...
CCGAGGATCTGGCCTCGCCGCAGCTGCAGGTCCACGCCGTTGACCGCGGTGATGCCGCCGAAGCGCTTCACCACGCCGTCGCACTCGAGCACCACCGCGGCGTCGTCGGCCACCGCCGCCCGCTCCGGCGCGGCCGGACTGGCCGGGACCCGCTGGCCGCCCTGCGGCTCGAGCTGCTCCTGCGCCGCGGAGGCGCCGGCGATGAACACCGAGCGCAGGATGTCGGGCCGGTCGAGCAGCTCGGCGGTGGGGCCGGTGAAGCGCACCTCGCCCTTCTCCATGAACACCGCCCGCTGAGCCAGGTTGAGGGCGATGTTCACCGACTGCTCGACGATGACGATCGTGGTGCCCCGCCGGTGGATCTCCTGCACGACCTCGAGGAGCTGGCCCACGATCGTGGGCGCCAGCCCGAGGGACAGCTCGTCGATCATGAGCAGCTCGGGCCGGGTCATGAGCGCCCCGCCGAGGGCGAGCATCTGCTGCTCGCCGCCGGAGAGGTCGCCGGCCATCTGCCCGGAGCGCTCACGCAGGATCGGGAACAGCTCCTCCACCTCGGCCCGGGCCGCCTCCACCCGCTCCTGGTCGTGCTTGATGAGCCACGACGCCAGCCGCAGGTTCTCCGCGACGGTGAGGGTGGGGAAGACGCCCTTGCCGCCCGGCATGAGCGAGATGCCCCGGCGGGTGGTGACGTCCGCGGTGAGGCTCGTGACGTCCTCGCCCTTGAACGTGACCGTCCCCGCCTTGGGGCGGACGAGCCCGCAGATGCCCTTCAAGAGGGTGGACTTGCCGGCGCCGTTGGTCCCGAGGAGGGCCACGATCTCACCTGGGGCCACGTCGAAGTCCACCCCGAAGAGGATCTGCACCGGCCCGTAGGCCATGTCGATGCCCCGGCAGCTGAGGAGCGCCCCGGCGTCGGGCTCGGCCGCGCGCTCGGTGGCGGGCACCGGCATCTCGACGGTGGGGTCGACGTCCTCGCTCGCAGCGGCGTCGGGTGGGCGGTGCCCGTTGGTCGACCCGTTCGCCGTGGGGCCGCCGGCGGCGAGGCGCGGGTCGGCCACCCCGGTGGTGGCGAGGTCGGTGGCCCGGATCGGGGTGCGGCGACGGGGACGGCGGGGGGCGGCGTTCGCGGGCATCAGCGGGCTCCCACGGGCTCGGGGTCGGGCTCGGTGCGCTCGGTGGCCGCCGGCTCGGCGGAGGGGGCGTCGGCGGGGTGGTCGCTCAGCGCGCCCTGCAGGAGCCCGACCTCGTCCCCGGGGCCGTCCTCGCGCTTGTCGGCGACGAGGCTCGGCACGAGGATCTGGCGGCGCTCGGCCACCCGGCGCAGCAGCCGGTCCCGCACGTTGAACAGCAGCTGGCCGAGGCCACCGGGCAGGACGAGCAGCACGACGAGGAGCATCCCGCCGGTGAGCAGCGGCCGGATGTTGCCGAGCAGCGGGACGTCGCCGAGGAAGGTGAGCGTCTCGATCCAGCGGAACAGCAGCACCCCGGTGATCGCCCCCGACAGCGAGCCGAGGCCACCGATCACGGCGGTAGCGAACACGGTCAGCGAGTCCGCCGGCGGATAGGTGCCCGGGTTGAGGGAGGACACGATCACGACGTGGAGGCCGCCGGCCACCCCGGAGATCACCCCGGCGACCACGAACGCGGCGAGCTTCACGCTGGTGGTGGGGACGGCGGCGGCGTCGGCGGCCCGCTGGTTGTCCCGGGTGGCGATCATCACCCGACCCGCCCGGGCCTTGCGCAGCCCGGCGGCGGCGAGCACCGACAGGCCGAGGAAGGCGAGGCAGGTCAGGTACATCGTGTGGGCGTCGGCCAGGTCGAACCGCTCGAAGAGCAGGGGCCGGCCCACGTCGGTGGGGATGAGGTCGGGGAAGTTGTTGAAGTTCAGGACGTAGGTGTCGAGGGCCACCGCCAGGGCGAGCGTGGTCACGGCGAGGAACAGGCCGCGGATGCGCAGCGCCGGCAGGCCCACCACGAGCGAGATGAGCGCGCCGGCGGCGCCCGCCGCGATCAGCACGAGGAACAGGTCGACGTTCCAGCGCTCGATGAGGTTGCCGGCCACGAGGGCCCCGATGCCGACGATGGCGAACTGGCCGAGGCTGATGTGGCCGCCCCAGCCGGTGAGGATGACGAGCGCCACCGCGGCCATCCCCCACACGATCGCCACGGCGGCGAGGTACTGGTTCGACGCGGTCCAGGTGCCGGGCACGAAGATCATCGCGGCGGCGACGAGGGCGAGCAGGCCCCGGCGGGTCCACGCCACCTCCGGCAGGTTGCGCAGCTCGAGCGGGGTGGGCTTGAGCACGCCGAGCGACGACCACGTGGAGCCGGCGCTCTCCTGGGCGCGGGACAGCTTGCCGGACTGCAGCAGCAGCGCCGTCAGGATTACGACGAGGAAGGCGACGTACTGCACGGTGGGGGTGCCCGGCGTGTTCCAGCCGATGACGGCCTCCATGATCCCGAGCCCGATGCCGGCGAAGAAGGCGATCGGCAGGGACTCCATGCGGGCCACCACCGCGGCGGCGAGGGCGGGGAGCAGGAGGAGCGGTCCGGCCGACGCCAGGCCCGGGGTGACGCCCTGGAAGGGGGCCTTGAGCACGAAGGTGAGGGCCGCGAGGCCGCCGGCCACCATCCACACGACCGTGGTGAGCCGGCGGATCGGGATGCCGAGCAGCAGCGCCCGGTCCTCGTTCTCGGCGGCCGCCCGCACCGCGATGCCCACGTCGGTGCGCAGCAGGAACCAGGCGAGGCCGGCCAGCACCGGCGGCACCACCATCATGATGAGGATCTCGTCGCCGAAGAGCGTCTTCACCCCGAGGTCGAGCTGGAGTCCGAGGGGGATCTCGAAGCCGCCGGTGAGCGACACGAACCCGAGGCCCCGCATGGCGATGCCCGCCTCGATGACGCTCAGGATCTGGGCGATGCCGATGCTGGCCACCGTGAGGATCAGCCGCGAGGTGTTGCGGAACCGCCGCACTACGAGCTCCACGACGGCCCCGGTGATCACACCGATCGCCACGCCGATCGGCAGGGCGGCGAAGAACGGCACGCCCTTCTCGAGGTGGAGGCCGATGGCGGTGACCCCGGCCAGGCTCCCCATCGACGCGTAGGCGAAGTTGATGAACCGGCTCGTCTTGTAGATGAGGATGAGCCCCATCGCCAGCAGGGCCGTGACGGTGCCGACGATCGTGCCGGCCACGACGATGCCGAACGGGGCCTTGTCGTCGAGGAACGGCCCGAGCCCCGGCGCCCGGTAGGCGACGAAGACGGCGGCGCTGCCCCCCAGGACGGCCAGCGCCCCCCGAGCGGAGCGGGACAGCCCGTCCCAGCGGTCGCGCAGCGTCGGGGCGGCGGCGGTGGCGGTCATCAGCCGAGCCCCACCTGGGTCGGCCGGCTCGGCGGGCCCGCGGGGATCTGGCCCTTCTGGTAGCGGGCGCCGTCGTTGGCGCCGATGTACGCCCCCCGCTGGCCGTTGTAGGCGGAGATGGCGTTGGGGTCCCAGTAGATCTCGCGGACGTCGTTGGCCGCCGTGCGGTCACCGGGGCCGTACTTCCAGAGCCCGAAGGGTCCCGACCGGGCCGGGTAGGCGAACATGCCGGCCTCGAAGGTCTGCGGGGTCAGGTTCGGGCCGGCCATGTGGATGCCGATGGCCAGCTGGTACATCTGGTAGTAGATCAGGTCCACCGTGAAGGCCGGCTCGTCGTCGCGGACCGACTTGTAGGCGGCGTAGGCGATCGTCTGCGTGGGGGGCACGAACCCGTCGAGGGGGCTCACGCCGAAGGCGTGGCTCGCGAACTCCGGCTTCCAGAGCTGTCCGACGATGTCGCTGTCGGTGAGCGCGGTGCCGACGATGATGAACTCCGGGTAGTACTTCTCCCGGTTGGCCACGCCGGAGAGGAACACCGGCAGGATCGAGTCGCAGCCGCAGAGGATCGTGGTGATGCCGCGGTCCTTGAAGTCGGCGATGATCCGGGTGGCCTGGTCCGACATCGTGCCCAGGTCGAGCACGTAGGCCCGCCGGTAGCCGGGCTCCTTGCCCTGGGCTCGCAGCTCCTGCTCAGCGTTGTCGACCGACTCCTGGTACCAGGAGTTCTCCGGGGCGAGGACCCCGAACTTGCGGGGCTTGCCCTTCAGGTTCCCGCCGGCGTGGTCGGCGGTGCCGCCGTAGAGCTTCTTGGCCGCGTACTCGGCGGCGAACTCCGACACGATCGAGCCGTCGGTGGCGATGCTCCACGCGTAGGGGGCGTGGTCCTCGTGCCACTTGCGGGACAGGTACGGGGTGCCGAAGGCGATGACGCCCCGGTCGGCCAGCGCGCCGGCGTAGGGCTCGCTGGTGGCGGACAGGTCGGCGAAGGCGCCGATCTCCTCGGCCACCTTGATGGCGTCGGCCACCGCCGCCTCGCGGCCCTTGCCGAGCAGCTCGTTCGTGTTCGAGCCCTTGCCCTGGTACGGGACGATCTCGATCTTGCGGCCGTAGAACTGGAACCGCTCGTTGAAGTAGTCGGCCAGCGCCTCCACCGTCCGGACGACGGCCTCGGGCGAGTCCGACAGCGACGCGCCGGCCAGCTGGGCCAGGGTCTGCTGGAAGCCCTTCTCGTTGAGCACCCGGAAGGCGATCTTGATCGTGTCGCCGGTGACGCCCTTGGCGGTGGCGCCGCCGTTGTCGCCGGAGAAGGCGATGCACGGCGGCGAGTACGGATCGCCCGGCACCTGCTCCTCGCGGTCGGGGCAGCCGCCGGCGGCCCCGGGCGGGACGACCTCGCCGCCGCCACCGGCGCCACCGTCCCCGCCGTCGCCGCCCCCGCCGCCGGTATCCTCGACCCCCTCGGGCGTGGTGACGATGGTCTCCGGGCCCTCCTCGAGCGCGTCGCTGTCGCTCGCCGACCCGGTGGCGACGCCGGGCCGCAGCCCACCCTCGCTGGTGGCGAGCTGGGTCTCGTCCTGCACCTTCGACGGCACGAGGACCGACATGAGCAGCAGCATCCCGGCCAGCACGGCGAGCGGGCCGTAGCCGCGCAGGAGCCGCTGGCTGACGGCGAAGCTGCCCCGGGGCGGCGGGTTGACGGGCGCGGGCATTCAGGCCTCCAGGGGGATCTCTCGCAGGGCGCGGCGCATCTTGCGGCGGTCGCCCTCAGCGGTCAGGAGCAGCGCGGCGAGCCCGCCGCCGGCCACGAGGGCCATCACCCCGCCCCGCTCGCCGGTGACCCGGGCGATCGGGGACTCGGCCACGTCCTCGACGGGCGTGGGGGCGGCCACCTCCTCGTCGCCGCCCGACGGGGCCGGGGCCGGCGCGGGAGCGGGGGAGGGGGCGCTGGCGAAGCTGCCGCCGGCGCCGCCGGTGCTGGGTGGCGCCGGCGTGGGCGGGGCCGGCGCGGCGGGGGCGAGCTCGGGCGGCGGCGGGAGCTGCGGGAACTCGAAGGCGTTGAGCTCGCTCGTGGTGGCCTGCACGCCGCCGAGCTCGAGGCCGAGCGAGCCGGCGCCGCTCACCGAGCCGAGCACGAGGTCGACGACGGTGATGTAGGTGGAGTTGCCGCAGTCGATCTCGAGGAGGAGGTCCGTGAGGTCCTCGCGGACCGGCTGGATCAGCTCGAAGATCGGCTGGGTGAGCGAGTCCCGCAGGTCGTTGGGGACGATCGCGATCTTCAGCGGGTCGACGAAGACGATGCCCTCCTCGAAGCGCACCTCGGGGGCGGTGATCTCCACGCCGAGCACGCTGAGGAGCTGGTTGACGACCTCGAGCTGGTCGAGCAGGTCGTGGGGGACCGGGATGCGCTGGCCGCCGATCTCGAGGCCGTCGATGCGGAAGAAGCCCTCGGCCACCTCCTCGGCACCGGAGCGGTGCACGGCCTGCCAGGTGAGGCCCGTCAGCTTGATCGCGCCGCCGGCGATCACGATCTCGCCGATCTCGGTGCGGGCCAGGGCCTCACGCACCCCGTCGGCCACGAGCCCGGAGTGGGTGATCGTGCGGCCGCCCCCGATGTAGACGGTGCTTCGGTCACCGAGCGGCGCGATCTCGGTGATCGCCTCGGCGAAGGGGTCAGGGGTGGCCCGGGCCGACTTGGTGATGACCTCGGCCTCCTTCTCCGTTTTCCCCTGGGCGGCGCCCTCGTCGGCCGAGGTGACCACGAGCGGCTGGGGCTGCGACGACTCCGGGAGGGTGGGGGCCCCGCCGTCGCAGCCCTCGCCGGCGAGGGTGACGCCGATGACGCCGAGGTTGATCGCCCGCGACTGGCCGGTGGCGCCCGTGTTCTGGTGCCCGGCGACCGACTCGCCGGCGGTGATGCCGAAGCTCAGGTTCCCGGCGACCGGGTTGACCTTGTAGCCGAGGGCGATGGCGCTGCCGGTGCCGGCGTTGAACGACGACGCCTGGGCGGGGGCGCCGGGGGCGGCGGCACCGGGGTCGGTGGCGAGGAACGTGAGCAGCGTGACCGCCCCGACGGCGACGGCGGTCCGCCTCGTCCGGCGGAAGCTTGGCTGTGCGTCCTCGCGCATTCGATCCCCCTGGTGCGATGGACTGGGCGTTCGGGCAGTTTGCGGTGTTACTGCCGGTACGAGCAGTTCGGACGATAGGCGAGGGAGTGGCGCCGGTCACGTCTCCCTCCACGGGAGAGGTTCGACGGGAGCACCGGGAATCCCCTCCCGCTAAGGCAGCGAGCACGGCCGTCGACCGTCGGGGCGGCCGCTCGAGGGGTCGGGGCCGGGGTGCGCCCGGCCGGTTGGGCGGCGCCCGCGGGCGCTGCTATCCTCGGCGCTCCACGCGTACGTGGCTCAGTTGGTAGAGCATCACCTTGCCAAGGTGAGGGTCGCGGGTTCGAGTCCCGTCGTCCGCTCCAAGCACCGCAGGTCCGGGCTCCCCAGAGCGGGAGCCCGCTGCGCGCCGGGGGTCGGCCGGGGGTGTGACCGACGTCGTGGCTTGCCGCCGGCGAGGTCGGGTAGGCGCGGGGGACCCCTCCGCGCCGCGCGGCGCGACCGAGCGAGGGCGACACGACAAGGAGCCCACGATGGGTGCGTTCGAAGAGCTGAAGGGCAAGGCCAAGGAGGCCATCGGCAACCTGACCGACGATCCCGGCCTCAAGGCCGAGGGCGAGGCCCAGCGCGAGAAGGGCGAGGCCGAGCGAGAGGCCGCCCAGGAGCGAGCCAAGGCCAAGGCCCACGAGGTCGAGGCCGACGCCAAGGAGGCCGAGCAGGAGCTGGCCGAGCGGGCCAAGTAGCGCGAGCCCCCGCCAGCCACGCCATGCCCCGCCCCCGGCGCTGACCCGGGGGCGAGGCGCGCCCGGGCCCCGGCGCCGATCGGACCCGCCCGGCCCCGGGCACTAGAACAGGCCCCGCACGCACCACATCACCGAGCCCGAGGGGGTCCGCGATGCCGCCCAACCCGCTGAACACCGACGACTTCGGGGGCGCGCTGTACGACCTGTCGATGTCCGAGGAGGCCCGGCCGCTGCTCGAGCGGGTCAAGGCCTTCTGCGTCGAGGTCGTGCAGCCGATGTCGGAGGAGTTCTTCCGCCTCGGGGAGGGGCGAGCGGACCGGTTCAGCTTCGCCCCGGGGCAGCTCGAGCTGCTCGACGGCGCCAAGGCGAAGGCCAAGGAGCAGGGGCTGTGGAACTTCTTCCTGCCCAACGCCGAGACCGGTCAGGGCCTGTCCAACCTCGACTACGCGTACATCGCGCAGGAGCTCGGCAAGTACCCGCTGGCCTCCGAGTGCCTCAACTGCTCGGCCCCCGACACCGGCAACATGGAGGTGCTCGAGCGGGTCGGCACCCCCGAGCAGAAGAAGCAGTGGCTCGAGCCGCTCCTCAACGGGGAGATCCGCTCGGCGTTCGCGATGACCGAGCCCGACCTCGCCTCCTCCGACGCCCGCAACATCGCCTGCTCGGCCGTGCGCGACGGCGACGAGTGGGTGATCAACGGCGAGAAGTTCTACATCTCCGGCGCCGGCGACCCCCGCTGCAAGATCATGATCGTGATGGTGCGGACCAACCCGGATGCCGCACCCCACCTGCAGCAGTCGCAGATCCTCGTGCCGATCGACACCCCCGGCGTCGAGATCGTCGGCCCGATGCACGTGTTCGGCCACGACGACGCCCCGCACGGCCACATGCACATCCGCTTCAACGACGTGCGGGTCCCGGCCGAGAACATCCTCCTCGGCGAGGGGCGGGGCTTCGAGATCAGCCAGCTGCGCCTGGGCCCCGGCCGCATCCACCACTGCATGCGGGCGATCGGCGCCGCCGAGAAGGCGCTCGAGCTCATGGTCACCCGAGGGCTGTCACGCGAGGCGTTCGGCCGCAAGCTGATCCAGCTCGGCAAGAACGTGGAGCTCGTGTCGCGGGCCCGCATCGACATCGAGGCGATGCGCCTCATGGTGCTGCGGGCGGCCAAGGCCATGGATGTGATGGGCAACGCCGACGCCCGGGTGTGGGTGAGCGCCGTGAAGGCGATGGTCCCCGAGCGGGTGTGCCGGATCATCGACGAGGCGATCCAGCTGCACGGCGCCACCGGCGTGTCGCAGTGGACGCCGCTGGCCGACATGTACGTCCAGCAGCGCACGATCCGCATCGCCGACGGGCCCGACGAGGTCCACCACATGGTGGTGGGCCGGGCCGAGATCGCCCGCTACCAGCCGCCGGCCGACGACGTCGTCACCGCCGCCGACGTCCCCCGCCGGTAGCGCACCGCCGCCCGGACGCGACGAGGCCCCCGCCACGGCGGGGGCCTCACGCGATGGGACGTCGGATCAGTCGACGATCTCGAGGAAGATGCACTCGCCCGGGCATTCCTCCGCGGCCTCGATGGCGGCGTCGGAGTGGGACCGGGGCACGTTGGCCACGCCGTCGGCCATCTTGTAGACGGGGTCGCCGCCGGCACCGTTGTAGATGTCCGGCCAGTCGACCTCCTTGACGTAGGCCAGGCCGTCCTCGTGCAGGCCGAAGATGCCGGGCTGGATCTCCACGCAGATCCCGTCACCAGTGCACAGGTCCTGGTCGATCCACACCTTCAGCTGGCTCATCGCTCGTCCTCGTCGTCGGGGGTACGGGGCTGGCCAGCCTCGCAGGCGCCGACCGGCTCAGGCCACCCGGGCCGGGGCCGGCGCCTCGACGCGCAGGATCCGGCGGATCTCGCTCGTGCGGAAGCTGGCCACCCGGGTGGCCCACGAGTCGATCGTCGACCGGCCGTCGCGGCACCGGTAGAACGTGGTCATCGCCCCGTCGGGGGCGTACGCATCGGCGCCCTCGACGACGACGGTGCCGTCGCTAACGGTCACTTCGTAGCGCACTCGCTCAGCCATGGGGCGACCGTACGACTGCCGCCCTGTGCGGAGGAAGAGGGACAACCCTCGGGATCTCCGGTGGAGGACCTGGGGACGGGCTGTGGTCAGCCGGCGCCGGTGGCCCAGCCGTCGCGGGTGCGGGGCATCCCGCTGGTCCCCGACGGGTCGGGCACCACGCCGAGGACCTGGTGCACGGCGATGCCGCCGTCCTCGAAGCCCACGGCGGAGCCGGCCATGTACAGCCGCCACACCCGGGCCCGGCCCTCCCCGACGAGCTCGACGGCACGGTCCCAGCCCGCCTCGAGGTTGGCCACCCAGTGGCGCAGCGTCTGGGCGTAGTGCTCCCGCAGCGACTCGACGTCGCGCACCTCGAAGCCGGCCTCCTCCATCGCGGCGACGGTGTCGGCCACGTCGAGGAGCTCCCCGTCGGGGAACACGTACCGGTAGGTGAACGACCGGCGCGGCAGCCGCGAGCCCTTCACGCTGCTGATCGCGTGGTTGAGCAGCCGGCCGTGGGGCCCGAGCAGGGAGCGCAGCACCCCGAAGTACTCGGCCGTCTTGGCCTTGCCCACGTGCTCAAACATGCCGATCGACGAGATGGCGTCGAAGCGCTCGCCGCCCAGGTCGCGGTAGTCCTGGAGGCGGATCTCGACGCGGTCCTCGAGCCCGGCCTCGGCCACCCGCCGGCGGGCGTAGTCGGCCTGCTCCCGGCTGATCGTGACGCCGACCACCCGGGCGCCGTGGTGGCGAGCGGCGTGCATCGCCATCGACCCCCAGCCGCACCCCACGTCGAGGAGCCGCTGGCCGGGGCGCTCGTGCAGGCCGAGCTTGCGGCAGATCAGCTCGTGCTTGTCGGCCTGGGCGTCCTCGAGCGACGTGCCCGGGGTGGCGAAGCGGGCGCACGAGTAGGTCATCGCCGGGCCGAGGACAATCTCGTAGAAGTCGTTGCCCACGTCGTAGTGGTGGCTGATCGCCTCGGCGTCGCGGGCCTTGGAGTGGCGCCAGCCCCGGGGGCGGGCCTCCTCAGGGGGCGGGGGCAGCGGCGGGCCGACGGCGTCGAGCTCCTTGGCCGCCTTCGCCACCTCCGCCGCCATCTTCGCCAGCTCGGCCGGCCCAGCGTGGCGCACGGGTGCGTCGCGCAGCACCTCGAGGATCGCCAGGATGTCGCCGTCGACGTCGAGGTCGCCCGCCACGTAGGCCCGTCCGAGGCCGAGCTCTCCCGGCGCCCACAGCATCCGGCGCAGCGCGTCGCGGCGGTTGACGCGGATCGTGCCGATCGGGTCGCCGGCGCCGAAGGCGCTGCCGTCCCACAGCTCGACCCGCACCGCTGGGTCGGGGCCGAGCATGGCGACGAGCAGCGGGCGCAGCACGTGGGCGGCGGTGCCCGGCTCGGGCTCAGTGCGGACCGAGATGCCGGTGTCCTCCGGTGCGGACCGGCGACCGACGTCTGTCGTGACGGTCATGGTTCCCCCTTCGCGGCGGGTGGGCTTCCCGCCACCTCGTCCAACGGGTCGAACGCACCGAAAAGGCTAGCGATCCGGTCCCGTCCCTGCTCGGGGGATCCGCCGGGGTGAGCGCCTCGGGCGGTCAGCGGGGGAGGAGCCGGGCCAGCGCCGCGGCCCGCCGGCTGGCCTCGTCGACGTCGACGCCGCCGAGCGCGAGGTGCTCGACCACGAGGGCGAAGAG